>Ga0209709_10000229_pt1 | contig 54294 bp, 55 predicted proteins | sample ArcticOcean_MG_C_2_FD_187435 | JGI IMG/M metagenome (GOLD analysis project Ga0209709, IMG submission 187435) | Marine microbial communities from western Arctic Ocean - ArcticOcean_MG_CB4_136 (SPAdes) (version 2) | ecosystem: Environmental > Aquatic > Marine > Oceanic | place: Arctic Ocean... | reverse complement strand
CCAGACCAAGGGACATGAGATTCAGAATCAGCGGAATACAGAATGTCATTTTTATCTATAAATAAACCACTAGGTCGACCAAATTGAGTCCACGTTGCAATCCACTCACCCTCTTGATCAAAGATCTGAATTCGACTGTTGCCTCGATCACCTACATATAGCTTACCTTCGGAATCCATTGCTAATGCATGTGGATCTCTAAATTCACCTTTTTCAGCACCAGTTACGCCCCATGTTTTAATAAAATTTCCATTCCTGTCATATTTAACAATACGATTATTACCCTGACTACCATGGCCATCTGCGACAAATATATCGCCATTTGGAGCGACCAATACATCTGAAGGCATATTAAATTGATATTCACCATTTCCAGCAACGCCAGGCTGTCCTAATGTCATCAAAACTTCACCGTCACTATTGAATTTGATAATTTGGTGACCTAAATTACCTTGATTTCGATCGGCTTTACTACATTCAGGGCATGCAGCATCCGTAATCCAAATATTATTGTCAAAATCCACATGAATACCATGTGGCCAGTCTATAAGACCAGCACCAAAACTTTTAACTAAATTACCATCACGATCGAACTGCAAGACAGGGTCATCTTTTGAGCCAACACAACTATTTTCCCCGCAGCGCTCACCAACCCACATTGTTCCATTTTTTCCTGGATAAACTGCGCTAGTTGCTCCCCATTCTCGATCACCCTCCATTGCTGCCCAACCTTCAACGGCTCGCCAAGGATGGTCTTGTGCGCTAATGCCTGATACTAGACCAAATGACATTACACTTATAAAAATTATTTTCTTACTTAAGCTTCTAAGCATAACTAATACCTCAATTACATATTTTGTTTAAATTAAATTTATCTAACAATAACACTAACCTTTTATTTCGTCAGATAAAACCCCTACCATGGCTTGCATTTCATCTAGTGTACCAATTGAAAACCGGACATAATTTTGTATAACTTCACTGCCATAAGCTCTTACTTTGATGTTTTTTTCTAATAACTTCCGAGCTAATTTTTGTCCATTTTGATTGACATTTACCATCACAAAACTGGAATGACTGGGAATATAGCTTAAGCCGAGATTCTCAAGATTTTGATAAAAATAATCCTTAGAAGCATTAGTCAATCTTTTTACGTGACGAACATACGCATCATCTTCCAATGCTGCGATAGCTGCATAACAATTAATACTGCCAACACCAAGACTATTTCCAAGTGTACGCAGTTCCGACATTATTGATGGATCTCCAACCGCATAACCTACCCTCAACCCAGCCATACCATACATTTTTGAAAATGTTCGTGTCACAATTACATTTTTATATTCCTGTGAAAGCTTTACCGCCGTCTGATAATTTTCTTCTCTCACAAAATGAATATAAGCCTCATCAATCAATATCATAATATTTTTAGGTACTGCATTAACAAAACGCTTAATTTCATCGTAAGATAAGATGGTTCCCGTAGGATTATTTGGATTGGTAATCACAATCAAAGTTGTCTTACTAGTAATTGCTTTAAACATTGCATCAAGATCATGCTTAAGCGCAGAAGTTGCAGGAACTCTTTTTACAGTTACCTCTGTACCCATAAGCTCGCGAAAACTCAAGGCAGCTCGACTAACACCACCATAACCCGGATCTACCTCAATAATTTCGCCAGTGGGATTAGATGTATTCCATTTAATACCATAGTTCATTACGATTTGATTAAGTATAAAACCTGACCCACCTTCAACATAAACTGGATAACCGCTAGCAGCAAAAGCCTCTCTTCCAGGAACGACATCAACCTTCACACTGGCCAAACTAAGATGCTCACCAATAGCTTTTTCTAATTTTGTAAAAGCACCAAAATCATAACGATTCACATCCATAACAGCCTCATTTATGGCTCGTAATGCTCGTGGTGATGGACCAAATGGATTTTCATTATATCCAATACCAGCGACTCCAGGAACTTCACCCCAACCATGTAACTGATCGACACTTACAGGATTTTTATTTGAAGTTATTATCTCTGCAAGACTTAACTTTGAAGACAAAGATAAGGATCCAATGCCTGCCGTGGCTGCGATAAATGAACGGCGGCTGACTGGATCTTTTGTTCTAGCTACTTCCTTTTCTGATTTCATTACACTTCCTTTGAATTAATTAAGCTATTACATAGTTTTGATGTCATTATTGAATTGGTATTTGACGAGGAATTAGAAAAATTTCCTTTTGCCTGCCATCAATATAATAAACATTCTTTCCGTCAAACATGGCATCCTCCTCAAGCTTTATTCTTACTGGCTTTCCCCAGCTTTCAATATCAGTTTCTGCATAGAGCTCGATAGAGTATGCAGTATTTGGAAATAATCTATAATCGCCGCCGCCTGGAACTCCATCTTGTTGATCCCACATGCCAATAGTTGGTCCAGCTGCGTGACCATGAAATCCAATTGGATGAGTATAAATCGAAGGTTTAATACCTTCTCTTTTTGCTTTATCCAAGGCAATAGATAAAATCTCATTACCTGTTCTTCCTGTAATAAATTCATTTGTCAGAATATCTTGAAGTCGATTACCATTTTTCATGGCTATTTCTAATTCTGTGGGTACTTTTGATTCATTTGGCTTAAGCACATAAGCATGTTGTTGAGTGTCTGTATTTAACCTGAGATAAGTAATTCCAAAATCAACATGTAGTAAATCACCTGGCAAAATAACACTGTCATCATGCCTCGCTAATATAGATGCTTTAGCGTCTAGTGCCGGACTAGTCTCCCTTTGAATTGAGACAGACGGATGAAACCAGGTAGTTAGTTTCAATTCCCTAATTCGATCTCGATACCACCAAGCGACATCATTCGTTGTTGTAATTCCTGGCTGAATAACCTCACTAGTCAATCCTGCGGCCAAAATCTCATGAGCAATACGACAAATCTGTTGATATATCGTTATTTCTTGTTGAGATCGAGTTTCAAGCCAACCAACTGCTAGATTTTCAGCAGATACCACTCTTTCTTGAAATTTAGGTGCAAGAGCTTCCATAAATAGCTCGAATTCGGTCCGAGTTACTCCATCAGCAAGAGCGAAAGTATCAGAATAATTGATTCCAATTCTTTTTGGATCTCTCTCCTCAATGAGTTGAGCTAAACGCTGCCATTGATCACCATGCAACTCCTTATCCCAAGCTTTCTCAAAAGTATCACCAACCGCATATCTTGCAACTGCTAAAGTTTCTAGAGGCTGACCTTTTCCTGGATTAGAAATTAATAAAATTGTCCGGCGACGAGCAGTTTGCCAGGTTGATGGTAAAAATGTTTTTATTATTGGATCTTCGTTATATTCCCGAGAAATAATAACCCATATATCGATATCGGATCTCTCCATGAGACCGGGTAATACTGTTGCTATTCTTTCATCAATAATCTGATCAATTGCTACAGCCCTCTCACGCATAGGAAGAATTAGTGAATCTGCAAATAAAGTATTAAATAGGGTACTGAGTATCAAAAAAACTGTTATTCGCATATCGATCCTTTAAGTTAAATTAATCTATTATCCTACCATTTATTATTATGAATTTCGTCACTGTCATTTTTGATCTAATCAGATAATGTTAAGGCAATCAACTCAGCTGGCAGCTTTCCATTTGACACAGTCATTACAATATATTGTTTACCTTTATATCGATATGAACTTGGAGGGCTTGCCTGTGAAGCTGGAAGATTAATTTCGGCAATAATCTCACCGGTAAATTTATCATGAGCTCGAAATACTGGGTCACCACCATATCCTTCACCAGCAAATAATAAAGTTTTCGTTACTAAAATACCTGAACGTGTATGTTTTCCAGTACGAGGTAAATTAACACCTTTCAAAGCAAGATTATCTTGAATAATTTTTGGAGTATCACCGTTTGCTATAACCCATTTATGCTGACCTGTATTTAAATCAATAGCAGTAATTCTTCCCCATGGAGGTTTAGCTAGTGGAATACCAAAAACACTTGGTGGAGGTGTAGTGCCAGAAATATATTTAATATCTGAAACCTCAGGCTCATTAACTAATTGCATCAAACCCACACGAGTTTGCGATGGCACAAACAACAAACCACTCTGAGGGTCAAAAGCACTGCCCTCCCAATTCGCACCTCCCGTTGCAAAAGGTAAACTTAAAGTACCATCAGTTCCATCAGAAGCACCCATAATTGAGGGAGGTGTATATAGTGGTCCCAATCGATATTTATTTAATAATTGTTGCACAGCAGCTCGAATTTCAGGAGTGTAATCAATTAAATCCGATAAAGTCACACCCTGCCTCTCAAATGGTAAGGGTAAAGAAGGTATAGGTTGAGTTAAAGATGTCCATTCACCTGGCACATCTGTTTGAGGAACTTTTTGTTCATTTATGGGCCAAACTGGCTCTCCATTTAGACGGTTAAATACATAAACAAAACCTTGTTTTGTGATCTGCGCAACAATTTTTTTTCCACCTGCTAAATCTGCAACTATTGGTGCTGAAGGATTATCCCAGTCCCATATATCATGATGAATTAATTGGTAAAACCATTGCATCTTGCCTGTTTTCACATCTAAGGCAATCAAACAATTTGCACACAAATTATCTCCATGACGATCACCACCATATTGATCACCAGTAGCAGACTCAACCGGCAGAAATACTAATCCTGCCTTCACATCTGCAGACATTGGAGCCCATACTCCAGCATTACCAGTATATAAAGCTGAATCATTGAACCAAGTATCATAACCATCTTCATCTGGCTCTGGAATAGTATGAAAAGTCCATAGTAGTTCACCAGATCTTGCATCAAAACCTCTGACATCGCCTTTTACGTTTGCTTTCGATGGAGGTCTAAAACTTACATCGTGTGCAGAGCCGACAACTATTACATCTCCCACAACTAAAGCAGGTGAAGTTAGACCCACATCAAGCTCCCTGTTTGATGCCCTTCTAAGACCTTTAGTTAGGTCTACCCAACCACCCTCACCAAAATCTCTATTAGGAATTCCAGTTTCAGCATCCAAACTTACAAGATAGTATCCAGGGGTAACTACGATTACTGCATTACTGCCATCTTCATGCTCATAATAAGAAACACCTTTACCAGAATCTTTTCTGGCAGCGCCTTCAAAACGCTCGCCTTCATTAGGTCGCCACATCCATAATGTTTGTCCTGTCTCAGCATCAATGGCTACAATATTTCTTGTTGCTCCTGCTCCAATAAAAATCTTGCCACTTCTCATGATCGGCATTGAAACATTTCTAATTTCTGCTGTCGGGCCAAAATTTTCTGCTTTCCAGCGCCAGGCGATATCTAGTTTTGAAACATTTTCTGAATTAATATCATTTAATGGAGCGTATCGCTGGGCACTTAAATTACCACCAAAATTCTGCCACTCAACATCTAATAATATCTCTTGCGTCTCTTTGGGGTTGATTTTTTGATCAGAGGTCAAAAAGAATTCATCTTTGAATTCTATTTCTGCTTGATTAAGCATAAATTGTACGACATCAACATATTCTTGATCAGTCAATGATCCGGGTGACTCTCCTGGCATGGTATTTTTATTAACTAAGAAAAATTCACTGATGCTTCGATTGAGCCATTTATCACGAATAATATCCGTCATATTTTTTGATGTATGGCAACGAGCACATTGAGCTCCGAAGACTTGTTCGCCCCCTGCAGTAAGTTCAGATGAGAGGAATAATAGGAGTACCAACAAACTGTTTATATAACTTCTTTGCGAATATTTCTGCATCATATAATGGTCTTAACTATCTCTTATGGTTTACTCTGCCCTCAAAGGTCTGATCTTCAATTCCCATTCTGCGTGATCTTCTGAATCCTTTGGTCCAATATTTCCTTTGGCTGAATTTAACAACATCATCGGATCATAAAATTCACCCTCTTTAATGATCATCTTTACATTTCGTGTATTTTTAATATCTTCAATTGGATCTCCATTTATTATGATGATATCTGCAATTTTACCCACCTCTATCGAACCCAACTCATCTTCCACGCCTAATGCTTTCGCACCATTTATTGTGGCAGCCCTTATAACCGACATGTTCGGTATTCCAGCATAAACCATTGCGTATAACTCTCGATGGTATGCAAAACCAGGTAATAAAGAGGTATATACTGGCTCATCAGTACCCACCAGAATAAGATCTTCTCCACCTTTTTGATAAAATGCCTTTAGCTCGACCAACCGCTGTTTAAATGCTGGAGGCTCTGATTCTGGAGGTGGATCACCACGTACTTTCAATAAATTTTGGGCATAGGGCGTAAAGTATTGTGATTCGTCGGTCCAAACCATATCTGCACCTAACTCTCTTCTTAAATCAATACCTCCATACATCTGGATATTAGGATCATAATAAACTTGATTATTTAGCATTAAGTCAATCATTTGATCCATATCAGCACTTCTTTCGCCTCCAACCCCCAGAGTAATTCGATGCTCAACCCGATCCAATCCCATCAAAATAGCATCTCTGAGGTGAACATCATACTCACCAAGATAATTAGCCAGATGCGCTGTGGTTGTCATTCCATTTTTATGTGCTTGTTCAATTAAAATTTTTGCCTCACCTGGCGAGGCTTGTTTGATCTTAATACTGATTACACCCTGTTGAGCCCATTTATTGACTTCATTTCTAATTTCCTGCTCTGTGATATCATTCGGCCAAGCGGCACAATCATCTTCAGCTACTTTTACAGCATATTCACATCTAAATGCTCCAAAATAGGGTCCAGAGGGAAATAACCTAGGACCTATCATTTCTCCCGATTCTATTAAATCACGCTGCTGAATGACTCGCTCAGGATAGTATTCTCCTGCAGACCAGGTTGATGTTACGCCATTAGCTAAAAAAATTATTCCGTTGTATACGACCTCCTCAACCCGTCCAACATCTACAAGATTAAAATTATAATGGGCATGCATATCAATCATGCCTGGTAAAACTGTGTCAGTATCAGATAACTCAATGGTGCGAGATATTTTGACAAAAGGGTTACTTTCATTAGAGTCAACCGCAATAATCTTGCCATCCCCAATTATGATTCCAGTATTTTTTCGCCGCTCTTCACTTACAGCATCTATCAACCAGCCTCCAAGGATCAAAACATTCCCTGTTGAATCTTCCTTTGATTTCGCATCTACGTCTGCACATAATATAAAACCGAGTACGCAAATTAAAAATAAGGACGAGAATTCACAATAATTCTTGATGATGGACCTAAATAGAGAAATCATAGAAAAATACCCTAAAGTTAATAATCTATATAACAATAACAAAAATTTATTTTAAATATACTAATAATAAATAATTTAGATTTATACTTTCTATCAATAATATTGGAGTTAAAATGATCGCAATAGATAAAAAATTTCTATTTATAGGACTGCTATTTCCCTTTACAGTAATAGCTCAAGAATCAAATCAATCATGGTCAGTTTCTGAAAATAAAAATACTCCTTATAATGATAAAATCGCTTCGTTGAGTTCATCATCATTTGTTTCAGTGAGAGATGAAACAGATTCAGAGTCTGTATATCCTTTAATAGAATTCTATTGTGAGAATAATAGTCCTGATATTTTTTTAGCAATCAATTGGAGACGGTTTGTCTCGTCATTCAGTAAAACTGAAATTGGTATGGCAATAGATAATAACAGAGCGGAATGGATATCAGTCAAAGTGAACAAAGGAAATCAAATTACTACACTAGATTTCACTCATATAAATAAAGAAATAATCCATAAAATATTGGCTGGAACTTTATTGAAAATAGAAATTGAACCCTACTCTGAGCCATCTATTTTTAGTGAATACAATCTTGAGGATTTTTCAACTGAATTTAATAACTTAATTCAATTATGTAAGAAATAAATTGTCACTTAAGAATAATTACTTATTCGTTCACACCCAACCTTTCATGCATTATTGAACTTGTAGTAGTGTATTGTAAATGAACTTTTTTATTTGGTTCTAACTGTTGCTTTATTGCAAATGCAGCCAAAGCGGCTTCATGAAAACCAGATAGTATTAATTTTTTCTTACCAGGGTAAAAGTTTATATCACCAACGGCAAAAATACCTGACTCAGATGTCTGAAATTTCTCGGTATCCACATTAATTGTTTTACGATTGATATTCAAACCCCAATCAGCAATAGGACCTAATTTAGGTGCCAAACCAAAAAAGACAAGTATATTATCAATTTTAATATCTCTTTCCATCCCATCCTTAGTTTCAATTCTACAAGATGTAAGTTGATTTTTTTCGCCAATTAAATCAGTAACTTTGGCATTCTCAATTAAATTAATTTTACCCTCTGAATACAATTGACGCATTTTCGATACTGACGCAGGAACCGCTCGAAATTCGTCTCTGCGGTGGATCAGTGTAATTTCACTTGCGATTTTAACCAAGTCTAGCACCCAATCAAGTGCAGAATCTCCGCCTCCAAGAATAGCAAGATGCTTATTTTGGAAAACACTTGAATCCTTCACACTATAATGGAGAGATTCATTTGAGAATTGTTCAACATTGTTAGCTCTTAATTGACGTGGCTGAAATGAACCTACGCCACCAGCAATTACAACAGCTTTTGATTGAAATTTCTTTCCTGCATTTGTTTCTATTAAGAAATTATTTTCAGCCAGTTTTTCTAAAGCGATGACCTCGTCATTTAACGTCATACCATAATCAAACGGTTCTATTTGTTGAAGTAAAGCTTCTGTCAATTCTTGTCCTGTGCAAATTGGGATCGCTGGAATATCATAAATAGGTTTATCTGGATATAATTCTGTGCACTGCCCGCCTGGGCTTCTTATAGAATCAATTACTTCACACTTAAGACCTAATAGGCCTAATTCAAATACCTGAAATAATCCGCAAGGACCTGCACCAATAATTACTACATCTGTTTTTATCACGCCAGAAAAGCTCCTTTTTTGTTGACAGGTTAATTGTCCGCATAAATTAAATTATCTGCAAATTTAATTATCAAAATTATCTAAATAAAATTACACTCTATGACTAACTCAACAAATAATCATTATGAAAAAAATCGTATATCCAAATTACAAAACCAAATGTGGCTGGAATGCATTACTTCCAGAATATCAAAATAAATCTACGTTATCGCATGATATTAACTCAGATGTTGTAATTATTGGTAGTGGGTATACAGGATTAGCAGCTGCAAAACGCTGGTTTGAGCTTGCTCCTGATGATGCTATTACAATGATTGATGCTAGCTCATGTGGAGAAGGAAGCTCTGGTCGAAATTCAGGATTTTTGATAGAAATTGCACTGGCTAATGACGCTAAATCAACCTCATTAAAAAGATTAATAAAATGCAATAAATTAATCTCTAGAACGATCAATAAAATTAAACAGGTCGCTTCAACTGCAACTTTAGATTGTGAAATGCATCGAACAGGAACATACAGAGTCGCTGCTGGTGATATTGGCTTAAAATCTTTACTAAAATATCAAAGATTTTTAGAAGCTTCGAAACTTGAACACAAAATTTTAAATACTGAGCAACTTAATGAACTTATTGGCACTAACTATTATCGCCAAGGACTCTATACTCCTCACTGCTATTTGGCTCAACCAGCAGCATTAATAAGAAGCTTAACAGAGCAACTCCCCCCTTCAATTCAATGTTATGAAAATACCCCTGCTTTAGAGTGTTTGAAAAATAAATCTCATTGGATTATCAAAACTCCTCAAGCAGAAATTAAAACAAAAAAAGTTATTGTTGCCAATAATGCCTTTTGTGGAAAACTAGGTATCGGAAATCATCGTGTTGCCACTATATATACTTACGCAGCACTGACCGAAAAACTGGATGAAGAGACTCTATCTTTATTGGGAACGGATAATAATTGGGGTATTTTGCCAACTCATCGACTTGGTAGCACGTTAAGAAGAACCATTGATGGTAGGTTAATGATTCGTTCACTTTATAACTATGATAAAGAAGAAAAAATTGAGTCAGTCACTAAAAAATTAAGGTATCACTTAAAAATGCGATATCCAAATCTACCGGAATTAAATTTTCATAGTGTCTGGGGTGGAGCAACTGGTTTAACATTAAATGGTGCGCCACTTTGGGGTCAAATTGATAAAAATTTATTTATTTCAGCCGGTTGTAATGGAGGCGGAGTTGTAAAAGGTACGCTTTTTGGTGAATTATTATCAGATTTAGCCAATAATCAACCCACTCCAAATATCCAACAGTTTTTTGGTCAAGCCAGTTGGATGCCTTTAGACCCATTTAGAGAAATTGGCTTTAACTTGGTTTCAATGATAGAAAGAAATAGAGCGAAAGCTGAAATATAGATAATTTCTTATGCTTTGCTGTTTTATTTAAGGAATAAATATGGAACCTACTGAATATTATGGAATCTTATCACTTGTCCCTGCAGGTGTTGCAATCTTACTGGCTTTTCTCACCAGAAATACGGTTTTCTCTTTAGTTATGGCTTGTTTGGTTGGGGTACTTGTTTCAGGTCAAGGTTTAATGGGATTTCCTAATTTACTTAAAAACTCTCTTGGGAATACAAATTTCTCATGGGTATTGTTACTTGAATTTTTTATTGGAATATCCATTGCTTTTTTCCAAAGAACCGGTGCTATTGCAAATTTTTCTAATTATATTGCACAGAAAAAAATGACACGTGTTCGAGTTCAATTAATTGCTTGGTTCATGGGAATGTTTGTCTATTTTAGTGACTACTTTAGCCCATTATTTGTTGGCTCAACAATGCGAAATCTCTCTGATCGTTTTCAAATTTCTAGAGAGAAATTAGCATACATATGCGATTCTACATCCGCACCAGTGAGCATCCTTGTACCAATAACTGGCTGGGCTGTATTAGTAGCAAGCCTATTGATTGGTATGGGTCCAATTCAAAATGTTGGACAAGCGATGCAGGTATTTATAACTGCAATACCATTCAATATATACGCAATTCTTGCGGTTACTATGGTAGGTTTAATTGCCACCAAAGTTATACCTGATTTTGGCCCAATGAAAACAGCAGAGCACCGCGCAATCCATGAAAATAAAGTACTTCGCGATGGAGCTGACCCCTTAATGGGAGCCGAACTAACAAATATCAAACCTTACAAAGACATTAAAACCAGTTTATTCTGGAATTTCATTTTTCCCGTCATAATAGTCATCAGTTTTGCCATTGGATCCTTTATCATCACCGCCTCAGCAAAACCCATGGAAGCATTCTTACTTTCATCATTTGTGGCAGGAATCATCATGCGAATACAAGGTGTACCTCTTAAAGAGATTATCAATACCGCTATGATGGGCATAAAAGGAATTATGCCAGCCGTCGTAATTTTAGCCTTGGCATATTCCCTCAATGACCTCTCAGCAATCCTAAATACCGCTGGTTATATCGTTTCTGCAACAGAATCTTGGCTAACCCCTAAAGTGTTACCCATGCTAGCTTTCTTGATTACAGGTATTGTGGCTTTTTCAACCGGCACTTCATGGGGTACTTATGCCATCATGATACCCATAGCTGTTCCTCTGGCTTTTAATTTTTCTGGTAACGAGTTAGATACGGTTGTCTATGCAACTATCGCAGCTGTAGCAGGTGGTGGTGTTTTTGGGGATCACTGCTCTCCTTTGTCAGATACTTCTATTTTAGCATCCACAGGAGCAGCTTCAGATCATATTGATCATATTAAAACTCAAATGCCTTATGCCTTGTTGGTCGGATTAATTAGTGTATTCATCTATTTTTCTATTGGCTGGTTTTTTGTAGGGTAATATTTTGTATGGTAATAGAAGAAAAGAATTTTTCAGCTGAGTCATTTTTGTATTGATTTGAAGCAGTTAATACAATTAACCAAATAGATCAATATTTTCATCGATACTATGTTCTGTCATTAACGAAACAATAATCAATACCGGTAAGCCAACCACCCAACCTAAATATGAGGAGGCAAATCCCATAGGGTTGCCTGCCAAAGTCCAAATTACCGCCGATGAGCCTCCTAGCAGCATGCTCCAATAAGCGCCTTTTGCAGTCGTTCTTTTCCAAAACAAAAGCCCTAACATGGGAAAGAAAAGACCTGCAGAGCCAAATGTATAAGCTAAATTTATTAGCTTTAATACATCAGGTATTAGATAAGCAGTCAAAATAGCAAAAACCCCTAAAATAACTGTGGTATACCTAGCTACCTTTACCAAATCTTTCTCACTGGTTTCTGGGCGCAAATGTTTCCTATATATATCGTTAGTAAATATAGCCACAGGACCCATTAGGCATGAATCAGCAGATGACATAATGGCAGCAATATAAGCAGCGATTACAATCCCAGCAATTCCAGCAGGCAATAAATGCATGATGATCATCGGTGCCGCCAACTCAGGATCTGATAAATCAGGAATCAAAATTCTAGCAAACAATCCGATCATAGTGCTGCCAATAGCAAAAAGCGGCCATTCAATAGGAATCCCAGCTAGAAAAAATCCTCGTTGTGCCGTCTTAACATCTTTTGCGGCAACAATTCTCTGCATTGCAGCGATAGAGATAAACCAAACTGGAAATACGGCAAAAAACCACCCCAACATCGTTTTCCAACCCGCATTGCCCCAATCTAGTAATTTAGCCGTTTCAGGAGATGAATTGAATATTTCTACCATGGCACTCCAACCGCCTATCTCAATCAAGCCAATGGGAACAGTAATAAAAACTATACCAATCATCAAAACAAACATTTGAAAGACATCGGTGTATATAACGGCTTTAAGTCCCCCCATTGTGGTATAGGCGAGAATAATAGCGCCTGATAATAAAACAGCGAAAGTTAGATTCATATCGAGTGTGGCTTGAAGTAACTTTCCTCCTGCTATTATTTGTCCTCCCACAAAAGTAAACCATGCAATGCCAATGACTATAGCTGCTAATGTTCCAGTTCGGCGATCAAATCGAGCCGCAAACAAATCGCCAGTAGTTAATCCATTTACTCGATCAGACCATCGTTTTACTTTTGGAACCATCAAAAACGATACCATGACGATACTCAAACCTGATACAGCAATATACCAAGAACCTGAGATACCCAAAGTGAAACCCAATCCCCCCATTGCAATACTAAAGCCACCCCCAATATCAGTTGCGGCGGCACTACTGGTTGTTTGTACTAAATTCATATTTCGATCTGCAGCCAAAAAAGAGTCGTATTCACTTTTTTGATTTTTTGATCGAGCCACGCTGATACCAATCCATAAAACCACAACAAAATATACAGTCATGGCTATGTAATCCAAATAATGCAGGGAACTCAACTAAATCTCCTTAATCTTATTTTCAAGATTTATTCGCATGAATACTGTTGATAGGTTTATTCATACCAGAAAAAAACATAATAGGGCATGGTGAAAGAGTCAACCACATCTCTTTCTCGCTAGATAAAGCTACTCCAGGAAAATCAGATCCCAACGAAAATAACTCAAGTATTAATTGAAAATGCAAATGCGGTGGCCAGTTGCCGTTCTCTGGTGGGGCTCCGACTTCCGCTATTTTTTGGCCCGCTACTACAGTTTGTCCTTCTTCTATACTAGCAATACTCGCTAGAGATAAATGTCCATATAAAGTATAAAACATTCCACCCTTATCATCAGTATGTTCGAGAATTAGCATGGGGCCATAGTCTAATTCATTCTTATTGTTTGCTTTAATGATTATACGACCGTCAAGTGGAGTAAAGATATCCTCTCCACTTTGACAGAAAACATCCACTCCCATATGCACATTTCGCTTCTCATTCGAACCCTCAACTATGGAGTCAAAGAATTCATTAGCATAAATCTCTCTAACCTCGCCCCATCTTCCAAATCCATATTCAGTATTATTAGAACTCATAGCATCTTCAACCAGTCCACTGAATTCATCTACCGTTAAACCGTTAATTGGAACATTATTTATATTTGCTCCTTTGCTTAAATTAAATACTATCGCCCTCTGATCGATTTTAATTACTGGTGAACTGGAGAATGAAGGGGATTTTAGAAAGTCCATGGTCATTGAAATTTTTTTCATTATGCTGTGGTCATTCTCAAACCTTTCTTTTGCATAAATTAAATTTTGGTGATTATTTGTAAAAGACATGTATTTTTTACTCGCATTATTAAAAAGCAGAGCTTTTATATTTTAGATTAAACACTTAATTCTATAATCCATTTATCTATATTGCCATTGACGAAATAAGCATCAAAGCTTAGGCAAAAATTATTTATTTTAACTGTAACTGATTCTAAAGAGATAAAACTTCTTTGGCTGCCCGAATACCATGAGTTATAGCTGCATTAGTATCCGCAGAAGCTCCAGCATCCGAATTTGCTATCGCTACCCGTCCAAATTGCTGCCTTCCTATCACCCAAGGTTTACTCTCTTCATTTGGCCATTCTGGCTCCCAAATTAAATCACTTGAATAAGAGTAGCCATGCGGCCAACGATTAACAGTGATCGCATTAATATCTCTATCCGCATCAAACCCAGCTGAAGATAAAGCCTGATCTAATTGATTTTTTACATGGCCCTCAAATACCGAAAAGGGTGTTGATAAAAGTTTTCTCCTGCCTTCACGCCATTGATCTGGTCCCTTAATATCAACCGAATGATGTGAATGGCACATATGCAATATCATTGGGTCATTTGGAGAACTATTAAATTTATATTGACCCAAGGAAACTGGATAATCGAGTTCTACTTGTTTAAAGAAATCATTAGTATAATAAACAAAATCCATCCCTAGATCGGCGAATGCTTGCCAATTTGGAATCATGACTTTTGTGTATGTCAAAGGAACTTTGACATTATATCTAAGGCCTTCCATCTGATTTTCAGGTAATTCATTGAAAATATATGGAATAGCACTGTTATAGCAAGCAAAAATACATTTATCAGCTCTAATGGTGTGTGACTGATGCTGACGAACATAAGTTAAATCAATCACGCTTGAATTATTTTTATGGGCAACATTTACAACTGTTGAATTGAGTCTGATATTTGTATTTGAGTTAGCATCACCATCTAATAAATCGTAATTTACTTTGGCTAATACAACATCTTCCATTGTCGAACCTGGAACTGCATTTGGAATTAATTTTCTTACTAGTAGTCGCGCAACAGACGCATTGCCATCTGGAAAATGAAATATATAAGGCTCATCCCCCCTATAACCACTTCTTTTTAAGGTGTAATCTAATCCTGGCAAGCCGCCATCATAACTTTGTATTGAAGTTGATGGCACCTCATCAATCCCTACACACCAAAAACTCATGCCCCAACGCCTAAATATTTCCAATACCTGCTGATCAACCTTTACGTAATCTTTCAGAAAGTCATAATAACTTACCTTCTTAAGTAATTTGTACTTCTCCTCATCAGATAATCCCGGTAGATAATCTTTTTTATCCGTCCAAACTCTAATAAGATCGAGCTTTGCCTGCTCACTCATTGGGGTTTTATCAGCAAACTCTTTCCAAGGAATCTTGTTATAACCTGTTACTAATTTTTGCTTATCAAAAGATTTGTTATCAAAAACAATACCCTTCCCTAATCCCATTGATGAATACAAAGATTGGTCAAATGCTTCATAAAATTTACCAACATCTACGCCAATCTCAGAGATTAGTTGTTTTGCTTCATCGCTATATGATGAGGGTGTGTCTATTGTTTCAGTCCCACCATAGCCAATTCTCATCTCACCATTAACAGTAAACTCATTACGTTTCGCATGGCCTCCAAAATCATCATGATTATCGAGGATTAATATCTTTGCGGTGGGGTGATTTTTTTTGTAAGTATAAGCCGCGGATAAGCCGCTAATACCTGCTCCCACAACGACCAAATCATACTTTTCTTCATATTCAGTTTGCGGCCATTTTTTCCCTAAAACACGAGCATGCATAACCTCCCAAGAGCCGTCATGACTTCCTCTTAATCCCGTTAATTTAGGTGGATAATAGTTACTATCATGCTTGAAGGGTTGGCTACTAGAGCCAAAGACACTTTGCCATGGCGTGATTAAAGAGGAGCCTAGAGCAATTTGCGTACCATTTAAAAAATCTCGCCTTGTTATATTATCTTTCATACCTCCCCTTCCTAAGCCTTTCTCAACATTACAATGAATCAATATCTATATTCAACACCAATCAACTTAAAGAAAAAAGCACGATATCTTTTCTTCTAAATTACCGGAAAAATATCTCAGTAATTATAGGCAGCTCTAGAGCGAAGTTGAAAGTCAATATCATATCCATGTATAGGGTTAAAAATATCTGAGCTTAACTAACTAGGAGCAATAACCGTCTTATGGATATACTTCCATGGACTCACTTCGGTTCCTCTTTCAATCTTAACTTCAATTATAGCCGGTTGATTGTTCTCAATAGCTTTAGTCAAGATTGGTTTTAATTCAACAGGCTGAGAAATACTGTAGCCATCAACTCCGAACGCTTCGCTAATTTTCAAGAAATTTGGATTAACTAAATCGGCCCCAATCAAATTAGAATTAAATCGTTCTTGCTGATCTCGTCTAACATTGCCGAAAGAGCTATTATTAAAGATTATAGTGATCAGACCAATGTTATGCTGAACAGCAGTAGCCATCTCCGACATAGCAAATAAGAAACCACCATCCCCGATAATTGACACTACCGCACGATCTGGCATTGCAACCTTCACGCCAAGTGCTGTTGGAAAGCCATACCCTAATGTTCCTTGATAACCAGAAGAAACATATGTTCTTGGCTCGTAGATAGGAAATCCATAATAAGAAGTAAAGCCCGCTTGGCATAACTCTTCAACAAAAAACCCATCCCTAGGTAGTACATCTCGAATTACATCCAAATAAGCTAACTGTGGCTGTATTTCTTCAATATTATTTCGAGCTTTTACTTTTGCTGATTTCACGCGATCAAGGTCACCTAACTTAAAGCCACGCTTAATAACTTTTTCAATCAATGCGCTGACACCCTCTTTAGCATCAGCAACAACTGCAACATGAGGTTTTAAGCGAATCATTTCCTTTGGATCAACATCTATCCTAATTAATTTAGGAAAGTTTTCAGGTGGTTTGTCATAATATTCCATCATCGACAACCAGCGCATGTATTGCATCTCAAGTCGAGAACCAATGCCAATTAATAAGTCTGTACTCTCCCATAAGTCCATCGCAGCAGCGGAAGAAACACCCCAATCACTGTCCTCACTTACTACACCACGACCACTCCTTAGTGAGGTAGCAGCCGCTCCTAATAATGATGTTAATTCTCTTACTTCTTGGCTGGCATGCTGAGCACCACTTCCAGACATAATCATGATATTTTTTGAGTTCGCTATTAAATCTGCCGCATCAACCAAGCTATCTTCATCGATAACAGGTAAATCAATATGCGAGTTGCCAGCCTCAACCTCAACTTCCCATTCCTGTGCCATGGTGTCCCAGCACATTTCAAGTGATACAGGTCCGGGTCGATCGCTCTGCATTACTCTAAAAGCTTTGTTCATCTGTTTGAATGTATTAACTGGATTATCGATACGATCAGCATATTTAATAATTGTTCTTAATGTTCCCGCTTGATCAGATAGTTCATGCAGATGACCCCTTCCAGAACCAAGAAATTGAGATGGAACTTGGCCTGTCATGCATAAAAGAGGAACATTACCCCCCGCAGCTGTACACAAAGCGGCAGTAGCATTTAGAACGCCCGGTCCTGGAACTACTGAAAATGCCCCTGGTTTTCCAGTCGCTTTTGAATAGCCATAAGCCATGTAAGCAGCGCCTTGCTCATGCCGACTAATGACGGTTTTTATTTCATTTGATCCATGTAAGGCATCAAATATGGGATAGGTTTGTGCTCCTGGTAAGCCAAAAACAGTATCAATACCATTCGCTTTTGCAGCTGCCACCATTGCTGCTCCGCCTGTCATCTTTTTTAAATTAGTCACATCACAATCCTTGTATAAATAAATCCAATCGCAAAAATAGTCATAATAAAAATACACGCCCAATTCCAAACAACCAATGAGGTTTTTGGTCGGTACTTGGCGGGTATTTTGTCTGAGGTTATTGCTAAATAGTTATAATAACCGATAGTTGGGGCAGCAATCAATCCGATACTGGTTGCAAAATAAAGAAAAGATTTAAAACTACTTAAAAAGAAAAGTAAAATTATTATGATACCCAGCACCTGAATAGCAGAAAATAACTTATAGCGATCAGGCGAATCTTTAGGTCGACCCATCATAACACCTGATAATCGATCCGTGAGTCTCGGCATTACATCCATTAAAGCAATTTGCGTGGACCACATAACGGCCAAACCTGCACTCGCGATAATCGGATACGACCAATCGCCAATAGTTTCCGTGAAAACGCTAAACAATTCTGCAGCAAATTCTGGTGGAGTCACCGGTATCGGTCTGCCAGTTTGGAATAATACGGCTGTGCCAAGAACAACAAAACAAATAGCCAGAAATAATAATAAAAAATAACCCAGCTTAAAATCTCTCAAAGCATCTTCATCTTTGAATTTCTCACCACTAATTTTTCTTTTTTCAGAAACCCATTTTGAAAATAATATTGCCCCATTAGTTGGCATAGGCATCCAACCAGCCACCGCTATTACAAATAAAGATAAAGGGACATCCATAGTCAGATCTCCAAATACAGCTCGATCATTACTCCCCAAAAGAGGTAATGAAAAAAACAGTGCTATCAATGTCAATATCGAGAAAACTATCACCAAGACCTTAACGATCCTTTCCGCTTTTGCATATTGACCATTCATCAATATCAACGCTGAAACAAGCGTAATGGCGATAGCAACTTGAGGGGCACTATAAGGTATATCGAAAACACTAATAAATAATCCTGCCGTGACCATAGAAACTGCACTGGTAGCAATAAATGTATCAACAACAAAACCTGCCATCAACCAAACTAAAGCTATCTTGCTGATTTCTCCATAAGCCCTAACCAAGCTTTCTCCGGTAGCATTAGCGTAATCAACAGCAAAACGAAAAGCCGGATATTTGATTAAAGTAATAGCAATAATCAACCACAACAAGGATAAGCCATAATCAGCACCGGCTTGTGTGGAATAAACCAGATGAGAAACACCTACGCCCACCGCAGCAAGCATTAATCCCGGACCCAACCGAGCAAATATATTAGGCATCAAATTAAACCTTAGTGACGTTCACTACCTGAATGGTAGTGTATTCATGCAATCCTTCTTCAGCAAATTCAACCCCAATACCAGAGCATTTGACACCGCCAAATGGGACATTTGGTGCAATTGGTCCATGCTGATTGACCCATGCAGTTCCACACTCAAGCTTCGAGGCAATATCAGATGCTCTTTCAATATCTGAAGACCATACTGATCCGCCTAATCCCGTTTCAAGTCCGTTCGCTTTTTCAAGGACGTCGTTGATGTCAGAATATTTTATTATCGGCAGCAATGGTCCAAACTGTTCTTCATCTACAATACGCATTCCGTCAGTAACATTCGTCATCAGAGTGTAAGGCATAAAATAGCCTGGTTCATCGGGTATGTTGCCACCACAAAGAACTTTCCCTCCGTTTGCTTTGGCATCTTCATAAAGGCCTACCACTTTATCGTATTGCATTTTATTTTGAATTGGTCCTTGAAGATTATCCTCATTCAAGCCATCACCCATCGGCACTGCATTAGCTACCTCAGTTAATTTTTCACATAATTCATCATGGACTGATTCATGCACATACAGTCTTTTTAAGGCTGCACAAGTCTGCCCATTATTCAAAAATGCGCCCTCGATAATTCCTGGTGCAACGGTCGCTGGATCGACATCATCCAATACAATTCCAGCATCATTACCACCCAGCTCTAGCGTGAGTCTTTTTAATGTAGCAGAGGAACTGCTCATTACTCTTTTTCCAGTTGGAATTGATCCTGTGAAGATAATTTTCTGAATATCAGGATGCTCTGTCATCCATTGACCTAATTCGTCTTCACCTGCCACGCAATTAAGTACACCTGGAGGTAAACATTCATTCATAATTTCAGCCATTCTTAATGTGCTGAGTGGTGTATAAGGAGAGGGTTTCATGACTACGGTATTACCACTTCTGATCGCAGGAAGCACATGCCAAACCCCGATCATTAACGGCCAATTCCACGGCAGAATAGAGCCAACCACTCCTATCGGTTTTCTGGTCTGAAGAATTCTAGCATTGTCATCATCTTGAATAGTCTTAACAGGCAATGATAAAGTACTGGTATACCCAGCCCAACCAGCTGCACCTCCTAACTCAAAACGTGAACCTGCCCCATTCAGTGGTTTTCCTTGTTCGAGTGTCAACAAGTGTGCCAATTCTTCTGCATGTTCAGTAATGGCTGCCGATATATTGCCACAAGCCTCTGCTTTTATATTATCTGATTCCGCTGACCAAGTTTTAAATGCTATAGCTGCAGCTGAGACTGCTTCATTAAGCTGCTCCTTAGATGCAATAGGGCATTCTGCTACAACCCTTTCATTTGCAGGGTTTATAACAGAGAATGTATTATTAGAAAAAACTTTTTTTCCATTTATTATAAGTCCGTAATCAGACATTACTCGCCTCCTGAATTATTATTAATCAATGTTTATACTATCGAATCTTAACAAATAAGGATACGATTGCTTGGTTAAATAAAGCCTTAAGTTACTAGTAACGATATTCAAATTAACGAATACATCATAATTAAAAGCAATAATAAACAGGTAATTCAATGAAATTCTTTAAAACTAACTGCATAAAATTCATGGTTATTTTTGCTTTGACTGGTTTCATCTCTAATATATATGCAGTTGAGTCAACACAGCCAAATATCATATTAATAGTGGCTGATGATTTAGGTTATTCTGATCTAGGGGTTTATGGCAGTGAAATAAAAACTCCGAACTTAAACCGTATTGCACAACAAGGTATTCAACTAACCAATTATCATACTGGCCCAACTTGTGGACCAACTCGCGCTATGCTGATGACTGGAATTGATAATCATCGTGCTGGTTTAGGAACGAATTCTGCTGCATTAAGGCGGTTACCAGAATTGAGAGGTCTGCCTGGTTATGAAGGTTATCTCAATGATCGAGTTATTCCTTTTTCAAAAATACTCAATGAGGGTGGTTACCATACTTTCATGGCAGGCAAATGGGATTTAGGTAAAATAAAAGGTAAGCTGCCTACCGATCAAGGTTTTGACCGATATTTTGGAATTGCTGATGGTGGTGGCAGCCATTTTAGTGATGCTAGAGGAACTTTTGCCGGCCAACAAATAGCCGCGTACTTTGAAGATGGAAAGAGTGTCTCAAAGCTTCCAGATGATTTCTATTCATCCGAATCCTATACTGATCGAGTTCTAAGTTATATTGATAATGCTCCAAATGATGATAAGCCATTCTTTGCGTATTTAGCTTATACGGCACCTCATTGGCCCCTCCAAGTTCCGGATGAATGGATAGAGAAATATAAAGGTGTGTATGATTCTGGCTGGGAAGAAATAAGAAAAAACCGATTCGAGCGGCAAAAAGAATTAGGCATTATCGGGCCCAATACAAACCTACCGCCGATGAATCGTGCAGTAAAAAATTGGGATGAATTGCCACCCTTTCAAAAACAAGTGGAACTAAAACGAATCGAATTGCATGCTGCCATGGTTGAATTAATGGATTTTCATATTGGTCGTCTTATCGAATATATTGAGACAAATATTGAACGAGAAACAATTATTATTTTTGTTTCAGATAATGGTGCAGAAGGAAATGCCATTGGTGAAGTTGGTGATAATAAATACTGGATTCCAGCCATATTTGATAATCGACTAGAAAATATGGGCAAAAGAGACTCATATGTGTGGTTGGGTGCTGGCTGGGCAAATGCAATGGTCGCTCCATTTGGTATTTATAAATCGTATACCACCGAGGGTGGAATCAAAACTCCTGCTATTTTCTATAGTACAAAAAATCGATTTATAAATAGTAAAAAAAATTCAGTAATGACAGTAATGGATATTGCACCGACTATTTTAGATATAGCTGGCCTTGACCATCCACATATGAAAGAAGTTGATCTACTTCCCATGACAGGACGATCTGCTCTTGAATATCTAACTAATAAAACTGAAAGTGTTCACGAAAATAACCCTATCGGTTGGGAACTTTATGGTAATCGAGCCCTAATAAAAGGTAATTTTAAAGCGATGTTAATATGGCCGCCAGAAGGTGATGGTGAATGGCAACTTTATAATATTTCAGATGATCCTACTGAAAGTAATAATCTTGCCCAAAGTCATCCAAGTGTTCTTCAAGAACTTATCACTGATTGGCAGGGTTATGCAGAAATTAATGGCGTGGCAATTATCGATGAAGATATTGGCTATGGTCGTTACCAATAAATTCCTAAAATAATAAAAATCTACTGAAAAGAGCGTCCAAGCTCCTTAATTTCAGAGTAAAAACCGGCCACCTTAAGGGTAATTTCAATCGTGTGCTCCTCTATATTCAACCAATACCACCCATGATTACCTGAAAAAGGAGCAACGATTGAACCACTGCTAGTAGCGGTTTCACTTTCTCGATATCGAATGAAGTAGTCATCTGGATAAAGATTTGCATTTCCAGCTGGATCTGCATGAAAATCTGTATATACGATACCTTTATCAACGACCCAAGAATAAACAATTGCATCACCTTGCTGCATTAATGCTTTATATTCGACTTGTTCGCCGCTCTCTAATTTAATTATTAATTCATTAGAATTATAAGCGGTATTATTTGTTTTAGAAAAAGGTGCTCCAAGAACATCTGGCTCCCAGGAATCAAACACTTCTGGGATCACAGGGAAAGAGCCTTCAATCAATGTTACCTCGATAATCTGATTTGCCTCTTTATCTGAGTCTTCAGTTAATTCAAGTAATCCTAATTTACTTCCAATTCCGCTAGGGTCTACACCGTATTCAGCAGGCAATACAAAGATCACAGTTATCATTATTGCAAGCAAAAATATGCCTATAATTTTTTTAAGGTTCAGTCCATTTGAATTACTCTGAGGAGAGTGATTATTATTTTTTGTCATAGTGTGAGCCTTTTTATCTTTTTCAGACATTATAACTTATTGTCACTCTATATTCCCGACGATTACTTGGATGAAAATGAAGATCAATAGTTTAAATCAAAAAATAACCCAATATTTGATATAAAGCCAAAAGAAAACCAAATAGCATCAGTAATAAATTAAATATACTTGAGTGGCGATAAAAACCACCTTGGTCCCTCCATACTTTAATCAAAATTAAGGCACCTAATAAGGCAATTAACTGTCCAATTTCGACACCGATATTAAAAGAAATAATATTCAGTATTAACCCATCAGAGGAAAGTGTCATCTCTTGTAATTTTGTAGCTAAACCCAATCCATGCACCAAACCAAACGAAAAAACCGCAATTTTAGGGTTAGGTGGGACTTTAATTATTAATTTCAAACTATTCAGATTCTCTAAAGCCTTATAGACCACAGATAAGCCAATAATTGCATCTACCATAAATGGGTTCACCTGAATTCCACTCAACACTCCAGCAAGTAATGTGATGCTATGACCTAGAGCAAATAGAGAAACAAATATAGCGACTTGTTTTAATCGAAATAAGAAAAAAATAACGCCACATAAATACAATAAATGATCATAACCAGTGATCATGTGTTTAGCGCCTAGATAAATAAAAATAGACATAGCTTGACCACTATTTTGCTGCAGAAAAAGAGCGTCTTTACCACCAATTCCATGTGCATATATAGAGTTTGTAAACAATATTAAAATACCAACAATACAAGCAATTAAAATCTTATTATTTTGGTTTTTAGTAAGAAAAGAATTACTCATTAGATGACAGCGCCTTGGTAATAATGTCTAATTAACCACAGTAGAGTTAAAAATTTTATCGTGATTTATAATTATAATAATAATTATGTAAAGGAACTATAACATGACAACATCGCTTGTATGCGCCTCTCACAGTCCATTACTATATTGTTATGCGAAACAACCAACCGATTGGGATTTGATGCAAAAAGCTTATGCTGATCGCGTCGAAGCAGTAAAAACATTTGACCCTGAACTTGTTATTGCGTTTGGCTCGGATCACTTTAACGGTTTCTTTCTCAAATTAATGCCAGCATTTTGTATAGGAATAAAAGCTACTGCAGCAGAGGACATAGGTGGTTTTGCCGGTAAATTAAATGTGCCTTCAGCTACCGCTATTGAGGTAATCAACCATCTTCGACGAAATGATATTGATCCAGCGGCTTCTATTGACATGACCATTGATCATGCATTCTCACAAACTATCCATACTATGTGTGGCGACCTTCAATCAAAATCAGTTATTCCAGTATTTATCAATTGTATCGCAGAACCTTATGTACCTTTTCGTCGTTCGCGATTAATGGGAGAAGCAATTGGAAAATTTATCAAAACAACAAAAAAACGAGTCTTATTATTAGCCTCAGGTGGATTATCGCACCACCCTACACGTTACTATCCTGAGATCAATGATGGTCCAGAAGAAGTCACAGCTTGGCAAAAATCTGGTGGTGATGACGCAGCATCACTAACACAAGAGGAATGGATACAACGTCTGGAAACAATGCATCATGAGGGTGCCGAGATGATCGCAAAAGGTGAAAGAACAGCTAAAGATATGAGACTAAATAAAGAAGCAGATATGCGATTTATTGAAACATTAACAAAATTTGAACTTGATGATTTTGATACTTGGGATCAAACAAAACTCATTGAAGAAGCGGGAATCGGCTCTATGGAATTACATACTTGGATTGCAGCGGCAGCAGCTCATAAAGCCGCAGGAGGAGATAAACCTAAATTAGATTTCTACTCCGTTGCGCCTGAAATTGGCATAGCTGCTGGGATTGTTCACGGAGATTGAGTCAAGTTCTCAGTTTGTCGCCATTGAATAAAAATTAAGCATAATATACAAATAGCAGAAAATAAAATTACGGTAGGCTTCGGGCCAAACATGTTAATCAATATACCCGCCACGAGGCTTCCCAAAGCTGGACCGCCAAGAACGATAATAGTCCATAAACTCGATACCCTCCCCCTTAATTCATTAGCAACTTTTACTTGAACTTGAGATTGCGAGCCAACCGCAACAAAAGTAATGAAAAATCCAATCAGAGCAACAGCTATAGTACCCAGATAAATACTTTTAGTTACAGCAAATAACATACAAGAAATAGCCATTCCATACCCACCATATAAAACTGCTTGGCGTAATCTTAGATCCAGAATACCGGTCATATAAATTAAGCTTGCAACCACTGCACCAAATCCTGATGCAGCCATTAATTTTGCTAATGTATCACTGCCTCCAGCATAAATTGTGACTGCGAAGGCAGGCATTAATTCAATAATGCCTCTGCCAAAAAAACTACTAATACCTGCAATCAATATTACATTTCTAATCAATTCATGATTTAAGGTATACCTCAAACCTTCACTTAATTTTTCTAGGTAACTTTCTGTAGATTTAGATTTATTTTTAACATATGGAATTTTTATAATTAGTAATGAAAAAATTACCGGTAAAAAAGTAACCGCATTCACAAAATAAGCGAAATCTAAGCCGTAAAATGTCACGATAAAACCTGCTATCCCTGGACCAAGAAAGCGAGATAAATTAAATCCAGCCGAAGTGATGGCGACGGCACTTGAGAACTGAGAAGATGGAACCAATACCGGTATCAATGCTAATCGAATAGGTGAATAAGCGCTATTTGCGATTCCATAGAATAGCGATAAAATAACTAAAATCGTGACATCCATGGACTCCATGAAAGTCAAAAAACTTAATAATAATGCAACACACATCAATACCACATGCATCACAACTGCCCCTATTCTGGGTTTATATTGATCAGCAAATACACCAAAAAATGGAGTCAATAACAGCAAGGGTAGGTATTGAGCAGCCGCAACTAATCCAACGATAAAAGCAGACTCACTTAATTGCCATGCATGCCACCCCAAAGATAAGCGCTGCACCCAAACACCAACAACCGATAAAATATTACCGTAGAAGTAAATACGAAAATTTTTACTGGAAAAAGCGGAACGAGTAGAGAATTTCATTAATTATTTAAATAATCCAATTTTCAATAAAAATTTACTAGTTAGGTAAGTAAATATATATTTTGTGACTAACCCGATCCTACATAAGGTATTAATCGACCAAGTAACAAAACTCCAATCCAAGCAATCAATGAAATATATGCAGTTACCTTAGCTAAAAAAGGAGTATCCCCATGGGTATCCCAGCTCACTATCACTGGACTGATTTTTAATGCAAACCACAAGGCATTTAATCCTGCAATTAGAATCAAAAGCATTTTTATCTGAAAACCAATATTTACAGCATAGCGTGCGGGATCACCAATAAAGAATAACATACCAGTAGCAAGATTAATGAAAAATCCCACTCCGGCTAAAGGCAAAAGTCGATGCGTTGCCATGACATTCATTCGTCTTACAAAACCCGCTAATCGAATATCAATTATTAACATAGAGCCAAGTAATAATGACAGGCCAATAAAATGAAAAATTTCCAGAGAAGGCCAGAACCAAGCAGTTGATAAAATCCAATTATTAAGTATGCTGCCTTCCAGTAATTGCACTAATACTTCAATCATAATTTCCTCCGATCACAAATAATAAGCAATTAATCGGCCGCCGAATATGGCGGATACCCATAAAAATAGTGAAGTTCGAGCAAACCAAAGATCCTTTTTTGACGGTTTACTTATTTGAGAATCCCAATCATGGGCATAAACTCTCAATCGAGATTGAATGAAAAAAGCGAGAATCGAACCCAGAGAAATTGCCGAAATCTTGACTAAAAAAGGAGTATTAGTCACAAAAATTGTTGCTTGGGAGGAAAATAATGCAAATCCTGAACTGGCATTAAGTATCAAACCAAACCAGGCTAATTTAAAGAAATCCACGAAAGCTATATATTCTATCGACTCAAATAAACCTAATATACGAAAATTAAAGACAGTGAATATACCCACAACAATAGCCAATCCAATCACATGAATACTGAGCATGATTGGATAGCCCCAAAGAGACTCTCCCACCCAAATTGATAATATAGAATATTCCAACCATTCAAACATAAAACCCCCAGCTAAATTTATTTGTTCGCTTGTTGCATATTTTTTGTCATAATCTCTGAGCCCAGCACCGAAGATATTGTGATAGCTGTGTCCAAGGTTAAGTGAATAATATTTTCATATTCTAAGGTATCACAATTTTGTTTTTTCCATAGCACAGTTATGACTGCTTCAAGGCCTTCGATATGATTAAATATCGGCACTACTAAGGCAGAATAGCCAGCATGATATGGATCTTCATCATATTCATAGAAATTCTTCTTGATTTTTTTTAAATCTCGGCGAAATTTATTGGCTTCAAACTCACTACTCGTTTCTTTTTCAGTTCGTCGAGAGATAACTCTTTCTCTTATTGCTGAAGATGAAAACGCCAATGTTGCTCTGGCTGTTGGTGAGATAGGAACAGTAAATCTTAAACCCTTGAGAATCTCTGGATACACTTCGTCCCCTAGTGATGTCATCGTCGAAGCAACCACAGCATCACCACCAGCTGGTATAGATAGAAATAAAGGCTTAGAGATTTTATTTTTCAAAGATATTAAATATCGATCAGTAATGTTAGTTATCTCGTATTGAGCCATCGCAGCATTGGATAAAGAAAATAATTTAGAGCCAAGCCTATAGCCCCGATTATCAGGTGTTTTGACGACCAATCGAAGAGAAGCCAAGGTAGTTAAATGCCTCGAAACCCGAGCTTTTGTCATGCTTAAATGAGCTGCAATATCGGTCACTCTCTGTGGGCGACCTTTTTTTGCAAGAAAATTAAGTAATTCATAAGCCACTACCACGCTTTGAACAATTGATGATTTTGAAGTCAATGAATCCATATCGATCTCCATAAAAAATCTTTATTAAGGATAATTAAAAAATTAATTAGTCTATATGCAAACGGTAGGCAATAAACCCACAAATAATCATTGGAATAGAAAAGAATATAAAATTTGCTGACATATCATAGCCCGCCAGAATGAGATAACCCGCTAATGCCGGCCCAACAACAGCACCGGTTCTGCCTAACCCAATGGCCCAACCAACACCTGTACTTCTTATTTCTGTAGGATATGCTTTAGCCGCTACCCCATAAAGACCAGTAAACGCACTTTGTTGAAGTATCCCAATCACAACTAGCAAGACTAGCAAGGTATTTAATTCATTTGGTGCGTATGCAAATGCAATCATACTGATAGCTGATGCTATGGATAAGTTAAAAATTAGATTTGTTAGCTTCAGCTTGATCGATAGAAAACCCAATAAATAAATACCAATTACACCGCCCAAGTTAAAATAAAGAAAAGCGTCTCTTCCAGCAGAGATATCATAACCAGCATTTTCCATTAATTTTGGAATCCAGCTCATCAAAAAATACAATGTCCCAAAAGCACAGAAGAATGCTGTCCATAATGTTAATGATAATGTTCGATATTTTGGAGACAAGAGCATTTTCATATTACTTAATAAAGTAGTTTTATTTTCATCGCTTTTAATAAGCTCAGGTAAATGCTCGATCGGTGGATGCTTTAATTTCTGTAAAATTCTATTAATCTTTTCGAGAGCATTGGTTGGTCTTTTTTCTAGTAAATATTTTAATGACTCAGGGATCATTAGACATGCCACAATAACCATTCCTAAAGTTATTGTTCCGCCAAATAGAAACATAGCTCGCCATCCATAATCGGGTAAAATATAGTCAGCCACGACAGACGTCATCATTGCACCAGTCGGATAACCCGCTGTAACAAGCGCTACTGACATCGCTCGATACTTCTCGGGACTATATTCAGCAGCCAATGAAGCTTGGCAAGCCAGCAATGCCCCTGCGCCCACTCCACTGATAAATCGAAGCATTATAAATAATGAGAGATTATTGGCTTTTGCAGTTAAGAATATAGATAACCCAACCAATATAAGGCTTAATATAATCAATGCGCGTCGACCAATAATGTCGGCGACAGGCGCGAGTACCATTGCTCCAACCATCATTCCCGCTAAAGCAAAGCTGAATATCCACCCTAAAAGATCGTCAGTCAAATTTAAATCCAAAGATACGGAAGATGCTACTACCGCCATGGCTGTGATATCAAAGCCATCAAGCATATTGAATATAAAACACAAAGCCACCACTAGTATTTGCTGTGAAGTGATGGAACCTTTATCTATAAAGTTATTCAGACTCTTTATTGAGTTATCCATGAATACTATATCCCCTATTATTTATTAATGAATATATTAAACATTCATTGATGCTTACCGACTTCCCAGTTAAATGTTTCCCCAATCGTTTCTTGTGCTATCGCAGCGGGTAATTCTTCAAGTTCTGTTGCCATCGTATCATTCCAACGATTAAGGAACCCAAAAAGTGAAATAGTTGCAACAATTTCAACAATCTCACTTTCCTCATAATGTTTATTGAGCTCATCAAAGTGTTCCTGCGATGATTGACTCGGAGACATAGCACCATAATAAGATATTCTTAAAGCGGCTCTTTCTGCATCTGTGAATAAATCACTTTCCTCATAATCCCATACTTGACTAATTTTTTCTTCTGAGGCTTTGTAAATTTTAGAGAGATTAGCCATGTGTGCTTGGCAATATTGACAACCAGCAACTTGGCTAGCAATTAAGCTTACTAGCATTTTTAACTCTTCACTTACCGAACCTTCATAGAGAACAGCCTGATTTAATTGCATAAATGCACGTACAATATTTGGGCGTCGAACCATGGTTTGAATACTATTTGGCGTAAATCCACGTGTATTCTGATAATGCTTGAATCGCTCCAGGATATCTTCTGGCACCTGATCCAATGATACCGGTTTCATAAATGACATATCAGCTCCTCTAGATAATAACTTATGCTAGCTATCTTAACTCACTCGATGGAAAATCGAGCAACAGTACAGCCCACTGCAAATATCGGTATTTCAGCTGTATAAAATTGAAGATCACCTTGTCCTTGAGCGGCGGCTGCCGCAGTAATAAAGGTTCTTATCTCAAATCCACCCTGGCCGGCGTCATTATAAGTATCTTCATCACTATAGCCCAACAAAGCATCTTTATCGTTTCGCATTAAATGGCCAAGAAATACACGATCCCAAGGCTCATTAATTTTTCCAGAATCAGGAGTAGCAGGCCAATGTGAAATGCCTCCAGTACCAACCAGTGCAATTTTCTCAGGAACTTCATCACAAGCTCGTCGAAGAGCTTCGCCAAAAGCCCAGGCTCGATGTAATGGCGTTAGAGGTGGTCCTTGACAATTAATATTAACGGGTATGACAGGGAGATCATATTTAGGCGTGAGAAAATTCAGAGGCACCATTATTCCATGATCAAATTTCCATTCCTCAGAATAAGCAACATCCACTGTTTGCATTATATTTTTAGTTAATCTTTTAGCTAAATTAGGCGCACCAGGTATTTTAGTTTTTTCAATACCCAGCCATTTTGGGTCTTCTATCGGACCCTCATAAGAATCACCGATCCCAATACAGTATGCGGGCATATTATTCATGAAAAAATTAGCAAAATGTTCGGCCGCAATTACAATAATAGCTTCTGCTCCAGAGTCCATTATTTCAGATTTTTGGTTTTCTAAGGCCGCATAAAATTCGTCTCGTTTCTCTGTATTTTCAACTAAGTGTGCTCGACCAGTAATGCCCGGGGCATGACTGAGGACACCTGAATAAACTAAACTCATCGCTCTTTCTCCTCATTTGTAAAGCTTTCACCACCCCCCGTCATCGCGTACACGCCATCCCTAACTGGACCATGTATACGAACCCCTTCACGCATCATTTCTAGATAATCAAACCACTCGATACCCAATAATGCAGCATAATGCATAAGTATTTGACCGTTAACTCCAAGCACATAAAGTAATCCAATATCACCTTCTTTAAGTGCATTAATCTCTTCGTCAGTCAGAGAATATTTTGCAATTAAAGAGTCGATATTTTCACTGTAATTTTCTTGAATCGATTCATTACGATTTAATTCATATAAAAATTTTTGCAGGTTATATAAGCTCATTTTTTTCCCAGTTTAGGTATAGTGTGAGTACCAAATGCCGTGCATATATTTTTTGTTTCCATATAAAAGTCAAAACTATAATCACCGCCATCACGACCAATACCACTACTTTTCATGCCGCCAAATGGAGATGGTAAATGTCGGTTATTTTCTGAATTTACCCAAATCATTCCGGCGTCTAATTGATGAGATAAACGCAGACTCCGGCCAACGTCATTAGTCCAAAGATAAGCAGCTAAGCCATAAATACTGTCATTAGCAATTTTAAGTGCATCTGCTTCATCATCGAAAGAAATGGCACTTAAGACTGGGCCAAATATCTCTTCTTGAGCGACTCGCATCTCATTCTTAACATCGACAAATAATGTTGGTTCAACATAATTACCTGACCCACCTTCATTAAAGATTTTGCCTCCCATTGCTATTCTTGCACCTTCGGCTGTTGCACTTGAGAAATAATCCAAAACCTTATCAAGGTGTTTTTGATGTATCAATGGGCCAATTTCTGTCTCATGATCAAGAGGATGCCCTACCTTTAAATTAGAGATTCGATCGCATAATTTATCGATAAACTCCTCTTTAATTGATTCCTGGATTAATAAACGACTTGAGGATGTGCAACGTTCACCATTGAGGCTAAAAATCATAAAAATGACTGCATCAAGGGCTTTATCTAAATCTGCATCATCAAAAACAATAACAGGGTTCTTTCCACCAAGTTCGAAATGAAAACGCTTTAGTGTATCAGCACCTTGTTTCATTATTTGAGACCCTGTGGAAGACTCCCCGACAAAAGCAATAGCCTTGATATGTTTATTTTCAGTCAAAGCTCTTCCGGCTGTTTCACCTAGTCCTTGAACACAGTTCAGGACACCATCTGGAAGGCCTGCATCATGAGCTATTTCAGCGAGCATCATAGCCGTATATGGAGACCATTCAGCTGGTTTATGGACCACGGTACATCCCGAAGCCAAGGCTGGTGCTATTTTCCAAGTAGACAACATAAACGGAGTGTTCCATGGGGTAATTACACCAACCGGGCCTATAGGTTGTCGTAAAGAGTAATTCAAATGTTCATCTGCCGGTAATGATTTTCCATCCGATGCACTTGGGGCCATATCGGCAAAGAAACGAAAATTAGCTGCGCCGCGAATGGCGGCCTTACTCATATAGCGAATCGCTTGACCCGAATCATAACTCTCAATTAAAGCAATATCTCTCGCGTATTTTTCTATCCCATCTGCGACTTTATGTAATAATTTTTTTCTTATTTTTCCAGACGTATTGCGCCATTCTCCAAAAGCTTGAAATGCAGCTTCGCATGCTATATCGATGTCTTTTTTGTCTCCTGATGCAATTGCACCAATTTTTTTATTATCAATTGGTGAGTAATTGTCAAAAGTAAGTCCAGATTGACTAAGTGTTGACTGCCCATTTATAAAATGCGGTAGAACATTTTTTTCATGTGAAGTAAGTAACTTTTCAACATCTTGAAGATTATCTTTAAAATTTTTCTTCATTATCTAGGCCTCGGACCGTGCTTTCATATGTTCACGGATATTACTTTTCTTCCACCGTAACTCTGCATCTAATTCCTGAATCTCAAAAGATAACGCAATCGGATCTGTTTGCCAGAACGGTTCAAAAAATTTACTTAAAGCATTAAACAATCTCTCTCCAGCATCTTTTTTTACGGAGTCTGATCTACCCGGTGCTATGCGAAGAGCTACATTTACAAAAGTATTATCATCGTGACCATCAGCAATTAAGAAATCCTTCCTTGCTACAGCTCTAGTGCGGAGCCCGCCCAATGGGAGAGCATCTATATCAGCAGCTATATCATGCATTACTTTTACTAAGTCACGCACGTTAATATTTTCTTCAATATTTTTTGAATACTCGATTGTCAAATGCGGCATATTACACCCTGAACTATGATTGAATTAATTTAACATGTTAAGTATACTGCGTTAAATACGAACGTCAAGTATCGAAGATTAGAATAATCCAAGGAAAGCGTCATGAAAGACTTAAGTTTGATAAAAGGCTCCATACCTCCAATCATTACTCCTATAAAGAACGGTCAGGTTGACTATGAAACCTATGGAGATCTTGTAGAGTATCAAATTAATAATGGCTCTCATGGAATTCTAGTCAACGGAACCACTGCAGAGCCATCTACCCTCAATATTGATGAAAGAAATAAACTAGTTGATGTTGCCATTGAGGTTAATGCCGAAAGATTGCCTGTTATTGCAGCAACCGGATCACAGTCTTTCATTGAAACTGAATTACTGACAAAACATGCCGTCAATGCAGGTATTGATGCTCTTTTAATTGTCACTCCTTATTATATAAAACCCCCACAAAGAGGCTTAATTGATTACTATTTAAACATAAGCAAGCAGAGTGATACGCCTTGGATGATTTATCACATACCGGGCAGGACAGCAGTTAATGTCTCACTTGATTCAATGAAAGAATTAAAAGAAAAATCTAAAACTTTTGTAGGTATGAAGCATGCCGTCAATGATCTAGGATTTGTCACTGAGTGCTTTTCACAGTTAGGTAATGACTTTAAAGTATTTGTTGGTTTAGAAGAACTTTCATTTCCAATGATGACAATTGGTGCTTGCGGCTTAATGAATGCCGTGGGTAATTTAAGACCTAAGATCCTATCCAATATGTGCGAGGCAGTTTGGCAAAACGATTTAAAAAAAGGACGTGAGCTACATCAAAATTTATTGGAGATTAATCAAGCTGTTTTCTATGATACAAATCCTATCCCCATTAAATACATGATGAAAAAATTAGGCATTATGCAAACAAATGAACATCGATTACCGATGGTTCCTGCAACACCAGAACTAGAAATTCGTCTGGATGAAGTTCTAAAACGTGCCAACTTACTATAAGGAAAAAACCAATGAAATTTCTTAGCTTCACACATAATGGTTTATCAAGTTTTGGTGTCATCGATAATCAAGATATCTTGGACTTAGGAGCTGTCAATCCAGATTTAATTGATCTGAGAGATGCTATAAAGAAAGATCGCTTAAATGAGTTAGCTAAACAAGCTCAAAAACTCGAGCCAAGTTTCTCTATAAATGAAATAGAATTTCTACCGACTATTCCAAATCCTGAAAAAATAATCTGCATTGGGGTTAACTATGCCGATAGAAATGCTGAATATAAAGATGGATCAAAACCACCTAAATATCCCAGTGTATTTATGCGAACGCGTGAATCATTGGTGGGTCATCAACAAAATATTATGGACCCGCCAGAATCAGACCAACTCGACTATGAAGGTGAAATTGTCTTAGTGATTGGCAAAAATGGAAGAAGAATTAACCAAGAAAGTGCTCATGAGTATGTGGCTGGTATGACCTGCATGAATGAAGGATCAATTCGTGATTATCTAAGACATGCTAAATTTAATGTTACGCAAGGGAAAAATTTTGCAAAATCTGGTTCACTTGGTCCTTGGCTGGTGACGCCTGATGAATTAAATCCATTCTCAAGATTAGAGGTTATTACGAGGGTTAATGGCGAAATCAGACAGCATGATAATACGGATAGTTTGATGTTTCCTTTTGCGTATTTGATCAGTTATTTATCCAGCTTCTATCACCTCAAAGCAGGGGATATTATTGCTACAGGTACGCCAAATGGAGCAGGGGCACGCTTTGATCCACCCAAATATCTGAAACATGATGACATTGTTGAAGTTGAGGTTCCTGGAATTGGAGTTTTAGCCAATAAAGTAACCACAGAATTAATCTAAAAATTTGAATAAGAAAATAAAAGAACACTCGTTAATTAGGAGCTTCAAACACTCTTTACCAACGCAATTACTCCAAGCCAGAGAAGCAGCGATGTCAAGATTTCGTCCTATGCTTCGAAGGCATGGGTTGACCGAACAACGATGGCGGGTAATTCGAACTATTCATGAACATAGTCAAATTGATGCCAGTGAATTAGCGAGGAGAAGCTTTTTACTTTCTCCCAGTCTGACAAGAATTTTAAAGTATCTAGAAATAGAAAATATCGTACTAAGGTCTGGCGATACAAGTGATCTGCGCCGTTCAGTATTTTGCCTTACAGATAAAGGGAAAAAGATAATTACCGATGTAGCCCCAGAAACTGAAAGCTTATATGAAGAAATTGAATCTTTATTGGGCGCGGAAAAAATTCAACAAATTCTTACCTTACTCGCAGAATTTTCGATAAAAATAAATAAAGAGTGAAGCACCATCGGCTATTAAGTGGCTTTTTTCACATGAATTATAGATTTATTAAGCATAAATTATTCCTATTTAATCTCTCTTATGTTCAGTGAATGGCATATTGCATAGACCAATTCTGCTCGATTTAAAGTGTAGAAATGAAATTCATCAACACCCTCTTTCTCCAGTTCCTTAGCTTGTTCTATAGCAATATTTGCAGCTACTAGTTCCCTCGTTTTGGCGTCAGAATCTAATCCTATGAATCTATCTTCAATCCATTTGGGGATTGTTGCCCCACATTTTTTTGCAAAGTTTTTTAATTGAGGGAATTTTGTGATCGGGAGTATTCCGGGAATAATAGGCACATCAATACCTTTTTTTGCACATCTGTCACGAAAATACAGAAAGACATCAGTACCAAAAAAGAATTGAGTAATAGCACGTGATGCTCCAGCATCTATTTTTCTTTTTAAATTATCGATATCCGTTTCTCTGGTTTTACTTTCTGGATGAATCTCCGGATAAGCTGCAACAGAGATATCAAAATCTGCAATTTTTTTTAAACTTTCTACCAATTCACTAGCAAAACTATAAGTGCTTTGTTCGTTCGTTTTGCGATTTATCGGCTGATCGCCGCGTAATGCGACAATATGTCGAATTCCTTGATTCCAATAATCTTTTGCAATGCTGTTAATAGCTTCTTTTGTTGCACCTACACAGGTTAGATGAGGGGCAACGCAAAGAGAGGTAGAGTTAGTTAACTTTTTCACTGCTTGATGAGTTCTTTGTCGAACTATTTCATCATGAGTGTAGGTTACAGAAACGAAACTTGGATCTAGTGGAGAAAGTTTTTCAATTGACCGCCACATCATCTTTTCCATTTTTTTATCATTCGGTGGAAAAAATTCAAAAGAAACCTTCTTGAGAGATATTGCTTTCTTTGTATTATTTACTTTCATCGTATTTCCTTATACGTTCGGTAAAGTCGCGACCAAAAAAATTTGCACTTAAGCTTGACTGATTAGTGTCGTAACTCGATCTATCATTTCATCCTTATTGTACAAATCATAATAAATTGAGGCCATAACATTCGGTGGTCCGAAGAAAAAACGCTCATATAAAGTTTGGCGTCCGCCAAAACCAGATACGGAAAGATCATGCGCCAATCTAAACAGTGCAATTCGATCCTTACTTTCAAGATTTAGCAACTGAAAATACTGTGTTACATCGTCCGAAATTTCATTAGATAAATCCAATTCACTTGGAGTTGCCATTAGCGAGCTCGAACCCAATAGCTGCACTAATTCAATTAATCTTGGGTACATTTTTGGAAATAAATTCCTTGAAGTATCGAGTGGTTGTCGTAACGGAATAAAATTGCCGTACTCATCTTCATGTGCATGTTGTTCTGCCGAGAATCTCAATGCTCTGATGGTTTCAGTTATAAACATTGCCTCAGCTATATGACCTTTTATAGCCATATCTTTATCTTTTCCTGAAGCTTTAGCCATTGCACACAGTAGGCCAACAATAAATTCAGCCTTGGCAAGTTTACCGCAGATAACTTGATGCATCATTTGAGTGACCGCGTTTGTCTCAGCAAAAGCTCTGTTGCATAACAAAGGTTCTCGATAAATAAAAATGCGTTCCCAGGGCACAAATACATTTTTAAAAGTGACAATGGCATCCATCTCTTCGTATCGTGATGCTAAGGGTGCATCATAATGAGATTTACCATGATCATAGCTATCACGACAAATCATGCGTAATCCAGGACTGTTTACAGGTGCCATAAAAGCAAAAGCATATTCAAGATGTTCGTCTTTTTGTCGATCTAATAGTGTCGAGGGAAAAACCTCAACTTCATCTGCTTGTGGACCCAGGGTTGCTAACAAACGTGCACCAGTAACAAAGATACCTGCATCATTCTCTTTGACTACTTTTAATGTAACATCAGCACTGGATCGGCCTGCTTTAGCTTCAGCAAAACTAACAGTCGGGTTAAGTAGGGAATGCGTTAAAACTTTATCATGTGTCGCTGCATACTGATAATAACGACGCATATTCTCTGCAAATTCAACCTTTCCTTCTTCAAGGAATTTTGCTGCAGCTGTGAATGCCATAATAGACGCATTTTTATAATCTGGGGTTCTACCAAAAATACCATTTGACCACGTAGCCCACTCGTAAAAAGCAGCACCACGTTTAACGATATCCTCTTTTGATTTTGGAATCATAAATGACATAGGTATGTCACGGCCATTCTCCTCAAATGTCACGATTTTTTTATGTTTAGGATCGGCTTGCTTGTCCATAAAACCTGCTAATGTTTCTGCACCACGCCTTAAACCTTGGTGCTGAGTAACATCAGCGACTCTCTGCCCTTCCAACCAGACATCTCTGCCATCATTAAGCCCTTCTAGATACTCAGCACCTGATCGAATCCCGTTTCCAAGTGATGTTATATTTTCACTTAATTTAGCAACCATTTCTTACTTCCTTATTTTTTATAAATTAATGAGATTTTATTAAGTAGAAAAAGAGTATTATTCAGATCTTTTTTAGTCATAGACGATTCAATTTCTGCATATACCTTTTTTACCTTAGGCAGTATTTTTGATTCTAGTTTTTCACCCTTTTCGGTTAAATTTACTATTATTTTACGTCGATCAATATTTGAATTATTTCTCTCTACTAAACCATTTAGCTCCATACGATCGATAACACCAACCAAACTAGGTGGTGTTATTAGCGATAGGGAGGAAAGCTCATTGAGTGCAATTGTTTCATGCTGCCATAAAATCCTTAACACTCGGGCTTGCGGTTCTGTAATTCCAAATTCTTTAAATATAATACGAAATTTTGGCATTATTGTATCAAGTGCCTTATAAAGCATCATTGGTAAAGAATTGCTCAATTCTTCTATTGCCATAAATGTGGACTTTAGTTAATATATTAACTATTAATATATTAACTATTATGACTACTTGTCAAGTTTAATATACAATTATTTAGCATATACATTTTTAAAGGGCACGCTCATGACGAATAAACTTTTTCAAGATAGTAATAAACCTTTTATATTCACGGCAGAAACCACGCCATCAGTTTCTACTAATTTAAAAGAAAATATTCTTAGAGTTGAGAGCCTAATTGGCGTGGCCGATGCCGTTAATATCACTGATGCACCTAATTGCAAACCCAAACTTAGCAGCTTAGTAGTGGCAGGAGAGATACAAAAAAATGGCTTAGAAGTAATTTTACAAATCACCGGAAGAGATAGAAATAGTATTGCATTAGAATCAGAAATATTGGGCGCTCTATCACTAGGTATCGATAAAATTCTATGCTTATCTGGAGACCGTCCTCCAGAAGATGGCCCTAAAGCTGTGAATGAAATGAACAGCGCTAATTTAATAAACCTTCTCAATACCATGTCGGATGGTTTTCTGACGGACGGAGTTGAAATCAAGGAACCTATACCACTCATTTCTGGATGTGCTGACAGTATTCATGACCACTTTATAAGAGATCAACATTCTAAATTTTTCGTTGAAAAAGTGAAATTAGGTGTGAATTTCGTGCAAACTCAATATTGCTATGATTTGGATTTATGTCAAAAATATTCGACGTTCATTATGGATAATAATCTTAATGAAAACGCTAATTTTCTTATCGGTCTTGGGCCATTAAAGTCAGCTAAGCAAGCATCATGGATGAGAGACAATTTGTATGGCGTAAAAATACCAGATTCGATTATAGAACGGCTAGATCAAGCTTCTGCACCACTGCAAGAAGGAAAAAAGATTTGTGAAGAAATAATCGAAAAACTCATGGATATGCCTGGTATTAACGGAGTGCATCTTATGGGTCCAAGCTGCGAAGATCAATGCGCCGAATTGATAAAAACATTCAGATAGAAAATAGGTAAGAGTTAAAATTTATGAACTATTTAGCAATGCTTTCTGGGATTATCGTAGGGATAATTATATTTCAAACTGGGTTTATAACCAGAACCGTCTTTAATCATCTTGACGAAGCCAATACAAAGATATTTTTGCGTGCAATTTTTCCGAAATTTTTTTTATTGCTGACATTCCTAGGTTTTGCTTATTTATTAATAAGCTCTTACTACCATCCTGGAATAAATAAGAATTTTGTTCTTGGTTGTATCAACACAGCATTACCAACAATATGTTATATGCTTACCCCGGTAATTAACAAAGCCAAAGATAACGATGAAAAATCAATATTTCGTGGACTGCATTTTATTACCGTACTTTTTACGGTCATTGTTTTAATATTTAATGCAATAATCTTATTTCTTTAAGAGCTGACCGCACTGGTAAAAACAACATCGGTGGAACTATTCAACGCTGTCTCAGCCGAATCCTGTAATACACTGATCACAAAACCAACTGCCACGACCTGCATCGCGACATCATCAGGAATACCAAATAAACTGCAGCTTAAAGGGATTAATAATAAACTGCCTCCAGCTACCCCTGAAGCCCCACATGCAGATAAAGCTGAGATCACACATAAAAGTATCGCACTAGGAAAATCCACACTAATACCTAGGGTGTTAGTAGCTGCCAAGGTTAGAATAGAAATGGTAATAGCAGCACCGCCCATATTAATGATAGCGCCAAGCGGGATAGAGACCGCAAAAATATTTCTCTGCAGCCCTAATTTTTCGCAAAGACTGATATTGACTGGAATATTTGCCGCTGAACTGCGTGTGAAAAAAGCCGTTACCCCACTCTCTTTAAGAGCAATGAAGACCACTGGATATGGATTTTTTCTCGTTTTTAGCCAGACAATCAAGGGATTGACACATAATGCCATTATCAACATTGAGCTAATTAATACCAGTAAGATCCGTGCATAATCGGCCAGTACCTGTAAGCCTGATTCGGCTAAGCTACCAGCAACTAAACCCAATATACCGATCGGCGCCAATCTTATTATTACACGAACAAGTTGGGTAATGGCTTGGGATAAATCTGAAAACGTTAGCTTAGTCGTTTCTGATGAACGTCTAAGACCAATACCAATGGCAGCACCCCAAACCAAAATACCAATGAAATTACCATTCATAATGGCACTTACTGGATTATCAACTAATTTAAATAATAAATTATTTAATACCTCACTTATTCCTTGCGGGGCATTCAAAACGACATCCGTGACGTTTAACTGTAAATTAGTTGGAAATAATGTACTCATAATTACCGCAAGAACAGCGGCACAGAGAGTCCCTATAATATATAAAAACAAGATCGGGCGTAATTTTGAATCTTGATTTTGAGGTTGATTTGCAATAGCGCTTGCCACTAAGAAAAACACCAATACTGGAGCCACAGCTTTGAGACTTTGTACAAATAATAATCCAAATATTGATAATGATTGAGCCCATTCTTTCGAGACAAGAGATACGGCTATAGCAATCAAAATACCCATTACTATTTGCAATGTTAAGTCTAAATTTAAAAGTTTTTTGATATAATTCATACTAATAATCAAGCCAACTTATAGTCCGATAACACAAAAAAGCTTACTACCAACGGCCGGTTAAGTCAGGATTGCATGAACAAAGGCCGCTTTCCATTTTATTCCTACCAAAACGTCGATCACTTATGCGGCGCTCAGTAATACAAATCAGTGTTTCTCCAGGGTTGCATTTAATTTCTTGCTCTGGTGAGCTTGGTGCGGTTGAGGGAATTTTAGCTGATGGGTATTCTGGTTGCTCTAATGAACCAACGCAACCGATTATTAAGGTCGTAAAAATTAATAGTAGTAGGTATTTAATTTTCATTCTAACTATCCTACTGAAACGATTAATACAGTCAAACATAATTGAGAAAAAACTATACACAATTGCAAATTTGAATTATTCGCAGTGAAATATTCTATTATTTTTCCTTAGAATCGACCCGCCATTGGACCGCATGCGCATAGTTTATCACTGGCCATTTTATTCCTACCAAAACGTTGATCACTGACTCGTCTTTCTGTTTCACAAAATAACATTTCATCTGGCTTGCAATCAGTATTATCAAATTCATGTATTTCGGGTAAATTTTTGAGAAATTTCATGAGAATAATTTTCTTATCATCACCAACAATATCATCCGGTCCCGAAACCTCAATTTCAGCCGCAGCCAATAAAGAATCAAAGTCTTTAGATGACATTTTTAACAAATCTGCAAATTCTTGCACTGTTATACCTGCTTGAGTATCATTTGTTTCAGTTGGAGGAATAACTTCGAGGCTATCTTCGGTTTGCTCTAGTGCCCATGTAATAGAAGACATGGCTAATAAAGCCATAAAAAATAATGTAGATCTTGCGTTCATTTTAAGCCCACCCTAATTCAAAAACATACTTTATATATACGCTTCTTATATTAAGGTGTCACTTAAGTTGTCATTTCTTTGCAAAATAAAAACGATTTAACTTTTCAAATTCTAACAAAGAATATTATTGACCTTGTCCTAGAACATTATTATTGAAGTCACTAAGATCAGTTTCTGGTTGGCATGAGCATTTTTTGCCTTTATTGTTTTTTCGCCCATATCTACCGTCACTTATTCTGTGAGGAGAACGTGATTCACATACAAGTAGTTCGCCTGCATTACATTTTAAAGCTCCACTTTGGGAGGACGGAGCTGTAGATGGTGTTCTAGCTGATGGATACTCGCCAGAATTACTAGCGCAGCCAGAAAGAAACAAAAAAGTTACACCAACACCTAATAAATTAAATAATTTACTCATTTTATAAAATTCCTCTTCCTTTGTAGATAAAAAAAATAGAGTCGCATACGCTAACTGATAACAATTGAAAAAGCACCTTAATTTACTCACTGTAAAATTATTACTTTACTGGGAAATTAAAATAAAGAGCGGTATCAGAGCTCTGATATGAAAAATGCCACCATTCTAATTCATAATTGAGAAAATTAAATTGTTCCATAATATTCTTTAATAAAAATCTATTTTGCTGCTGTTTTGAAGTAATTAAATCTGTTTTAGTATGAGATATAGGGTCAAATAAATCATAATCAGAGCCCATATCTAATTCAACATCACCCTCCTCATCAAATAGAACCACCGTCAAATCAATCGTATTGCCAGTGCTATGACCAGATCTTGCAGCAATATAAGGACCTAACAACGTCTCTTTTTCAATATTCGGATAAAATTGAGTCTTTGTGGATTGATCGGATAAATCTTCTGCCCAGGCAATAAACAGATCGACCGATTGCTGAGGGCGATAACAATCATATACTTTCAAAGTCATTTTATGCTTCAGTACTTCATGCTGAACTTTGTTTAAGGCTTTAGCTGCCTCTTTAGTCAAAAAGCACTTATTTTCATAATAACCAGTGACTTGCTTGCCGGTAAAATTATTTGTTGATGCGTATCTAGCATCTATAATTATATCGTTTATGAAATCACCGACATCAATAAAATAGTCTGGCACATCTTCTGACGATGAATCCACAGAAAGCAATGTGCAACCAGTCATTGCGGAAGAGAAAGCGAATAAAAAAATTAATCTTAACATTATCCCCAAACGTCCTCGTTATAAAGCAGACAATCTGACCCCGCCATTAAGCTAGGTTGACGATCCTTGTCTAATAAAAAAGGACCATCCAAATCAATAAAATCTGCATTTTCTGTCAGTAACATTGCTGGCGCCATGGATAAAGAGGTTGCCACCATGCAACCAATCATCAAACCTAAGCCATGTTTTTGGGCTTGTTCTTTTGTGCGTAACGCTTCTGTTAGACCTCCTGTTTTGTCTAACTTTAGATTGACATAATCATACTTTTCAGCCAATTGAGGGATATCCTCTGCAGTATGACAAGATTCATCCGCGCAGATAGGCACTAAATGACTGAAACTCTTTAAGCATTCATCTTCACCAACGGGCAATGGTTGCTCAATAAGCGACACATTCAAATCTATGAGCTCTTGCTGCCAAGAACAAAGTTCTATTTCTGTCCATGCTTCATTGGCATCGATAATTAATCTTGGCTTAGGCGCAGCTCGGCGAACTGCACGAATAGAATTTATTGCATTTTCAGAACCCAACTTTAGTTTCAATAAATCGCAATCATTAAACTCAAGAGCCTCTATCGCCATTTTTTCAGGACTGTCCATGCTTAATGTAATTGCGGTTTTCATCCTGATCGTTATATCACCAATTAAATTATTCCATGCAGGTATTTTATTGATTTTTGAGTGCAAGTCCCACAATGCGCAGTCAATCGCGTTCCTTGCAGCGCCCGGTTCAAGTAGAGAGAGTAACTCCTTACAACTCAAGCCATTTTCTATATCATTTTTAACTGACATAATTTGGTTGATTACACTCAAGATCGATTCAGCATATCTTGCATATGGAACCGCCTCTCCTCTTCCAATAAAGCCACCCTCTTTAATCTCTACATAAATAACCTCAGCCGAGACTTTCGAACCCCTCGAAATAGTAAATATTTTTTTTAAGGGCCAAGATTGATGGCTGACGGACAATTCTCTCAAGACGCTTGCTCTGATAATAAAAAATCGATCAAATCATTCATCTCATGTTTGAGGGGATCAAATGTTATTAAGCCAAATTCTTGAGATAATTCATTTATTATCTTCATTGTATCTTCGTAATTTAATGCAACTGTATTAAGGGCAATTCCTGCAAATCGAACATCCGGGTTAACCAATTTTGCTGCCATTAAATTTGCTGCTATGCATTTCTCTATAGAGGGAAGAGAAAAATCAGGTAATCCGCGCATATGAGGACGGGTGGGCTCATGGCATAAAATCAAATCAGTGGCCTGAGCACCATGCAATAAACCAAGGCTAACACCCGCAAAAGAAGGATGAAATAAAGAACCTTGACCTTCAATAATATCCCAATGTTTGGAGTCATTAGCCGGGCAGAGCTCCTCTATAGCGCCACTCATAAAATCCGCCACCACCGCATCAATAGGCACCCCATTACCATCAATCAATATACCTGTTTGCCCGGTAGCTCTAAAATCAACAGAAAGGTCTCTGGCCAACATGGCTTTCTCAATAGCCAACGCCGTATACATTTTTCCAGCTGAACAATCCGTCCCAACCGTCAATAATCTTCGGCCTGAACGTGGCTTTGCGTTTGCAATTGGGAAAGGAGGATTTGGTATACGTGCTTCATACAGCAGCACATCATTTTTCTCAGCGACAGTACTTAAATTAGGTACGGTCGATAATAATTGATGCAGACCTGAGGCAATATCTAGGCCATGACTCGCCGCCATGATAAGAGTTTCATACCATGTTTGAGAAATGCCACCGCCGCGATTAGCCACTCCAACGACCAATGTCTTAGCTCCTTTTTCAATTGCAGACTCAATTGTTAATTCAGGCAATTCCAAGGTTGCTTTACATTCGGGTAACCTAATCTGGCCAACGCAATCATTTGGCCGCCAATCGGCGATGCCATGAGCAACTTTTGCTGCCAAGTCATCCTCGATATCACCAACAAATAAAACATATGGCTTTTTTAAATGCACACCCATCACCTACTTTTAATAGATTCAGTAATTATGGATATTATCGTTTTAAGAGAAAAATAAAAACCCCACCATGAAAAGTGGGGTTATATTATGGCGCGCCCGGAGAGATTCGAACTCCCGACCGCCTGGTTCGTAGCCAGGTACTCTATCCAGCTGAGCTACGGGCGCTTTTGTATAGTCTAAATATCAATTATATTAAGAGATCACTAAGAATACTATGAATAATACTTAACAATGAATTTATTAATGCTCTTGATGGTAAATAATCAGAAAAAAATCGGATTTAAATGAAATTAAAAAAAATAATCAGCCCACCAATTACGAAGTTCATTACTAGTTCATTCTTGCGTAATATCAAAAGATATTATTTTGAGGCAAAGAGAAAACTATGCCGACAAACTCATGATGTATATTTCTTCTTCCAAGTCGATGATCCTTATAGCTATCTTGCTTCTCAGTTATTAGAAAAATTAATTAATGAATATCAAATTTCTGTAAGTATTCATCTAGTTGCAGCTCCAGATAAGAGTGCCGCCCCTAAAAAGAAAGAATTAGTTGAATTTTCCTTAAGAGACGCAAAAAAAATAGCGTCATATCATAATTTAGATTTTCCAGATAACACAACAACGCCATCTCATGACGACATCGAGATAGCCATGCGCGTATTAGCTCTATCAGATAATTTATTAACCGATATATTACTCATTGGAAAAAATTTATGGAGTAATGAAGAAAAGAAAAAACCGAATAAATTACTAGCTTCAAAAACACAATTAACAGAGACTTTAGAAAAAAATAGCTTACTTAGAAAACAATTAGGTCACTACCAAAGTGCCATGTTTTACTATGCCGGTGAATGGTATTGGGGTGTCGATCGATTGCCATATCTAGAAGAGAGAATCCAAAAACTCGGTCTTAAAAAGAATAATTCCCTCAATGTTTCTCATTTTCAAAAAAATATTGAGCGAAATGATCAAGAAAATCATAAGGATTTAACGGTTGAATTCTTTATATCAATCAGAAGCCCCTATAGCTACCTAGCTCTTCCAGAAATACTTGCGTTCGAAAAAAATCATTCCATTAAAACAAACATAAGACCTGTCATGCCAATGGTAATGAGGGGTTTAGCGGTACCCACCAATAAAGCTTCATACATTGTGATGGATGCAAAACGGGAATCAGATCGCATCGGAGTTCCTTTTGGTGTTATCAATGATCCTCTTGGAAGTGCGGTATTAAGAGGTTACTCATTATTCCCTTATGCCCAATCTCAAGATAAAGGAGGAGAGTATCTATTGGCTTTTTGTCGTATGGCTTGGTCAGAAGGTAAGGACATGAGTTTGGAAAAGAATTTAAAATACGCCATAGAAGTTAATTCGCTTGATTGGAGTAAAGCCAAACATTATTTAGATAATTCAGACTGGCAACCATCAATTGAAGAGAATAGATTGCAGCTTATAAAATCAGGTCTCTGGGGTGTCCCGAGTTTCCGTTTAATAAACGCCGAGAATAAAGAAATATTTTCTAGCTGGGGTCGTGATCGGATCTGGTTATTGACTCATGAAATTAACAATTACATCCACAATAAAAACGAAAGGACCGCACAATGAGAAATACAGCACTAATGACAATTATGGTCTGTTTGGTCATGATTACAATTAAACTATATACGCCAACTGCAAACGCGAAAGTAGCTGGAATGAATGGTTTTAGTTTGAGCCAAGATTATGATTTCAGACAAGCAGTAGGCATTATTGTAGAAGATTGCGAGATCAAAGAAGACTATATTGATTGTTAAAGCAGTTACAAAAGTAAAATTCTAGATACAACTTAATGGTATATGATCTTACTCTAACGTATTCTAAAAAATATAAACCTAGCCGGTATTAATACTTTGAAAAAACTAGTCTTTATCACAACATTATTAGCTTATTCATCATCTTGGGGACAAGGATATTCATTATTTGCTGAATATATAAACCCTTTTTCTGCATTTTTCGGTGGCAGTTTCATTGTCCTTTCACTGATCTATTTTTTCCCCACCATGACATGCCTTCTAAGAAGACATAATAATAAGATACCTATTTTGATAGTAAACATATTATTAGGTTGGACATTTATAGGTTGGGTGGTCGCCTTGATCTGGTCTTTTACCAGTAACACTGAAAACCAAGCTACTAATAATCAAAATAGAACCGATAATGATGACTCTCTAATTGATCAGTTAGAGAGATTAAAAAAATTACGTGATGCCAATGTCCTTAATGATGAAGAGTTTGAAGACCAAAAACACAATCTCCTTAATGAAAAAAAATAATGCAATGAACGATTTCGACTTCATCATCGTCGGCGGAGGATCAGCAGGTTGTGTGCTTGCTAATAGATTAAGTGCGAAAAATTCTTTTAAAGTTTGCTTGCTTGAAGCTGGGTCAAAAAATAAAGATATTCGAATCAGCACCCCTATGGGCTTTCCTTTTATTGTTGGTCGGAAGAGTAAATATAATTGGAGTTATGAAACCGTTCCCCAAAGGGCATTTGGAAAAGTAACTCTCCCTCAATCTGAATCATATATTGTTGACTCAACTGGTGATCTGCATAAAGCAACCATTGAGAATGAAGAACACAGGAGGGGCTTCCAGCCCAGAGGTAAAACGCTTGGCGGATCAAGCGCTATCAATGCAATGCTTTATGTAAGAGGTCAAAAAAATGATTACGATAATTGGCGAGATCTTGGCAATGTAGGTTGGTCGTATGATGATGTGTTGCCTTATTTCAAAAAAGCCGAATCCAATGAAGTTTTTAACGATCAATATCATGGTCAAGATGGTCCTCTTAACGTCAGTAATATAAAAAATGAGAATATTTTTACGAAAGCATTTGTAGAATCGGGCTCAAAACTACATAACTATAATCATGATTTTAATGGGCAAGAACAACAAGGAGTGGGCTTTTTTCAAGTAACTCAAAAAGCAGGAAAAAGATGGAGTGCGGCACAAGCGTACATTGAACCCATAAAAGACAGAAAGAATCTAACTATACTCACTGATGTGAATGTCGATAAATTAATCATCGAAGATGACAAAGCAATTGCTGTTAGATTTTTAGATAAAAATAAACAAGAATTTACCATAAAAGCTAATAAAGAGATCATTCTGTCGGCCGGTACTTTTGGGTCACCGCAAATATTACTCAGATCCGGTATCGGGTCGAAAAATGAACTGGGAAAACTGAGCATCAAAACAGAAAAGCACCTTCCTGGTGTGGGTAAAAATTTACACGATCACATTGATTATGTTCGTACCTTTGATTACGAATCAATAGACACGATAGGATTCTCAATAAAATCATTTTTATATAAATTTCCTCTGGAATTTTTGAAATATATCTTCACTAGAAAAGGACAATTTGCCTCACCCGTAGCCGAAGCTGGGGCCTTTATAAAAAGTTCATCGAGTGAAGCAACACCCGATATACAGCTTCATTTTGGTTTAGCCAAAACGGTAGATCATGCCAGAACATTGTTATGGGGGCACGGTATCAGTTGTCACGTATGCTTACTTAGACCAAAATCAAGAGGATCGTTAACCTTAAGCTCGAGTGATCCATTTGAATCTCCCATCATTGACCCAAATTTCTTGTCTGATAAAGATGATGTAAAGACCATGATTAATGGTTATAAAAAAATGATAGAAATTTTAAACGAAGAGCCTATGTCTAAATATACTAAAAACCCTATTGATGGAAAAATAAATGAAAATAATGATAGTGATATAGAGACAGCCATAAGAAATAAGTCAGATACCGTTTATCACCCAGTGGGTACATGCAAAATGGGCTTAGATGATATGGCTGTTGTTGACCAAGAATTGAATGTCATTGGCATTCAGAATCTTAGAATTGCAGATGCGTCAATTATGCCTCAAATAGTCAGTGGCAATACCAATGCACCTACCATAATGATTGCTGAAAAAGCAGCTGATCTCATAATAAATAGTTATGCACAAGTTAATTAGATCTAGGAAGGTAAAATGACAAAATTACCTGTAGCAATTTCATTTAATGGAGCGGCTAACATCCTTGGTATAATAGGAATTATAGGTTCTCTTGTTTTTGTGGGTATGAAACTAAGACAATCTCAGTTTCATAAAAATGAGATACTTATTTTATTTTAAGCTTTGGAGCATTAGTCATAACACTTTTTATACCTATATTCATTCCAACTTTATCTTTATAGCTCTGTGATGTTGCAACAATTTTATTATTACCTGACACGACATTGAACATCCATTTTCCAGTCTGGTTTTCATGAGATTTAAATGATTTGCTAGATTTTGCATTTTTTGCTAAAGATTTTATTCCGTTCATGCAATTAGATCTACTTGCATACCCTTGGCTTGCACAGATAATCTCTCCATTTGAGGCTCTTAACCTAAATCTAAATTTATTTGCTTTATCTTTATAAATTTCAAACATGAAAGTTCCTTATATATTTAGAAATACTTAAATACTGCTAGTATTTTTATTCGGTAAAAACATTCTTTCTCGACCTATTGAACGCTATAATGCCTCCAATAACTAAAGCGAGTAACAATGCTATTAACCAAGTAAGATTATTTGATGACTCATCGTCAACCTCATCCTCAACCTCATCCAAGCCAAGGTCCTCATCCTCAAGTGCACCTGAGAAAGATCCAACTAATCCGCAATCACCTATTGGTGCTAGAGGATCTCCAATTTGATAATCCTCATAGCGCTGTCCTTCTGGAAAATAGTGATTGGCATCAAAATACTCTACCAATTCTTGAGGATTCACAGTTTTAAATGCGTCAGGGGTAGCTACAATAAGCATTTGCTCATAACCACCTCTTCCTAATTCATAAATCCTAAAATTGGTCCATGTTTTTCCAGAATTATCAAACTGTGCATTAAATGCGTAATAAACGGCATGTAATTCATTATCAACTACAGGATCAACTACCCAATTTAATGGTTTGATTGTTCTATTGGTTTCTTTAGATTGATTGCTTGTTTGTTTTTTAATTTCTTCAAATAATTTATCTTTATCGATATTACATGTTTGCGGTGAAACATATCCCACCGCCTCATTAAAGAAGTGTACTTCAATATTTTCACCCTTCAAGAATCCTTCTACAGTGGTTGCTCTTCCGGCTGTTTCACGAGAAATTTTCTTAAGGTCTCTGTTATTTGTTATAAACTCAGAGCTTCGATATTTTCCAATTAGATTAAATGTATTACCTGATTCCATTTTATATTCTTTCGCATAAGCCGAAGAAACGAATAGAGAAAAAAGCACAGCCAGAATTAAATACTTTTGCTTACAGATCATCTGAATACCCTTAATAGTAGTTAAATAAACTAGAAAATATTATTTTTAGAAAAAGTATTCTCTCATTATTTTACTTGATATATATAATCAGTTTACGACTATATATTGACAATTCACGACAAGCTTTAGAGGATTGGTTGAGAGTTTGTACTACATAATATACTACATATGTACTACATTTATGATGAATTACTGTTTAAATTATTGATATATATAGATATTATTAAGATGGCGGAGAGCGAGGGATTCGAACCCTCGATGGGCTATTAACCCATACTCCCTTAGCAGGGGAGCGCTTTCGACCACTCAGCCAGCTCTCCATACCTTTAATTGTAAGGGTTTCAGCCTGATAGATTATTTCTTACCTATGAGCTGTATGGCAAATGTATGGCATATACCCTCTACTTCTCCCCGATAATTATCTATTGAACGCTACTTCAAAAATTATCTGGTCGGTGATTATACAACTCATCTTATCTGCAAGTCACTCATTAGTTGTCCTACTTTTTTACTGACAAAAAGTCAGCTCTAGTTGCAGGGAAGGCAAAGCTTCTAGGTGGGGGTAGGCAGACCGCCATTCAATAGTGGGGGTATATATCTAGTAGTCGAACATTTTTAGCCAGACTTGGCTGTTAAGTAGATTGGTTGTTATTTACTTTAGAATAGCTTCTGATTTGGAATCCCACAATTTTTTAAATAGTCAACTTTCATAGTACTGGACTCAATCCAAGACTTATCAAAAACATGAGTTAGACTATTATATTTAGGAAACCATAAAACATATGCATTACCCTTAAAACTTTCTACCCACTGACTTTTTACAAATGCTTCTACTTTTGCATATTCTCCATACCATGAAGCATTTTTGTCAGTTGGCGTAATACAATCTCCATATTGATATGTTGATGGAGTAAATGTTTGAGAGCATCCAGTTGTAAGTAAAAATATTATGCTTACTATTAATCCTATTTGCTTCATAACATCTATTCCTCTTTAGTCGTGTTCTTATTAAGGTTATCAACTAACGTTTCAAACAATTCATCATTACGCTTCTTAAATTCCCGATCAACTACTGGTTTTAACTTGGATAAATCCTTTGTAGATTTTTTGTGGTATTTTTTCTTTTCATAAGGTCTTATTGGACTCATTACCAGCCTCCTTTTAATCTGATTAAACCAGCCTACACAAGCTAACAAACTTTGTGAAGGCTAGGTGTTGGTTTTGATACATTCATCAGATAGCCCACATAGTCCTCAAATAGAAGGTATATGACTCTTTACTCAGGTTAAATTGCTCTAGTGATAGCTACACCTAGCTAGGCTGTTGTTGATCTTTGTCCTTATATTCTTTTAGTTTTTCCTGATACTCTTCTTCAGAGAGTTTGTGCCAACCAATACATTTACCTGTTGGACTTCTTCCGCAACCACAATCCATACTTAACCCCATAAAAATTTAAATCATTAATATATATACGAATATTTACTTATGATTAACTTAACTTATATTATCTATTCAAATAAACTATATTTACTAAATGTTTTTTAATTTTAAAAAGCACATACGAGGAAAGCTCTTAAATGTACGATAATTTCAAGTCTCACTTAGATCAGCAGCTTAATGAAATACATGATGCGGGTTTATACAAGTCGGAGCGTGAAATAACCTCACCACAAGGCGCTAAAATTAGTGTGTTGAATGGCAGTAATCTAATTAATCTCTGTGCTAATAATTATCTTGGTCTTGCTGAGAATCCTCATGTTACCAATGCTGCACAAAAAGGCTTAAATGAATGGGGTTATGGAATGGCATCGGTTAGGTTCATTTGTGGCACTCAAACTCTTCATAAGCAGCTAGAAAAAAAATTAAGTAATTTTCTGGGTATGCAGGACACTATTTTATATCCATCTTGCTTCGATGCAAATGGCGGTCTCTTTGAGACTCTTTTAGGACCGGAAGATGCGGTAATCTCCGATGCACTCAATCATGCAAGTATTATTGATGGTATTCGTTTATGTAAGGCTGAACGTTATCGCTATAAAAATAATGATATGGCTGATTTAGAACTCAAGCTAAAAGAAGCAGTTGCAAAGGGAGCTCGTTATATACTTATCACCACTGATGGAGTTTTTTCGATGGATGGGACTATTGCTCAGCTAGATAAAATTTGTATTCTTGCAGAAAAATATCAAGCTTTGGTTCATTTTGATGACTGTCATGCCACTGGATTTATTGGTGAAAGAGGTCGAGGAACACATGAACTTCATAATTGCATGGATAAGGTTGATATTATTACAGGAACACTGGGTAAGGCATTAGGTGGTGCTAGTGGAGGTTATACAAGTGCTCATAGTGAAATTGTTGACATACTACGTCAGAGATCAAGGCCTTATTTATTTTCAAATACAGTTGCACCCCCTGGAGTAGCTGGAGCGATTAAAGCAATTGAATTAGTTGAGGAATCAACTGGTTTACAGGCAAAGCTTATAGAAAATACTATATATTTTCGTAACGGCTTAGAGAAACTAGGTTTTAACTTATTAGCTGGAGAGCATCCTATAGTACCAATTATGATCGGTGATGCAGTCTTAGCAACAAGATTTGCTAAAGAAATACTAGAGCATGGTGTATATGTTGTAGCTTTCTCGTATCCAGTTGTAGCAAAAGGAATGGCAAGAATACGTACGCAAATGTCCGCATCAATTAGTATAGAAGAATTGGATTTTGCACTTGAGGCTTTTTCAAAAGTTAAGAATAAATTACTATGAAAGCATTAGTAAAAAAAGAGACATCTATGGGGCTATGGCTTGAAGATGTTCCTATGCCAGAAATTGGCATTAATGATGTATTAATTAAAATAAAGCGAACAGCTATTTGTGGCACTGACTTGCATATTTATAATTGGGATAAATGGGCTCAAGAAACCATTTCAACTCCAATGGTTATAGGTCATGAGTTTGTTGGTGAGATTGTTAAAATAGGTTCAAATGTCAATGATTTTTCTATAGGTCAAATTGTTTCAGGAGAAGGGCACGTGGTTTGCGGCCGTTGTAGAAACTGTCTTGCTGGTAGACGTCATCTTTGTGCAGATACAAGTGGTGTAGGGGTTGATAGACATGGGGCTTTTGCTGAATATCTTGCCTTGCCAATGTCGAATGTTTGGGTTCATCAACCATCTATTGATTTGGATATTGCATCCCTTTTTGATCCTCTGGGAAATGCTGTTCATACCGCTCTTCAATTTGACTTGCTTGGAGAAGATGTACTTATTACTGGAGCAGGTCCAATAGGATCAATGGCAGCCGCTGTTTGTAAGCATGCTGGTGCTCGTCATGTGGTGATTACTGATATCAATCCACATCGACTGGCTTTAGCAAAATCTCTAGGCGCTACACATACCTTGGATGTAAGAAGTGAAAGTTTAGCTGATGTTCAAAAAAATCTAGGTATGTCTGAGGGTTTTGATGTGGGTTTAGAAATGTCTGGCAATCCCTCGGCCTTCAGAGAACTATTGGCAAATATGTGCCATGGTGGAAAGGTAGGGATTTTAGGTATTCCATCAGAGGATATGGCTATAGATTGGAGTGTGGTTATTTTTAACATGCTCACATTAAAAGGCATATACGGTAGAGAAATGTATGAAACTTGGTACAAAATGACAGTAATGATTGAGTCTGGTTTAGATATTAGCAAGGTTATTACTCATCGATATCACTATACAGATTTTCAAAAAGGTTTTGATGTAATGAACTCAGGGGAATCTAGTAAAGTTATTTTAAATTGGGATTAGAATAGGGGATCTAATATATGAATACAGAA
>Ga0209709_10000228_pt1 | contig 54323 bp, 49 predicted proteins | sample ArcticOcean_MG_C_2_FD_187435 | JGI IMG/M metagenome (GOLD analysis project Ga0209709, IMG submission 187435) | Marine microbial communities from western Arctic Ocean - ArcticOcean_MG_CB4_136 (SPAdes) (version 2) | ecosystem: Environmental > Aquatic > Marine > Oceanic | place: Arctic Ocean... | reverse complement strand
GCCCTACATGCTACCGATTACCTAGCAGAACAATTAGGCACTCCCCGGTATGTGGGCGCTAATAATCTTAGAGAGATGGTCAGCAGAGGAGATCTGTGGGAAATTGGAGAAAATACTGAATGTACCGCTCTAGTAGCTAAAGTAATTAGAGAAAGATTATTAGGACAAGTATTTACAGTTGCAGCTCAGATAGTTGAGGAAGAAATTTGCTCCAAAGAAGATGTAGATAGAGGTGCAAAGGTTGGACTTAGATGGAATGAGGGGCCATTTGAATTGGTAAATAGAATAGGTATCTCCAAGGCGTATCAAATGGCTAAAGAGTATTGTGAATTATCTAATTTGGACATCCCTTCAATTTTAAAAAATCAATTTATTATCTCTGAAGATTTTAATTTTTCATATGTTGATGTCGAAATTATTGATAATATTGCTATGGTGAGATTGAATAGGCCTGAAGCAATGAATGCTTTGAATGTAGAGTTGGTAACTGAGTTGGGTAATGTAATAGATAATTTGAATGAAAAAGATGATGTTGCTGCAATTGTCTTAGAAGGAGCAGGTAAGGCATTTGTAGCTGGAGCAGATGTAAAATTCTTTGTTGATAAAATAAAAGATGATTCATTCCAAGAAATATATGACTTTACTGCGCATGGGCATGAAGTATTGAATAAAATTGAGAATAGTTCGAAGGTAACTATTGCACTTACAACTGGTTTAGCACTTGGAGGCGGATTAGAACTTGCCCTTTCATGTGACTACAGGGTTGGAACAAATAGAACTCAATTCAGGTTCCCAGAAACAAGTATAGGAATATATCCAGGATTAGGAGGGACTCAAAGGGCAACTAGAATATGTGGAATAGAGGTTGCCAGGTATGCAGTCTTAGCCGGTAATTTACTTAATTCTGAAACGGCCAAGGCTTTTGGCCTATTGACTCATCTTGTAAGCCCTAGTGACATACACAAAACAATAGGAGAAATTCTCAATATTGGTAAAAATATGGATAAATATCCGAAAAAACCTTCAGATGAAGAAAATGCAACAGTTAAGTTTGCAAAAATATTTTATTCAGATGAAAATATCAATAAAATCCTAATTGGTAGTAATGATCTAAACAATGTAAATATTGAAGACGGTCGAGTTACAAGGCAACTTAAGTCGATTTCTTTTACAGCCCCTATTGCACTTAAAACAGCAGCAAAATTATTAGAAATTGCAAACTCAGAGGACATAGGATTAGAAGATGGTTTGAAAGAAGAATTAATAAATTTGGAATTAATTTTTAGTACATTGGACTCCCTAGAAGGACTATCGGCTTTAATCGAAGGCCGTAGGCCGAAATATATTAATTTGTAATAAATTTTATTTACGCGGGGATTGAATCCATGCAGGGGACCTATATTCTGCCATTCCACGTATCATAAGTGCTTTAAGGCCATTAAGAGTCATCAGAATTTCCTCCAACTTTAATTTTTTCAAATACTTCGTCAACCCAGTTTTCTAAAAATTTATCCATTTTATTACTCCCCTATAATCGGTGTTGTTTCTACACTGAACGCGTAAATATCCATATATTAACTGAGTAGTATATACAAACACATCGAGGTGTAATTTATACACTAGATAGCCTGCGGGAAACTAGATACCATGGAAAGAGAACCGATGATAATTACAAATGATGACTATAAAGTAATAAATTCAACTATCGAAGATGTTAAAAAAAGTGGTACAACAATAAGAAAGACGTTAGCGAGTTATAATGAAAGTGAAGGTTATGACATAAATTGGGAAGTTAGTGCTGCTGTCGAGGCTTTTGCGAGTTTTAGATCTAGATGGAGTATTGAAATATTGTGTGCATTATATATTGCAGGAGATCGAAGATTTAATGAAATGAGAAAATTACTCGCAGGAATTAGTAGTAGAACTTTGTCAGATAAATTAACCCATTGTGCTGAGCTTGGATTAGTTAACAGAATTGTAGATGAAGGTCCACCAATTAGAGTTAGATATCAATTAACAGAACATGGAAGGAATGCAGGTAGATTACTTAGTCCACTAGTGGCATATATGAAAATTCAAAAAGGTAGAGTAGTTGCTGAAAAATAGGTAGGAAATGAGCATTGATGAAACATAAGGCATGTATACTTAAAGGTTAGAATGGAGCGATTTGAATTATGGCTTTGATAGAACAACTACGTAGCACCTATCCTTTGGCTACCGATATTGTGACTGTAATATTAGGAGGGGCAGTTGGAATTGGCAGCATTATACCATTTTTAACACCCCCAACAATGCAAGGAGCAATATCTTCACATCAGCATGAAAATTACATTCATCCATTAAGAAGTAAAATTTTGAAAACACTAGTAAAATCTCCTGGAATCCACTTTAGAGAGTTACAGAGGCAGTTGGATGCAGCAAATGGTACACTAAGACATCATTTGAGAGTTTTGACTAATGAAAAAACTGTCACAATAGTTTCAGTAAACGGTAGAACTTGTTACTATGCTGGAGCACCAGCCCAAGTAGAAATCCTAGAAGGCACTGGCGTCACTGACGAATATAAGGCTGCATCAATGTTACCAGTGGGTTTGTCAACGGTTCAGAAAAATATAGTTACAAGATTATCCAAATCTCCAAATCCAATATCTCAGGCTCAACTGGCCAGGGATCTTGGGAGATCACGTGCGTCGGTTCATTCGGCTATTTCTGTATTGAGAGGGAGAGGGATACTTTGTGAAAATAAAATTTCTTTAGCCCCTCATTTAGAAAGCCTTGGTCAATCTAAAGTTGATTATCCGTGGCTAGATATTCGTCAAGAACTAGCATAAAAATACCTATTATATAGCCAATGCTCTTGAGCGTTGTAATGTGCGAGTTAGGATGTGATTAGGCTAAAGCTTGTTGAAAAGCCTATGCCAACAGGCAGTAAAAATCCAGATGAATTGCTTGCTTGGATTCTAGATACAGTAGGATTAGTTAGGCGTAAATCAGAATCTTGGAGAGAAGAAGAAGTAGGAGCTTTACATCGCATAATGAAGGATGCGTTTCTCATGGATCCACTAAAAGGATGGGACATTAAAACACTAGGAGATGTATGTGGATTATCTCAAACTGGCATGCATCATCAAATGGTAAAACTAAGAGATTCTGGATTAGTTTCTTCTGAAAATTATGGTAGATGGCATATTTACGTCCTAAGAGGAGGGTCAATTACGGCTGCTATAAATTTGTTATCTATTCAAGCTAAAGGAATTATGGAATTAAGAATTGGTGAATTGGGCGATTATATTGAACATTCTGAACAAAGAATGCAAATAGTAACTGATAGATTGGAAGTTGATTTTGTAGTTAAAGTCTCAGAACCATCTGCTACTAAAAGTAACATGGATAGGTTAGATTCTTTGATAGACGATCTTGGTCTAAATGGAGATCGAGCAAAAGAGAATGATGATTTGGCTAAAAATATCTTTATTGAGTTATCATCAAGCTTTAATCCAATAACAATTTTATCTATTGCTGATAAATTTTCAGAATCTAGATCGAGAGTAAAAAGAACGATTGATAGGTTTAGAAGTGCCGGGATTATTGAGAGAGTTCCGATGTTAAACAGGATTGCTCAGGATATTTTTATAGGAATAATGCGTCAATTTGATGCAAGAGGAGAAGAATGGTTAATCACCAGAGGAGGCCTTGGCAGAATCGATAAAGAAGTTGCAGAAACAATAATTTCCAATGCTAAAAGTAAAAAACTCAATATTGAAAAAGTAGAAGAAATATTGAAGTCCGTGCCAATTGAGTCTCAAAAAATATTGTTGAACACATTGGGGGGAAGGATGCCATATGGATTTAGAATCGTAGGAAGAGATGGTAAAGAAGTAGGACGTGTTGTCATGACTAAAGTAGATAGGGTGCTCAGGCGATTGAAAACAGTATCTGAGAGGCTTGATATTGCACTTTTAGATGATTGATTATACGATAATTTCTTCATTATTTAAACTTTCAAGATATTGAGTTACTTTGGTGCCTAGTTCTTCCTGTGTACTCACGGAATGTAGTGATACACGCATTGCTGAAGCGCCAGGCAATCCTTTAGTAAATGAGATAGCATGCCTCTTTAGATTTTTATTTAATTGGTTTGGATAGACTTCTTTACTGATTTGCAAATAACGATTCCAACACCACAGTCTAGCAGATTCTGGATTTTCTTCTTTCCAAGGTGGTGGTTGACTAGTCCAACCTAAATCTCTCTTAATATCATGAAATATATTTGGGATACCAATTGCCCCTCTGCCGATCATTAATCCCGCTGCCCCTGTAGTTTCCATACATTTATTTGCAGTTTTAGAGTCAATAATGTCCCCGTTTGCAATTACAGGAATGTCTACGCCATCAACTATTTCTCTAATTTGACCCCAATCTGCTAGACCTGAATATCGTTGTCTAAGTGTTCTACCATGAACACATATTCTTTCTATACCTTCTTTTTCTAGCCTTTGTGCCACTTCAAGTGCCGTATTAGGGCCATTGCCAGTGCCTAATCTAACTTTAACAGAAATTGGAACTGTGGCAACATCTAAACATGCCCGTACCATTTTAACAATTTTATCAGGGTCTTGTAATAATGCCGCACCAGCATCATTTTTACAAACTTTAGGTGCGGGACATCCAAAATTAATATCTATGATGTCGGCTCGATCTTGTAGTAACTTAACTGTTTGAACCATTTCGTCTGTTATGCCTCCAAATATCTGTGGAATGAATGGGAATTCTCTTGGATGACTTTCAACCTTTAACCATGAATGAGATGCATGCCTAGATAATCCTGCAGCAGCAGTGAATTCTGTTACTGATATGTCTGCTCCACATTCAAGTGCCAGTAAACGATATGCTAAGTCAGAGACCCCTGCCATCGGGGCGAGGAAAAGTGGAACGGGGTACGCACTCATTGATTAGCGGAATAAATACTCCCCTATGAGAACGTCGGGAAATCAGAATGTAGATTCCCAGTCTGCAACATCTTGAGAACGTTCCCAATCTGCATCTGTAATCGTGCCGCGTATTTTTAATACTTCACGAGATAGTAACCAAAATATCAAAGCTAAGGAACGACGTCCTTTGTTGTTAGCAGGAAGAGCTATGTCAACATTTCTTAGTTGGTTATTAGCATCACAAATCGCCACCACAGGCAATCCTGTGTTTACGGCTTCATTCAGTGCCTGAGAATCTGCTGCTGGATCTGTTACGATAATCAATTCTGGCTCCATGTATGTACGTAGTCGGGAATTAGTCAACGTTCCTGGAATAAACCTTCCAACTATATGTTTTGAACCTATAGATTGAGCAAACATTCTGGCCGGACGTTGCCCGTATTGACGAGCACTTACGACTAAAATTCGGTCTGCATCATAATTTGATAGGAATTTTGCAACTGTCCTTATTCTTGAATCAGTTTGGTTAATATCAATTAGATGTAATCCTGCCGCATCTTGACGATCAGTATCAAGGAATCTTTTCATATCAGCCGATTTTTGATTTGTACCTATATGCACAGCGTGCTGTTCATATGTTTCAAATGGTACTAAAGGAGCCAAACTTTCATCCATAATTAAACCTCAGTAGCGCGGCCACCTGCCTTCTATTCATAAGCGCTACGCAAGACCAAAATTATTCTAGCTCTCTAATTCGGAGATAAAAGTGCATTCTAAGCCCTCTTGTGTTTCAGGGAATTGGACGCAAGGCTTGGTAATTGTTGCATATACCTCAAAATGATCATGGAAAGATAACTGGTCTATAGGTGCCTCCACTCCATAACCTCTGGCTTCAACTTCAAAGTCCCATTGCCCTGATATTAAATCACTTTTACCAAATGTAAACCTTTCTAATGAATAATCTTGGGTTGCTTTTACCTCCCAGAAAGGACTGCCTCCTGCTACCTTTTGACCTGGTTGCCATAATCTAACTTCTACATATCTATATTCATTTGTTTCATTACCAACTGCATCTTCGATTTGTGACGAGTAAGGAAATTGTGCTCTAAACTCAATAACTAGTTTAGAAACTGTGCCATCAAACAATATAGAGGTTTCATTTGAATAGAGTATTGCATTTAGGTCAGATGAAGAATCAAAAGTATAATCCCAACCATACCTATCAGATTTTTCAATAGTTATTACTGGATCCCGCATTCCTTCCATTATTTCCCTTTGCATTGCTAGACCGAGGCAACCGCTGGTTAGGAGGCAAATACACATAATTGCCATTAGATGGCGTAGTGCATTGGCATCGTTCATAATATAGCCGATAGAGCATTGTAACTTCAAACCATTTATTGTTGGTGCCTCTCGGTACTCATAGGGAACGTCAATGCCAGATGGCTCAGTAAACCCTTTTGTCGTCATTGAGGCGAATCACGGGAAACCGTCATAGGAAATTAAACCTACTAATATTGGTTGGTTGTTATTCAGTTATTCTTCTTCAACTGCACGAGGTTTGTGTACTTCACGGAAAACAACAACTCCAACGCCAAGATTTTCTCTTATTGTTTGAACTAGAGAAAATTTTGCATATGGCCAATTTTGATCATATGCGATTTCTTCTGGCAGGGTTACCGTCATATCATCTCCATCGAATTCTACTTCGAAATCTTCTCGGCCAGTGTTCATCTTCAACAATGTTTCAACACGTTCTTTACGGTCTTCAACAACCTTTACGATTCTATAATTGTAGCGTAATGCAACACCTGCTAAAGGATGATTATAATCTATTCTAGCCCTCCCAGCACTTAGGAATTGTAGAATACCGGTTCTTCCACCAATTTCTACAGGGCCTCCTATATGTAGAGTATTAGGATCCTTTACACTTTTTAGTAAAACATTTTGAGAAATAGTTTCAATTAGACTTTGATCTCTTTCCCCATATGCATCTGCAGCATCTATATCAAAATTGTAGTCAGTATCTGATTCAGCATCTGAAAGATGTAATTCGAATCCTTTAATCAGACGGCCGGAGCCTGCTATCGATATCATAGGAGTGTATGTATGATTCTCATCAAAAACATCATGTTCCTTCGCTATATCTTCTCGAGTAGTCTCTATGAGCTTCTCTGTATTTGCGTTAAATAGGTCGTAATCAATGTGAATAATTGAGCCTTCTTCCATTATAATAGCCTCCACGGACGACTCGGCGACTTGCTCACCCTTTTTCATTCAAACGGTTTGAACTACAAACATAATTATCGTTATTCTTCTTCTTTTGAAGTCCCAGAAACACCAGAAGATAGCGAAAATAGACTCCCAAGCATGATTATTGACCAACCTGCCCACACCAAATGGCTCCCGGGCAACACATGCACAGTTATTCTAACTCTATCCACTTCTTCTGATTGGCCAAATGTCATCCATTCCAATAATTCCTGAGATTGATAGAAATCCAGAATGACAATGGTGTCCCCATAAAATGTAGAGAATCTGTCAACCTCAGATCTTGGAGAAACAGAATTACCTGTGGTGAACCTAAGCATACCCGGGGACACTTGGGTAATTTTTTCACCATCTTTTAAAACATCAATAATTATTCCAATATAGCCATCGCCTATAGAAAAAGGATATTCTGGATTTGTAGTATTAATTTTTTCTACATCTATAAAAATAAATTCATATCCCCTATGCTCAATAGGTTGATCTTTGACTAAAGTTACTAAATGAGATGGGTCTGTTCTATCTACAAGCGTAGTAGTGAACACATGGCCGATTAATAGTAAAATGATCCCAAAATGGGCTAAATGGGACCCCAATAAACGTAATCTGGCTGGAAAATTAGTACTATTAAATCCATCTTTTTTTAATTTATAGAATGTGTTTTTTGAAGTAATAAATAATTGTTTTAACGTAGGAGGTAAAGCAAAAATTAACCAAGTAAGTATGAATAAACCTAACGCGCCCCTAGATATACTTGGAGTAACATTTAATCTGGGGTCTCCAGGGAGATATATTTCATCAGAAAGGTATGCTAATAATATTGAAATTAATAAACTAAGAATTAGTAAGATGTTTCCATTACGCGAAGTAATCGAATTCCCCCATGAATACAATGTTAAACCAATTGCTAGTAAACCAATTAGAGGTGCTCCATAAAATTCATGAGCCAAAATATTGCTACCCTCTATTTCAACTGTGAGAAGAATCCATGTCAATAAAAGGAATGTTGAAGCCCCATACCAAGGAATATTTTTTGCTAATTTGGTTCTTTCAGAAGTCGTTTTAAATGGTTTTAATAACATTGACATGTCATCTTCATTATCCGATAAAAACCAAGGAATGAGAAAGGGAATCATCCCTAAGAATGCTTGATAAATATTTGCAGACCATGACCAATTAGATAATAGCATCAAAATGATTCCTGCTATCATCCATTGGAAGGCAGGTTTTTCTGCGGATTCATTTAACATCAGTATCAATAAGCACAAACCTACAACTAAGATTGCACTTGAACCAATATTAATGGCAACTACTGTAAAGAAAATTAATAAAATACATGATATGTATTTGTTTAATTCAAAGAAGGATTTTTCCCCTTTAGATTTTAATATGTAACTCTGTTCTCTGTAAAGATGTAGAATTGAAAAGAAGCCCAATACAATTAATGCAATAAGGTAAGACAGTACTTCAATCCCTATTGGGCTAAAATCTGAAATGTCTACTATTCTCAAATACGGATCTTTTGATAACGTACCGCCATCATTTCCTACAAATGCATGAACGGATGCCCAAACTCCATTTGCACGTGTAACTAATGTTGCATGAAGTGCTAAAACTCCAGTAATTATTGCTAGTGATGGAGAAGCCATGTAAGCGCTACTAGTGTTCGGTTTTGATCTTGCATGAAGTATCAACAATAAAGCCAACCATGGAAGAATAGAACCTGTTTCAACAGGATCCCATGCCCAATATCCTCCCCAATCTAAGACAGTGTACGCCCAAAGCCCACCAAGGCCAATACCTAAAGTCCCTATAAAGAAGGCAGAACGTGCCCACGGTAATAAATTAGAATGGATTAATCTACTTGGCTTTTTGCTAATAATGCCTGAAAGTGCTACAGTTGCAGTAGCCATACAAAGAGAATAATACAAAAATACTACTGGTGGATGAATGACCATAAGATTTGTTTGGAGTAATGGATTTAGTTCGCCTTTAATGCCTTGATAAGGAGAAAAAGGATCTAATAACCACGAAATAAATAATAGATATGTGACCCAAAAATGCATTATCCTTAGTGTAAGGGTATCTTGATTATTTAATTGGGACATGATCCATGTTACAGTAGCCATCAAAGACGTCCAAAGAAGAAGTGGTCCTGCCCTTCCCCCCCAGACAGCTGATATACGATAAAATATAGGAAGTCCTTGCCCTCCATATTCTGAAACTAAACTCAAAGAGCTGGCATCGATTAAAAATGCAAACACAAGTAATGTGAATGGTGAAGTTTGTATTAAAAATGTTAAATCATGAGACAGTGAATGAGGTTTTTGATTATTATTTAAAGCATGATAAATAGACACTGAAAATGCAAGTATGAGCAAAGATTGGCCAATAAATGATAATATTGTATCACCATCCGTAATATTTAGCACGTGAGTAACCAAAAGAAAGCATTGCAGGGATTATTTTTTTTGTATATAATGAAGGCTTCCGAATAAAAATTTTGAAGCAAACCACTATCTTGCCATGTGGCCCCATATTGCTCATTTCATTTGGAAAACATCTAGCCATCAATGACATATCATCATCAGATAAATCAAAAAGAGCAGATTTACCACGTAGTATCTTTGAATAAGGAGGAAATTCCTTTTGCCATAAAGATGTATACTCTGCTAAAGATTCAGAACTTATATCGCCTGAAGATATTGCTTTAGAAGCAATTTGAGCTGCAAAAACTGCTGATTTTAATGCTAAATGAGATCCACCTTCAAAAAGAGGAGAGGTGAAGCCAGCTGCGTCACCAACAAGTAATAAACCATCAGTATGTGTATTTTCGTGGGGGCCAGATATAGGGATGGTCCCGCCGAATGCTGGGTTTCCTTTGGTTTTCCAAGGAGGTGCTACCTGCTCTAAATCTTTGAAGTGCGTATCTGCAATAAACTCGTCAAGTCCTTTTTTTGTCCTAGACTTGTCTTCTGTAACTAAGCCTATATTTGCTCTGCCATCACACTTTGGAATCATCCATAAATATCCTTTTTCAGCATATTTTGGCCATATATAGAAATCGAGATAATTATCTGTTGGAACTTTGAGCATTTCATATTGCATACCGGCAATAACTTTAGGACGTGGATTTAGATTTATCAATCTAGAAGCAACTCCTGCAACCCCTGATGCATCGATAACAATTTTAGCCTCTATAGGAAAATTATCTCCCTTACCGTTGCACCTCCATCCAGTAAATTTTCCTTCATGATAAATTTTTTCCATTGAGTCTAATTTATGGCCAAGATGCAAAGTTGCTCCTTCGGATACTGCTTCATCACAAATCCACCTCTCGAAAAGGTGTTTTTCTAATACGTATCCTTCTTCAGTTAGTTTTTTTTCTGTCCCATCTGGGAAAATTACCCTAATCCCATCAACACGTTTACTGATTACGTGCTGAGGGAGTTCTAATTCAAGATTGGCGCATGCAATATCGGAAATACATTCACCACAGTGAACTGGGGTGCCAATTTCTTTGTGGTCTTCAATAATTATTGTAGAAAGACCTGCTCTAGAACTATGTAGAGCAGCATTTCCGCCCCCGGGTCCAGCACCAATCACCAAGACATCGCATCTCTCAATGTCATCGGCCATGGTAGTCCGAGAGAGTTTATGTCAAAGAATCTCCCGGTCAAATGTCTACGGCAAAAAGCGAACATTCTCATTCAAGATGTTCTTCGAGGCACCATGAAGTGGGGTAATCTGAGCAAATATCTCCGTGAATTAGAAGATAGAGGTGAGTTGCTTCGGATCAGTGAACCTGTTAATGTTAAATTTGAAGCTGGTTGTATTGCTGACTATTTAGTCAAAAGAGGAGGTCCAGCTGTAGTATTTGATCAACCAAGGCTAGAAGATGGGAGCATTAGTAAATACTCACTTGCCATGAACCTATTTGGAACTAGAGAAAGAACCAATCTTGCCCTTGGGGTCCAAAAACCTAGAGAAATTGGAGATAGAATGGTATCTTTGATGAAACCAGATATTGGAAAAATACTCAAAGCCCCTTGGAAAGGTATTGACTTAGCCCTAGAAGGGATATCTATGGCACCAAAAAAAGTGAGAAAGGCTTCATGCCAACAAGTAATAATTGATAATCCAGATATGACCAAATTGCCAATACCCATTACATGGCCATTAGATGGGGGTCCATTCATGACTTTGCCTCTCGTAATAACATCTAATGCTAAAACTGGAGAACACAATATGGGGATGTATAGGAGCCAAGTTTTTGGCCCCAAGGAATTAGGTTTACATTGGCAGGCACATAAACATGGAGCCGAACATGCGGCTGATTCAATGGGAAATAGAATGCCAGTCACAATATGCTTAGGAGGGCCCCCTGAAGTATTGTTCAGTGCCATATCTCCACTGCCAGATAATTTATCAGAATATGAATTTGCAGGCCTTTTGGGTAAAAAAAGACTAAAAATAGTAAAATGTAAAACTAATGATTTATGGGTTCCAGCTGAATGTGATTTTGTAATAGAAGGTTATATGACACCGGGAGAAACTAGACTTGAGGGGCCATTTGGAGATCATTTTGGACACTACTCATTAGCGGATCAATACCCTGTTATGCACGTCACTAAAATAACACATAGAAAAGATCCAATTATTCCAATGACAATTGTAGGAGTCCCTCCTATGGAAGATGGATACCTAGGGGAAGCAATTGGCGAAGCATTTAGGCCAGTTTTACAATTTCAACATCGAGATGTGATTGATTTATTTTTACCTCTCGAAACGGGATTTCATAATCTTGCTATTGTTTCATCGAAAAATCGCTATCCTAGACAAGGCAGAAAGACTGCTCTGGGCCTCCTTGGGGCTGGACAAATGATGTTTCTAAAGACCATAATTGCTGTTGACCCAAATCATCCTGTGAAAGATCTAAATAAATTACTTGATATTCTAGAAATGAATGTTAATATTCCAGAAGATTTAGTGTTCCTTGAAGGCATGGTTGCAGATACATTAGAACATGCATCTCCAGTTGAGAATATTCATACTAAATTACTAATTGATGCTACAAGCACAGGAGTAAAAAGAATGAACAAATCTACTAAAACCACTGATTCTATTTTAATATCTGCAACCGCAGTTGAAGGAGTTGTTGATGTGAGGATGCTAAGACCAACAATGATGGTGGTAACTACAAATATTGAAGGTGGTCCAAAGCCTGAAAATAGTGTGGAAGAAGAAAATGAAGAAAGTGCAAAAGAGCAAAGAGGAAAAATTAAAAAGATATATGAAGACATATGGAATTTGGAAGCATCGAGAAATTTAAAATGGTTATTTATAACTGATGATGATATAAATCTTAAAGATGGCAATTGGAAAAGAAAATTATTATGGCAACTATTTTGTAGATTTGATGTTGCAAGAGATATTCATTTTGATAATAATAAAGAAAGAGTAGCATGGGATGCTACTGCACCAATACCCTCACAGAATGGTCCTTTTCCTGTTCGTAGATGGCCCGCAGTAACGTTACATAATATTGAAACAACCAAAAAGGTAGAAAAAATCATGAAGGAGTTTGGGTATTGATGTTTTACAAAAAAATACTTGAGTTTGTAAAAGTTGAGCATACCCTATTTTCTTTACCTTTCGTATTAATTGGATATATTCTCGCACATAATCAATTTATGCATGATCCATTAGTCGGTTATTCTGGATGGTTAAGAATAGATTTAGTATGGATAATTGTTGCTGCAATTGGTGCCCGGGGCCTCGCAATGACCCTAAATCGCATTATTGATCGCGATATTGATGCTGTAAACCCTCGTACTGCTAATCGGCACCTAGCCTCGGGAACAATGCCAATGAATACTGCTTGGATATTGTCAGCAACTTTTCTTGCTATGCTATTATTTAGTGCTTGGCAGCTTAATCAAGTAGCACTAATGATGGTTTGGCTTCCTGTGCTAGCTTTTGTAATATACCCATATACTAAACGTTACACTTGGCTATGCCATCTTTGGCTTGGTTTATGCCTCGGTTTAGCGCCGGCTGGCGCTTGGTTAGCAATTGCTGCAGACGTACATGGTTGGGAATCAATTACTGGACTTCATGATGGGAAAATAGACTTTCTCTGGTACCCAAGTATCTTTTTCATCTCTTTAGGCGTAAGTCTTTGGATTACAGTCTTTGATATCAATTACGCACGCATGGATATAGAAAGTGATTTAGAAAACAAAATTTATTCATTTCCTTCCAGATTTGGGGATAGGGCAACTACTAGAACTTCCATACAACTTACATTGCTTTGGTTTGCATGCTTCGCCATATCTGATCCAACGGATGAAATTTGGTTTCTTGCTGCAGTATTCCTGATGTTTATTCTAAACATTATTGTATTACTATCCAAAGACAAATTAAAAGATTTCCAAACAACTCTATTTCGCGTATCCATGTTAACAGGTTGGATTCTTTTGGCGGCTATCATGATGATTGAACCATCTAATGACGGACTTTGGGATTGAGGTTTGAAAATGTTTGTCCTACGTTCAGATTATGGTACAGCTGGGGATCAGCAGCAAGCCATTGATATGTTAGTAGACCAAATAGAAAATGGTCAAGAGAGGGCTGTTCTACTAGGTGTAACTGGCTCTGGAAAAACGTTTGCAATGGCTAATATAATTAAAAGGATACAAAGGCCAACATTAATTTTGTCCCATAACAAAACTTTGGCTAGGCAGCTTTGGCAAGAGATGTCAGACTTATTTCCTGAAAATGCAGTTGAATATTTTGTAAGTTATTATGACTATTATCAACCTGAAGCATATATGCCAGGAAGGGATTTATTTATTGATAAGGAATTACAAATAAATGAAAGAATTGAACAAGAGAGATTTTCTACAGTGGCCTCACTTGTTTCTAGGCCAGATGTTATCGCCGTGGGTTCTGTATCAATAATTTATGGTTTGAATCCGCCAGAAGTGTTTGAACAAAACCATCTTCGACTATGCAGGGGGGAGATATCTGATCCCCAAAATGTAGTACGCGATTTAGTAGGGCTACAATATCGACGAACTACAGGAGATTTGACTAGAGGAGATGTTAGATTACGAGGAGAAATACTAGACATTTGGATGCCAAGTAGAGATGATCCATTGCGTATAAAATTTAATTGGGATGGCATTGAGAAAATACAAGTATGTGAATCAGTATCTTGGGAAGTATTGGATGAAATTGAAGAAGCATGGATTCATCCTAGAGAATTCTATATGACGGATGAAGAAAGGTTTATTGATGCCCTAAAAGATATAGAATTAGAAATGGAAGAGAGAGTTAAATTCTTTGATTCCAAAAGTATGGAGATAGAAAGTCATCGAATCGAACAACGTACAAAGTTTGACCTGGAAATGTTATCTGAAGTTGGTTCATGTAAAGGTGTTGAGAATTATTCACTACATTTTGATGGTAGAAAACCCGGGAAACGTGCCTATTGCTTGTTGGACTTTTTTGCAAAAAATGCAAAAAAATTTCATGGCGGAGAAAATAATTATCTTGTAATAATGGATGAATCTCATGTTACTTTACCTCAAGTTGGAGGGATGTTTGGAGGCGATTATTCAAGAAAGAAAAATCTAATCGACCATGGCTTTAGGCTTCCTTCGGCATATGATAATCGGCCTCTCAAAATTGGAGAATTCCAAGAGATGATTCCTCAAATGCTCTATGTTAGTGCAACTCCCGGAGAGAGAGAGTTACGGCATCTGGCTGAAGTTAGTGGCCAAGAAGTACCGGAAGGGCTGTTACATGTCGTTAGTAGGGGTGGCGCTGGACCTCCCGATATTGAAAAACCAAAAGAAAAGAGAACATTGGTAGAAGTTTTAGAAAAAATAGAAGGGATTGCAAAAATGGAAATAAGACCGACTGGACTATTAGATCCAAAAATAGAAGTTAGACCCACAGAAGGACAAGTCCAAGATTTACTCAGTATGATAAATAATAATATTAAATTAGATCAACGTGTATTAGTAACTGTATTAACTATTAAATTTGCAGAAGAGATATCGGAATACTTTCAAAGAATGGGGATTAAAGCACATTATCTTCATAGTGAAATAGATACTTTAGAACGGACTGAGATTATCAAAGCCCTCAGAATAGGGCATATAGATGTGATTGTAGGAATAAATCTTTTGAGAGAGGGTTTGGACATACCAGAAGTTTCTCTTGTTGCAATATTTGATGCGGATAAGCAAGGATTTTTGAGGAATGAGCGTGCTTTATTGCAAACAATTGGCAGGGCATCAAGAAACGAAAATGGTTCAGTAATCCTCTATGCAGATACCATTTCTCCTGCAATGGAAGCTGCAATAAGCCAAACAATATCAAGGCGGAGTATGCAAAAAAGATATAATTTAGAAAATGATATAATTCCTAAAACGATCAAGAAGAGTTTACCAAAAATGGGATTGGAAATTGATGACCTAATGGCTGGAGTTGCAGGTAAAGGAGAAAAGGGAGGTAGAAAATTAGTAGGTAAAATACCAAAGAAAAAGGGTATAGCCGCATTAACTAAGAAGTTTGATTTAGGTGTTGATGCTTGGGCTAGTCCAAATTCATTGATAGATAATATATCCCAACCAAATTGGATTAAAAGCGAACATTCATCCACTAATGTAGAATCTGAAAAATTAGTTAATAAATTAAAGAAGGAAATGGAGCAAGCAGCCGTTAGATTGGATTTTGAAAGAGCGGCAACCCTCCGGGATAGAATATTTCAAATTAATAATGCGACGGATTCAAAGTAGAAGCGGTAGTCCGCTAATTATGACAAAATATAGCAAGAGTGATTTTGATGCTCCGGTAAAAGATTATAATTTTTCTATTTTGAGCAATGTTAGTTCATTAATTGACCAAATGGGGCAAGCAGGAGGGTTTACGGCCAGTAAATTAGCAAAAGCCAGGGATATATTACGTGAATCAATGTCTAAAACCGGGCAAGTAGGAGTATTAAATTGGTTATCTTTTCCAGCTTGCCTTTGCGCTACAGGGACTAGAGGTTTTTTCCTTGAAGCCATTAAAAACAAAAAATTTAATGTCATAGTAACTACATGCGGTACCTTGGATCATGATATTGCTCGTACGTATGAAAATTATTTTCATGGAGATTTTGATTTAGATGATATTGCATTGGGTGACGAAGGTTTGAATCGTTTAGGTAATGTAGTAATACCCAATGAATGCTATGGAGAAATTTTAGAGAGGACAGTGATGCCTTGGTTAAAAGAAATTGAAGAAAAGCGTAAACTTCTACAACCAGAAAATCCTTGGCTTGGATTCGGCTCGATAGAACTTTGTTGGGAAATTGGAGATAGGATAGAAGATGAAACTTCAATTCTCCATTGGGCTGCTAAGAATCGAATACCTATTTGCATCCCAGGATTGTCAGATGGTGCAATTGGTGCCCAACTATTTATGCACAGACAAAAAAGCCCAGATTTTATGATTGATTTTCTTGCAGATGAACAGATACTCTCAGATTTGACTTGGACGGCAGAGGAAAGTCATGCTTTAATGATCGGAGGAGGGATTTCAAAACATCATGTTATTTGGTGGAATCAATACAGAGGTGGCTTAGATTCAGCTGTAGGCATAACAACTGCCCCAGAATATGATGGCTCTTTATCGGGAGCAAAGCTAAAAGAAGCTATTTCTTGGGGTAAAATAAGGCCTAGTGCGCCCAAAGTAGTCGTAGAAGGAGATGCTAGCATATTACTCCCTATATTGGGTGCAGATTTGTTCAATTAAGTGGGAATTTAGATTATAGATAACAGTAATGGCTAATAATGGTACTGTGGTGGGAGGGGATATGTCCGTTAGCGATAAGGTACAAGGAATGATTGATGAATTGACAACAGCACTTACAGATGCTGGTAAGCACGACGGTGGCAACTCTGCTGCTGGTACACGTGTTAGAAAGGCTATGCAACAAATGAAAGCACATGCTCAAGACGTACGCCTAGCTGTTCAAAACGATAAGAATTCTCGTTAATTATTTCTTAAACTTTGAAAAAATTGTTCAAGAAGGATCAAGGGTTTTGTGCAAGCAATTCCATTAGTCCAGTACGCAAAGGCGTGAGGGGATGCCAGCCATCTCCTCCCGCCCTTAATAACTCTAAATTTAGAGAAGCAAGACTTGGCCTCTCTCTCATTTCTTTCCTATTACGACTTACGGGATTAGGTATTTGAGAAAGTGATTCAACAGTATGAGCATAGTTAACAGAATTATAATACCTAGTCCAAAGCATTTTTAATTCAATAAAAACATCATTATTAGACCAGGCTCTTCTGCCGCAAATATTCAATTGCCCTTTACAATCTCTAAAATTTTCTGATGAAATAATCATAGATATAGCCTCTACCGCATCCCTTAAATGGACCCAATAATGAACATCTTGACTCTCAATAATAATATTTTTATTTTCCTTAATTTGATTTAACCATAAATATATCTCACTAGGACTCCATTTAGAGTGTCCGTCTGGTATCAATAAATCATGAATAGTTATTACTAATGGAGCATTTTTATTTTCAATGCCAGGAGGGATGATCAATAGGTCCACTGGTAAATCAGTATCTATTCCAATCTTGATTTTTGCATCTTCAGGATTTGAAATAATTTTTATACCAGACCTCTTGAGTCGGTCTTCTAGAGCTAAATATAGGTAGTCAATAGTTCCTACTAGGCATATTCCTTCTTTCATCTTATCACTTAGGCCAATATAGCCTCAACATCTTGTAATTTAGTAAAATGTATTAGCGCGTCTCTTAATACGGATACAATCAAATCTATTTCAGGAGATGTTAATCCAAAGTGTGGCGTAAATCTTAGGGCATTTTCGCCACCATGGATTATTCCTAAACCATGGCACCTACACCATTCTTCTACCATCCCCGGGCCAATTACGGTTAATTTAGTCGGATCTAATTCTGCGCTTAGTAGTAGTCCTGTCCCTTGTATCTTAGTAATACACCCAGGTAATTCTTCAGATAATTTATGGAGTTTATCTAAAAACTCAACCCCTCGATTAACAATATTATCCCTTAATTCAGGAGTTATCTTGTCCAGAACAGCCACCGCGGTTTCTAAAGCTCTTGGATTTGTAGTCATGGTATTTCCGTAAATTCCTACTTCATATAAATTGGCAGCTTTTTCACTTAATCCAACTATTGAGAGGGGGTACTGCCCAGCATTAAGGGCCTTTGACCAAGTTTCCATATCAGGAACTTCGCAATCTTCGAAACCATCATAATCAACTATACTTAAACATCCTTGCCCTCTTAATCCTGCTTGAATAGAATCTACCAAAAGCAGGGTACCATTTTCATTACATAATTTACGTGCCTCATCATAAAAATCTCTTGAGATACATAATCCAGGATTTCCTTCTCCCATTACAGGTTCGATAGCCATTAATTCAATAAAATCACCATCTGATTCAGCTTTTGAAAATGCGATCTTGAGTTCTTCTATATCATTTGGAGGAACAAGTATTAGATTGTCGCGATCCCTGAAAGTGGCTAAATTGGAGTCATATTTTCCTTTACAGGAGTCAGATATTTGGGCTGGTCTATCTGTTCTACCATGAAATCCTTGAGTAAGTGCCAATAGTTTTGGAGTTTTTCCTTCGTGTTCCCCTCCCTTCGAAGTCATATTGAAAGAGTTTACATCCGATATCCTTAGAGAGATTGTGACAGATTCAGAGCCACTGTTTAAGCATACAAAGCGTGCAAATGGGCAATTGCCACTTTTGTACCCAACCTCTTCTCTCAGTCTATCTGCTAGTCTTTTATGGCTAAATGAAGGAGTCATGACATTTGCCATAACCCAGTTTTTTTCCATTGCTGAAATTACATCTACTGGTCCGTGCCCCATCCCGAGCATACCATATCCTCCATTGTCATGTAAAACTGCACCATGAGATGTGATAATCCATGGACCACGGGCTGAAATAGCCACATAGGGATTAATAGTATATTTTGAATAAAAATTGACGTAATCATTTTGTAGTATGTTAATAAGTTTATTTTCATCCATTTTTAACATATTTGAACCGAAGTCATCAATAAGATTATTTTGATTGGTTGCCCCTTCTTCTATTGCTTGTGACAACAAAGGATCTAGTTTACAGAATTTAATAATAAAATCATCACTCAACCCGATTGTTTTAGCATTTCCTGATTTGCTGCGGATTATATTTAGCTGGTTAAGGACAGAACTCATCGGTCAAGGCAGAAAGGGCGGTGTTCATCAATATTGTCCGAAGGCACTCTCTTTCTATTCAATAAGTTGTAATTTTTTTAATTAAATAATTTAATTAGTAATTTCTGATAATCTTATTATTTATTAAAGTTAATTTAATTTTTCAATTAGAAAATTTACTTTTATTTAAAAATTTCAATTGAATTGTTAATAATGATTATGGAATATATATAAGTGCCTTTCTTACCTTGGCTTACTTGAGGAAGATGGCGGGGATGCAGAACACCTTTCAGAGGAAATACAATGAATGAAGAATATAGAATACAAGAATTACTACAAAAAGAAGTATACGTAGGAGATAAATTAGTAGGAATTATCACTGGCGAGAGATTTCATCCGAGTGACGATAATGTTAGATCGATGAGAATACAAGTTGCAGATAGTGTTGCGAATGAGTATATGAGAAAACCAGCCGAGTATGCGCCGCTTTCAAAGGAGCTTGTGCACAGTATTCGTTCTGATGGGGCTGTAAAGTTATCAAAATCAATGAGGGAATTACAAAGAAGATGGAGAAATACAGTTAGAATTAATGAAAAATTATTTGCTCCAGATGAGCTGAGAGATAGGGCAATATTAGATAACGATGGATCGGATATTGGAAATGTTATTGGGTTAGTAAAAATTAAAAGAACTTACAAGGGATTGGTCGTAAAGCCTCATTTTATGATGAAGACGAAATATTCACTTCCAGAAACAATAATAGTTCCTGTTGGCCAATTATCCAGAACTACTGCAAGACTTGATGAAATCATACTCAAATGTTCAGCCAAGAGATTGACTACTTTACCTAGTTATTTGAAGCTTAATAGTGAAGATATAGTCTTTGATAAAGACTGATATTCAAGAGTAGTCTTCAAAAACAAACCATAACTCGCGGGACCACACAGGGACGTGTAGCTTAGTCTGGCTGGAGCACCCGGCTGATAACCGGGAGGTCGCAAGTTCAAATCTTGTCATGTCCACCAAAATACACAAAGTAGTACTAATCGGCATAGTCATGAAGGGAGAACTCTTCGATAAGTACAATATGCCAGTAGTCAGTGGTGCTAGTGGACAAAACATTGCAGCGTCTTTGGCCGATATCCTGAATATGGACCACGTGATAATGGAAGATAGACGATTCCCAGATGGAGAAGGCTATGTTAGATTACCTAATGAAAAAATTGAATCAGTAAGATCTGAAAAGGTAATATTAGTTTCCAATACATATCCTGATTCAGGAATATTGAAAACTATTTTATTGTTAAAATCTATTAGAGACGTTAGGAAAGGAGATTTGACTAATTTAAAGGGAGAAGAACCACAGAAGCTTGATGACGTTGGCCCTGGAATAATCTTAGCAATACCCTATTATGGATATTCAAGACAAGACAAAAGATTCTCCAAAGGCGAAGTTATTTCAGCAAAAGTCATAGCAGAATTATTGACTAATTATTGTGATGGTATAGTAATACTAGATTTACATGAGCCTTTGGTAATGAAAGAAGTTGATTTTCCTATAGAATTTGTAAGTTCTATGCCTGAAATTGCTGAGAAATTAAATAAAGATGTGCAACCTGATTTTATCCTAAGCCCAGATAAAGGAGCTATCGAAAGAGCATCAGAAGTAGCCAGAATTATAGGTTGTGAATTTTCATATCTAGAAAAAACTAGAATTGATGCGCACACAATAGAGCATACTCCAAAAAATTTAGATGTATCTGGTAAAATTGTAGCAATAGTTGACGATATGATTAGCACGGGAGGTACGATTTGTAGGGCCAGTGACGCTTTGAGAAGACAGGGGGCCATTGAAGTTCACGCAGCATGTACCCATGGGCTCTTCACTGGAGGCGCAATTACAAAGATGGCTAATCATGTCGATGGAGTGTATAGTACTGATTCGCTAACTAATCCCAGAGCAGTTGTATCATCAGCCGCAGCGTTATCTAGAGGGATTAAAAAATTATTATAGTGAGCTTATGCAAAATAATTTCAATGCGTTGCGTTTATATCAGCCAAGTCGTGCGCCGACTTACCTACATGAGGAGATTATCTAATGAGTGTACATATATCTTTTGAAACCCCGCAAGACGTGCAAGAACAAGTTTATGAAATGGTAAAGGCCGTTGGGAAGAATGAACGTGGCCGATTGAAGAAAGGTGCCAATGAAGTTACTAAAGCTGCAGAGAGAGGTACCGCCCTCATGATAGTCATGGCAGAGAATGTCAGCCCAGGAGAATTACTAGCTCACATACCAATGATTTGTAAGGAAAAAGAAATACCATACATATATGTTGCAGACCAAACATATCTTGCTGAAGCAGCAGGTATGAGTACTGGAACAAAAACTGCGGCTGTAGCAGTAATGGCAATGGAAAAAGACGCACAGGATCGATTTAATGAAATAAAAGGTCACTACGAGACCTTATCAAATTGAGTATACTTCGGGAGAGATGAAAGATGGCAAAAGAAGCATGGCCAGCAGAAGTTGTAGAAATTGTCGGTAGAACCGGCATGACTGGAGAAGCAACACAAGTAAAAGTCAGAGTAAATGATTCAAACAATCCAAGAGATATTGGAAGAATAATTGCACGAAACGTAGTTGGGCCAATACGTGTCGGAGATATTCTGATGCTCAGAGATACTGGCCGAGAGGCCCGTAGATTGGGAACTAGGTAGGTGATTTAATGCCAGAAAGAAGAATATGTAGTTTCTCCCATGAAGAAATTGAACCTGGAACAGGGATGATGTTTGTGAAACGTGACGGTTCTGTATTATGGTTTAAAGATAGTAAAGCCCGTAAAAATTCCTTAAAATTAGGACGTAATCCTCGTAGATTAAAATGGACTCAGCGCTATGAAAAGGGCGGAATAAAATAATACCCGTAAATTTCTATAATATAATTTAGATATCTACTTTATTTTTTTAAGTGGTTTCTTATAATAATAATAATAATAATAATATAGAATTGAAAATATACACACTATTACTGAGCAGTAATTGTATAATCCACTCTTGCTCTATCGTTTTCATCAGGAGACAACAGTGTGCTTTGATCAGGAGGTTGTGCTTCACCACAATCAGTATTATCTAAAACGGTTACATATGTTCCTGAATCTACGGTAGTCTCGATTTTTGTATTTGATGTATCAGGATCACTAAGTTGAACGATATAGTTGAAGCTATTACAATCTTTATAATCTTCATAGTTTAATTCGGTCATAGTATAAACATCAATATTGGGGCCATCTAAAAGTTCGAGGTTTATTCGAATAACCATTGGGCTATCAATTGTCCATTTTAACTTTATATGCTCGTCTTCATCTATGAAGATAGTATCATCAAATAACTCTTGTTCTGGGTTAATAGTGTCTTCAACACTTGATAGGCATCCAGAAGAGGTTAAAATCAAAGTAATTAACATTATTGACAATCTTCGCATAGCACGGCGAGAAGCCTTAAGCAAATCAATAATTCGGTTTATTGGGCTAAAGAGGTGTCTAGTTTTGCTTTGCGTTGAAATAGGTGAGGTTTGTCGGATAGAATATGGGAGATATGCAGACTACCTACATTATGATAAAACCAGACGGTGTACAAAGAGGATTAGTTGGAGACATTATTACTAGATTTGAAAACAAAGGATTACGATTAGTTGGATTAAGACAATTAATACCCTCAAAGGGTATTGCGGAAGCACATTACTCCGTCCATAAGGAAAGACCATTTTATCCGGGACTGATTGATTTTATTACATCAGGGCCAGTAATAGCAATGGCATGGACTGGCATTGAATCAATTAACGTAGCAAGAAACTTAATTGGACCTACAAATGGAAGAGATGCATCACCGGGTACGATAAGGGGAGATTTAGCAATGGATATAGGCCACAATATAATACATGGTTCTGATTCGGAGGATACAGCATCTTACGAACTAGGATTGTGGTTTCCAGATGGTATTTGTGAATGGAAAAGAGATCTTGAAGTACAAATTTATGAGTAATTATTTTACAAAAGAGTGGGAATTATGGAGGTTTTTGGATGGACAAGACAAGACAACCAATCATCGCTATACTGGGCCATGTAGATCATGGTAAAACTTCACTTTTAGATCATGTTAGGTCTCTTGGGATTGAATCTAGATCATCTGTAATGGATAGAGAAGCGGGCGGAATTACTCAACATATAGGAGCAACGGAAGTTCCTGCAAAAATTCTTAATGAGTTATGCTCTGAACTACTTAGGGGGAAAATATTTGATTCCCCAGGATTGCTATTCATAGATACCCCGGGTCACCAATCGTTCTCCGCACTACGATCTAGAGGTGGATCTTTGGCAGATATTGCTATTCTAATTGTTGATATAACGGAAGGTTGCAAACCTCAAACCATAGAATCTATGCGTATCCTCAAAGAATCTAAAACACCATTTGTCATTGCTGCGAATAAAGTTGACAGAATCCATGGCTGGAGTGCTTCTCCGGGGAGGTCGATGGCTCATTCACTTCAGGATCAATCTAAAGATGCCATGTCATTATTTGAGCAAAAGTATTGGAAATTAGTGGGACAATTTGCAGAACATGGATTTAATATAGAAAGATATGATAAAGTCAAGGATTTTACTAAGGATATTGCAGTTGTACCCATTTCTGCACGTGAAGGCGAAGGAATTCAAGACTTAGTGGCAGTAGTAATAGGGCTTGCAGAACGATATTTGATAGAAAAGCTATCAGATATTGATGGCCCCGGAGAGGGTACTGTTCTTGAAATGAAAGAGGAGAGAGGCTTGGGAAAAACACTAGACGTAATTCTTCACAAGGGCTCCATCAAAAAAGGAGATAGAATAGTATTAGTTACTGAAGAGGGAGGAGTTATGACTCGGATTAAAGGGATGTTTAGTCCACGCGGAATGAGTGAGATGAGAGATGCAGGAAATCGATGGGATGATGTAGACATCATTAACGCTGCTGCTGGACTAAAAATAAGTGCAGTTAATTTAGACGGAGTATTGGCAGGAACTACATTAAGAGTAGTAAATAGTGATACAGAAATGAAAAGAGCTATGCAAGAGGCAAATGCAGAATCAGAATTATCTATTGAATTAAGTGAAGAAGGAGTTTGTATTAAATCTGATACCGTAGGTGGTTTAGAAGCATTATCTAAAGAATTAGGGAATATTGGAATTCCAATTAGAAGCGCAACAATTGGTAAAGTTGGACGTAAGGACGTAAGAAGTGTAGAAACCTCGGCTGATCCATTTCATAGAATTATAATGGCGTTCAACACTGAAATACTTTCGGATGCTCAGAATGAGATAGATAAGTCAGAAAATAACGTAAAATATATTGGTTCAGACGTCATTTATAGAATTTTGGAAGAACATGAAGAGTGGATAGAATTAAGGAAACAGGAGATAGAGGAGGAAAATAGAGAAGTAGTGATATACCCTGGACGAATAAGGTTATTACCAAATCATACGTTTAGAGCTTCTAAACCAGCTGTAGTTGGAGTAAGAGTCCTTGGAGGAAGAATACAAGTTGGACAAAGACTACTAAAAGAAGGGAGTAGAATTGGAAGAATTAAATCTATCAGATCAGGAGAAGATAGCATGAAAGAATCCCTGCAAGGCTCAGAAGTCGCTATTTCCATCGATGGAGTTACCATAGGGAGACAAATCGAAGAAGGAGATGATTTGTTAGTAGATATCCCAGAGTCACATGCTAGAAAATTAAATAAAATGGACTTGACATCTTCAGAAAGAGAAGTTCTGGATGAATTAATACACATACATCGTAAAAAGGACCATTTTTGGGGAAGGTGAATTGAAGAATTAAAGGTTCAGAGACACCGAACACTCAAGTAGTGAATAAAGTGGGGTTGGAATATTAGAGGTCTATGCAATGACTATGACAAGTGGCAGTAATCCTAAATCTAGAGAATTAATAAATACAGTGTCCCAGATTTCCCATTCTCTAATGAATGAAGTTTCAAAAGTCATCATTGGTAAGCAAGAAAACCTGCGCATGATTGCCGTTGGAATATTGTCTAATGGCAATATTCTGATAGAAGACGTCCCTGGAACAGCTAAAACTTTGATGGCCAATACGTTTGCTTCAGCATTGGGTTGTAAATTTAAAAGAGTTCAATTCACTCCTGACTTACTTCCAGCAGATATCATGGGCACGTACATGTATGATCAACAAGCAGGTGAATTCAAGCTTAGACCGGGCCCTCTATTTACAAATATCCTGCTTGCAGATGAAATAAATCGTGCCCCCCCAAAAACACAAGCAGCTCTTCTTGAAGCAATGGAAGAAAAACAAGTAACAATTGAAGGGATTACACATAAACTACCTGCTCCTTTCGTAACAATGGCTACTCAGAACCCCATTGAACAGGAAGGGACATATCCACTTCCAGAGGCTCAAATGGACAGATTTTTAATGAAAATGAGCATGGGATATCCAAACAGACAGGAAGAAAAAGCAATTCTACAAAGAAGGAAATTACGTGGTAAAGATGATCATGAAACTCAAAAGATTACGTCCCCCAACAAAGTGGTAGCAATGCAAAAAGCATTAGAAACTGTACATGTTGATCCTAACATTATGTCATACATAGTAGAATTGGTGTGGAGGACAAGAGAAGACCATAGAATAATTACTGGAGCATCCCCCCGTGCTAGTCAGTCGCTTTTCAAATCATGTAGAGCATCAGCAGCAATCGATGGAAGAGATTACGTTATTCCCGATGATATTAAGAATATCGCACTTCAAGTTGTTAGCCACAGGATTGTATTAAAACCGGAATCAAAAATTAGAGGAGTTACTGGACAACACATAATGAGAAAAATTCTGGGTGAAGTTCAAGTTCCGGTAATACAATAATCAGATAATACCAATTAACTAATATGCTCCGCTAATCAAATATGGCAGTAGTCATGGCTTGTGTCAATCACAAGGGAGGTTGTGCAAAAACAACAACTGCAGTGAATTTAGCAGTTTCTCTTTCAAATGGTAATAAAGATTTGAAAATTTTACCAAGAAACGTATTACTGATTGATCTGGACCCCAAGGGAAATGTTGCAACTACTTTTGGTATAGACAAAAAAACCATAGGTTTGACAATGAATGAATTATTTAAGGGAGGAATGGAGGGAGAGAAAGTTGATATTGCTGAATTTTTAATTAGCCCTCAAAAAATTACAAAATCAATGATAGGTGCTTGGGAAAAACATAATCCCGATAAAATTCGAGGAGCCCCCAAGAATATTGTAATTAACAATCTTTGGCTATTACCTGCAGATTTAGAATTGGCAGGGATTGAAATAGATTTAGCAACTAGGATAGGTAGAGAGAATAGATTAAAGATTGCTATCGAAGATATAAAAAATAAATTTGATGTCATAATTATTGATACTCCTGCTTCTTTGGGATTGTTGACCATAAATGCTCTCTCTGCTGCAGAATGGTTACTCATTCCAATACAATCTGAGTTCTACGCACTAGAGGGTATGGGTCAACTTATGAATTCAGTAAGAGACGTACAAAAAGCTGTTAATCCTAATCTTAAGTTATTTGGAATATTACTCACAATGGTACAGACAAGAAGTAAATTATGTGAAACAGTAGTAGAACAGGCACGTAAGCATTTTGGAGATAGGATTTTTAAAACTCAAATACAACGATCTATTTCAATAGCCGAAGCACCTTTAGAAGGAGCACCGATAGTAATAGCGCAGAAACCTAATAAATCTAATAAAGGCAGTGAAGCATATTGGAACTTAGCAAAAGAAGTTGACGATAGGATTAAAAAAATACTAAATAACTAGTCTTCTTTTGTATAAGTTTCTAGTAGACTTTGTCTCGCATCCAATAAGGCTGATTCCATTTTAACTTTAATTTTAGATTCTAATGCTTTTATTATCTCATTTATTTCTTTATTTGATAAATCTTCACGTTTCGCAAATTGTTCCTCTAACATAGATACTAATTCTGATTCTCTTTCTTTAACAGAAGATGCTATTCTCTGTTCCATTTCAACTTCTTTTTCTAATGCCATTTCTTGCCTACGCAAAGCCAAGGCTACATCCATGGTCTCTCTTTCAGAGCGGAATCTTCTGTCCAGCTCTGCCAAAGCGCCTCTTTCAGATTCTTCTTCGAGAGTTTTGATTCTTATGTCGACATCTGATATCATTTCTTTTTCAAGAGATTTACGCTCATTGGAAATCTGCTTCTCTAATTCTAACTCTCTTTCCCTACGAGATATTGCAAGTCTTTCACGCATCTGAATCTCTTGATCTAGCCTATGTGCCTCAACTTTACGGTGTACTTGAGATTCCATGGATTCGCGTAAGTCCATTTCAACTCTTCTTTCCATTCGTTCAATATTTTGAGTAGCTTCTAATTCAAGTCGCTCCCCCAGAAATGCTTTCCTTCTAGAAAATTCTATTTCCATTTCGCCTTTTAGTCTGGATCGTAATTTTGAGGAATGGGACTCTGCCCTACGATCTCTTTCTAGATCTAGTTGTTCTCTCAATCTATTTTCTTCTCTTCTAAGCCGGTGGAGCATTTCCTCCCTAAGGAGCCTTTCTTCTCTCTCTAATGCTTGAGATTCAAGGCGTTCTAATTCATCTTCAAGCTCGGCTCTTAGGTCTGCCTCTATTTGTTGAATTTGGTCCTCAAATAGAATATCATTTGCTTTCCTCATTGCACCATGCATACCCGACAATCTCTCGGACATTTCAGATATTCTCATTCTTCTTTCTCGTCTTATTCCAGATCTTACTCTGGATTCTTCATCTAGTCTGTCTCTTGTCCTGGCAAGTGATTCCATAGTTGAAGAAGAAGAAATTGAATGTTGGGCCCTAAGTGTAGCGAGTTCATCTGATGAGTTGTTATCATCATTTTTAGGTAACTTGCTTTCACTCACAGGCATCCATCCCCAATACTACGGTAGTTTTTTGATATTTGACTACGCAGGGTGAATTTATCTTCATAATGCCAATTTAGGCATACTAAATAGGTAAACAAAAATTAAAAAGTTACATTGAAGGATGTGTCACAAGCAGGGCAATCTAATTCCCTTGTTCCAGGCCTAGGCCTGATTCTTAATTGTCTTTCACAATTTGGGCAATCAATTTCTACTTTGATAGTTTTTTGAGTCAAAATAAAGTTAGAAGAGCAAGAACTACATGTCATATTTACTGGTCTTTCTTCTGTTCCGGCTACTAAAACTGTACTACAACTAGGGCAAGGTAGTGATTCAGAAATTAATGACTGTACCGTTGCTTCATGAGTTATCCTACATACTGCGGAACAAATTTCACAGGTTATTTCGCCCAATCCTTGAGGAAGCATATGATCACAATTAGGGCATTCTGCTAGAGGTATTGCATATTTTGATTCAATATAAGACATATCAGACATCTTGGCACACTCTTGTTAATCAACTGGTAGCAGGGGGCTTCCTAAAAAAACTTTGAAACAATGTTTTGAATGAATCTATGATATCCTCTTTCAAATCATTAAACAAACTTAGTAATATCGAAAATCGTGAAATTCCTGAATCGGATACCCACATGCCATTGAGTATAACCGCAAAAACACTTAATTCATGAAGTGCGATACCCAATGCTAGATTGATTTGATATCCGAGAATCACAGTAGTAACTAAAAATGTAGTAACAATCAATGAAATAGCTATATTCAAGAATACTATATTTCTAGTTTTCTTTGCCAAATCAATTAATTTAATGATTGCATGAGGATTATTTCCAGGGATTAAAACATCGGCTGCATCTAAATTTACTTGCTCACCGGAGCCGACAGCTATTCCCACTGTTGCCGCGGCTAGTGCTCCAGCATCATTAAATCCATCTCCTGCCATTAGTGTTCGTTGAGTTAATACTTTCTCAGATACTAAAGTGGCTTTTCCTTCAGGATCTACGCCCCCTCTGCATACGATAGATTCTAATCCTAAATTTTTAGCAAATAATTCAACACTATTTTGCTCATCTCCACTCAAAATCTCAATTTCTATATTTCTTTCTTGGAGGTCAGCGATTAATTCTTTAACTCCTTCTCTTGCATCATCATGGGAAAATGAAAATGTAGCAACTGCCTTACCATCGACCGCCAAAATACTGATTCCGTATCCCTTTTCCCTCATATTTTCAATAGAATCCTGTATAGGCTTGGGTATTTTTATATTAGAATCTATCAGCCAATCTAGTTTCCCTATAACTATTTTTTTACCATCATTTTTCCCAGATATTCCGGCTTCACCGTCTTTGATGTAAGTTATTTTATCGGGATTGATAGATCGAGCAGTGGATTCTTGTATGATGCTACGGGCGTACGGATGGTTAGAACGTTGTTCGATTCCAGATGCAAGACTTATGGCTTTTTCTTCACTAAAATTAGGTATAGTAAATATCTCTTCTAGTGTAGATCGGCCACTAGTTAAAGTTCCAGTCTTATCAAATAGTGCTAATTCTATACCTGCTGCAACTTCCAAAACATCTCCCCCCCTAGCAACTAAGCCAGATGATGATGCTACAGAAAGTGCAGTAGCATGCGGAACTGGCGATGCAAGTAATAATGAACAAGGACAAGATACCACCCAAAGAATCAATGTATTGAATATATTTCCTGTAATAATCCCAATAATCGGTGCCATTATTAAGACGAATGGTACCCAGATTGAGGTAAAATTCTCTATTAGGGTATGTGTTTTAGTTGGTTTGTCCCTATATTTTCTTACTAGTTCTATGAGGCTTGAAAGGCGTGTATTTTCGCCACTAGCCTCACACTTTACTAGTACTGGTCCACGGGTTAAAACTAATCCTGCTTCTATAAAATCTCCCTCTTTTACAATTATTGGTATAGGCTCTCCAGTAAGAGGTGCTCTATCTACCGCCCCATTACCCTCAATAACTATTCCATCTACTGGTATTATTTCTCCTGATCTGATCTCAATATTATCACCAAGATTAACTGCTTCTATTGGCATTAAGTCTATGTCATTACAATTAGAACCATTGACTGTAAGTGAAATTCCCTCTAAAGGAATTATGCTATTAACACGCAGTGATATCAGGTCTTTTGAGTTATGAATTCTTGCATATCTTGGAATTCTATCAAATCCTCCTTGCATAGCATTCCTTGCTCTGATTAAAGCCCTATTTTCTAGGTGCGCTGCTAGTGCAACTAATCCTGATACCATCAATGCTTCAGGATATTCCCCTAACAGCATAGCCCCTATCACGGCCAATGAAGTGAGTATTTGGAACCCTAAAACTCGATGTTGGATGCTGGCGATTGCTTCTTTGAACATGAAATAAGAAGAGAATGAAAGTCCGATTAAAGAAACTATTAAAGTAGCCCAACTTGGAATATTACTATTTGAATTCATTAATACTACAATAATAATAATTGGGATAGTGAGAATAGCACCAATTAATTGTAAGTGATCTTTTGTAAGGTCGGAATATGAAATTTCAGAGAGTGAGTAATTTGTGCCAAAAAAATATTCTAGGCCCTTATTTTGGACTTGTTTTATTTCTGGATCAGATATATCCAAAATTTGTAATTCTAATTTCTCAGATTTTATCCTAGTATTTAGCACTCCAATAACATTTGAAATAGAATTAGTTAACTTTGTTCCTTTCAATCGGGTTCTTTTTTCAATTTGAGAGGATTTTTGATTAGTTACCGTGACCCATTTTATATCTGCTGGGTGGCCAAGTTTTTCCAAAACAGAAGAAGTTCGTGAAACATTACCTCTGGATGGATCTAAAGTGATGCTTACGGCGCCTTTAGTAGCTGATACAGAGCAGGCCTTTATTCCGGGCAATCTTTTGACTGCTTTAGATGCTTTCAAGGCACAATCTGGGCAATCCATCCCCCTGATGTTCCAATCGAATTCATAATTTCCATCTAATGTTAGGGTAGAAGAATCTTCAATCAGCTCTGAATTAAATGAATTGTCATCATTTTTTATAAATTCGTCAGTTTTTTTCTTAGAGAAAATATTTTTTATATTTGGAAATGAAAATTCAGATATTTTTTCTAAGTCTTCTTCTGGAAAATCTTCGTCTTCAAGGATTAAAAACTCTTCAGCCTCTTCATCCATGATATATCGAAAAGGAAGGCCTCTTTGAAGGTGATGAATTTAAGATAATAATCGGTGGTATCTTGATGTATAACGTTCTCGGAGATATATGAAAGAGTTTCCTAAAGACAACAATTGGGAAATGGTAGTTTTTGACATTGATGGGACGTTAATGGATTATAATGGATTTGATCCTGAAATGATACCATTAATACGTAAATTGGAAGATTTGGGACTCATAGTTTCATTGGCATCTGGAAGGACTCTACCAAATATAACTCCAATAATGCAATCACTTGCTTTATCGGGCTTCATAGTTGCTGAAAATGGAGGAGTAGTTTGGGATACTGTAAAGGGCCATGGAATTAAAGTATTAGCAGATGGTTCAAGAGCAAAGGAGGCGGCTAAATGGCTGTCCACTAAGATTGACGGATTTGATTCAAATGGAATTGAATCAAATAGATGGAGAGAAACTGAGTGGTGCGTATATCCAGAAGAAGATTATGAAAAGATGTGTGAACTACTATCTGAAAGTCAGTGGATGGATTTGTTAGTTGTTAAAACTGGATTTGCAATACACATCATATCTTCACACGTAGACAAATCAGTTGGGTTGAAAATAGCATTAGAACAACGTGGAATCGATCCCAGTAAAATTATAGCATGCGGAGATGGCCCAAATGACATTCCAATGTTTAAAATCGCTGGATGGTCTGTTGCTATTGATAATAGATTTGAAGAAGTAGTAAATGCAGCTGATCATACTACTATTGAGAATGGTAGAGCAGGCACTATTGAATTCCTAAGAAGTCTAATCGAGATATTACAATCAAATGGTGCAGATGGCAGGATTTGAACCTGCGAAGCACTACGCAACGGAACTTGAGCCCGTCCCCTTTGACCACTCGGGTACATCTGCACTTAAGCGAGACAATACTACTTCTTGATACTCACGCATAAGAAGAGAAATAGGAGTATCTAGGGGATTGTTAATTTATCTCCTGCTGTCCACCAGTTACAGGTCAACCGCGTGCTAGGCAAAGATGATGTTCTTAGATTGAGTAATTATGAACTTATAGCGGTAGAAAAAGCAATCTTTGAAGTTTCAAGAAAACAAAAATCTCAGACAACTCCGGTGGACTTACCAAGAGAAAATTTTTGGTCAGCAGTTAGACAATTGTTATACTATCTAGACAATGAGTGCTCTGAAACCATACGTAAAGAAGGCGGGCATACTACTAAATCTCAACTACAAACAAGGAGATTAAATGTCCTAAGGACATGTGTTAATGATATAACTAGGCTTAGGATGAATGCATTTGCACAGCATGCCATACTATCCAATTTAGTTAAAACCCAAAATGGTTCATCCGAATTTACAGGTGCATTAAAAAAAATAGATTGGAATCGTCATGACCCTGCTGAACGTAAATTCTATAGAGGCATATCGGACTTTACTGATAAATACAAAATTGAGGTTCAATGGGACGGTTTACTAAAAGGCATGGAAAGTATTGTAGAAGAAATTAAAATTCCAACTGGGCATAAAAGTCTTGAAGAGTTTGATAGCAAACTAAAAGAAGAAGAAATTATTATTCAAATACCTGAAATAGGCCATGGCTGGGAAGATCCAGAATATGATGATGAAGACAGGATAAGGGAAATTGAAGATTTTCCCGATCAAGTTAGTCATGTCGCCCCTGATATAATTAGTACCACAGAAGAGAATAAAGATGGCCCTGGATTACGAAGAATAAAGATACTTAAAGATTTGAATGATCCGATTATTACCGAAGAGGGTGCAGAAATATTACTCACGGCTGGAGATATTGAATCTTGTGCATCATTAATTGCTGATACTCTAATTGCTGCAGGTTTAGCAGAAGCAGCACCAATATGATAAATTAAGAAGGGATTATATGAATATAGAAATTACGGATAAACAAATTAAAAAATATAGAGAACTATTTGCAAAAGATGATAAAGCAAAAGTTGCTCAAAATGCAGTCACAAATGTTCCACTGCCAAAATTAACTTTGAATAGAGAATTAGTACAAGAAACAGATTCATCTTTCAGTATAAAATTGGACAAGTGGTCAGTTACTAATCAGAAAAGTAGCGGAAGATGTTGGCTATTCGCTACATTAAATTTGTTTAGAGTTGGTGCTATGGAAAAAATGAATATAAAAGAATTTGAATTTAGTCAAGCTCATATTCATTTTTGGGACAAATTTGAAAGATCAAATCATTTATTGGAGACAGTGATAAATACGTCTGATAGAAATATAGATGACCGGACAATTAGTTTCTTACTCAGCGATCCCATTGGCGATGGAGGTCAATGGAACATGGCTACAAATCTAATTAGGAAGCATGGTTTGGTACCTAAGTCTGCTTATCCTGAATCAAATAGTAGTAGTTCAACTAGATGGATGAATGCAATGTTAAAAGATATACTCAGAACATCATCAAGTGAATTAAGAGAGATAATTGATAATGGCGGAACTAAAGAGATGGCTAGAGGACACAAAGAAAAAAGGATAGGAGATATTTGGAAGATGTTGTGCATACATTTGGGTACGCCACCGGAAAGTTTTGATTGGCAATGGCGCGATAATGATGATAAATTTCACAGCAAGGGTGCAATGACGCCACAGGAGTTTGCAAAAGAGTATGTTGACATCAATTGGGAAGAATATGTCTGCCTTGTTCATGATCCAAGAAATAAAACGATGCAAACATATACGGTAGATTTTCTACAAAATGTATCAGGGGGTCCCCCGGTAATTTATCTTAATATTGATATCGATTCAATGAAGAAAATAACCCAGAAATTACTTGAAGATGGTTTACCAGTTTGGATGGGATGTGACGTAGGCAAACACATGCAAAGAGAAAAGGGATTATGGGATGCTAACTTATTTGAGTATGAAGAGTTGTATGGCGTTAAATTTGGAATGAATAAAGAAGGCAGATTGCACCATGGGCAAACAATGATGACTCATGCAATGCTTTTTACAGGAGTTGATGTAGTTGAAGGAGAAGCTAGAAGATGGAGAGTAGAGAACTCATGGGGAACAGATAAAAGTGGTGAAAAAGGTTTTTACACAATGAATGATAATTGGTTTGATGAATATATGTTTGAAATTGCTGCTCCTAAATCATATTTGACAGAAGAAATGTTATCTGGGCTAGAAACTAATCCTGTAGTTTTACCTGCATGGGACCCAATGGGTAGTTTAGCTAAAGAATCCCTTTTACTATAGAGAATATATTTCAATGAATAAACTATCCGATGATAACATTCTCAGAAAATTAGGTTGAATTTTTCCACTTATATTCAGAAAGAGGCAGAAATATTACAATTCTAAGTTAACCTAAGTTACGTAGAGATAATTCAATAGTTACACTATCCGGTATTGGAATTCTTAATACTTTACGTAGTGATTTTTCATCTTTTGATGAATTAGTTACTAATTCTAGTAATCTCTTGTGAACTCTCATTTCCCAGTGATCCCAAGTTTCTGCACCTTCTCCATCAGGACTTTTTCGACAAGGAACTAGTAATTTTTTGGTAGGTAAAGGAATCGGGCCCCTTAATTTAACACCAGTCTCATCTGATATTTGTTTGATTTGTTGGCAAACGATATCAACATCAGTATGATTGTCTCCGGTTAGTTTGATGGTGGTTACAACTGGCATGCTGTTCACTCCATTTCAATTTAATTTTAGAAAAATTATTTTTTCTTCTCAATTTTCATACAGACACCAGCAGCGACTGTTTTGCCCATATCTCTAATAGCAAATCTTGCAAGTTCCGGGAAATTAGAAATTTCTTCAATTGCCATTGGTTTAGTAGGCATGAATCTAATTAAAGCAGCATCTCCTGATTTCAAGAAGGCAGGATTTGCTTCTTTGGTTTTTGCATTTTCTAAAAGATCTACGAATCTAACCGCTACTTGAGAAGTATGAGCATGGAAAACAGGAGTATAGCCTGCGCCTATTGCTTTTGGGATATCCATAATTTGAATTTGGCCAACGAATGTTTCATCATGCCTTACAAACATTGGAGGAGTTTCAGGATAACCTGCAACATCTCCTCGGCGAATATCAGTTGCAGCTAAACCTCTAACATTGAAACCAACGTTATCTCCTGGTTCTGCTTTTTCATGCATTGTATGGTGCATCTCAATACTCTTAACTTCAGCAGATTGTTGACTTGGATTGAATACTACTGTCTTACCAGAATTTAAAATCCCTGTCTCTACTTTTCCAACTGGAACGGTACCTATTCCGCTAATTTTGTAAACATCCTGAATTGGAAGTCTTAGAGGGCGATCGGTTGGCTTTGGAGGCATTTTAATGCCATCAATAGCTTCGAACAAAGTTTGACCCTTATACCAAGACATTTTTGTACTCTTGTTGTAAATATTATCGCCGAAGAATGAAGATGCTGCTATGAATGGAACATCTGCTGGATTGAATCCTGCTGTCTTTAGCAAATTTGATACCTCTGTAACTACAGAGTTGTATTTATCTTCTGAGTAATCTACTCCGCTAATATCCATTTTATTAATATTAACAATTAGTTGCTTTACTCCAAGAACTCTAGCTAGGAAAGCATGCTCTTTTGTTTGAGCGTTGACTCCATCGTTTGCTGCCACGCAAAGAACTGCAGCATCTGCTTGGCTTGTACCTGTGATCATATTCTTTACGAAATCTCGGTGACCTGGTGCATCAATTACTGTGAAGTAGTAATTAGGAGTATAGAATTCTTTGTGGGCGACGTCAATTGTAATTCCTCTTTCTCTTTCTTCTTTTAATCCATCCATAACGTATGCTAAACCGAATCCTGCTTTTCCATGTTCTGAAGCAAGCTTTTCGTTCTTATCAATTTGATGTTGTTCAATATGACCGGTGTCTAGGAGGAGCCTACCTACAGTTGTAGACTTTCCGTGGTCAACGTGTCCGACGAATACTATATTCAAATGATCTTTTTTCTTATCTTCCCATTGTGAGCCCATTATATACACCTCTAATGTAATCCCGCCGACTAATGGGGCGTATATGAATCGTTCCCTAATACGACAAAAAGTAAATTCTTAGCAGCATAACAATAATTAGCATTAAAAGTCAATTATCGGTATTGTAATTCTATTATCATGTATTTGACATCCGTATTATGGCTTTCTTCATTCTTTAGGTCTAAAGACCAAGTTCCAGGTTCATACTGACGAACTGTAGAACCTCCTATTTGTACCCAAACGCAATAATCAGAATTGTCACAATCGCCGGCATCTCTATTGTCATTTCCTAGAGAAGTTGTGTTTGTTATTGGTTCGTCAGTGCTATTGAATAGATACATGTCTAATTTGTTATTTGTCGTACCTCCAACTCCTGGCAAAGGTTGGTCATCATCTTCTTTTGGATAAATTAATTTTGCTCGCATATACCTGAGCCTATCCTTATCATCATCATAATTCAATGGAAATTCCCATTTTAGTTCACATGGGTCTTCATTACAAGATGGTGCTCTTCCTAAAACAAAATCTTTCCAAACTCCTCTATAATTAACATAAACCATGGAATCATCATGATCAATAAAACCATTATTATCTTCAATTAGAAGTCTGATTTCCCATGCCCCTGATGGGACTTCTTTCCACTCATATGTCTCACCAGTGGCATCAACGTCATTTTCAGTATTTCCATCACCATCGGAATCAGTGTAAATATCTAAATCCCATTTGTATGTAACAATGTATTCTTCTGCATAACAATCTGATTCTTCAGGATCACAACCTGCCCATGATGAAGATCCATCGAGAATGATGGATGTGGAAACTTCTATATCTCGATCATCAATTTCTTTATCATCTTCGCAAACCCAAATTAAAACAAAATCACCAGAAGGAGGTTCTTCATCTTCACAATCATTTTGTTTGTCTGATTTTATTTCCGCATAGGGTTGCCTGGCGTCTGCGCCTACAACACTAATTTTCTTAGAAAGAGTAGTTTCGTGGACTCCATCGCCAACATTTAATTTTACTGTAAATTCACCTTTACTTGCATAACTATGGCTAGTTGTCAAACCTTGGCCTGTGTTTCCATCTCCAAAATCCCAATTAAAGGTTAAAGAGTCCCCATCTGAATCAGAAGTACCAACCGCACTAAATGTTACAGACTCACTGGCTTTAATGGTTCCAGAAGGATCTAGTGACATAGATACTGTTGGAGGAGAATTGTCATCAAAAAAATCTGTACATCCAGAAAAAAATGGACAAAATAGTAACATAACAATTAGGGAAGCAAGAGGCCGGGTGTGCTTCATCATACCTCACCGCAGAGATTAGACAAAAATTAACCCCCCGGCCAAAAGTATAACAAATAATTAACTAATAAAGATATTCAATATTCTAAAAATCAAATAAAGTTTGTTGCCTAGATCCAGATAATAACTCTTTTTCATTCCAATTGAATGCTTCAGTGATTCTCCCTAAAGCCTTTGCTAAACGTGCAGCATAATATGCTGAATCATAATCTGGAGGTTCGGCACCTATTTCATCAACTAACCACGGCTCTACATTCATTGGACTTGATGAGGCATCTGTAACTATATATCCTACTTTCATCCCTGGAGTAAAGGTCAATCCTCTCTTTATTCTTTCCTTAGCCGCACGAATATAAGGAAGGTTTTCATTAGAATACATATCAAATACCCATTTCCCTTTCTTGTTATCCCAACGTCCTTTACAAGATCTACTGATAATCAGTTTAGAAGGTTTGACTCTTTTTGCTTTTACATCATCAATTACATTTTTAGTCATCTCTACTGAGGCCCACGATTCATTGTCTAGTATTAACTCAAACATTTTAGTCATAGTTTCACGCAGAAGTTCGAATGAGTCAGTTCTTCTTACCTCGTAACCTCGAATGAGTAACTCTTCTCGTGGCCAAATAACTCTCCCTACGTACCTCTTTTTTGCTCCATGGCTAAAAAATGCAGATAGTGCAGTTTCAAATTCTAATTCTGCTCCTTCTTTACTAAATCTCAGAGCAAGTTTTTCACCAAAATCTAAGGTTATTTTTTTTGCTTCCTCCCATGACTTGAGAGTTGGATCTCCAATTTCTGGCTTACTAGTTGGAGCATTAGAAACAACTGGGGCTCTAACAAAAATAGAATCTGTATCTGAATAAACAACATCTTTGCCTTCCTCTTCAAGTTGCCTTATTATCTCTTTAATGTTGAATCTAGCCCATTCAGTTATACTAGCACCTAGTTTAGGATCTGTAAAACGATAAAAACTTGAGGCAAATACTCCATAGAAAGAATTCATCAATATCTTAACAGCATATTGGAGTTGATCTTGGAGGAATGCTTGCTCTTCATTACCAGATTCGCTAGCTTTTGTAAAGGCTTTTTTGTGAAAATCACGACTAGCCATCAAGTGCTCCAATAACTGAGGGACTAATCCTTTCCTAATGTCACTGGAGACGTATCTCGTATCAGTTACCGGAGAGATGTTATCAGAATTTGAATTTTCTTTGTCACTCCTTACTAAAGTTGTAGAGCAAATATTTTTTGAAATCATAATAGAAGGATACATCGATTTGAAATCTAATACTGTTATCCACGGCCGCATTCCTGCTTCAACTTCATGCACATATCCTCCTGCGATTTGGTTTTTTCTTCGGGGACCAGATTTGGTCATTGGGACAGCAATATTTGAGCGATCTGCTAATCTAATAACTAGGGAGTCTATCCACCAACTAGTTGTTGCAGTTGCTGCAATATCTAACGTTGTCATTGCGACAGATGCGAGAGCTTCTTTTCGACCTATTGATTGTAATTTATTTAGTATATCTATGGGGATAATTGTGTCTCTGACACAATATTTCATAACTTCATCAGGTCTTTCCGCCCATTCTTTATCCATTTGGCTAGAGTCTATATCTAACTTATGCATTCCTTCATCATCTGGCCATAATAATTGAGAGACGTATTGCAATGATTCTCTTTGTGGCCTAAGGGTTTGACGTGCTTGCCACCAAGCATCCAGAGGTATGCGGCCAGGAATTCTCCATACTCTATTTTGTTTCCGTGTTGGCATTAGACGTTTGTATTCACTGTCAACAAGAGGGACTCTGCCCCAACCATTCAATAATGCTGCTTTCATTTTTACTTTTTTTGAGAGTAATGCGGCACGTTCATCCATCCTTGGTAGATCAAAATTGTCAATATTATATCCAGTAATAATATCTGGATCTTCGTTTCTAATGAGTGTTGTTAAACCTTCCATTATTGAACTTTCATCGCCCCTAAATGTATACTCCTTACGTTTTTTATTCCTTTCTATTACTGCAGCAGCGCACAATATCTGATTAGTTGCTATGCTCGTTTCTAAATCAAATGAGAAGGTGACAAATGGAGTTGCGAAGGGATTTGATCTTTCTAAATCGTTGAAACTGCATGAAATAACCATATCTACAGGATATATGCCTGCTCCACCAATATTTTTAATTTTTGATTCTGCCATTATTTTATCAGTATTTTCCTGATTTTTGGTATTGCTTGGTGCCCTCTCTCCGGCCCATAAAATATCTCCTGTGACTTTTATATGTGGGCCCAAATCACAATCTAGAAGTAGTCGTTGAACAAATAATATATCAGCACTGGTGACTCCCCAGCCCATTTTCATTAGTTTTTCCCTGACATTTCGAACATATCGAGTATCTTTAATATAAATTCTCCAAAAAGGTTTCATTTTACCTTCAAAAAGCTTATTTTCTATTCTCACTGGAGGCCCGTAAATCTCTTTAAGTTCTTCAATGACCTCCAAAGAAATTGTTGGCTTGGTAGAATCGGAATTAGTATTGGGATCAAATATTTCTAAATATGGCCGCAAACCATTAACTAATAATAATACAGAATGCCCTTTTTTAGAACGGCACCATAATTCAATAACGGTATTTGGGATATTATTATTTTCCCAGCTACGGTTATCTCCGGAGATTATGCATAACTCTTCTTCCAATACCATGGCTCGCCCCATCCAAAGGGGCAACTAAGAGATATTCAAATTATGTGTAATAGAATAGGTACTATAACGTGAAAATGTATATATTAATAGGAATTATTGAAAACTTACTCCTTTCCGTAGTGAATAATTGGAGTCCGAGCATAGATGAAAAAAAATAATTCGACTATAGACTGGGATAATTTAACTTTCAGTTTTAGAGAAACCGATAGAATGTATATATCTACTTGTAAACAGGGTGAAGAATGGTCCCATGGAAAAATGCAAGATTTTGAAAATCTAAGTATATCTCCAGCTGCTGGAGTGTTGAATTATGGACAAGGGTTGTTTGAAGGTATGAAAGCATATAGGGCTGTAGATGGAAGTGTAGTTTTATTTCGCCCAAAAGAAAATGCTAGAAGGATGCAAAGGGGTGCTCGCCGACTAGGAATGCCCGAAGTTCCAGAAGACATATTCATTGCTGCGGTAATAAAAACTGTGCAAGAGAATTCTAGATGGATCCCTCCAATAGGAAAAGGTACCTTGTACATACGCCCACTACTCATGGGAAGTGGTCCTATATTGGGAGTTTCTCCTGCACCAGAGTATACTTTTTTGATTTATGTTTCTCCAGTCGGACCTTACTTCAAAGGAGGTTTGGAACCAACTTCATTAAAAATATCTGAAGAACATCACCGTGCCGCACCTGGTGGATCAGGCGGAGTAAAGGCTATTGGTAATTATGCCCCTGGAATGGTACCTTCAATGAATGCGAAATCAGAAGGTTTTGCTGAAATAATATACCTTGACGCCGTGAATCATAAATATATTGAAGAAGTAGGTGCGGCTAATTTCTTTTGTGTTAAAGATGGTATAATATCTACTCCCGAGTTGACTGGAACTATACTTGGCGGAATAACTAGATTGTCAATAATAGAATTAGCAAGATCGAAAGGATATGAAGTTAGAGAAGAAAAAATAGATGTAGATTATGCATTTTCTGCAGACGAGTGCTTTTGTGCAGGAACTGCAGCTGTTGTATCATCAATTGGCTCCATAAAACGTGGGGATAAAATTGTAGAATATTGCAATGGCGGAATTGGTGAAATAACTAGAGATATTTATGAAAGCTTAGTATCAATACAAAACAGAAAAACAGAAGACTTGTTTAATTGGATGATGGAAATTGATGTTTAACGTCCAAATTTATTTCTTCGATTTGATGATTTAGACTTATTCTTAAATGATTTTCTTTGAGACATTTGTTGACGATTAGAAGAAGGATTATTTGTTTGGGAATTATTTTTATCTAGTTTTGATTCTAGATAATTCTTCCTTAATCTTAATCCAATGGATTGTAAAACTCCTTCCTTACTGTCTGCTTTGGTTGAATCTAATGCATCCTTTGTAGATAATATTAACATTCCTTCTTTTGAAAAGGGCCGGGAAGGATGTTGTGCACCCTCTTCACGCTTCATTTTACTTATCCCTGCATCTCTTGCTGCCCATATTACTACATCTAAAGATGGATTTGGGATACTAGCTTCCTTAGGAACTCTACGACCTTCTGAACGGCTTAGTTTGGAGTCGAAGTAACGAGTCCAAATCTTCATTTTTCTAGAATCGCGGGTCATATTAATATCAACCTCGTCAAGGTAGACTGATTTAGGGATTTTGCATTAATCAATCTTCGAGTAAGATACCACTTACTACGCCATGCATACCTGGGCGACTAGTGACTTTTACTTGACCGATGTCAGTTTCAACTATGGCACCCTTTGTAACAATATTTCTACGTACGTAGTTTGTATCTGCGCCATTTTGAATCACGTTAGTAACTTTAGCACGGACTGTTTTGCCTTCTTTTGGTTTGTTTACATTAATATTACTTACCGAAAGAACACGGACTGTTTGTGAACCGGCTGTTTTACGGTATAACTTACGAACATCATTTTCACCTACAAAAGCGAACTGATTTTCACTTGAAATCTCTGTTTTTCGCTTTCCTCGATACCTACCAGGGCGCTTCAAACGACCCCCGCTTGGTTTACGACGTGATATGCCATGCCACTTTGCCATCCTCCCGCCGACCGTCCCCCCTTATTTCAATAGATTGGCAAAAGCCTATATTTAATAATTAATAAAGGATATGTTATTCTTCTATGATTTGTACGAAGGGCTGTGAATGATAAGAGGTTACGTAGGCGTACTCCTGTAAGATATAAACAAGTCAAGAATATAATAGAGGATATATCATTTAATACTGGCATAGATATTGATATTTCATCTAGTTTTTTAGAAATGGCTCATTTTGATGGAAATGATGTTTTACTAGTAGATAGACAGATTTTAGCATTTTTAATTCCTATTGGCGATAATAAAGAGTGGTTTCCAACCATAAGAGGAATATTACAATGGGTACCAAATAATAAATGGGCAGCTGTTGATCATGGTGCGATTCCATTTTTAATGAATGGTGCTGATTGTATGGGAGCCGGAATTCATCTCGCAGATGAATCAATTGAAGAAAGTGAATTAATATGGATAAAGGATCAAGAACATGGTAAACCACTTGCGATTGGAATTTCAATTGTAAATGGCAAAGATATGATTAAAATGAGTAATGGTAAAGCCATAGAAACTATTCATTGGATTGGTGATGAATTATGGGAATTAGAAACATAAAGGAAGAGAGTTAATTTGGTTCGATGGTCAGGAGTAAATATGCACAGACTCGCCTCTCTACTAATTATTTTGGTGCTTATTCAAAATGTTACAGGGTTACAAGGAGGGGGAAATGAAGAGACTGAATTTGAAGGAACTGGGATAATTTCAATGGAATATGAAGATTTCGTCATAGAATCTAGTTTGTTTGAAATTGTAATAAATTTAGATAATGATACAGCAGATAATGGCACTTCCGTAATTTGGGTAACACAAATTTGCATAAATTCCGGAGTATGTTATCCCCCTCAAGATAATGAGATGACTCCTTCTGAAGATGGTAAAAATTGGATTAGCTCAGTAAGTGTCGAAGAAGATGCTAGTTATGTTAATTGGCGTGTTAAGATGAATTGGAGTGACGGAGAAGAGACAAACGTGCCTGAGAGTGGTTTTGGTTGGAAAGTTTGGTCGACTTGCTGGTTTGATGGCGTTGAATGGGGGGGGATAGACGAATCTTGTAATTCTAAAAAAGATGAGAGTTTCATTCCTGGATTCGAGATATTAATAACAACCTCTTCAATCATTTTAGCATCATTGATTATAAGGCGGAATTAAGGTTTTTATTATGGGAAATATAGATTTAGATTTTACACAGTTAGATTTTGATGAGATGCCGGCAGAAGTAATGGTTAATCGTGCTTCAGAGTTTTACAAATTAATGAATAAAAGACGTACTACAAGGCACTTTGCAAAAAAGAAAGTTGATCGAAAATTAATAGAGTTTGCAATAAAAACTGCCAGTACAGCTCCTTCTGGTGCACATCTTCAACCGTGGACATTTGTTGCAATTTCGAATATAGAATTAAAAAAGAAGATTCGTAAGGCAGCAGAAAAAGAGGAAAGAAAAACATATGATAAAAGAATGCCTGAATCTTGGTCAGAATTATTAAAACCATTAGGAACTGATTACATTAAGGAACATATTACGGATGCTCCTTGGATAATTATCATATTTAGACAATCGAAGTGGCAGCGAAATAATCTAGAATGGGGTCCTACTTATTATTCCCAAGAGTCTTGCGGAATATCGGTTGGCCTATTTATAGCTGCCATACAGAATATGGGACTTGTTACTTTGACGCATACTCCTTCTCCAATGAATTTTCTTAGAGATATATTAGAACGCCCCAAGCATGAACATGCAATGTTACTGATGCCTGTTGGTTATCCGGCAAAGAAAGCTAAGGTGCCGAATTTAAGCCGTAAAGAAATGAATGAAGTAATAAAATGGAAAGAGTGATAGAAATTTATTCGTCATTCAGCAGGAGGGGCGATGAACACTAATGCGATACCAGAACAAATTATTAATGCGCCTCCAACCATATTTGTTGTTGTCAAAGATTCATCGAAAAATATCAAACCATAAATTGTTGCTATGATTACTGTGAGATATGAAAAGGCACTTACCCAAGCTGCATTTGCCTTATGGTAAGCCATTGTTATTCCAATTTGCCCGCCTCCTGCACCAATTCCAATGCCAATTAATGCAATTAATATTTTTGGACTAAGTGAAGATATGTCTGGTGCTGCTTGTACTATACTCCCGAGTACAGAAAAAATTGCAAACCAAAAAACTACACTTGTAGGAGAATCTGTCTGCCTTAATTTTCTAACAAAAATATATGCAAGTGCAGCAAAGAAACCTGATCCTAGGGCCAATAATGCATCTGGTTCAACATTATCAGTAGTTGGCGATACCACCATTATTATCCCAAAAAATGCTAAAATAAGTAATAAGAAAACAAATGGAGATACCTTTTCTCTAATTATACGCCCTGAAAGAAGAGCCACAAAAAGAGGAGCAGTGTATTGTAAAGTGACCGCTTGGCCAATAGGAATTTTAGCAAGAGCAGAAAAATATAAAATCATCGCAAATAAGCCCATTAAACATCTTAAAAACATAGTTTTTGGATCTTGAGGTTTGAGATTAATATTATACAAATTAGCAAAGAATACCGCGACTAAGGCAATAATGGCGGATCTGACCAATATTATCATCCAAACATCTGCATTTACAGAGGTCCATTTCACTAGCGCATTCATTGTTCCAAAACAAATACTCCCAAAAATCATCCATAGTACGGCAATTCTTGGCGAATCAACTGGATTTATATCATTGTCAATAAAGGTAGAAAGATTCGGGGTATCTTCAGCAAGACTAGACAATGAATCTAACCCCCTTCCCAAACTTCTCCTAGACAACTAATTTAAACCCCAGCGTCTTTCTAATACTGTTGTTATTTTTTGGTAATCTTGACCTCCGGCACTCTTTGGATCATACAAATGAATAGGCATTCCATGGCTAGGTGCTTCAGCGAGTTTGATATTTCTACGAACAGCGGGTTTCACTACTAACTCAGGAAAGTAATCTAGTACCTCATTAGCAACTTGTTGATTCAGCATTGTTGATGAGTGCATAGTTAAAAGTACTCCATCAACTCCTAATTTTGGATTCAAAAGGTTACGAACTTCCCTTATAGTGCCTGATAGTAACGCAAGACCCTCGAGGGCAAAGTATTCAGTTTGAACAGGTATCAACAGGCCATCACTAGCAACTAAGGCGTTTATTGTAACCAGTCCTAGTGAAGGAGGTGTGTCGATAAAGATTATATCATAATGTGGCAATAACGGGGTTAGAGCCTCTAACAATCTCTTTTCTCTTCCTAATTGTCTGAGCATCTCCTGTTCAAGGCCAATGAGGCTCTTGTCGCCAACTATGATGTGCAATCTTTCTACAGCAGTTGCATGTCTAGAACTAATTGCTGTTTCTGGATTTAGTATTAAATCTCTAGTGGTCTCTCTAACTTTACTCTTATCTACGCCTAAACCAGTGGCACAATTACCTTGTGAATCAGAATCAATTACCAATATATTGTATCCCCTAAGGGCTAACTGTGCGGCAATATTGATTACAGTAGTTGTTTTTCCAACTCCACCTTTTTGATTAATTACGGTAACAATTCTAGCCCTTCCCTTCGGAGTAGACAGAGACTTTGGTAATTCTATAGGGCTATTACTTCGAGAGGTTGCAATTTCTTCGTATGAATCAAGATTAGGTACGTTAGTATCTTCTTCTGCTTCTATAAAATCTATATCTAAAATTAAAGGTTCTTTTTCTACATTTGGAAGAATACCCCGATCATTGATTTTCTTCACAATCAATACGGGAGTGAGTAAGGTGTTGAATATGCCGGATATAATATGTATCATTGTACTGGATAAGAGTGATTTAATATATTCCAACTAATTTTGTAAATAATACCAAGCCAACATTTCTCCAGTCTGTGCATTAAGTGCAAATGAAACAGTATTTTCTTTGCCTGAATTGCTCCATTGGCGTGTGCCAGTCATAGAAACTTGTCCATCTATTAGATCTATAGGAATTATACTAAATACTTCATTTTCTTCGGAAACAGAAAGTCGGTATCCAAGTTTTACTTCAGAGTCCCATGTATTTTGGGAGTTGGAAATAACATCATGTAAATCAGGATATCTCGCCTCATTTAATACTCTTTGTTCCAAAAGATATAGAGAAGGAGTAGTGGGTATGGAGTCCTTATTCCAATTTATTTCTCCTTGATTATTATTGGCACTATTTACAATAGAGCATTCATCAGAACTAGAGCCACTTAATAATAGCCATCCTGAATTATCATCTGGATCAACCCATGAAATATTCCATTGAGGGTTTTGGACATCATCAGGGTGTTGCCAATAAGCTTGCCAGATATAACCTCCATCAATAATGGCTAAAGATGCATCAGATGAAGAATGGTTGTTTCTTAGACAGTTTTTTGCTTCTTCTAATGTAAAAATACGAATTTCGGACTCATCCCACATTGAATCTATCCATTTTTTCTCATCGGAATTCCTAGGCCTATCATCAGACACCGCGGGTTTAAGATACTCTTTACCCCAATCAATAGGGTAATTTCCTGAAATACTGCTATATTCACCCATAGTTAGCCTAATAGTAAGTTTTCCATCAGGCAATAAAGCATCTGCGGCAGAGCTCACTAGAAAATTACAATCATTATTTAGGGTATTTTTATCTATTAAAATATCTACTTCTTGGCGAATAGGCCAAGGATTACCATCTTTTACTTGAATCTCTATATTTGCATGCCCGAAACACTTACCAATTTCAGAATGATAAATATTTATAGTACGAACAAGGCCATGATTTTGAGTTTTGATTTCCCCCCCTACAGTCCAATGCCAATCAGAATTCCATGTTTCATCTCCAAGAGATTTACCTCCTTCAGATAATACCCTATCTCCAAAGAAAGAATATAATTCTATTGGTTTTAATGGCAAGGTAAGGATTGGGAGTAGTATATCTAAATCGCCAATACCGTCAAGCCCATAGGTTACAGATTGCATGTTTGTTATTTTATTTTCAATATCTACAAATGTAACATCTGTTTTTGTTCTTTTGAGTTCTTTATGTTCTAATTCTGTCCATGAGGTTGTTATCATATCAAGTGAGTTTCCTGCCATTGACCAGCCTAGATTTCCGCATTCATCTAAATCTCTCCATGTTTTACCTTCAAAATCAACTACCAATTCATGTTCAATATTCTTCTCTGCAGTATAAAATCCTGAACGCCCTAAGTTATCAGTTGACAATTCTTCATCTCTTGAAACAGAAACTTTTCCTATTCCTGCCATACTTATTTCTAATTCACCACAAGCATCTTCCAACACACTACCTGAAGAGTCGCGAAATATTCTTACCATATCATCTCCGATAATAGATATTCTACCTTCTTCGACATTAAAATTCATCTCATCTCCATGATTTAGAGGACTTGGTGAAAAAGAATTGTCATTATTTAATACAAAAAATACTGCTCCACCGGTTAATAAAAGTACTGCAAAAACTGCACCGATCATTTTAAAATTTAATTGTAATTTTTTGAGTGACGGTAGAGTGATAATCATAGATGCTGTATCGTCGATTTTACTGCTTTCATCTATTGTAAAATTAGGTATTGAAGATCTATTGATATTGGAGGTTTTTTTTTCTGAAATTTCATTTTCATTGGATACAATCATTTCTGCAACAAAAACTTCTGGTTCATTTTTTCCATCTGTTAAATTTAGAGAGTCGGCTTTAATTATTTTTTTAGAAATTAGTTTGTCTATTTTATCATTAACATCTTTTTTAGATGTATTACTAATTTCATCTATTTCTTCATCTTCATGTAATAAGATTATTTCATCTATTTCTTCATTTGATGATTTATTTTCATGACCTAGTTCAGACATAATTCTATCTATTAATACAGATTTTTTACCTGAAACGTGTAATTTGAGGTTGATGCAAATATCTCTTAACTCTGCAACCTTCATACCCGGTAACAAATCAGGGTCGATTGAGGGTTGGTCATCTTTGGGCATTCTATTACTTCAGTCATAAGTTATGTTTTTCAATCCCTTTGTTTCTAAGTGTCAAAGAAAGCATATTACATAGTTTTTATCTAAATTCCAACAAAAATCTCAAAAGGTAGTTTTTGATGCGTAAACCATGAAGCCGCGGCTTGTGATACTCTCAAGGGGTCCTGAGTTGTATAGTACTAAACGGCTATATGATGAAGCAGAAAAATCAGGATGGGAGGTCAAAATAATCGATCCATTGGCCTTAACTGTGGTCGTAGACAAAGATGGTGGTAAAATATTTTATCGTGGGTGGCCAGTTGAATGTGAGGCAGTAATACCTAGAATAGGGTATTCCATCACCAGAAGAGGGGTTGCAATAGTGAGGCAATTTGAAACAAAGGGGATAATAGTCTTGAACAAGAGTGCTGGAATCATAAGCAGTAGAGACAAATTACTCGCATGTCAAATGATGTCTGATAACAAAGTCCCGGTACCAATTACTGCCCAAGTAGGTTCTTGGAAAGATGCTGCCAGAGCAGTTAGTAAAGTTGGTGGAACGCCATGCGTAATTAAATCTACAGAGGGGACACATGGATATGGCGTATTCCTTGCTCGATCTGACCAACAGGCAAGACAATTAGTCTATCAAATGTTAGAAAGAGGTATGCGGCCTTTGGTACAAGAGTACATCGAAGAATCTCATGGACAAGACATTCGTGTATTAGTTGTCGGTGGCGAAGTTGTAGCTTCAATGAAGCGAAAGGCACATGGAAGTGAGTTTCGTTCTAATTTTCACCTAGGAGGAACCGTGGAAGAAATTAATATAACAGACGAGCAAAAAAGAATTGCATGTTTAGCTGCTGAAACTATGGGCCTTGATTTGGCTGGAGTGGATATGTTATTATCTAGCAGAGGTCCTTTGATATTGGAAGTAAATTCAAGCCCGGGCCTAGAAGGAATAGAGGGTTCAACAGGAACAAATATAGCAAGAAAGGTGGCAGAGTATCTAACTTTAGAATATCAGAATAATTTAGAAGAAGTGGATTTAAATTATAATTCCGATTTTTTAAATATTTCAGAAGATGCCTTTAGCACCTCCTTTGAACACCCGTGAACGTAAATTTCCCCCTGTGACTAACATTAAAAATAGTACCTTTTGACCATTTTTTAGTCTTCACCTCCCAAATATTTGGCGCTATTCAGACAGGTTTAACCCGGTGTCAATTGGTATTTAATTCAAATGGTCCTATCTTAACTTTGGCAATAACATAGTAAAATATTTCATATTCATATTTCCATGGTTGAAAAGTTGATAGTGAAGATCTCAGTGATTCCTAAAAAAGAGAGGATTTAGCAATTGTGAACAGTACTTTTCCTAGCACTCGTGCATATGACGGCTGCTTAGGCGTGGAATTGTAGACACCCGATAATAACGATGGTATCGTCTGAATATACGAGACATGGGAATCTAAAGAGCATCAGGCAGCCTACTTGGCAATGAGGGTTGAAACAGTGGGGCTGAAAACTCCCAAGCCTCAGTTTTCCTGCCAAGTGATAGTAATTATACGTAGACCACAGGCCATAGATAACCGAAATTATAGGACTCTATGGGTACCCTATGTCATTCAGAGATATGCTCTACAGAGCGGTCATCTACTTCCAGCAGTGCCGCCGTCCAGTCATTCTGAAATACGCCTTGTGGATCAAACGTATTGCAGATGTTGCGAAAAGCGTCGAATCGAGGATAAAGGGATGTTATCTCGTCAGCCTCAATTGGACACATCTTCCCCCAGTGAGGGCGTGCATGGAACAGTTTTGACATGCTTCGGGCCATGAAGTTCGCGAACTGAAGAAAACCAGCACGCCGTGCCGGCTTCGCATAACTGATAAAACTCAACGCATACCAGTCCTCGCCCGCGCCGCTGGCCATCGAAATCAAGGTATCATCTGGGAGCACTCTCCTCACGCAGATGGGAAAGTGGTGACAGTACTGGTCATGAATTCCGGCCAGATCCTCCTGCATGCCGAGCCCCTCAATTTGTCTCTGGTTCTCTGCTGACAACGTTGACTCCTGTCCGCCAGCGACTTCGATGGTTTCTTTGGTGAACCTCAGAGCGTCCGCCAACTGATCTCGGCGTACAAACAATTCGATTTCGATGTGGCGAAATGCATCGTGCTTCATCACAAGCATGGACGATGATCGGTCTGTGACCTTCCAGTTGTGAATCACGAAGGCCGGGAGGATACTACGAAAGGCGAGCCGGATCAAACGGCGACTGCGAACGACACGTTCCATCAAAAGAATCTGTAGAATCAACCCATAGTCAATTGTCCCCATCCAGTATAAACGATACAACCTAGCGAGGCGAGAACGTGGCCGTTCATCCTCTCTCCGGTGCTGGATGAAGTAAGACCAACGCCATGGAAAGAGGTAGAACTGTTGGAGCGGGAATGTTGCTTCGGCAGCCAGAACGTCCGACAGCTGACGGGACTCAGTGAAATGCTCCTGTACGTTGTACTGTTCACGGCAGCGAATCTTCACAGCTAGGATGATTCCGAGTGAACCCAATGAGCAGCGGGCTGCCTGGAGAGATTCTCCGGCGTCCAGTTCCTCGATGATCGCTTGACCACTGGAGTCATCATAGCGCGCCAGTCGGACTCCCATGACATAATGCGACATGCTGTTGCGCCCCGAACCGTGAGTGCCGGTAGAAATCGCCCCGGCAATGGTCTGAGCTGTGATTAGCCCCAGGGAATGCAGAGTTGCTCCCTCGCGATTAAGTTCTTTGAGGAGATGTTTGATTTGACATCCTGCACCAACTGTGGCAACTAGTTGAGCGTCGGTTAGCTCCAGTTGAACGTCGTTCAACTGGCGCAAGTCTAGCAGCACATCATCGCTGAGGACTGCTTCGCTCCAGCTATGCAATCTGCCGACAGCGCGAATGCGCTGGCCCCGGTGTTTATTGAGAATCTGAAGAATTTCCTGCTCATTAGATGGAGTATAGGCTGTCGATGGTCGAAGCACTTGGTTACGACCAAAATTCTTGATAATACGCTTCCTCATTTTCTATACCTCCGATGGATGGACTATGATTGGCGGAGCGTTAGGTAACGGATTAACTCACCTACCTATGGATTTGTGAGTAAACCCATCCGAAGCATTGTCCCCAAACAATCGGATTCCAGTTAGTCCTTTCCGAGGCTACCGAACAAATAAGTAATTATTAGAAAACTAGTACAGCCCGACAATTACAAAAGGGAGAAATCCTATTCTATTTGGTGCGAAGAATGTTTTAAATTTCCAACTCCAACTATTCTCATCAAGATTATTAACAACTACGATATCTCTAGAAGTGAATTTGCGTACAAATCGTAATACAAGAACGCCATAATTAAGGAAATATCAAGTACTACAAACATGACTTCAAAAATTTCTATATCAATAATTTTCCTAGAAGAACTGTAATGTATCAAGTTTGCCCCGGAGTTAAAGAGTAGGGGAGTCGCAGAGTACACCTAGGTACTAAGGTTAGAATACAAACCAATCAAGGCAAAAAAGAGTTGCAATACCGATAATTATCGTAGCCATGACTGAGCGAGTCAATATCGCAACACTCAACGCCACTATGGCAGAAGGGAGGCGCAGATTTCCAGAAACTGTAACGCCTTCTTCGGGCATTATAAGGACATTAGGAACCAAAATAGCAGTTAGGACTGCTATCGGGACGAAACCCATTGCATCATACATCCAACGGGGTAGTTCACGTGGTGCGACTTCAGAGAGCATCACAAATCGGGTTGCAAATGTAAGAATCCCACAAAAAATCATGACGTTCCAAATCATTTGATCACCTCATTTGTGGTGAGAAACTTTGTCATGTAACCTGCAACAATTCCACCAACAGCTGCGACAATGATCCAACTTTTCCATGGCAAAGGTTGAGCAACAATAGAAATCACAGCAGCAGATATGCAAGCGACGAGATCAGCCCGCTGACGTATAGCAGGGGCTACTAATGCGATGAATGTCAGCGGGATGACAAAATCAAGGGGCCATGATTGAGGAAGAGTGGCCCCAAACAACACGCCAATGATTGTCGAGATTTGCCAGCATAGCCACAATGTTATTCCGGTTCCAAGAAGATGGTAATGCTGGTAGAGGGACTTTTCTTCGTTACGCAGGCGGGTTATAGTCACTGCATAGGCTTCATCCGTCAATAGGTAAGCTAGCGGTATCCGCCATACCAACGGCAATGTTCTGAAATATTGGGCAATTGAAGCACTGTAAAGCACATGGCGTAAATTGACTACAGATACTGAGGTACCGACAACTGCTGGCGGTACCCCCGTGGCCCATAATTGAACAAACACCACTTGACTAGCGCCTCCGAATACAATCAGAGACAACAGCACTGTTTGAAGCGCGGTGAGTCCACTGGCTAAGCCAAGAACACCAAATACCATCCCAAATGGCACCACTCCAAGCATCAAAGGTAATTCCTGCCTCACACCTCTCCAGAATTCTTGCCCTGCCGACAAAGGAATTGATTGAGTTTGGTTTAGCATTGTATCAATCTTCCGACTTTCTCTATCTGCTACCTAGAATGATGCCCCAATCATATGAACCGTTTTCATTAAAAATCATCAAAGTCATCGAAGTCATCAATATCTATATCGTCGTCTTTAGTTTTTTCAACCTCAGATACTTCTGTGGCTTCTAAATCATCATCAAATTCGTACATATCTAGGTCAAATTCTGTAGTTTTTTCAACCTCAGATACTTCTGTAGCATCAAGATCATCAAATTCGTCAATATCTAGGTCTGCTTCTGTAGTTGCTTCAACCTCTGATACTTCTGTAGCATCTAAATCATCATCTATCTCAAGATCATCAAATTCGTCAATATCTAGGTCTGCTTCTGTAGTTGCTTCAACCTCAGATACTTCTGTAGCATCTAGATCATCATCCATTTCCACATCTAGATCATCATCTATAGTTGCTTCAACATCAGATACTTCTGTAGCTTCTAACTCATCTTCTAAATCATCATCTATCTCAAGATCATCAAATTCGTCAATATCTAGGTCTGCTTCTGTAGTTGCTTCAACCTCAGATACTTCTGTAGCATCTAGATCATCATCCATTTCCACATCTAGATCATCATCTATAGTTGCTTCAACATCAGATACTTCTGTAGCTTCTAACTCATCTTCTAAATCATCATCTATCTCAAGATCATCAAATTCGTCAATATCTAGGTCTGCTTCTGTAGTTTTTTCAACCTCAGATACTTCTGTAGCATCTAGATCATCATCCATTTCCACATCTAGATCATCATCTATAGTTGCTTCAACCTCAGATACTTCTGTAGCTTCTAACTCATCTTCTAAATCATCATCCATTTCCACATCTAGATCATCGTCTATAGTTGCTTCAACCTCAGATACTTCTGTAGCATCTAGATCATCATCTATAGTTGCTTCAACCTCAGATACTTCTGTAGCTTCTAACTCATCTTCTAAATCATCATCCATTTCCACATCTAGATCATCATCTATAGTTGCTTCAACCTCAGATACTTC
>Ga0209709_10000227_pt1 | contig 54396 bp, 61 predicted proteins | sample ArcticOcean_MG_C_2_FD_187435 | JGI IMG/M metagenome (GOLD analysis project Ga0209709, IMG submission 187435) | Marine microbial communities from western Arctic Ocean - ArcticOcean_MG_CB4_136 (SPAdes) (version 2) | ecosystem: Environmental > Aquatic > Marine > Oceanic | place: Arctic Ocean... | reverse complement strand
TTTCGAACTCGATAGTGAAAGGTTACAGCGGTGAAGATACTAAAAGGGGGGCCTTTTGGGAAAATAACACAATGTCTAAGTTTTCTTTATTATTTATGGTTATTATTATTTAATTTATGGGTACGTATGCTATTGTCCAAGCAAGCGGGAAGCAGTTTTGGGTAGAAGAAAATAAATTTTATGATTTTGATAAGTTACCCTTAGAACAGGGTGATAAATTTTCGTTAAACCAAATCCTTTTGGTTAATCAGAATGATTTAATTGATCTAGGTAAGCCTTATTTAGATACAAATTTTAGTGTAATTGCGACGGTTTTACGTCACGTTTCAGGCCCTAAAATTCGTGTTTATAAAATGCGCCCTAAGAAAAAGACTAGAAAAACATTTGGTAGTCGACGTAAATTAACGCGCGTCCTTATCAACGAAATTTCTAAAAAATAGTATTATTTATATCAGTTTATTTTGGCACGTAAATTTTTTTATAGTGCATTTAGTGTAAAGCTTATTTTATGGTTAGAGTAAAAAGAGGTAACGTAGCAAAAAATCGACGCAAGAAAATTTTAAAATTTGCTAAAGGTTTTAAGGGAGCACATTCACGTTTATTTCGAACAGCAAATGGTCAAGTAATGAAAGCGCTTGTTTATTCGTATGTTGGCCGTAAGCGTCGAAAGCAAGATTTTCGTAAATTGTGGATTTGTCGTATTAATGCGGCGGCAAGACAAGAAGGTTTGACTTACAGTAAGTTCCGTAACTTATTAAAAAAATCTTCTATTGAGTTAAATTTAAAAATGTTAGCTCAACTTTCTGTATTGGATAAGGCAACATTCTCGCATATTTTACAAGAGGTTAAATCTAATTAAAAATTTTTTAAAATGGCACATAAAAAAGGGGCGGGTAGTACAAAGAACGGTCGTGATTCTAATTCACAGCGTTTAGGTGTTAAAATATATGGTAATCAACCGATAACGGCGGGTTCGATCGTAGTTCGTCAACGCGGTTTAACATTTAAGCCTGGACGTGGTGTTCGAGTAGGAAAAGACTACACGATTTTTGCAGTACAAGATGGGACGGTTCAGTTTGAAACTGATAAAAACACGAAAATTATAAATGTACATTAGAGCTTTTTTTCAAGAATTTTAGCACTTATTTATTAAACTTTAAGTGTAAAACAATATCATCGTAACTACGTCCTACTACAGCACAACTTACTAAAAAGTTACATAAATTTTTAAAAAACTGCAAAATAAGTGGCACTTTGGTTTACCAAAGTGTCACTTATTTTGCAGTTTTTTGGGAATTCCGGCGGCTACACTAGCAGATAAGGCAGTAGGGGGCGACTGGTAAAAAAATAAGTGCATCCAGTTATTTTTTATATAATTCTGTGGGAAGGTTATATGATACTTACCTCTGTTTTATTGAAAACTTAAGCTTATCTAGAGTATAAAATAGTTATTTTGCGGCATGCGTTTGTTACCCCCTGAGATACGGTACCAACTTTGGTGGCTTTTTACAAAAACCTTTAAATGGCTCTGTGACCAATTTGTTACGTCTGTAGCTTCCAGAATAAACTTACTTTGATACTTTTTTTATACTAAATCTCAACGTAAAAAAAAAGAGTCTTGCATTAAATGCAAGACTCTTTTTTTGCTTAACTAAAAAGGTTTACTAATTAGTAACGCTCACCTTCTGGCTTAGCAGCTGAAGCGTATGCTTCGATTGTGTAAACTAGCTTACGACCGTTAGCTTCTTGACGAATCAGGCGGAAACCTGGCTCGTATGAAGGACGCTGAACGATGAATGCAAGTACACAAGACTCAGTACCACGTGCGTTATCGAAACCACAAACTTTAATGTAGAAGTTTGGCTTAGCTTTACGAGCCATGTTGATCTCGAAAAGAACCGCTGCTGGATCTTTGATATCGAAAAGTGGAAGACCCCACATTTCCCAGTAACTGTTACGAGGGTGCGGATCATCAGTGAACTCAATTGATACAGCCCAAGACTTATCAATTGCGTACTGAAGTTGCTTAGTGATTTGCTCGTCAGTTAGGTCAGGAAGAAAAGAAAAACATCCTTGAGTTAGTTTCATTGCGTAGTTGCTATTTAAATGAAAATTAATAGTTGATAGTGCGTAACTTAAAGCCCAAGTTTAGAACTTGAGCTTTAGGTGCGTGCTTATACGTTAGCTGTAGCAGTTTCTGCGAAATCAGCAGTATCTGTTGAAGCGTAGTTGAAAGTAATATCCTTCCAAAGATCTAGAGCTGTCTGTAGAGGACCACAAGACTTAGCTGCATCTCTTAGAATTTGAGGACCTTCGTTAGTGTAATCACGACCTTCGTTACGAGCTAGAACCATACACTCAAGTGCAACACGGTTAGCTGTAGCTCCGGCTTGGATACCATCAGGGTGACCAATTGTACCACCACCGAACTGTAGTACTACATCATCACCTAAGTAATCAATAAGTTGGTGCATTTGACCACAGTGAATACCACCAGAAGCTACTGGTACACACTTACGTAGTGAAGCCCAATCTTGTGCGAAGAAAAGACCCTCAGATAGAGAGATCTCTGACTTAGTATCAAGAAGAGTGTTGTAGAAACCTTTAATCATTAGAGGATCACCTTCAAGCTTACCTACTACAGTACCAGCGTGAATGTGGTCAACACCAGACATACGCATCCACTTACAGATTACACGGAAGTTCATACCGTGGTTCTTCTGACGTGAGTAAGTTGAGTTACCTGCACGGTGAAGGTGAAGTAGCATGTCAGTCTTACGAGCCCATACAGCCATTGACTGAATAGCTGTGTAACCGATTACAAGGTCAATCATTGTAATGATTGAACCAAGCTCTCTAGCGAACTCAGCACGCTCATACATTTCTTCCATTGTAGCAGCAGTAGCGTTTAGGTAGTGACCCTTAACTTCACCAGTTAGTGAAGCAGCGTGGTTAACACCTTCCATAGAGTAAAGGAAACGCTCACGGTAACGCATGAATGGCTGTGAGTTAATGTTCTCATCATCCTTAAGGAAATCTAGACCACCTTTAAGACCTTCGAATACAACACGACCATAGTTCTTACCAGAAAGACCTAGCTTAGGCTTTACTGTAGCACCTAGTAGAGGACGACCGAACTTATCCATACGCTCACGCTCAACTACAAGACCAGTAGCTGGACCTTGGTAAGTCTTAAGTAGAGCAACAGGAAGACGCATATCTTCTAGACGAAGAGCTTTAACAGCCTTGAATCCGAAGATGTTTCCGATAATAGATGCTGTAAGGTTAGCAAGAGAACCTTCCTCAAATAAATCTAAATCGTAAGCGATGTAACAGAAGTACACATCAGGAGCACTTGGTACAGGGTCTACACGGTATGCTTTCGCACGGTATAGATCACAAGCAGTTAGTAGATCCGTCCATACAACAGTCCATGTAGCAGTTGAAGACTCACCAGCTAGTGCAGCTGCAGCTTCTACCGGATCTACTCCTGGTTGAGGAGTACAACGGAATAGAGCAAGGATATCAGTTTCCTTAATTACGTAATCAGGATCCCAGTAACCCATTTTAGCGTAAGGGATTACACCTGATTCGTAACGTTCACTTTTAATTCGAGTACGTGATTCCACGGCTTGAGACATGACAAACTCCTTGTTTAAGTTATGCTTAACGATTGCTGGGTTTTATATTCTTCCGACTTGTAACAAGTCATGAAGATATAACAAGCAAAATAAATTAATTATTACTCCTTTATCTTATAGAATAAGATATCACTAAGATGTGGTTACTAACTACCCCTTTTAATTATAATTAACATAAGTAATACTAATGTATTTTAAAAGGAAGCACTTTCAAGCCGATCTCGCTTTGTCAACCCAATGAATAATCTTGCGAAATTCATGATTTTTAAGCTACTTTCAATTACAAAATTAATCCTTCCAAGAGTTTGAAGATTACGTGCGGAGGGGTTTTTACTCGTACGTTCGATCACTGTGATATTATCGAATTAGCGAGAACATTACGCTAGCTGTGTTTTAGTTTTTATGTGAAGCACGTTAACTGTCACAGATGAAGTTCCAATTTCATTAATAGAATTTTTTGATTGGTTCTTGTGCTAAAATAAGTGATATCTATTTACCCATTAACAAACTTGGGATGTTAGGTTTGACGTAAAAATGTGTTCATCTTTTTGTTCACACCCTTGACCAAGTTCGACTCTTTTTTTTCAAACCACTAATAACATACTTTAAAATGCCAGGATCCAGATTTGAACTGGAGACACGAGGATTTTCAATCCACTGCTCTACCAACTGAGCTATCCCGGCTAACGAAATTAAATTCCCTTATAATAATTGTAGTTGTAGTTCGCTCTTTTGACAAGAGGTAAAAATTATTTCCCCCCTCGTAGCAATAACCGTTTAGCTTTTCGTGAATGTTGCTTATTTACAGCAATCAGCTTTACTATTTAAAAGACCAACCGCAAACTTTATTTACTATAATATGAAAAAGAATTATCAAGGAAAAATCCTTAAAAAGTTAGCTAACTTACAATTCGCGATTGGGCTTTTATTCACAATTGGGGTTCTTATTGCTATTGGTACCATTATTGAACAAGATCAAAGTCTTCTCTTTTATAAAGAGAGCTATCCCGATACGAAACCGTTGTTGGGCTTCTTTGATTGGCAATTTATTAAAACTTTAAACCTAGACCATGTTTATACCGCATGGTGGTTTGTTTGTATTTTGGTTTTATTTGTGACAACTTTACTGGCTTGCACATTTACTACTCAGTTACCTTCATTAAAAAAATTCAAGTTGTGGAAATTTCTTAATACCTTGCCACAATTTCAAAATCTAAGTATTAAAGATTTTGCAAAGCTTAAATTCTCAAACGCTTTGTCGTATCAATGCAATATTAATAATTACCATATATTTCGTCAAAATAAAAAAAATTACGCTTATGCAGGTTTATTCGGACGTATTGCACCTGTTATGGTGCACGGTAGTATCGTTTTGTTACTTGTAGGGTCTACTTTGGGCTCTTTTAGTGGTTACTCCGCTCAAGAAATTATTCCACGGGGTGAATTATTTCATATTCAAAATTTATTAAAGGCGGGTCAATTTAGTTTCGTGCCACAAGAAGTATCATGCCGAGTTAATGATTTTTGGATTACGTATACGTCAGAGGTTAAAACAGATCAGTTTTATTCCGATTTATCGTTAGTAGATAATAATGGGTACGAACTTAAACGGAAAACAGTTTTTGTAAATGAACCGATGGTCTACAACGGTTTAACATTTTATCAAACGGATTGGGATATTGTCGGCATCAAACTTAAATTACCGAATCAACGGTTTTTACAGATACCTTTAAAAAAGATTACGAAAGGTGGTAAAAAGTTCTGGTTTGGCTCATTAAATTTAGATCAGAGAAATTTCTCGATAGTAGTGAACGATTTACAAGGCCGAATATTTTTTTATGATTCTAAAGGTCTGTTAATGAATGAAGTTTTGATCGGGCAAGAGTTTTTACTTGGTGAAAATGATGTGATTCAAGTGTACGATTTTATTACAAGTACTGGCCTTCAAATTAAAGCTGACCCAGGTATTTTTACAGTTTATTTTTCTTTTCTTTTATTGATGGTTAGTATTTACGTTAGTTTTTTTACGTACTCCCAAATTTGGTTAGTCGAAAAAGGAACTACATTACTTGTTGGTGGTAAATCTAATCGGGCTGTTTTATTTTTTCAAGAAGAGTTTCGACGAACGTTAAAGAAAATTAAAACATAAGTTAAATTTGAAAAAATAATAATATACTAAGTCCATACACAAAGTTTATCAATAATAAAAAAATATTAAGACTTTTATATGAAACGCTGGTTATTATTTTTCTTAGCTTTTACGGCTTTTTCTACGACTCCGAACGTTGCCTACGCTGATGTTGCTGGTCTTGTGCCTTGTAAGGATTCTGCGGTTTTTAAACGTCGCCTTGAAGGTAGCGTTAAAAAGCTGACGACTCGTTTAACAAACTACGAAGAAGGAACTCCTGCGTATTTAGCGCTTGATGCCCAAATCGAAAAAACGAAAGCTCGTTTTGATAAATATGGTAAGCAAGGGTTACTTTGTGGTGCTGATGGGTTACCTCATTTAATTGCTGATGGTCGCTGGAGTCACGCCGGTGAATTTATTATCCCCGGAATCGGCTTTTTATACACAGCAGGTTGGATCGGCTGGTCTGGTCGTAGTTACCTTCAGTATTCTAAAAAAACGGATAAACCGAACGAGAACGAGATTATTATTAATGTTCCTGTAGCTATTGGTATGATGTCGGCAAGTTTTCTTTGGCCTGTTGCAGCGTGGAACGAACTTATTTCTGGCGATCTACTTGTGCCGGGTGACCAGGTGACTGTGTCACCTCGTTAAAACATTTTAGTTACCAACAAGTAGCTTTAGAAAAGTTTTTGTTTTAAATTAATTTCATATTTACTCTAAATAATTACCATGGATAAAAATTTACTAAAATATTTATCAACTGCGCCAGTATTATTAACAGCGTGGATGAGTATTACGGCCGGTTTCTTGATTGAACTTCAGCGTTATGCTCCAGATACATTATCTTTAGCATCTTACTAAACGTCTAGTTTTAAGTAGACTGCATACGAGTAGCCAGTAACCTTTAAACTATTGAAAATAAAAGAATGAGACCTCTCCGAATTAAGAGGTTTCTTCTTTTCTATTTATTTGAAAGGTTGTGTTACCCCACCATACCTCGATACGAATCTTTGTAACATTTTCGAACTAAACTTAAGCCTCAGAACTTATAGAATATGTCTACCAGCGCGCAACCAAAAAGTGCTGACCGCTTTGCTTTGCAAAATAAAGTAGGTGAGGTTTTTGCACGATTACACTACAAAGTTACTCAAGACGTAAAAAACAATACCCAAAGTACCTTAGCTCTCGACTTATTACAAACTGACGTTAAAAAAGATCTTTTAGCTATCACAACCACAACATTAGAAGAAACGTTTTTAAACTTATTAACATCTTCCGAACCCTTTAGTGATAAAAAAAGTAAGTCGGGTCTTTTAGCCTTAATTAAAAAAATTACTGAAAAGTTTTTAACAAACCATTACGGTTGTGAAATCGATCTACCACCGAATTTTTTAACTCGTTCAAGTTATGTTAATTTTTTACTTGCCGATCACGAATTATTATTTATTACCCCTTTATCCACATTGGCGGGTTCAAAAAACTCAAAATTCCGCTTATTGTTTTCTCCAATATACAACTATGCGTCGGAAACTTTCGTTGAATCTTTATTAGATAATTTGATTCTTGAAATTAGTAATTGTATCGTTTATTTAGTTATTGTCGATTTTGGTCCAGTTTATGTTTTACGCCAAACGATTTATCAATCTCGTTTTTTATCTTTACGTAATCTCGAACGCTTTAAGAATAACCTTAGTTGGCAAGCAAAAATACGGATGCAGGTTCAAAGACCTCTTGATCTTTATAATAACTGTTACGGTTTATACATCATAAGGGCTAACGGTATTTATTACCGGACTGTTTATGCGAACCGTTCGAATGAAATAAAGTTACTTACAGGTATCCCTTTATTATCCATTCTGTTTGTAGAGAGTAAAGATTTTGTACTAAGTAGGTTAGATGAAATTTTTTACACCGTTGGTAATGGATTTCGGTATCTTTTAACTGACTCATTAGGTCAAATCATTGCTTTATTATGGCGTGGGGTTATAGAAGGGTTAAAAAAAGGAAAATAGGACATGCATAACTGCGTTATAATGCAGTTAAATATGTAAATTTGTTACCGTTTATGCTAACATATTAAGATAATAACCTTTTTTTTATTTTTTAAAACTAATATTATTTATGAGCACTCTTGTTGGTTACATTTTATTAATGACACTGATGTTTAGTTTGGCCGCTGGGCTTTATTTTGGTTTAAAAACAATACGACTTATCTAGTCGAACAGCAACTATACAGAAATCCTTTGTTTAAAAAAAAGGATCGTTATGTTAATAGAAAATGTTTATTAAGCTAGAAGGCTTAATTTAACGAAGGGTTATTTTAGGTTTAGAAGACCTTTTATAACTCTTTTTCTAGTTAAACTTTTTAAGTTTAAACGAAACATAACTGTAGACCAATTAAAATGAAAAAATTACGAATTAATGGAGTACGCGGAAAAAGGCAGTGCAATGAAATCATATTTGAGTGGCTCTCGAGGGCTAAATAATGTGTTTTGGTCGGTAGCAGTTAGTTTGGGCGGATTAGGATTTTTTCTCACGGGTTTATCAAGTTTTTTTCACACAAATTTACTTTTTTTTTCTGACTCCAGTGGCATTTCTTTTCTTCCCCAAGGAATAGTTTTATTATTCTACGGGACAGTGGGTTCTCTTTTGGGTACCTTTCTTTGTTTGACAGTTTGGTGGGACGTGGGTTCTGGTTATAATGAGTATAACCGCGATTCTCAACAAATTAGAATATACCGAAAAGGTTTTCCCGGAAAAAACCGTGAGCTCGTTTTTGACTTTGGATTCGACGAGATTAAATCGGTCAAAATGCGAATTAAAGAAGGTTTAAACCCCAAACGTCAGTTGTTGTTGTGTCTAACAGATAATAGAGAGATTCCTTTAACAGGCGTTGAACGTCCCATCGCATTAAACAAAATCGAAGACGATGCTATAGCAATAGCAAAATATTTAAATGTATTTTTAGAAACAGAATAAATCACCTGACATATTAAGGGCGAACGACGGGAATCGAACCCGCGAATGCTGGAACCACAACCCAGTGCCTTAACCACTTGGCTACGCCCGCCTAATACAATGTACTCTCTCAAATAGTATACTACCACACGATCTGTTGTTTGTGTGATTTCATAACGAATAAGTTTGAAATTTTAATAGATGGATGCTTTAAATAATAAAATATTGGTTGTTGATGCAGAATTGGCTATTCGACAAGTATTAGAAACTCGCCTGACAAATTTAGGTTATTTCGTTATTCTCGCAACCAACGGAAAAGAAGCATTAGATCTTTTTAACCAATACAATTTTACGTTCGTTATTCTTGACATAGTGTTACCTCAGTTAGATGGATACGATGTTTGCACCGAAATTCGTAAAACTTCTCAAGTACCGATCATAATCCTTACGGCTTTAGGAGACATTTCAGAACGTGTTATGGGTTTAGATTTAGGTGCAGATGACTACGTGATAAAACCTTTTTCACCAAAAGAATTAGAGGCACGAATTCGTTCCGTTTTACGTCGGTACCATGGGCAGCAAGCACAGAGTTCGGACAAGAAGATGAGCCTTTTGCAATTGGGTTCGCTAGTTATAAATTTTAACAAGCGCCAGGTTTTTCGCGACGGTGTTAGAATTAAATTAACAGGCATGGAATTTAGTTTGTTAGAGCTTCTAATAACAAATTCGGGAAAACGGCTTTCCCGAACTCTTATACTTAACAACGTTTGGGGTTATACGCCCGAACGGTACGTCGATACTCGTGTGGTTGATGTCCATATATCACGCTTGCGTTCAAAATTAGAAGACGACCCAAGTGATCCGAATCTTATTTTAACCGCTCGAGGCACAGGCTATATGTTTCCAGAATATTTGAATAAGCAAACTTAATTTAGTTTTGTTTTAAAGTGCAAAAAAAAGAACTTACGACTTTAAATAAGAACATTATCGCGGCTAAATTCTATTGTGGCCAAACCAAGAAATATTCAATTCCCAAATCATAAATTGAAGTAACCACCAAATAATGTTTATTTTAAAGAAAGATGTTTATCGATACCTACTTCCAAATTTATTAGAAACTCAACGAATCAGTTTTTGTTGGTTTTTAGAACGTGGTTTAATTCAAGAGTTAGAAAATTTTTCTGCCATACGTGATTATTTAGATGAATTAGAATTAAATCTATCAACAAAACTCTATAGTATACGTCAACCAAAGTACGCGCTGACCGAAGCAAAACGACGTGATACAACGTATAGTATTCGTATTTATACTTTTGCTAAGTTGCGCTATCTAAAAACGACTAATGTTGTCGAAAATGAAGTGTTCTTAGGTGATATACCCTTAATGACTAATCAAGGAACTTTTCTTGTTAACGGGATTGAACGAGTTATTATTAATCAACTTGTACGTAGTCCCGGTGTTTATTATAAAACCGATACAGACAAACAAAATTTTCGATTTTATACTGCGGGTTTAATCTCAAATCGAGGAACCTGGGTTAAATTTGAAATGGATAAAGATGACTTAATTAATGTTAAAATTGATAAAGCAAAAAAGATATCTGCTTATATTTTTTTAAAGGCAGTTGGTTTAACAGACCAAGAAATCTTTAACCAAATTGATCAGCCCGAGTATTTTCGAAAGACGTTTCGCGAGTACGAATCCACAACTTTAGATGAAGCCTTTTTAGAAGTTCACAATAAGCTTCGTCCGGGAGAACCTGCGACAGTGAAAGCAGGCCAGCAACTTCTTTATTCTCGGTTTTTTGACCCAAAACGTTATGATTTAGGGCGCGTAGGTCGTTATAAAATTAATAAACGTTTAGGTTTAGATATTAATGAAAGTGTGCATATCTTAACTTCAAAAGATGTTTTACACATTGTGAATGAACTAATTAATTTTCGTACGTCTCCAACGGCGGAAGATGATATTGACCACCTAGGAAATAGACGAGTAAGGTCTGTTGGCGAATTGCTACAGAATCAGGTTCGTATTGGGTTAAATAGATTAGAGCGTATTGCACAAGAAAGGATGACAATTTGTGAACAAAAATATTTGCGAGTTAGTTTGTTAGTGAATCCCAAACCACTAGTATCCTCGATTCGAGAATTTTTTGGTTCTAATCCGTTGTCACAATTTATGGACCAAACAAACCCACTTGCCGAATTAACGCATAAGCGTAGATTGTCCGTTTTGGGTCCTGGTGGTATCACACGTGATCGCGCAGGCTTTGCTGTACGTGATATTCATCCAAGCCAATATGGTAGAATATGCCCAATTGAGACGCCGGAAGGACCAAATGCTGGCTTGATTGGATCGCTTTCGACGTATGGTCGAGTTAACGCTTATGGGTTTATTGAAACTCCTTTTTATAAAGTAGAAAAAGGTCGAGTGTTACGAAGCAATTTTCCAATATATTTAGATGCAACGGATGAAGATCGATATCGATTAGCTGAAGGAGATTTAGAATTGGATGCTGAGGGTTTTATTCGTAATCAAATAATTCCTGTACGGTTTAATCAAGAACTAGTTAGTGTTGCGGCAAACGAAGTTGATTACATTGCTATTTCGCCGATTCAAGTTGTGTCATTAGCGACGGCTCTTATTCCATTTCTGGAACATGATGATGCAAACCGTGCACTTATGGGCTCGAATATGCAACGTCAATCGGTTCCGTTGTTATACCCGGAAGCTCCATTAGTTGGCACTGGTTTAGAAGGACAAACAGCTCGAGATTCGGGAATGACTTTAATTAGTTCAAGTACAGGGAAAGTTGTTCAAATTACGAAAGGGATTATCGCAATAAAAGATAGGCGGAATAATTTGTTTAAGTATACGCTCAATAAATACCAGCGTTCAAATCAAGACACTTGTATTAACCAAAAGCCTATAGTTTCATTAAATGAAAAAGTAACCGTGGGTCAAATTATAGCTGACGGGGCGTCGACCGAAGGTGGTGAATTGGCCGTAGGTCAAAATATTATTATTGCTTATATGCCATGGGAAGGTTATAACTATGAAGATGCTTTTGTCGTTAGTGAGCGTTTATTGTACGATAATCTTTATACTTCACTTCATATTGAAAAGTATGAAATTGATGTTCGTCAAACAAAATTGGGCTTAGAAGAAGTGACGCGTGACTTACCAAATGTTAGTGACCATTCTTTAAGACATTTAGATGATAACGGGATAGTTAAAATCGGGGTTATGGTAACGTCGGGCGATACGTTGGTAGGAAAACTAACCCCGAAAGGTGAATCAGAATATCCACCGGAGGGTAAATTATTACGTGCAATCTTTGGCGAAAAGTCCCGTGATGTAAGGAATACTTCATTAAAAGTACCGCATGGGACTTGTGGTCGTGTTTTAGATATTAAAATTTTCTCACGTGCAAACCGTGACGATTTACCTCCCGGCACTAACGAAATAATTAAAGTTTATATCGCACAAACACGAAAAATCCAAATCGGCGACAAAATGGCAGGTCGACACGGTAACAAAGGTATTATTTCCAAAATTTTACCACGTCAAGATATGCCGTATTTACCTGATGGGACACCAGTAGACATGGTTCTAAACCCTTTAGGAGTACCATCACGAATGAACGTAGGACAAATTTTTGAGTGTTTATTAGGTTTAGCGGCAGATCATTTAGATGTTCGTTTTAAGGTGGTACCATTTGACGAAATGTATGGGGCCGAGGCTTCTCGAGCGTTAGTAAATAAAAAATTAAAGGAAGCATCCACTTTAAATGATTGGGTATTCGCTGACTCACACCCAGGTAAGATGGTACTTCGTGATGGTCGAACGGGCCAATATTTTGAAAATCCCGTTACAGTTGGCCGAGCTTATATGTTAAAACTTGTCCACTTAGTAGACGATAAAATTCATGCACGTTCAACGGGCCCATATTCTTTAGTGACGCAGCAACCTTTAGGAGGGAGAGCTCAACAAGGGGGTCAAAGGCTAGGTGAAATGGAAGTGTGGGCACTTGAGGCATTTGGTGCAGCTTATACATTGCAAGAACTTCTAACGATCAAATCAGATGACATGCAGGGTCGAAATGAAACGTTAAATGCAATTGTTAAAGGCCTTCCTATCCCACGTCCCGGTATTCCTGAATCTTTTAAAGTATTAATGAGAGAGTTACAGGCACTTTGTTTAGACGTCGCGGCGTACAAACTTAATACCGAAACTGACTCTGACACAGATGATCGAGAGGTTAATTTAATGGGAGGGTCCGCAGAAACGTTAGAGGATTATTTTGAAACGAATGTGCTTCCAGTAAAGGGCGTTTCGGAGAATATCACATTGCGCTCGCGACAATAGATATTTGGCAAACACGAAAGGTTTTTACAGGCACATCTTTCTTGAAAGTTACCGCCATTAATTAAGTTATTTATCATTAATAGAGCCAATGTTAAAAACAGAACGAGCGTTTGATTATGTAAAAATTAATTTAGCTTCTCCGTATCGAATACGCCATTGGGGCGAACGAATTTTGCCTAATGGGCAAACCGTAGGGGAAGTCACAAAACCCGAAACTATAAACTATAGGACATTAAAACCAGAGATGGGTGGCCTATTTTGCGAGCGTATTTTTGGCCCTGTAAATGATTGGGAATGCCATTGCGGAAAATACAAGCGGGTTCGGCATAAAGGGATCGTTTGTGAACGTTGTGGGGTTGAAGTTATCGAGTCGAATGTACGACGTCACCGAATGGGTTTTATTGAGCTTGCTTCGCCTGTGACGCATGTTTGGTACGTAAAAGGTCGACCAAGTAAAATAGCGCTAATTTTAAACCTTTCGTTAAAAGAGCTTGAACAGATTATTTATTTTAACTCCTACGTTGTTTTAAATTCAGGTAAAAGTAGTGAATTGGCATACAAACAACTTCTAGTTGAAACTGATTGGCAAGCTTTTGACACTGGAACGGATAAAGATACGAGCGACGTTGAAATTTCAATCGGTGCAGAAGCGATTAAAACCTTATTATCTCAAATTGATTTACAAAACGAATCAAAAGAGATGAGGTTAAAGATCCCACTAGCGAAGGAGTCGGCGAGAGAAAAATTAGTTAAACGTTTACGTGTTATTGACCAATTTTTAGCATCTAATTGTAGCCCATCTTGGATGGTATTAGATGTCATTCCTGTTTTGCCTCCAGATTTAAGACCAATGGTTCAATTAGACGGTGGTCGTTTCGCAACTTCTGATTTAAATGACCTTTATCGTCGTGTCATCAATCGAAATAACCGATTAGCTCGTTTACAAGAAATTATGGCTCCCGAACTTATTGTTCGGAACGAAAAACGTATGTTGCAAGAAGCAGTGGACGCACTAATTGATAATGGTAAACGCGGCCGTGCTGTTGTTGGTTTAAATAACCGTCCGCTAAAATCTCTTTCTGATATCATTGAAGGAAAACAAGGTAGATTTCGACAAAACTTGTTAGGTAAACGCGTCGATTATTCAGGCCGTTCGGTTATTATCGTGGGACCCGAATTAAAACTAAACCAATGTGGTCTACCTCGAGAAATGGCTATTGAATTATTTCAACCCTTTGTTATCCACCGTTTAATTTATGAGGGTTTAGTCAATAACATAAAAGCTGCCAAAAACATTATTCAAAAAAATGAGAACTTAGCATGGGAAATTTTAGGACAAGTTATGGCTGGTCACCCCGTACTACTCAATCGGGCGCCTACTTTACACCGTTTAGGTATTCAGGCTTTTGAACCGATCTTAGTTGAAGGTCGTGCGATAAAACTTCACCCACTTGTTTGTCCTGCATTTAATGCTGATTTTGACGGTGATCAGATGGCTGTACACATTCCGCTCTGTTTAGAAGCCCAAACAGAGGCGCGTATGTTAATGTTGGCACCAAATAATTTTCTATCTCCTGCGACCGGGGAACCGATACTGACGCCAAGTCAAGATATGGTACTTGGTTCTTTTTATTTAACTGCAAATAACCCGACCCAACAAACTGCATCTGATCTTTATTTTTATAATTTTGAGGACGTACTTGCGGCTTATACCCAATCTGTCATCGCCTTACATACATTTGTATGGGTTAGGATAGAGCAGGACCTTGAAAATAAAATAAATATTAACGTCGATTCGCGTTTTAACCAAACCGTAATTGGTAACAAAGAATTATTCTTATCAAGTGATTTTCAAATTAAGAAAGATTTAGACGGTAATATCCTAGTTAAATACCTAAAAACTACACCGGGTCGAATTTTGTTAAACAACTCTTTTATGTAAAAAATAGAAGTTATGGTTAAACTCGACTAACTAGCCTTTCAACCCAAAGCGTAAAACAAGAAACGTCAAACATACTTATTAACCATCATGAATAGCGCTTACCATGTTACAGGAACCTAGTACAAAATTGGTCTTTACAAATGAGGTAATTAATAAACGTAAATTACAGAATTTAATGTATCTTACGTTTCATAATTATGGGGTTATTAAATCTTCATTAATTGCTGATAAAGTTAAAAACTTAACGTTCCATTATGCGACTCGTTCAGGCATTTCACTAAGTATTGAGGACCTACGTGTTCCCTTTCGTAAACGAGCGCTTATTGGCTTAACGAATAATGAAGTAACGCTCACGGAACAGAATGTTAATAACGGAAATATTACCGCCGTTGAAAGATTCCAAAAAGTTATTGATATTTGGAATAATGCAAATAATTCTTTAAAGGATGAAGTTTTAACGTACTTTCGGGAGAGTGACCCACTTAACCCTCTTTATATAATGGCATTTTCGGGTGCCCGTGGAAATATATCACAAGTACGTCAATTAGTAGGAATGCGAGGTTTAATGTCTGATCCTCAAGGTCAAATTATTGATTTACCGATTAAAAGTAATTTTCGTGAAGGTTTGAAAGTTACAGAATATATTATTTCTTCATACGGCGCGCGTAAAGGTCTTGTTGATACCGCCCTGCGCACAGCAGATTCTGGTTACCTTACTAGGAGACTTGTGGATGTAGCACAAGATATTATCGTCCGCGAAGAAGATTGTTTAACACAATCCGGTTTGACAATCCACGATTTATTTGAAAAATATAAAACGGAATTATCAGTTAAAGATCGATTAGTTGGCCGTTTATTGGCGAAGCCTTTACATAAGAACGAAAATGGAAGTTCAGGACCTATACTTTTTGAGGCAAATACTGAAATTAATAATGAGGTTATTACAAAAATTTTAGATCTCGATTTGACGGATGTGACCGTGCGGTCACCCTTAACATGTAGTGCTATTCGTTCTGTTTGTCGAAAATGTTACGGTTGGCATTTATCGTATTCGAAACTTGTGGATTTAGGAGAGGCTGTGGGTATCTTGGCAGCTCAATCTATTGGTGAACCAGGCACGCAATTAACAATGCGTACTTTTCACACAGGCGGTGTGTTTTCGGGTGATTTAACACAGCAAATTCGAGCCCCATTTTCTGGAAGTGTTAGCTATAGTTTAAAAACAGCAACTACACTCGTCAGAACAATTCACGGGGAAAAAGGGTTTCAATTGATGGAAAAGACCGATCTTAATATTGAGGACCTTCATGGAACTGTTTGTACTTTAGAAATTCCTAGCAATGCTATGTTACTCGTAAATAATGCGAGTCAGGTTTATCGTAACCAAATTATTGCTGAAATTAAAAAGGATGCGAATTTAATCCTAGAAGAAGGGCGCCGTGAAATTTATACAGATGTTAGCGGTGAAGTGTTCTTTCAAAATTTACAACTTGAAGAAAATATTGATTTGGCCGGCGCGACGAAAAAAATAAGTAAAAATTCCGGTCTCGCTTGGGTACTTTACGGAGAGCGTTATTTTTTAAAAGGTGCTGTCAGGTTAGCAACAAAATTAGGACAAAATTTAAAAGTAAATGATACGCTTGTACACCAAACGATTGTGAATCAGAGACCGGGTATTGTTTCTTTGAATTCAAGTAACGGCAAAACGCAGATACGGATCCTTAATTCTTCATTGATTCTAAAAAATGCCCACGTTCAAACTGAGGGTGGAAATCCTAGTCAGTTGCAATTTATGGGAATAGAAGGTACAAAAACGTTTCAATTATGTGTTAAGAGCAATGATATTTTACAGCACGGGCAATCTTTGGCCGTGTTACAAGAAAATACTTATAAAACGGAAACAGGTGGAATAGCTTATTATTCTATTGCTGATGCAGTAACAAAAAAACGTAGAACTACTAAAAAAATGTTCACCGGTTCCTTATATTGGGTACCTGAAGAAACACATCAATTAACGAAGATGTTGCTGGAAGACATTACGATTCAAGATGGCACGGTTATTCAAAAAAACCATGAGATTTTACCTAATATTAAATCGAACGTTGGCGGTCTTGTACAAATTGATGACTCGCGTCAAGAATTAACAATAAAACCAGGAGAATTGTTTATTCTTACGGACGAGGACGCTCAAACGATTAACCAGACGCCTCGATTTGTTAAACCGGGAGAATTAATTTTACCTCACTTTATAGTACAGAATTTATCGTATTTGGATTTTGTAACGATAAACGGTCTTAATTATATACTTTGTCGACCTGTATCTATTTTTCAAGTGCCTCAAGATAAAGGTTTTAATATAAATCACCTGTTTTTTCCAAGCCGCCAAAATAGAAATATTACGTTTCGTATTGTAAAACGCATTTTTTATAAAGATGGGGAAAACGTCAAATCTGCGAAAGGTGTTCAGTTACTTCAAACTTTTTTAGTTTTAGGGATCAAATCTGAATATTTAAGCTTAAAACCTGTAATCGAGTTCGTCCCAACGAGTCAATCACCCGAGAAGGCACTCGCCTATAAGTTGAAAGTTGCGTTATACGAGTCGATACAAACTCAAGATTCGAGTTTTAAAAATTCAGAAGAAAATCAAAAAGTACTATTAAAGTACATGGTGAAGGATAAGCAATACGTAAATCCCCAAACGGCTTTAGCAAAAATTGATATCTTAACAACTGTGGCTGGGACGTTAGTTTCCAATAATAGTACGAAAGAAATCCTTGTTTTAAAGGATACAGATATGAAAAAATGCTTTTATGATTCTGTTACGGAGCGCCTTTGTGTTGCAAAGGGAGATCTAGTAAGAATTGGCACACCTTTAACAAACAAAACTAAATCGAAATATACAGGACAAGTTTTTAACATCTCTTCAGATCAGATTGACATACGACTTGGTCGTCCGTATTTAATATCTGAAGGTACGATTTTACAAGTAGGTCCCGGTTCGTTAGTTCAAAAATCGGATATGCTTGCCACACTAGTTTATGATAAATTAAAAACGGTGGATATTGTTCAAGGTTTACCTAAAGTTGAAGAAATCTTGGAAGCCCGAAAAATAAAAAATGGCTGTATCTTAGCGCCGCATGAAGGAAAAGTTTATTTAAGAAATACAAAAATCGAGATTGTAAAATCAACAGGTGAGGTTTTATCGGTTGACATCGCACCGAAAACGAAAGTTAATTTTGCAAATGGTAAGTATGTAAATTTCTTGGATCCGTTAACTGATGGTCCCGTAAGTCCACACGAAAAACTGAGTACTTTATTTAATTATTATGAGGCGAAGCTTCCGACAATTGATGCTTGCCGTATCAGTTTTAAATATTTACAACTTTTTTTAGTGAATGAAGTACAACGAACGTATTTATCACAGGGCGTGCAAATTGCAGACAAGCACATAGAAATTATTGTGAAGCAAATGACGTCAAAAGTTTGCGTGTTTGCCGGCGGTGACACTACGTTGTTACCTGGTGAAATTTTGGAGATCAACCAAGCGGATCTAATTACAAAAAGCGCAATAAGCGGCGGAGATTCACCTCCTATATGTAAGCCCATTTTATTAGGTTTAACGAAGGCTTCTTTAAACAGTGATAGTTTTATTTCAGCTGCGAGTTTTCAAGAAACGACCAGAGTACTTACTGAAGCGGCAATTGAAGGAAAAAAAGATTGGCTTAATGGCTTAAAAGAAAATGTTATCATTGGCCGTTTGATTCCAGCAGGGACTGGTTTTAATTGTTTTGAAACATTAAAGAAGGTCGATCAAGTAGGTGCCGTAACACGTTTACAAAACACTAAAAACTCGTCATCGTTTACTCGTGATGTACTAAAATCTAGAGTCGGGTAGTCGAAAGGAGAGAAAAAATTTTCGATTAGCGTATACTTTTTTTTGAAAGTATACTATTTTAAAGGATGTATACTAGTTAACCTAATAAAAATTAAATTTTTTATGGCTCGATACACAGGAGCAAAATTAAGAATAACAAGAAGGTTAGGAGATCTACCTGGCTTTACGAGTAAAAAATCGAAATCGACACAGCGCCCAGGACAGCACGGTGCAACTCAAAAAAAGTTGACTCAGTACGCGATCCGTTTGGAAGAAAAGCAAAAACTTCGTTTCAATTACGGATTAAGTGAAAAACAGCTTATGAATTATATGAAACAAGCAAAAAAAATTAAGGGGGCGACAGGTAATATTCTTTTACAATTACTTGAAATGCGGTTAGATAATGTTGTATTCCGTTTGGGAATGGCACCAACTATTGCAGCAGCCCGTCAATTAGTAAGCCATAAACACATAACAATTAATAAGGCTTGTGTTTCAATTCCTAGTTATCAATGTCAACCTGGCGACGTTTTAACTATTAAAGATTCTCCCGCTTCTAAAAAATTGGTTGAAACAAATTTACTGCTTCCAGCGCTGTCAAATATCCCGCAACATTTGGATTTTGATAAAAAAACCTTAAGCGCAAAAGTTTTAGGTATAATCGACCGTGAATGGATCGCACTTAAACTAAACGAGCTTTTTGTTATTGAGTTCTACTCACGTAAGATCTAGTAGTCTAAAATACCATTACTTTTTAGTTTGATGTTATTTAAGATTGCTAACAAATGTACCAAACGTTTTATCTTACAACATTTATTCGAAGTTACTTAGCAAAACAAAGTATTTAAACTTATGACATTAGTTACACTAGGCGAATTACTTGATGCTGGCGTACATTTTGGCCACCAATCAAGCCGCTGGAATCCGAAAATGTTTCCATATATCTATACAGAGCAAAATGGAATACACGTTATTGACCTTGTCCAAACTGCCCGATTACTAACTCACGCATCCAATTATGTGCAGCGTGCAGCACAAGAAGGAAAAAAATTTCTTTTTATTGGTACTAAACGTCAAGCGGCAGCAATTGTTGCCGAAGAGGCAAAAAAATGTGGGGGGTCTTATGTAAACAATCGTTGGTTAGGCGGTATTTTAACAAACTGGACTACGGTTCAAAATCGTGTCGAGTACTTAAAAGAATTGAATAAAAAGGAGGAGTCCGGAGAGTTTGATCGTCTTCCAAAGAAAGAGTATGCGTTGCTTCGTCGTGAACACGACAAATTACGAACGAATCTTGGTGGGTTAACAGAAATGTTACAAGTCCCAGATATCGCAATTGTAGTTGATCCGAAACGAGAAGTTACAGCGATTGCAGAATGTCGAAAATTGGGAATTACGGTGATTGCAATTCTTGATACTAACTGTGATCCTAATGCTGTGGATATTCCAATTCCTGCAAATGACGATGCAGTACGTTCAATTAAACTTATTTTATCAACTCTATCAGATTCAATAATTGCTGGCCGTCCAAGCGCTGTTTAATTTTTCGCATCCCTGAGCTTTAGTTAATGAATGCATATTTGCATTGAGTTAATTAAAGCTCACTTTTTTTTGTACCTTCCGGTGCTAGCTAGGTATAATTATTATTAGGGAACAATAAAATTTGCACTATTCACGTCGAGTTACAAATCTGTTTATGTTTTTTTCGTTAGCTGCTGTTGAAGTAGGTACACATTTATACTGGAACATCGCTGGTTTAACGGTACACGGGCAAGTATTATTAGTTACATGGCTTGTAATCGCCATTATTCTAACAATAGCTGTTCTAGGTACCTTAAAGCTAGAACAAGTTCCTAAAGGACTACAAAATTTCGTCGAGTCGGTCTATGAATATGTCGCAGGCATTGCAAAAGATCAAATCGGTGAAGAAGAATACCGTCCTTGGGTTCCATTTGTCGGAACTCTTTTTCTATTTATCTTTGTTGCAAACTGGTTAGGTGCGTTAGTACCTTGGAAACTTATTCAGTTATCAGAGGGTGAATTAGCTGCCCCGACAAACGATATTAATACTACCGTAGCTTTATCTTTACTTACGTCGATTAGTTACTTCTACGGGGGCCTAAAGGCTAAAGGGTTAGGCTTTTTCGCGCGTTACATTTCGCCAACACCAATCTTCTTACCAATCAATATTCTAGAAGATTTTACGAAGCCTCTATCACTTAGTTTCCGTCTTTTCGGAAACATTCTTGCGGACGAAATTGTTGTGTCCGTTTTATGTTTATTAGTACCATTGTTAGTACCTCTTCCAGTAATGGTTTTAGGTCTTTTCGCAAGTTCAGTACAAGCATTAGTTTTTTCAACATTATCCGCTGCGTATATCGCAGAGTCTGTTGAATAAGAAATGTTATACTTTGTAGATTAAAGTACTACCCTATGTATGAGAAATTTGTTAATTTCACAAACGTAGAATTTTAAAAAATTAAATTAAATAATAATTTCCTATGAATCCTATTGTTTCAGCCGCTTCTGTAATTGCCGCAGGTTTAGCTATTGGTTTAGCTGCTATCGGTCCTGGTATTGGTCAAGGTACTGCTGCTGCGCAAGCAGTAGAAGGTCTTGCTCGTCAGCCAGAAGCTGAAGGTAAAATTCGTGGTACGCTTCTTCTGTCTCTAGCTTTCATGGAGTCACTAACAATTTATGGTCTAGTAGTTGCACTTTGTCTACTATTCGCTAACCCATTCGTTGGTGGTTAATATTTGTAGAGCGCTTAGTTTTTAACTAAGCGCTTTTTTAGAATATTTTTATTCTTATCACCTTAGTTTTCGCTAAGGTTAGACACATTACCCTATAGCAAATATAAATGAATATTTTTTATATGCCGGTGGCACAAATGTTGGCGATGAGTGAAGGAGCTGGTGGGCTTTTTGATTTTAACGCTACGTTACCTTTGATGGCTTTACAGTTCATTTTGCTAACTACGGTATTAACTTTTCTGTTTTATAAGCCTGTAGCGAAGGTTTTAGAAGACCGTGAAGCTTACATAAGCGGTAACTTAGCAGATGCTTCTGAAAAGTTAATCAAAGCTGATGAGCTGTATAAGCAATATGACGAACAACTAAAAACTGCACGAGTTAATGCACAATCTGTTGTTGCCAATTCTGAAAAAGAAGCAAAAGAAATTGTTGCTTCGGAAATTAGTGCGGCACGCGCAGATGCTGTAAAACTTATTGACCAAACTAATAAAGAGCTAGAAGCCCAAAAGTCTATTGCACTTCAAAAATTAGAAACGCAAGTGGATGAATTAAGTCAGCTTATTAAAGAGAAGTTATTAGGGAAGGGAGCTGTTCTTTAGGCGTTGTTTTAAACACTATTAAAAAAAATGGATTTAGTAAATCAGACTTTAAATAGTTTTTCTGCTCAAATCTCTGATCTGGAAATTTCACTTAACACTGATATATTTGAGACTAATGTTATTAACATTGCTCTTTTATTAGGTGGTGTTATCTACCTTCTTAGTGGAGCATTAGGCGATGCTCTTTCTGAACGTCAAAAAAAGATTCTTGGAGCAATTCAAGAGTCCGAAGAGAGGTTACAAGAAGCAACTGCGCGTTTTACTGAAAGTGAAACACAATTAGCGCAAGCGCAAATGGTAATTGATTCTATTAAGACTGATTCAGAAACTACTGCTAAGCAGGTTAAGGCAGCTGTTTTAAGTGATGGAAAGGTAGAGATTGAGCGTTTAACATCTTCGGCCAAAGCTCAAATTATAACTATTGAAGCTAAGGTACGTAAGCAAATTTCAGATTATGTTGTAGCTCTAGCTTTAAAACGTATTACGTTACAGTTAGAAGGTAAGTTAAATGATAACTTACAACAACAAATCATTGATAGAAATATTTCTAATTTAGGCGATTAAATTATGTCAATTGTTTTAAGTAAAGTTGCGGTGCCATACGCGGAGGCACTTCTTGATTTAGCTAAATCAAATGGCTCATTAAAAGAAACGACTAACGATATTAATATCGTTTCTCAATTCTTAGCGAACTCGAGTGATCTAAAAAAGTTCTTAGGAAACCCATTAATCACTCGCGAAGCGAAAAAAAATGTAGTCAAAGATATTATTGGTGAGCAAATCGCAGAAAGTACTTTAAATTTTTTATTACTACTTGTAGATCGTAACCGAATTCAGGTTCTCGATAGTATTGCTCTAAAATTCTTAGAGTTGTCGTACAAGCAAGAATCCATTGAAATAGCAAAAATTACTTCTTCAATACAATTATCTGCTGATCAGCAAAAAAGTATTGCAGAAAAATTAAAGGTTATTACAGGTGCTAAGCAGATTAAGTTAGCACTTAAAGTTGACCCGAAATTAATTGGTGGTTTTACTGTTGAAATTGGTTCTAAGATGATCGACACAAGTATTCGTGGTCAGTTACGAAAAATAAGTAACCTTCTAGGTGCTTAAATACGATAATAAACCAAAATTATGAAGGCTTAGATTTTTCGGGCTTCAAATTTTTTTATTTAGTTTATAACTAAAAGACTCTTTAACAATAAGTAAGCGAAACGGAAATATGATCAATATTAGACCTGACGAAATTAGTAACATTATTCGTCAACAAATTGAAAGTTACGATCAAGAAGTTCAAGTCGATAACGTAGGTACTGTTCTTCAAATTGGAGATGGTATTGCTCGTGTTTACGGGTTAGAGCAAGTTATGGCCGGCGAACTTCTAGAATTCGAAGATAAAACAATTGGAATTGCATTAAACTTAGAAAATGACAACGTTGGTGTCGTTCTAATGGGTGCAGGACTTGATATCCTAGAAGGAAGTTCAGTACGATCTACTGGAAAGATTGCTCAGGTTCCCGTTGGGGATGCTTTTTTAGGTCGTGTTGTTGATTCTCTAGCGCGTCCTCTAGACGGTAAAGGTGATATCGTAAGTACAGAAAGTCGATTAGTAGAGTCAATGGCGCCTGGTATCATTACACGTAAGTCAGTTTGTGAGCCTGTTCAAACAGGTATTACAGCGATTGACGCTATGATTCCAATTGGTCGTGGACAACGTGAGCTTATTATTGGTGATCGTCAGACAGGAAAGACTTCTGTTGCAATCGATACTATTTTAAACCAAAAAGGTGAAGACGTTATTTGTGTTTATGTTGCAATTGGTCAGAAAGCTTCGTCTGTAGCAGCTGTAGTATCGGCGTTAGACGAGCGTGGCGCAAGCCCGTACACAATTGTTGTTGCGGCTAACGCAGATGATCCGGCAACATTACAATATATTGCTCCTTATACTGGTGCAGCACTTGCTGAGTACTTTATGTACAAAGGTAGTGCCACATTAGTAATTTATGATGATTTAACGAAGCAAGCTTCAGCTTATCGTCAAATGTCACTATTACTTCGTCGTCCACCTGGACGTGAGGCATACCCTGGTGATGTATTTTATCTTCACTCGCGTCTTCTAGAAAGAGCGGCGAAGTTAAGTGATGAGCTAGGTGGTGGTAGTATGACTGCGCTTCCAATTATCGAAACACAAGCGGGTGACGTTTCAGCGTATATTCCAACAAACGTAATTTCGATTACGGATGGTCAGATTTTCTTATCAGGTGATTTATTTAATGCCGGTATTCGTCCAGCTATCAACGTAGGTATTTCGGTATCTAGAGTAGGTTCAGCTGCGCAAATTAAAGCTATGAAGCAGGTTGCTGGTAAGCTTAAGCTTGAGCTAGCTCAATTCGCAGAGCTTGAAGCTTTTTCACAATTCGCGTCTGATCTAGATCAAGCAACACAAAACGAGCTTGCTCGTGGTGTTCGATTACGTGAGATGTTAAAGCAATCACAAAACTCGCCAATCCCTGTGGAAGAGCAAGTTGCTTTAATTTACACTGGTATTAACGGTTTCCTTGATGATGTTCCTGTAGCAGATGTAAAATCATTTATCGTTAAGTTACGTGGATACCTGAAGAGTTCCGTTCCAACATTCCTTACATCAGTAAAGAGTGAAAAGCAATTATCTCCAGAGAATGAAGAAGTTCTTAAAAAGGCAATCGCTGCAACAAAAACAATGTAATCCATAGTTTTTTGTTTAATTAAGAACCCATTTTTAAAAGAAATTTTAAAAATGGGTTTTTTATCGGGTTATTATTACTACAGGACTTTTAAACCAGCATGATATTAAATTAAATTGTTTATTGATTTTTAGTTGCTAAAAATTTAACTATATTCTTAAAAAAAATTTTTTGAAAGGTTTTGTGATTTTTCGATTTCAAATGTAAACAAATGCTAAGCTTTTAAAACTTTTTGAGGAAAACCCCATAACCTTTGAGTATTTAAAGTAAAATTAATAATAGGAATGTTTATTATCGTTTGAAGTCTAGTTAATATAGGTGTGTTGTTTCAGGTTTAATTTAGATTTAAATAAAAGAAGGCGATTTAAATATTTTGTATTTGTAAGTCTCAAAAAGGAGAGTAAAAATGAAAGTTAGCTCTAAAGAATTAGAGGCTAGAAAAGTTAAAGTTATTGTAGATAAAAATCCAGTTGCCACTTCATTTGAGAAGTGGGCACAACCAGGACATTTTTCTCGTACATTAGCAAAAGGACCAAAGACAACTACTTGGATTTGGAACTTACATGCTGATGCACACGATTTTGATAGCCAAACAAATTCACTGGAAGATATTTCAAGAAAGATTTTTAGTGCCCACTTCGGTCAACTAGCATTAATCTTTATTTGGGTAAGTCAAGCTTATTTCCATGGTGCACGTTTTTCAAACTATTCAGCATGGTTAAGCAGCCCTACTACTATCAAGCCAAGTGCACAAGTTGTATGGCCGGTAGTTGGACAAGAGATCCTTAACGGTGACGTTGGGGGTGGATTCTCAGGTGTACAAATTACTTCTGGAGTTTTCCAGATGTGGCGTGCTTCTGGAATCACAAACGAAACGGAACTTTATTGGACTGCCATGGGTGGTCTTTTCATGTCTGCATTAATGGTGTTCGCCGGTTGGTTCCATTACCACAAAGCAGCTCCAAAATTAGAATGGTTCCAGAACGTAGAATCGATGATGAACCATCACTTAGCAGGTTTATTAGGTTTAGGTTGTCTTTCTTGGTCAGGTCACCAAATTCATATTAGTTTACCTATAAATAAGCTTTTAGATGCTGGTGTTGCACCTCAAGAGATTCCTTTACCTCATGAGCTTCTATTTAATCAAGAATTAATGGGTCAGTTATATCCTAGTTTTAACAAAGGGTTACTTCCATTCTTTACATTAAACTGGGCTGAGTATTCGGATTTCTTAACGTTTAAGGGTGGTTTAAACCCTATTACTGGAAGTTTATGGTTAAGTGATACAGCTCACCACCATTTAGCTCTTGCGGTTCTGTTCATCTTTGCTGGACACATGTACCGTACTAATTGGAGTATTGGTCACAGCATGAAAGAAATTTTAGAAGGTCATGCTGGTCCATTAACAGGTGAAGGTCATAAAGGGCTTTATGAAATTTTAACAACTTCATGGCATGCTCAATTAGCAATTAACCTTGCTATGATGGGTTCACTTAGTATCATTGTTGCGCACCACATGTACGCAATGCCTCCATACCCGTATATCGGTGTGGATTACCCAACACAACTATCATTATTCACGCACCACATGTGGATTGGTGGTTTCTGTATTTGTGGGGCAGGTGCTCACGCATCAATCTTTATGGTTCGTGATTACAGCCCAGTACAATCATACAACAATCTTCTAGACCGAGTGTTAAGACACCGAGATGCTATCATCTCTCACTTAAACTGGGTTTGTATCTTCTTAGGTATGCACAGTTTCGGTCTGTACATTCACAACGATACAATGCGAGCGTTAGGTCGCCCGCAAGACATGTTCTCTGATAAAGCGATTCAACTGCAACCTATTTTTGCAAAATGGATTCAATCTCTACACACATTAGCACCAGGTAGTACTGCTCCTAATGCACTGGCCACTTCAAGTTATGCTTTTGGTGGTGATGTTGTAGCCGTAAACGGTAAGATTGCCATGATGCCAATTCAATTAGGTACAGCTGATTTTATGGTTCACCATATTCATGCTTTTACGATTCACGTAACTGTATTAATTTTATTAAAAGGTACTCTATTTGCTCGTAGTTCTCGTTTAATTCCAGATAAGGCAAACTTAGGTTTCCGTTTCCCTTGTGATGGTCCTGGGCGTGGTGGTACGTGTCAAGTTTCAGCTTGGGATCACGTATTCTTAGGTTTATTTTGGATGTACAACTGTATTTCAGTAACTATTTTCCACTTCAGTTGGAAAATGCAATCTGATGTTTGGGGTACAATTTCTAGTGCAGGAAAAATTTCTCACGTTACCGGAGGTAATTTTGCTAACAGTGCACTAACCGTTAATGGTTGGCTACGTGATTTCTTATGGTCACAAGCTTCTCAAGTTATTCAGTCGTACGGTTCAGCACTTTCTGCTTACGGTTTAATTTTCTTAGGCGCTCACTTCATTTGGGCATTTAGTTTAATGTTTCTATTTAGTGGTCGTGGATATTGGCAAGAACTTATTGAGTCAATTGTTTGGGCTCATAACAAGCTTAAATTAGCCCCAGCGATTCAACCACGTGCGTTAAGTATTACGCAAGGTCGAGCAGTTGGTTTAGCCCACTATCTTTTAGGGGGTATCGGTACTACTTGGTCATTCTTCTTAGCAAGAATCATCTCGGTGGGTTAATTAACATAAAATGAGAATAACAATTACTTATGGCTACTAAATTTCCAAAGTTTAGTCAAGCACTTGCACAGGATCCCGCAACTAGAAGAATCTGGTACGGTATCGCAATTGCTCATGACCTGGAAAGCCATGACGGAATGACAGAAGAGAGTCTTTACCAAAAGATTTTCGCCTCGCATTTTGGTCACTTGGCTATTATATTTCTATGGACTTCCGGCAACCTATTTCACGTAGCGTGGCAAGGAAATTTCCAACAATGGGTTTTAAACCCACTTAAAGTTAAGCCTATCGCTCACGCAATTTGGGATCCCCATTTTGGTCAGTCGGCTATAAAAGCTTTTACACGAGGCGGTGTTTCGTACCCTGTTAACATTGCAACTTCTGGTGTTTATCACTGGTGGTACACAATTGGTATGCGATCAAATAGTGACCTTTATTTTGGTGCACTTGGTCTACTACTGTTATCAACAGCTTTATTATTCGCCGGTTGGTTACACTTACAACCAAAGTTTAGACCAGGTCTAGCTTGGTTTAAGAATAACGAATCTCGCCTGAACCACCACTTATCTGGCCTTTTCGGGGTTAGTTCACTTGCATGGTCAGGTCACTTAATTCACGTAGCGATTCCTGAGTCACGTGGACAACATATTCGTTGGGATAATTTTACAACAACGCTTCCACACCCTGAAGGTCTTACGCCTTTCTTTACAGGTAACTGGAGTGTTTATGCAGAAAATCCTGATACAGCGAAACATATCTTCGGTACTAGCGAAGGTGCAGGAACAGCAATTTTAACGTTCCTAGGTGGATTTCACCCGCAAACACAATCAATGTGGCTTACGGATATTGCTCACCACCATTTAGCTATTGCTATTGTTTTCATTTTTGCAGGACACCAATACCGTACAAATTGGGGTATTGGTCACAGTTTAAAAGAAATTTTAGACGCTCATGTTCCTCCAAGAGGAAGACTTGGTGCTGGTCACCGAGGTTTGTTTGAAACTATTACAAATAGTTTACACATGCAATTAGGTCTTGCTCTAGCGTCACTTGGTGTTGCAACATCATTAGTTGCGCAGCACATGTATGCTCTTCCGTCTTATGCTTTTATGGCAAAGGATTACGTGACGCAAGCTGCTCTATATACTCATCACCAATACATTGCTGGTTTCTTAATGGTAGGTGCGTTTGCACACGGAGCTATCTTTTTTGTTCGTGATTACGATCCCGAGGTAAACAAAGATAACGTGTTAGCTAGAATGCTTCAGCATAAAGAAGCGATTATTTCGCACTTAAGTTGGGTATCATTATTCTTAGGTTTCCACACACTTGGTTTATACATTCACAATGATGTTTGTGTAGCTTTTGGTACGCCTGAGAAGCAGATTCTTTTTGAACCTGTATTTGCGCAGTTTATTCAAGCTGCTTCTGGTAAAGCTGTTTATGGATTTGATGTTTTATTATCATCTTCAACTAGTGCAGCAACAGTTGCGAGTAGTAAAATTTGGCTTCCCGGCTGGATTGAAGCAATTAATAGTGGTAAGAATTCTCTATTCTTAACAATTGGACCTGGTGACTTTTTAGTTCACCATGCAATTGCATTAGGTCTTCACACTACTACTTTAATTCTTGTGAAAGGTGCATTAGATGCACGTGGATCAAAACTAATGCCTGATAAGAAAGATTTTGGGTATAGTTTTCCTTGTGATGGTCCTGGACGTGGTGGTACGTGTGATATCTCAGCTTGGGATGCATTCTACTTAGCGATGTTCTGGATGTTAAACACAATTGGTTGGGTTACATTCTACTGGCACTGGAAACACATGACAATTTGGGGTGGTAATGCTGCTGCGTTCAACGAGTCATCAACTTACATTATGGGTTGGTTACGTGATTACCTTTGGTTAAATTCTTCACCTTTAATCAACGGTTATAACGCATTTGGAATGAACGCTCAAGCTGTTTGGGCTTGGATGTTCCTGTTTGGTCACTTAATTTGGGCTACAGGTTTTATGTTCCTAATTTCTTGGCGTGGATATTGGCAAGAGCTTATTGAGACGCTTGTTTGGGCTCACGAGCGTACACCAATCGCGAACCTTGTTCGTTGGAAAGATAAGCCAATTGCTTTATCGATTGTTCAAGCACGTCTTGTTGGATTAGCTCATTTCACTGTGGGTTATATCTTTACGTATGCGCCGTTTGTTATCGCATCAACTACAGGTAAGTTTAGTTAATCTAGTTTAGCTGTACGTTTGAAATTTAAACCGTTTAACTTTTGCTAAGCGGTTTAAATTTTTACACATTTTATTACGTATTGAATATTGCAGGGTTTTGAGTTAATATTAATAATATTATTACGGGATGTAGCGCAGCTTGGTAGCGCATCTGCCTTGGGAGCAGGGTGTCGCAGGTTCAAATCCTGTCATCCCGAAATTTGCAAGTGATTATTGTCAATTCGGTCAGTAAACAAGTTAGTAGGGTAAGACTTTTCGTTAAATTGGGTTATAATACGTTGAGTATAGTATAAAATTTTACATAAACTTTGATATATGAGTGAGTTCGTTAAACCATATAATAACGACCCTTTTGTAGGAAATCTTTCTACGCCGGTAACAACTTCAACGGCAACAAAATTATATTTAGGTAACCTTCCAATTTATCGGAAAGGTTTATCATCTTTATTAAGAGGCCTTGAAATTGGAATGGCGCATGGTTATTTCTTAATCGGTCCTTTTTATATCTTAGGTCCGCTTCGTAATTCTGAAAATGCGTTACTTTCCGGGTTTTTATCTGATCTAGGCTTAATCTTAATTTTAACTATTGGATTAACGATCTACGGTTTAGCTTCTTTTCAAGATGGTGGGAAGTTAGATGGTCTAGAATCGTCTAAAGGTTGGCGTAAATTTACTAGTGGGTTTTTCATTGGTGCATTTGGTGGTGCGGTAGTAGCATTTACTTTATTAGCTAACATTTCATTTTTTGCATAAAAAAAAATAGACGAGTTGAGGTTTCCCTCTTCTCGTCTATAATTATTTAATTGACTCTTGCTGCAATTAAGCAAGATAACTAAGCGTGGTAGTTAAAATAAAAAAAATCAAAATTAGAGCCCAGTTTAATCTAGTAATAAATTTTTCCCCAGTACTCGTACTTGAAAACAAACCTACCAAAGGACTACCCCCAACGCCAGATGCTGATTCTTTTGCGTCAGTTAATAGAATAATCGCAATAATTGAAAATGCATTAATGAACCAGATATTTTCTAGTAAACTCATTTTCTTTTGTTTTAATTAATTGTTATACACTTATTCTCCTTGAATTTTTAGCAAACCAAACCCAACGCTTAAACCGATTAAAGTTAAAGCCCACATGATCCCTGCTACACTAAATATCTCTTTAGCCATTAGTTACAATCTTTACTTTATTTGTTTGTAATATATAGGTGTTTTTAGCCTCTTTTAAATTAGAATCCGTTACGGCCCCAAACGACTAACGCTAGCGAGAAGCTAAACATTACCATAAGCGAAGACCATCCTAAACTTAGAATATCCATAGTCTTGAAAGAATGAAACGTTTTATATTTTATACCATTTGAATATAATTATAACACTTCTTACGAATTTTAGGTTCTAAATATTGTTGTTTGTGTATTAAAGGAGAGGATGGGATTCGAACCCACGGTACATTTAAAACGTACGTCAGATTAGCAATCTGAAGCCTTCAACCACTCGGCCACCTCTCCTGTTAAACCCATTATTTTAAGCTAACTCCGTTAATGAAAAATTTTTATGGTGTCATGTATAACACGCCCTGAAGGACTTGAACCCTCGACATCAGGTTTTGGAAACCTACGTTCTACCAACTGAACTAAGAGCGCAAGTAATGAACTCATACTATTCTATCCGCTTTATTAGTTTACGTCAACCTTTAAGTTAATTATAATTGCCAAAAAAATTCATTTTAGTCGGTGAGGCTTTTTGTTTTCACAAATTTATACTCGTCCTAGTACCACGTTAAAGTATTACTTTAAAGGCGTTTTATGTTAGTATATGTACTATAAAAGATAATCGTAATCAATTTACGCGTTATATTATAATGTTTGAACGTTTTACAGAAAAAGCTATAAAAGTGATTATGCTTGCGCAAGAAGAGGCAAGACGCTTAGGTCATAACTTTGTTGGTACAGAACAACTTCTTTTAGGGTTAATTGGAGAAGGTACTGGTATTGGGCCAAAAGTTCTTAAATCGGTGGGTGTGAATCTTAAAGACGCTCGGTTAGAGGTTGAAAATATCATTGGTCGAGGGTCTGGATTTGTGGCCGTTGAAATACCTTTCACGCCACGAGCGAAGCGAGTTTTAGAACTTTCTTTAGAAGAAGCACGCCAGTTAGGGCATAATTACATAGGTACAGAACATCTACTGTTAGGTTTAATTCGAGAAGGTGAAGGGGTTGCCGCTCGCGTATTAGAAAATTTAGGTGTTGACCTTGCTAAAGTAAGAAGTCAAATTATTCGATCGCTTGGTGACAATAGTGATTTAGCTGCTGGTAGTAATACAACACGAAGCAAAACACCAACTTTAGAAGAGTTTGGAACAAACTTAACTGAAAAAGCCGTTGAGGGTAGACTAGATCCGGTTGTCGGGCGTGCGAAGGAAATTGAGAGAGTTATTCAAATTTTAGGTCGTCGTACGAAAAACAATCCAGTTTTAATCGGCGAACCTGGGGTAGGTAAAACAGCGATTGCGGAAGGTCTAGCTCAGCGAATCGCTAATCGTGATATCCCGGATACATTAGAAGATAAAAGTGTAGTAGCACTTGATATTGGTTTACTTATTGCAGGTACCAAATATCGAGGGGAGTTCGAAGAACGCTTGAAGAAAATCATGGACGAAGTTCGTACTTCAAATAATGTTATTCTGGTTATTGACGAAGTCCACACACTTATTGGTGCTGGCGCAGCCGAAGGAGCAATTGATGCTGCAAACATACTTAAACCAGCTCTTTCTAGAGGTGAGTTACAATGTATTGGTGCAACAACGTTAGAAGAGTACAGAAAGCATATTGAAAAAGATGCAGCTCTTGAGCGTCGTTTCCAACCAGTGATGGTGGGTGAACCTTCCGTTGATGAAACGATCGAAATCTTATTTGGTTTACGCGAGCGTTACGAAAAGCACCATAAGCTTATTATTTCTGACGAAGCGTTAGCAGCAGCAGCTAAATTTGCTGATCAATATATTGCGGATCGTTTTCTTCCGGATAAAGCAATTGATTTGATTGACGAAGCCGGATCACGTGTTCGTTTAATGAATTCACAATTACCCGCAGCAGCAAAAGAATTAGATCAAGAATTACGAGAGATATTAAAGTCTAAAGATGAAGCTGTACGTGGCCAAGATTTTGAAAAAGCTGGCCAATTGCGTGAGCGTGAAATGGAAGTAAAAGCCCAAATTAATGCAATAGCGCAAAGTAAAAAAGGTTCCGGGGACGCGATTAACTTGACTCCTACTGTTACAGAAGAGGATATCGCTTCGATTGTTGCAGCATGGACTAGTATTCCAGTAAATAAGTTAACCAAAAGTGAGTCAGAGAAGCTTCTTCAAATGGAAGAAGTGTTACATGGCCGTATCATTGGTCAAGATGAAGCCGTGGTTGCAGTTTCTCGTGCAATTAGAAGAGCTCGTGTTGGCTTAAAAAATCCAAAGAGACCAATTGCTAGTTTTATTTTTTCTGGACCCACAGGTGTAGGAAAAACGGAGCTAACAAAAGCTTTAGCCGCTTATTTCTTTGGATCAGAAGACGCAATGGTGCGATTAGACATGTCGGAGTACATGGAGCGCCACACTGTTTCGAAACTTATTGGTTCACCACCAGGTTACGTAGGTTACAACGAAGGTGGCCAATTAACAGAAGCGGTGCGCCGCCGACCGTATACAGTAGTGTTATTTGATGAGGTTGAAAAAGCACACCCAGATGTATTTAATTTAATGTTACAAATTTTTGAAGATGGTCGTTTAACGGATTCAAAAGGTCGTGTCGTTGATTTTAAAAATACACTTCTTATCATGACATCGAATATTGGTTCGAAAGTTATTGAAAAAGGTGGTGGTAGTCTAGGTTTTGAACTTTCCGACGATCAACCAACTTCACAGTATAACCGTATTAAATCACTTGTTAACGAGGAGCTTAAAACGTATTTCCGCCCAGAATTTTTAAACCGTTTGGACGAGATTATTGTGTTCCGCCAGTTAACAAAGGATGAAGTTGCTCAAATTGCGGAAATTATGTTAAAAGAGGTTTTTGAAAGAGTTTCGTTAAAAGGTATTCAGTTGGAAGTAACTGATCGTTTTAAAACGCGTTTAATTGACGAAGGTTACAATCCAGCGTACGGTGCCCGACCGTTACGCCGTGCTGTTATGCGTCTATTAGAAGATAGTTTAGCTGAAGAATTCTTATCGGAGAAAATCAAAGCGGGTGATACTGCCGTTGTTGATGTAAGTGAAGATGGTAAAGTTAAAGTCCTGTTAGGTGAAAAATTTGAAATTATTGAGCCTGTCGTTTAAATAAAAAATTTAAATAAAAAAAGTGGTATACCTAGAAAACTTTTCTAGGTATACCACTTTTTTATTTACTGTAGTACGTTTTTTTGATGTTACACTAATGCTTGAAGTCTGGCTTTCGCTTTTCTTAACTCAAGTGTCGCCTCAATTTTTTCTTTTTTAGTAGTCGCTTCGTCTACTAATAACGTCACTTTTTCTAATTCAGCTTGAGCAGTTGATTGGTCAATTGAACTCCCTTCTTCTGCACCGTTACATAGAATAGTAACTTTGTTATTCTCAACTTCTGCGAACCCTTCCATAAGAACAATAGAAGACCAATTTCCTTCTGCTTTCAGACGCATTACGCCAATATCAAGCGCAGTCAGTAAAGGCGCGTGGTCCGTAAGGATACCAAGTTGACCAGTACTACTAGGAAGAATGATTTCTTCTGCTTCAGCATCCCAAACAACTTTATCGGGTGTGATTACACGAACATTTAAACTCATAATATATTTAACCGTTTATCTTTTCAGCTTTCGCAATAGCTTCGTTTGCGTCTCCAACAAGGTAAAACGCCGACTCTGGTAATTCATCGTACTTACCATCTAGAACGTCGTTAAAACCTGAGATACTATCGGCTAACGATACGTACTTACCAGGTGAACCCGTAAATACTTCCGCAACGAAGAATGGCTGTGAAAGGAAACGTTCTACTTTACGAGCACGTGCTACAACTTGACGATCTTCTTCAGAAAGCTCGTCTAAACCTAAGATAGCAATAATATCTTGCAGTTCTTTGTAACGTTGAAGTGTTTCTTTAATACGTTGTGCAGTATCGTAGTGTAATTCACCTACAATCTCTGGTTGAAGCATCGTAGAAGTAGAATCTAGCGGATCAACCGCAGGGTAAATACCCTTAGAAGCTAAGTTACGTGAAAGTACTGTTGTTGCATCTAAGTGTGCAAATGTTGTAGCTGGAGCCGGATCTGTTAAATCATCAGCCGGTACATAAACAGCCTGGATTGACGTGATTGAACCCTCTTTAGTAGAAGTAATTCGCTCTTGTAAAACACCCATTTCAGTAGCTAATGTTGGCTGGTAACCTACGGCAGAAGGCATACGACCAAGAAGTGCTGATACTTCCGAACCGGCCTGTACAAAACGGAAAATGTTATCAATAAACAGTAGTACATCTTGCTTGTTTACATCACGGAAGTACTCCGCCATCGTTAACGCTGTTAAACCTACACGCATACGTGCACCTGGAGGCTCGTTCATTTGTCCGTAAACAAGTGCAACTTTAGAATCTGTTAATTTATTTTCGTTAATTACACCAGACTCTTTCATTTCACAGTAAAGGTCATTACCTTCACGAGTACGTTCACCAACACCACCGAAAACCGAAACACCACCGTGTGCTTTTGCAATGTTGTTGATTAATTCCATGATAAGTACTGTTTTACCAACACCAGCACCACCGAATAACCCAATTTTACCACCACGTCTATAAGGTGCTAATAGGTCAACCACTTTAATACCTGTTTCAAAAACACTAGGTGCAGTATCTAGATCAGCGAAAGCTGGAGATGGTCTGTGAATAGGTAATGCCATGTCAGCGCCACAAGGACCTAGCTCATCTACTGGAACTCCTAGAACGTTAAAAATACGACCTAATGTTGCTACACCTACTGGTACAGTAATCGGCGCACCTGTGTCTGCAACAGAAGCTCCACGTTTTAAACCGTCAGTTGACGTCATTGAAACGGCACGAACTTTGTTGTTTCCTAAAAGTTGCTGTACTTCACAAGTAATATCACCGTCTGTACCAGTAATAACAAGAGCACTATAGATTGTTGGAAGTTCTCCACCGGGGAATTCAATATCTACTACAGGTCCAATAATTTGTGAGATGAAACCTGTTTTTGAAGCAGTATTTACCATGATAAAAATTTTTAGGCTAATTCATTGTTAGTTTATATACAAAATTTCAAAGAACTAAAATGTGAATTAAAATACATTTTAAGTTCTTTATAAAGCATGCAAATTAAAAAGGTTTTTTAATACCTAATAATCCATGACTTACATTTACTGTCTATCTAAAACCTACAGACGCTTGCCAAACAAATGCTAATAGTAAAAAGAAAACAGGGATAGCAGGCATTACGTCAACGATTGGACGAAATACTGTATAAGGTTCAGGTAGAGCGGATAGTAAAAAATTCATATCCATTTGCCGTTTAATTAGTTAAAATATAAAAAAAACTCTAAACAAATTATATAACAATTTGTTTAAAGAGCGTGTTAAAACTTTTTAAAAAGTGTTATAAAATACTTTTAAGGAAATTATTTTTATAAATTTATCTATTTGTAGCATTAATTTTTATTATTTCTGTAATTAAACTGAAAAATCCGCATGGTTGGAATTCTTCAAGTACTTGTTTTTCTTTTAGTAGTTGTATCTTTTGCTATGGTCGTAGGAGTACCCGTAATCCTAGCAACTCCTGGTGAATGGGAAAAGTCTCAAGGGATCGTTTGGAGTGGTGCTGGGCTATGGTCAGCCCTTGTTATTCTTACAGGAGTTTTTAACGTTGTTCCTGCGTAAATTAAGAATAGTACTGGTCTATTAACGAATTGTTTTGACAATTTTAAAATAAGACAACAAATGTATAAATTCTACTAATGCAGTAGAATTTATACATTTTTTATTATTGGGCCGAGTTGGATTTGAACCAACGTAAGCTATGCTAACGGATTTACAATCCGTCCCCATTAACCACTCGGGCATCGACCCCCATCTATACTAGAATTGTAACACGTCCTAGTTTTTAAAGCAATGAAATTGCGCAAAAATATATCTAACGTAGGAAGATGCTATCCTAAAAAAGAGAAAAGACCAATTATAAGTTCTCTAGCGGTGGCAGAAAGAAATCGAAATAAAGGTTTTAAAAAGCGAGCACGGTTTCTTAAAATTTTTCATAACCAGAGTAAAAAAAAAATTATACAACCTAATAGATGACTGTTAGGTTGTATAATAGTAAGCTGTAAAGTGAACTTCAGTAGCTCTTGTAGAGTCGCCCGCAGAATTTAATTCGATCCTTCTAAGTATTCACTTAAACTACGTTTTTATTTTTCTGAAGAAAAGTCAGTTTCGATCACATCATCTGCTCCAGAACTTGATCCTGATTCAGGCGCACCAGCGTAAGCTTTTTCCCCAAGTTCCATCATTGTTGACTTAATTTTTTCAATTAATTCTTTCATCATAGCAAAATCTTCTTTTTCACTATAAGACTCTAGATCAGTAATTAATGCCTGAATTTTGCTCTTTTCGTCGTCTGAAACAGCGGCACCTAAATCATCTAGGTTTTTCTTCGTCTGGTAACAAAGTGACTCTGCTTGGTTTTTAACTTCAATTTCCTCTGACTTTGCTTTATCTGCCGACGCATTTGCTTCTGCGTCCTGTACCATACGTTCAACTTCATCTTTCGGTAAAGTTGAAGCTCCCGTAATCGTAATTGATTGCTGCTTATTCGTTGCCTTATCTTTAGCTGTTACGGATAAGATTCCATTTGCATCGATATCAAATGTTACTTCAATTTGCGGAACCCCACGTGGAGCAGAGGCAATACCATCGAGTCTAAACGTCCCTAAACTTTTATTGTCCTTAGCCAGTTCTCGCTCACCTTGAAGTACGTGAATCTCTACATTAGGTTGATTGTCGACAGCTGTGGAAAATGTTTCTGATTTTTTCGTAGGAATAATCGTATTTCGAGGTGTAACTTTTGTTGTAATTCCACCTAACGTTTCTACCCCAAGTGAAAGTGGTGTTACATCTAAAAGAAGAATATCTTTAACTTCTCCACCAAGTACACCTGCTTGAACAGCGGCCCCAACAGCTACTACTTCGTCTGGATTTACTGTTTGGTTAGGTGCTTTACCAAGTAAACGTTCAACAAGAGCCTGAACAGCCGGAATTCGTGTTGACCCACCAACTAAAACATTTTGGTCAATATTAACCGAAGTTAATTCGGCATCTTTTAATGACGTTTCAATCGGTATTTGGCAGCGTTCGATTAAAGTAGAGCAAAGCTCTTCGAACTTTTCTCTTGTTAATTCTTTTTCTAAGTGCTTCGGTCCATCGGCACCTACGGAAATAAACGGTAAATTAATCGAACTTTGTGTTAATGTAGATAATTCAATCTTTGCTTTTTCAGCGGCTTCTGTAAGTCGCTGAAGCGCTTGACTATCTTTTGTTAAATCAATGCCGTCGCTGTCTTTAAATTCTTTAATTAACCACTGTACGATTTTTTCATCGAAATCGTCACCACCTAAGTGTGTATCACCAGACGTGGAAAGCACCTCAAAGACCCCATCTCCTACTTCAAGTACAGAAACATCAAACGTACCCCCACCTAAGTCGAATACGAGGATTGTTTCGTTATCTTTTTTATCTAAACCGTACGATAACGAGGCCGCTGTGGGCTCGTTAATAATACGGAGTACTTCTAAACCTGCAATTTTTCCTGCATCTTTAGTAGCTTGTCGTTGTGAATCATTAAAGTAAGCAGGTACTGTGATAACCGCCTGTTTAACGGTTTCACCTAAATACTTCGATGCATCATCAGCCAATTTTCGAAGAACCTGCGCTGATAATTCCTCAGCCGCGAATTGTTTATTTAAGGCGGGGCAATCTAACTTAATGATGTCTTCAGTTTGAATAACTTTATAAGAAACTTGACGAAGTTCTTCGTTAACTTCACTTGTTTTACGCCCGATAAACCTCTTAACCGAGTAAAACGTATTTTCCGGGTTTATTACTGCTTGTCGTTTTGCGATCTGCCCAACTAGAAGGTCGCCTTTTTTCGTATAGGCTACTACAGAGGGAGTAGTTCTTTGCCCTTCCGCATTTGTGATGACTTCGGGCTTTCCGCCCTCCATTACAGCAACAACGGAATTTGTTGTGCCTAAATCAATACCGATAACCTTTACCATTTTTATTTTTTATGTGATTTAAAACTTTTTTTGTAAATCTAATAAGTATTATGGCAGTCAATTACCCCTTCTAAAAGAGGTATTTACCGAATGCTTTTGGCCGTCTAAACTCGTGCAGGAACAAATAAGCTCTTGTGTTCTAAAAACAACCCTAGACTAGATTTTTTAAGTATTATTGACCTGTTCTTTGATTTTTCATTTAACAATAGAATGGACACGTTAACTTACTACTCTTCGAAACAGAAAAATTTCGTCTTGCAAAGGGAGTAGTAAGCCATAGACAAAACGTCAGAGGCTAAACTATAATGTTAATAACTATATGAGTGTTCATATTTATATAGAAACAATTTTGTAAAAAATTGCATTGTTTTAGAACCTTAATTCTAGATATTAAAATAAACTTTATGCAAGTTGGACTTTTTGGGAAAAAGGTTGGTATGACTCAAATTTTTGATGAGTTAGGCACGGCACTTCCTGTAACGATTGTAAAAGCAGAACTTTGCCAAGTAAGCCAAATAAAAAGTACAAGTACAGACGGCTACACAGCTATTCAAGTTGCATACGGCGAAGAAAAGTTACACAAGCTTAATAAACCACAGCGTGGACATTTAAAAAAGGTTGGTGACAAAGGTTTTCGCTCACTGGGTGAATTTCGAGTAGATAATGCCGAAGCTTTTAAGTTAGGTCAAACTATCACGGTTGATTCGTTATCCGTAGGACAACGTGTACGTATCACTGGTACTAGTATAGGTAAGGGTTTTACTGGTCTTCAAAAGCGACATAATTTTAGTCGAGGTCCGATGACACATGGTTCAAAAAACCACCGTTTACCTGGTAGTATTGGAGCTGGAAGTACGCCTGGAAGAGTTTATCCAGGTAAAAAAATGGCTGGGCAGTTAGGTAACACTACTGTAACACTAAAAAACACCGAAGTACTCTATATAAATTCTGCTGAAGATATTCTCGTGTTAAAAGGGTCCTTACCTGGTAAGAAGAATTCAGTTTTAAGAATTCAACCCAGTAGTTAAGTGTCAAAAGGGTTCTTTTCAGGAATTTATAAAAGTAATTAACGGGAGTGGTCCCAAATATTTTATATGTCTTATATTAATGCGAATCAAAGACCGTTGCTTGATATCGTTAAGTACCCAATACTTACCGAGAAGACAATTCGTCTAATTGAGCAAAACCAATATAGTTTCGCGGTGGATCCGAAATCGGATAAAGTATCAGTTAAATTTGCAATCGAACAATTGTTCGATGTAAAAGTTGTTTCTGTGAATACATCTCGTTTACCTCTACGAAAACGTAGGGTGGGTAAGTTCATTGGGACAAAAGCTCGTTATAAAAGAGCAATTGTTACATTAGCACCTGAAAACTCAATTACTCTATTCGAAGAAGAGTAATTTTTACGTACAAGAATTAGACGATTTTAAACAGAAAATATTATATGGGAATTCGTCTGTATAGGGCATATAGTCCCGGCACGCGTTCAAAGTCAGTTTCATATTTTGATGATCTATCAAAAGTCAAATCCGTAAAGGCACTAACAGTAGGAAAAAAAGCTTGCGGTGGTCGTAATAACCGAGGAGTAATTACTGTAAAAGGCCGCGGTGGTGGTCACAAACGTAAATATCGTATCGTCGAATTCAAAAGGAAAGAAACTTCTATATCTGCGAAAGTTGCAAGTATTGAGTACGATCCGAATAGAAACGCACGTATTGCGCTTTTACAGTATAGCGATGGTTCGAAAAAGTATATGATTTCACCACGTTCATTACGTGTTGGCATGCCTATTTCTACTGGACCAGATGCTGCAATTGAAATTGGAAATGCTATGCCTCTCGAGTTCATACCGTTAGGTAGTATTATCCACAACGTAGAATTAACACTCGGAAAAGGTGGTCAACTTGCTCGTGCGGCCGGTACGTACGCGCAATTAATCGCTAAGGAAGGAGATTTCGTAACATTGAAACTTCCGTCGAATGAAGTCCGCTTAGTTAATAAGCGTTGTTATGCAACTTTAGGCCAAGTAGGTAATATTGATAGTATTAACATTACTCTTGGAAAAGCTGGTCGAAGCCGTTGGTTAGGAAAGAAGCCTAAAGTCCGTGGTGTTGTGAAGAACCCTATTGATCACCCACACGGTGGTGGAGAAGGACGATCGCCTATTGGCCGTGCAAAGCCTGTTACCCCTTGGGGTAAACCTGCTTTAGGTATAAAAACACGTAAACCAACTAAAGCAAGTAGTAAGTACATATTACGTTCAAGACGTTAATAAGACTTTAAACACAATTACCAACAACTTAAAAATGGCACGTTCCTTAAAAAAAGGGCCTTTCGTAGCGTCACACGTTATGGAAAAAGTTGAACAAATGAACCTAGAAGGGAAAAAGGATATCATTAAAACTTGGTCCCGTTCAACAACTATATTACCGAATATGATTGGCCACACGTTTGCAGTTTATAACGGGCGACAACATCTTCCAGTTTTTGTAACGGATCAGATGATCGGTCATAAATTAGGGGAGTTTTCACCAACAAGAACGTTTCGCTCACATGTGAAAAAAGATAAGAAGTCAAAACGTTAGTAAAGCGCAATGAATAAAAATTCTCTACAGACAAATGAGGTTAGAGCGGTTTCCAAATACGTTCGAATGTCTCCAAGTAAAATTCGTCGAGTTCTTCGACAAATACAAGGAAAAACGTACCCAGAGGCACTACTTCTTTTAGAATTTATGCCGTATGCTTCTTGTGCACCAATTATTAAAGTTTTACGTTCTGCTACTGCGAACGCAAAAAATAATCTTGGTTTTGATGAAACAAAGTTAGTTGTAAAGTCTGCGTATGCAGACCAAGGACCAACAATGAAAAGGTTTCGCCCAAGAGCTCAAGGTCGTGCTTTTCGAATTTTAAAAGCTACGTCACATATAACTATTGTGATGGCTAACTAGACAAACTAAAAATTTACCTATTAAGTGAATTCGTGGGACAAAAAACACATCCAACTGGTTTTAGAATCGGCGTAAATCAACCGCATAAATCAACTTGGTTTGCTAATTATGGTGCATACAGCGAAATTTTGAATGAGGATTATCGTATTCGAGAATTCTTTGCAAAAGAATTTGAATCTGCTTATAGTAAAGCAGGTATTTCAAAGTTAGAAATTCACCGTAAAGTAAATCAGCTGGAATTAATTATCCATGCGGCGCGTCCAAAAGCTATTGCGGTGGACGCAAAAGAGAACAGTATTATTAATGACTTAAAAACGAAGCTTAAGCTTGTTGTTAACGAATCAAAGCAGCTTCGTGTAAAAGTATTGCAAATTGCCAAGAGTGAGAATGAAAGCTCATTAGTGGCACGTTCGTTAGGTGATCAACTTGAAAAACGAGTAGCCTTTAGAAAAGCGATACGACAGACAACTCAAATGCTACAAAAAAGTGGTGTTAAGGGTTTCAAAATACAAGTCTCAGGTAGATTAAATGGTGCAGAAATTGCTCGAGCTGAATGGGTTCGTGAAGGTCGAGTACCATTACAAACTATCAGAGCTGATATTAGTTACGCTACTCATCGAGCGAATACTATATATGGTGTATTAGGTATTAAGGTTTGGATCTTTAATAAAGAACTTTTCTAAATTACCGATTTAAGATTTTTAAAAGTAAATTTTCATGTTACTTCCTAAAAGAACAAAGTTTCGTAAACAACATCGTGGCAGATTGAGAGGAACTTCGAAAGCGGACACAATCGTTTTTGGAGACTACGGTCTTCAAGCGTTAGAGCCCATTTGGCTAACTTCACGCCAAATAGAAGCTACACGACGAAGCCTTACAAGGTATGTTCGTCGGACGGGTAAAATTTGGATTCGTGTTTTTCCCGATCGACCAATTACAGAGCGTGCAGCTGAATCTCGAATGGGTGCAGGTAAAGGTACCGTAGCTTATTGGGTAGCGGTGGTAAAGCCTAATGCCGTTCTATTTGAGATCAATGGTTTAGATAAAGAAATGTCGTATAAAGTTTTAAAACTGGCATCACACAAGTTGCCAATTAAAACAAAAATTATTGAGCGCGCCACGTAAATAATTTAAATTTACAGAATCGTATTTTCGTAGTTTATTACAATAAGTCAAATGGCTGTAAAAGAAAAGATAGGTATTGTTGTTAGCAATAAAATGGACAAGACATGTATCGTTGCCGTTAGTGACCGTACGACGCACAAAAGATACAAAAAAGTTATTACTCGAACGAAACGTTATGCTGTTCACGATTCGGAATTTAATTCCGCAGTAGGGGATGAAGTAAAGATTCGTGAGACACGGCCTATTAGTAAATCGAAAAATTGGGTTCTAATTAGCGTGTTAAGAAAATCATCAACATAAACGAAAAATGATACAACCGCAGACTTGCCTAAGAGTTGCAGATAATAGTGGTGCTAAAAAATTAATGTGCATTCGCGTCCTTGGCAGCAATCGCCGTTATGGGCATGTGGGTGATGTTATTATTGGTGTTGTGAAAGATGCGACACCGAACTTAACGGTTAAACGCTCAGACGTTGTTCGTGCAGTTATCGTGAGAACAAAGCATTCTGTTCGCCGAAAAGACGGCACTCGATTACGTTTTGATGACAACGCCTCTGTCATTATAAACAAGGATAACAACCCTCGAGGAACTCGAGTATTTGGACCAATTGCTCGTGAACTTAAAGAAAAAGGGTTTACTAAGATTGTTTCTTTAGCGCCCGAGGTACTTTAATCCAAGAGGGTTTTAATTAAAAAGCGATAACCAAATTTAAATGAAACTAGATTTAAAAGGCTTATATAAGGAAAAAATTGTACCTTCGATGGTATCAGAGTTTGGGTACAAGAATATTGAAGAAGTGCCTAAAATCGTTAAAATTTCCGTTAACCGAGGTGTTGGGGAAGCTTCAAAAAATGCAAAAGAGATGGATGCTTGCGTTGCGGAACTTTCTCTTATTGTAGGCCAACAGCCAACAGTTAACTTATCAACGAAATCGATCGCGGGGTTTAAACTCCGTGACGGCATGGCCATTGGTACTTCAGTAACATTAAGACGTGCCCAAATGTATACTTTTTTAACAAAATTGATTCATATTGTTTTACCTCGTATTCGAGATTTTAGGGGTATCACTCCGAATGGTTTTGATGGTAGAGGAAATTACAATTTAGGTTTAAAAGAGCAATTAATTTTTCCGGAAATTAATTACGATGACGTTTCACAAATGCGAGGTTTAGATATTTCTATTGTCACAACCGCCAAAACAGATGAAGAAGCGCGAGCTTTGTTAAAATCTTTTGGTATGCCGTTTACTGCAGTTTAGTTATATTCGATAAATAAGGTCTATATGACAAATGATACGATAGCTGATATGCTAACGCGAATTCGAAATGCGAATTTAGCGAAGCATCAAATAGTACAAATTCCTTCAACAAAAGTAACACGTAATATTGCTCAAGTACTTTCAGGAGAAGGTCTTATAGAGTCGTTCGAAGAATTACAAAATGGTCTTCAAACATCTCTTTTACTATCACTAAAATACACAGGTAAGGATCGTACTCCGATCATTACAAAGATACAACGCATCAGTAAACCTGGTTTAAGGGTTTACAGTGGCGCAAAAAAAATGCCTAGAATTTTAGGTGGTTTTGGGATGGCTTTAGTTTCCACATCACAAGGTTTAATGACCGATCAACAAGCCCGTAAAGCCGGGGTTGGTGGTGAACTTTTATGTTATATTTGGTAATCTTCAAGTAAATTATGTCTCGTATAGGTAAGCAATTTATATCAATACCTGAAAAAGTCAAAGTTAAAATAGACGGACAAAAAATTTCTGTAGATGGACCCAAAGGAAGTCTTTCAAGAATTTTACCGTCTTTAGTTTGTTGTACTTTAGATGATGTTGATCAAAAATTATTTTTAGAAAAGGTTCAGGATACTCGTTTAGCTCAATCTCTTTATGGGTTGTCTCGCACGTTAGTGGCAAATATGGTAACAGGTGTTTCTATTGGTTTTCAAAAACGTTTAGAAATTACTGGTGTTGGTTATAGAGCTCAGCTGAATGGCAAAGATTTAATATTAAATATGGGTTATAGCCACCCTGTAAAAATGGTTCCACCGCAAGATATTTCAGTAAAAGTGGAAAGTCCAACGAGTGTAGTCGTATCAGGAATGGCAAAAGATTTAGTTGGCGAATTCGCCGCTAAAATTAGGTCCGTACGTCCACCGGAGCCTTATAAAGGAAAAGGAATTGCTTATGAAGGCGAGGTTATCCGACGCAAAGCTGGTAAAACTGGTAAATAGGCGGCATTAGTTAAATTATTATAGTTTAAAAATTTAAGATGAGTCCGAAAAAAGCACAAAGATCTAAGTCAGAATGGTCTGAACGTGTCGTATCTATTGAACGTGTGACTAAAGTTGTAAAAGGTGGAAAAAAGATGAGTTTTCGCGCCATCATGGTGGTAGGAAACGAGCAAGGGAAAGTTGGTGTTGGTGTTGGTAAAGCTAGTGATGTAATCACGGCTGTTCGAAAAGGTGTTACTGATGGGAAAAAACATATTATTTCAATACCCTTAACGGGTTCGAATTCGATACCACATGCAATTAATGGTCGTTTTGGTGCTGCGAAACTTATATTACGCCCATCAGCTCCGGGTTCTGGAGTAATCGCAGGAAGTTCTATTCGAACAGTATTAGAACTAGCTGGTATTAAGAATATCCTGTCGAAACAATTAGGTTCAAATAATCTTTTGAACAACGCCAGAGCAACTATTAATGGGTTAAGTAATTTAAAGTCTTATAAAGCGTAACCCTTTAAAAATCAAAAAGTAAAATTATTCTTTTAAGTTAAATTTCTTCAAAAAATGGCTGTATCAGAAACGGCGAATCTTCTGAAAATGAAGATTTTAAAAATTTTAAGTCTGTTAATTCTAATTCGGGTAGGGCTTTATATACCTGTCCCGAATGTTGACTTAGATATTTTCACACAAAACCAAATAACCAACCCAGTATTTGGGTTTGCTCGAAATTTAACTGGGAGTTCGTTTTTAGGTATTGGTTCATTAGGGATTTTACCCTATATTAATTCCTCTATTGTTATTCAACTTTTAACACCTTTAGTTCCGGCGTTAGAAAAATTACAAAAGGAAGAAGGTGAATTAGGTAGACAGCAAATTAGTAAATATACTAGGTATTTAACTTTTGGTTGGGCCATCATTTTGAGTTCAGGAGTAGCTTTTGGTTTAGTCAAACCGGTAGTTTTTAACTGGAGTTTGTTACTAGCTTTTAAGATAATTATTTCCTTAACTACCGGATCAATGTTATCCTTGTGGTTCGCGGAATTAATTACAAATGAAAGTTTAGGTAATGGTTCATCAATGATCATTTTTATAAATATCATTGGTAGTATTCCAAATAGTTTTAGCGAATTTGCGCAGAAATTAAACAACCCGTCCGGGCTTACTAATTTTCTAACCATAAGCCAGGGACTACTTATTTACTTATTTATTGTTGCAATAATTGTTTTAGTTCAAGATGCTTACAAAAAAATTAATATTGTTTCTGCACGTCAACTAACATTCAATTACTCACAACAAGAGGAACAAAACTCTGAGCTAAAAAGAAGTTATATACCAATCAAACTAAATCAAGGTGGCATTATGCCGTTAGTTTTTAGTACCACGATTGCTACATTACTCTTCTACCCACTTCAAATATTTGTTACCAGTATTTTGTCAGTTGTTGGAAATGATTTTACTGCGGTTTTAACATTCTTGTCATTTGGTTTAAATATCACGCTTGTTGTGTTTTTTAGTAGTTTTTACGCATTATTAATCTTAAAACCAAAAGATTTGTCACAAAATCTCGCAAAAATGGCATACAATATTCCTGGGTTACGTCAAGGTAAACAAACAACGCAATACTTAGAACAAGTTATAAGTAGACTCGCGTTTATGGGTGGGTTATTCTTAGCATTTTTAGCTTTCTTTCCAATAGTTTTAGGAAATATTCTCCAGTTTAATATTTTCAAAAATTTAACTTCTCTACTTATACTAATTGGTGTGATTACAGATGTGACTTCTCAAATTCGAGGTTACCTAGTATCAAGCAATTATGAAAATTTGAAAAAAACATAGACTTTATTGATTTTGTCAGTTAGCATTTATTGTTAAGGGTGTTAGTTTAAAACTAGTTTATATAGGACAAAAAAGTCACGAATTTCTTGTTCGTTAATAGAATAAAAAAAAAACTTCGTTTATGAAGGTAGTAAGTTCAATAGGAAATTTAAAAAAACGGTCAAAAGACTGTCAAATTGTAAAACGCCGAGGGCGTATTTACATTATTTGTAAAAGTGACCCGCGTCTAAAAGTTCGACAAGGCCGCGCAAAAATGAAACGTAAATAAAAAGTTAAAACATGGCACGTATTTCTGGCGTAAACCTTCCGCGTAATAAACGGATTGAAATTGGGTTGACATATGTATTTGGTATTGGACGTACTAGTGCGAAGCAAATTGTAAGCGATGCAAACATAGCACCGAGTACACGTTGTGGTGATCTTACAGACCAGGAGGTTACTACGATCAGGGCCCTTATTGATGATAATTATCAAACAGAAGGAGATTTACGACGTCAATATTCGCAAAACATAAAAAGGTTATCTGAAATTGGATCAGCTGCTGGTCGTCGTCATCGAGTAGGTTTACCCGTTCGTGGTCAACGTACACGAACAAATGCACGTACTCGTAAAGGAAAAGTTAAGATAGCTGTTGCAAAGAAAAGCTAAAAACTACAAAAACATTTTAACCGACTATGATTAAACAAATAAAACGGTTTTCTGGAAAAAAATCCAAGAACACAGTCAGTACTGGCGTTGTTCACATAAAATCGACTTTTAATAATACAATCGTAAATATTACGGACAAGCAAGGAAATACTCTATTTTGGGCTTCTGCTGGTGGTAGTGGCTTTAAAGGCGCGAAAAAAGGAACACCTTTCGCCGCACAATCTGCAGCGGAAAAGGTAGCAAGTATCGCTTACGAACAAGGTATGCGACAGGCGGAAGTTGTTGTTAGCGGCCCTGGAAGTGGTCGTGAAACTGCTATTCGTGCGCTGCAAGGTTGTGGGTTAGAAGTATTAGTGATTAAAGATATTACACCGGTACCTCATAATGGCTGCCGACCGCCAAAGAAGCGAAGAGTGTAAATTCAGAAACGCTAAACTATAACATTTTAATTTACCTCTAATTTTATATGAATGTTATTCTATAATGGTCCAAATTCAATGCATTCAAGATAAAAAGGACAAAGCTACGGAGCTTTATTCCCAATACTCAATTGGACCTTTTACTAAAGGCCAAACTACTACTATCGGGAACGCGTTACGTCGAGCGCTTCTTTCAAATTTACAAGGGTTGGCTATCGTCGGAGCACGAATTACTGGCGTTAATCACGAATTTTCTACGGTACCCAACGTTAAAGAAGACGTTATTGACATACTGCTTAATTTAAAACAAATTATAATAAAAGGAGAGGTTAATGAACCCTTTGTTGCACGCTTAGGAGTTAAAAACCAAGGTATTGTAACAGCAGGTGACATTGAATTACCCGATAATGTTGTTTTAGTAGAGCCGAGACAATATATCGCTAGTATCACAGGTCCTAGTGCGCTAGAAATCGAGTTCCTTATTGAAAAAGGCTGTAGTTACGCATTAAGTGAAAAAAATGAATCGTTAACTCCCGAAGGATTTTTAGCTGTGGATGCCGTTTTTATGCCTGTAAAGAAAGTTAATTTCTTTATTGAGACTTCACGTACGAATACATCATCCGAATTAGAGAGTTTGATTCTAGAAATTTGGACCAACGGTAGTATGACACCAGCCGAAGCATTGAGTTACGCGGCAGAAGAATTAGAGAACACTTTTGGCTCTTTAAAATTAACAAAAACAGTTTTTCCGGTTCAGCTTAGTATTGAAAAAACACTAGCCGAAGAAAAAGTCGGGCATCTGGATAATATTTTTATTGAGGAGTTGGAATTATCAGTACGAGCATACAATTGCTTAAAGCGTGCGAATGTTCATACATTAGCTGATTTATTAAAATACTCCGCGGAAGATCTTTTAGAGTTTAAAAATTTCGGTCAAAAATCGGCAGACGAGGTTTCGGATAACTTGAGAAAGCGATTCGATATGGACTTAAACAGATAAGCAAAAAAAACGATTGTCAAAAGGCAAGGTTTGAAAATAATAATTTAAAATTTCAAACTTTTTGAACTTAGAAATAAAAAACGATTAAACAACAACTACAAGCAGTTAAAATAAATTATGGCTTTAACAACTTCAGATTCGAAGTCGGCATTTTTTGGTTTAGGGCGTAGAAAAAGCTCCGTTGCTAAGGTTATACTAGTTCCAGGGACAGGTTCCATGGTCGTCAACCACAAACCAGGTGAGTTATATCTTCAATTTAATGCGCAATATATTAACGACTCAAAAGCTCCATTAAAAACGCTTGGATTAGACACAGCGTATGACATTTATGTTAATACCCACGGTGGTGGTTTAAAAGGGCAAGCTGACGCTATTAAATTAGGTGTCGCGCGAGCTTTATGCTACATGTCAGCAGAAAATCGTACTTCCCTGAAAACCGAAGGTTTTCTTACACGTGATCCTCGTATTAAAGAACGTAAAAAGTACGGTTTACGAAAAGCGAGAAAAGCACCACAATTTTCGAAACGTTAATTTTTATTTAAATGTAGGAAAAAAATGCCTAAAACAGAAATTCACCCTGAATGGTTTCCAAATGCGAAAGTTTTTTGTGATGGCCAATTAATAATGAAAGTAGGTTCAACACGGGAAAAATTAAACGTAGATATTTGGTCTGGTAATCACCCATTTTACACTGGGTCACAAAAAATTCTAGATACCGAAGGAAGAGTAGAACGCTTCATGCGCAAATACGGTATTGAAAATCAAAACGATTAAAAACATTTATGCCAACAATACAACAGCTAGTTCGATTTGAACGTGTATCTACAAAAAAGAAAACGAAATCACCCGCCCTTAAATCATCACCACAAAGGCGTGGCGTGTGTACTCGTGTGTATACAACAACACCGAAAAAACCGAATTCAGCACTTCGTAAAGTAGCTCGAGTACGATTAACGTCTGGATTTGAAGTTACAGCGTACATCCCAGGAATTGGGCACAATATTCAAGAACATTCCGTAGTACTAATTAGAGGAGGGCGTGTAAAGGACCTGCCAGGTTGTCGTTACCACGTAGTTCGAGGAACTTTAGACGCCGCTGGTGTAAAAGATAGAAAACAAAGCAGGTCAAAATATGGTGGAAAAAAACCTAAGGCCGCTTAATTAAGTCAAAATTTCACCCCATAAATATTTATGTCACGTAGAAATAGAGCTCAACGGGTATTGGTCGAACCAGATAGTATCTATAACAGCCGATTAGTTACCCTACTTGTAAGTCGAATTTTAAAATCTGGAAAAAAATCATTAGCCCAGAGGATTGTTTATGATTCGCTAGAGATGGTCGCTACAAAAACGGAAGAAAACCCAATACTTATATTGGAAAAAGCAGTTAAAAATGTTACACCTCAGGTTGAGGTGAAAGCACGACGTGTAGGAGGATCTACGTACCAAGTACCAATAGAAATTCGCGCGTATCGAGGAACAAACGTAGGATTAAAGTGGCTAACAGAATTTGCACGAGAACGCTCTGGTAAAACAATGGCTATGAAGCTATCAAATGAAATAATTGACGCTTCTAAAGAAGCTGGAAACAGCATTCGAAAAAAAGAACAAGTACACAAAATGGCAGATGCAAACAAAGCCTTTGCACACTTCCGATATTAATATCTTTTTATAAAAATACGTAATCTTCGCCAAAAGTCTTTTTAAATAAAAAATTATAACTATAGATTCAATATGGCACGCGAAAAGTTTGAACGATTAAAGCCGCACATTAACATTGGTACTATCGGACACGTAGATCATGGTAAGACTACGTTAACGGCTGCAATTTCGGCTACGTTAGCAATCTACCAAACTTCTGGTGCATCGAAAAAATTTGATGAAATTGATTCGGCTCCAGAAGAAAAGGCTCGTGGTATCACAATCAATACAGCTCACGTAGAGTATGAAACTGAAGGACGCCACTACGCACACGTAGATTGTCCAGGCCACGCGGATTACGTAAAAAATATGATTACTGGTGCCGCTCAAATGGACGGTGGAATCCTTGTAGTATCCGCAGCGGATGGTCCAATGCCACAAACTCGCGAACATATTTTATTAGCAAAGCAGGTAGGTGTTCCACATCTAGTTGTATTCTTAAACAAGGCTGATCAAGTTGATGATGAGGAGCTACTAGAACTAGTGCAATTAGAGGTTCAAGAGCTTCTAGAAAGTTATGATTTCCCTGGTGATGATATTCCTTTCGTTTCTGGATCTGCCCTTTTAGCTTTACAGGCTGTTGAAGGCGGACCTAAAGAAAGAGGTGAAGATAAGTGGGTAGATCTAATTTACGAATTAATGGATGCTATCGATAGTTATATCCCGACTCCAGAACGTGAGACTGATAAATCATTTCTTATGGCCGTTGAGGACGTTTTCTCAATTACTGGTCGTGGTACAGTAGCTACAGGTCGAATTGAACGTGGTGAAATTAATGTTGGTGATTCTGTAGAACTTGTTGGATTAAAAGATACAAAAGATACAACTGTTACAGGAATTGAGATGTTCCAAAAAACTCTTGATAAGGGAATGGCCGGAGATAACGTTGGTATTCTTATTCGTGGTCTTCAAAAGACTGATATTGAAAGAGGAATGGTACTTGCGCTACCTGGTTCAATTACTCCTCATAAGAAATTCGAGGCGGAAGTTTACATCTTAAACAAAGAAGAAGGTGGACGACACACACCTTTCTTTACAGGTTACCGACCTCAATTTTATGTACGTACAACGGATGTTACCGGTACTATCGTACAATTTACTGGCGATGATGGTACTGTTGCTGAAATGGTTATGCCTGGTGATCGTATTAAAATGACGGCCGAGCTAATCAACCCAATTGCTATTGAGCAAGGTATGCGTTTTGCTATCCGAGAAGGTGGTCGTACTGTTGGAGCAGGTGTAGTTTCTAAAATTTTAGAGTAATCTAACAAAAATCATTATGAGTTTAAGTAAACCGCAAAAACTCCGTATAAGCCTTAAAGCTTATGAAACAAACCTTCTTGACAATTCGTGTAGTAAGATCGTGGACGCGATAAAAGCAAGTGGTATCGACGCTATTGGACCAATACCGTTACCAACGAAACGTCGGAAGTATTGTGTTTTAACATCCCCGCACGTAAATAAAGACGCGCGTGAGCATTTTGAGATACGCACGCATAAGCGCATCATTGATGTTTTTATGCCTACAGATAGTACCTTAGAAAATTTACGTAATTTAGATATTTCAGCAGGTGTTGACGTAGAAGTAAAAAATTTCTAATCTCCGATTAGAACAAAAAAGAAGTTTTCTTCCCATTTTTGTTATGTAAATAACACAAATGAGAAGAAAACCTCTTTTTTTTTACCTAAATTTTAAGTCTTATGGTCATTTTGATCACTTGTTGGCAATTTAATGCTAACTTCTGTTATGCAATCTGTAAACGAACAAAAATCGTTACTAATAGACTTTAAACTAAAACGCTTTAACGGGACTGACGGGACTCGAACCCGCAACTTCCGCCGTGACAGGGCGGTGCTCTAACCAATTGAACTACAATCCCAAGATTGTTATACCCTCAATTATACTGAAACATAGAGTATACGTCAAGGATACACATTCTTCTAACTAACGCAGACTTTTATTTTAGTTAACGTTAAACACGTTATCCTATATGTTTGCTATAAAAATGAAATATCATTTGATTTCTGTGACTGCTGGTAATTAGTTTCTTTTAGTTTACGTAAGATTTTCCCGAAGTACTCTTGCAAGTAAATTTCTAAACTAACACGAGGATTCGCCCACTCAATCTCATTCGAAGGGGCACGAGTTAACTCTGGACTATTTCCAATTTCACCAAATTGTAAACGATCTGAAATATTCCACGTGAATTCAAAAAATCTAAAAAATCTTTGTAGAATACCAAAAGCGAAAAAAGGAATATACGAAGTTTTTGCTTTCTTTCCGGATAAACGTTCACAAAGGTCAATAATCTCTTGAGGTGACCAAAATTTTTCACCAATTAACGAAACCGTTTTATTAGTCGATTCGGTACTATTTAAACTTTTAACAACGGCTTGTGCAGCATCCTGAGCGTCTAAATACGCGGTAGGTGCGGAATTTCCCGGTAACCAGATCGTTTGGTTATCTAATACAGGAATAGCATACTGACTAATAAGTCCTTGAAAAAAGCCGGAACACTGAAAGACTGTATAATCAAGCTTTGATTCCACTAATTTCTTTTCCATCCTTACCTTTAAATCTAGTAATGGAATCGATGGATTCTTCGACGCATTTAAAATAGAAAAATACACGAACTTTCTAATACCCGCTAGCTTAGACGCCTCAATAAGCGCAATCTTACCACGCCAATCAATTACTTCGGAAGTGTAACTACTACTTGAGCGGATCGTTGCACAATCGATAACGACAGTAACTCCTTTTAGCGTTAAAGGTATCGTGTCCGGTATTGAAAGATCTCCATACACTAATTCAGCTCCCCAGTCCTTTAAAAAAGCACCTCGTCGGAAATCTCGAACTAAACACTTTACAGGATAACCTTCATCTAGTGCCTGCTTTACAATTTGACGACCTAAAGTCCCAGTACCCCCAACAATAAGTACACTCATAACAAGGATCTATTAAACTTTTCTAAATATAAAATACATTATAACAAATTTAGTTCCTTAAAAAAGAGGACGTAAGCACACGAGTTTTTGTTATTATTTGTTACCGCCTTTGTTGGATTCCTTACAAAATAAAAAACTGAAAATCCTCGTAATAACGCAGAACAGATACATTTTTGTAGGGAATTTAGAAAAGACTTGACATCTAGGGGCGACCTTTGTTATTATTTGTTGTAGATTAAAAGTTTAATTATCAATTCAAGAAAAACACGAATACCATGGAGAGTTTGATCCTGGCTCAGGATGAACGCTGGCGGTATGCTTAACACATGCAAGTCGAACGAAAGTTTTTAACTTTAGT
>Ga0209709_10000225_pt1 | contig 54670 bp, 44 predicted proteins | sample ArcticOcean_MG_C_2_FD_187435 | JGI IMG/M metagenome (GOLD analysis project Ga0209709, IMG submission 187435) | Marine microbial communities from western Arctic Ocean - ArcticOcean_MG_CB4_136 (SPAdes) (version 2) | ecosystem: Environmental > Aquatic > Marine > Oceanic | place: Arctic Ocean... | reverse complement strand
GCGTCGACGGAAATGACGCGCTTGACGGTACACAAGTGCGATACCCACCGCGGGTGTCCCCCTTTTTTTCACGCGCGCGCGATCAGTGTGTGAGACACGTGTGCGTTGTACAGACGCGCACCATGCTTACCGACTATCTGGACGAGGTTGTGACTACGAGGGCACACGATGCGTACAAGGGAGTGCCTCTCGCAACGCATTCGATGTCGGCGCGAGGTCATATTCTCGAACGCGTCGCGATGCGAGTCATGGAGAGGACCGTGGGAGAGACAGCATGCGATCCGCCGCCCGGCGTATGCATCAATGGTGCGAAACGCGGCCGGAATTCGGCGACATACGATTTCATGATCCAGGGCCGGCGCATTGAGGTAAAATCCTCAATGTTGACGTGGGATACGGATGGACGACGATGGGTGGCGCAATGGGTAAATGTCAAACGCGACTCATACGACGACCTTTTACTTGTTCTTTACACCCCGTTCGGTTTGTACATGTTCCTTCACGACCACACATACGGCGTATCGACGAGCGGAATGATACAAACTGCATGTGGTGGTAAAGTTTCGGTCCGTGCGCCCTGCAACGAGATGTCCATCTCCGCCGCTCTGGATGTGATTCTCGGGAAAATGAGTCACATGCACTACACAACGCTTCCACTCACCGAAGTTGGGGATATTGTGACTACGACAATGTCCCACGACGCGTACGCCGACGTTCCCCTTGCAACACATTGCCAAAAGGCACGTGGTGATATTCTCGAATGCGTCGCGATGCGAGTCATGGAGAAGAAAATGGGGGCGACGGCACATCCTCCTGCACCCGGTACATGCGTCAACGGCACCAAACGCAGGAGGAATGGTGAGACGTGCGATTTCATGATCCGGGGCCGGTGCATCGAGATAAAATCCTCAATGTTGACGTGGAATACGCACACCCGTCGATGGAGGGTGAGCTGGATAAATGTCAAACGCGACTCATACGACGACCTTTTACTCATTCTCTACACCCCCTTCGGTTTGTACATGTTCCTTCACGACCATACATACGGCGTATCGACAAACGGAGTGTCTCAGGCTGCAAAGGGTGGTAGAGTTTCGGTCCATGCGCCCCAAAACGAATCGTCCATTTGCGCGGCGACGGACGTCATCCTCAAAAAAATGAAACATATGCACTACGCGTCTCTCGCGTACTCATGACGTATCACGTGTGGACATTGGTTCACGAAGTTGCACATGGCCTGTTTGTACTTTGGAACCCGTTTCGTCTGTGGAGAGCATGGAGACTTTTGTCGCGACCGTCTCCGAGGCGGCATTCGCACACTTGCACACGCGATTGCATAAAAAATGGAGGGGTTCTCGCATGCTACGACACGTGTTTGAGAATCTCTTCGCGAGTCACGACACCTTCGCTCGTCCATGCGACGCGCGCGCCACTGTCGACGACATACTTGAGGAGTGGAATCCCCTGAACCTTGTGCGTCTCCGCCAGATCGCCGTGCACATCGACGTCGATTTCGACGACGGTCACGGATTCCTCCTCCGCCAACGACCTAAGAATGGGTTTCAACTGTTGACACGGATCACACCAGGACGCTGTAAAGTACAGAAGAACGTTTGCATCATGCGTCTTGCTCTCGAGCGACTCGCTGCTTTCCAATTTCTTGTACATCGTCATCCCGTCGGGTGGTGGTTGATTTCGGTGCGGCGGATTTTTTCGGCGTGCCGTGAACACACGGCACGTCCTCGTCGTCGTAACATTCAAGCGGTCGCGAAATGCGTCGCGATCCTACGCACACGTCCTCCATTGTAAGGGGCCCCAGAATGCGCACGAGATCCACGTCGTTCCGTGCGTGTTCGATGCGTTTTCCGACGCGCGCGAGACGACAGCTACACGCCGCCTCGTACAAACTGCTGAGGTCCGCTCCGGTGAATCGTTCCGTCTCGTTGGCAACCTCTGCGACCGTGACCGAGTCCGTGTGTTCCTGGTTCATGAGAATGGATAGAATGGAGATGCGTTCGCCCCGCGTAGGTCGCGATACCTCTATCTTGCGTTGGAAGCGTCGCGACAAAGCAGGGTCCAGACTTTGTGGACAGTTGGTGCACGCGATGACGACTACGGCTTCTCCCTGGATGCTGTCCATGTTGCGCAGCATCTCGCACTTGAACGAGTACACGCAGCTCTGGTCACTTTCGGACCGCGCGCGACCAAGGCCATCTATTTCGTCCATGAAGATGATGCACGGAGCGTACCGCGTGCGCGCCTGCGTGAATACCGCCTGCAGGAGTTTCGGACTGTCTCCCCACCACTTGGACTCCAGTGCCGCGGAGTGGAGGGTGATCATGGGAACACCGCTCTCCGCTGCGACCGCGCGTGCAAGCATCGTCTTTCCCGTCCCCGGAGGGCCGTGCAACAGGATCCCACTCGGTGGTTTCATCGATCGCAATCCGGACTGGTAGAACACGTCGGGATTGCGCATGGGTATCGTGACGCTGTTGGTGAGTTCCTCCTTCACCGTCGTGTGCCCTCCCACGTCGCTCAGACGTCGACTTTGGTCTGGCATCGTCACCATTGCATCCACGCGCGCGTCCTTGGCGTTCTCACCTCCACCCCCGGGCAGGATGGGTTCGTTGGAGAGCACACGCTGCACGACTACCACGATGAGGGTACTGACGATAAAAAGGACGATGCGTGAAAAGAGGGACGTCGTTACCTCACTCATGTCCATGCTTCTTACAGGAATGCAATTCGGTTTTCTCGTTTCTGTATATGACCACGCAATTTCACCAAAAACTTTTATGCCACACACATACAACAAGTATCCTCATGTTGCCGTTTACACACGCTAGGCTGGGATATGATCCGAGTGCTCCGATGGCTGCACCGGTCGTCCCGTACAGTGGACCTGTCGGGTTGTCGCCCAGTGGTGCAACACCAAAACGCAAAACGAGTCCAACTGCGGAGGAACGCCGCCGTGAAAAGGAACGACGCATGGAGGAACGGGAGCGCAAACTCAGAGAGGACTTCGAGCGCAAGCAACGAGAACACGAGGAAAAGGATCGCCGTGTCGCAGAGGGAAAGGCGCGTAAACTGGTAGAAAAGGAGGCGCAGAAGCAACGCGAGCGAGAGGAACGGGAACGACTCGCTGTAGAACGCGACGCCGAGAAGCAGCGTCTCGCCGCGGAGGAGAAGGAACGAAAGAGAGTGGAACGTGAGGAGCGGGATCGCCTGGTTGCAGAGGAGAAGGCGCACAAACGCGGACAGAAGGACCAGGACCAGGCGGCCGAAAAACTCAAACGCGACGACGAGGCGCGGAAACGTCAGTACAAGGTCACCATGATGAAACACGTCAAGGAGGAACGCACGTTGACGCGACAGTTCCCAGGAGCCTTTGAGAATGTGACCTGTGGTCTCACACCCGACGATGGCTTCACATTCACGGAACTCGAGGGTCTTCCCATCGGATCGATGGAGACTCTGATCAAGGAGGACCATCCCCGCGACGTTCTTGAGTTGGCGATGCGTGCCTTTGACGCGCAAGTGAAACGTTTCCGCCTCTGGGAGACGGGTGACGGCGTCATCATGCGTCAGGGCACTCCCGGATTCAACGCCAAGACGACCGACGTTCTCAACACGCTGCACGTGACGGGTGCGCGGGAATGCAACAAGGTGCGATCCGACGGGACGCGCGAGCCCATGTTGCATCAGGCGACGGCGCGCGCGTTGCTTCACCCTCTCACCCCCGTATCGCGCGCACTCGTCATCCACCCAACGGGCACCGGTAAGTCCTTTGTAATGATCAACACGCTCGACAACTTCTTCTACGACACGCGTGACAAGGTCATCGTGGTTCCGTCGTATGTGGTCCAACTTCAGATCGTGCAGGACATGATTCAACTTCTCCCGTCCGATCGGCCCCTCAAACGTTGGTATCTCAAGTGGCGTTCCGGCATCGTCCAGACCGCGGAGACGTCCACGGACAAATTGAACCCGACACGCATCCGACTCCTGGAGGCGCTCCGTCGATACGAAACGGGGGCGGACTCGATTCGAGGAGACTCGGACTACTTGTGGTACGTGGTCGCCGCGTTGAGTTATCAAACGATGCTGACTCGCAACGCGTCCATCGACGGAGGTAAGGGGTCAGCGTCTAGACCGAAACGTGCGACCGAAGACGACGAGGACGACATCCTGGATGGGTACGACAAGGAGAGCGAAGAGGCGGACGTCAAGGTGCCCGAAATGTTTCCAGACAGGGAACGACTCACGGTGTTTGAGGCGATGAGGCAAGGATCTACAGATGTGATCGACCTGTGGGAATTGCGGTCGCGCATCGTCTTCATGACGTACCAGGATCACAAGCTCGGGTTTTACCGGAAGCACCCTGTCTTCTCCCGCACGACAGGGCGTGCGCCAAGTGTATCCTTCAACGACAAGATCGTCCTCGTCGACGAGATGCACAACCTCGTCGACGAACGCAACCCCAACCTGAACCGTGTGCAACAGCGCAAGATCTTCGGTGACAAGGCGTATCGTGTCAGCTACGAGGACAAGTTGAAACTAGCCATCGAGTGCAGGGACAAGGGAACCTCCTGTAGGGAGGACAGTCAAACCGGAGAGCAGAGAATTCCCGCGGAGTCGGACATACGCAAACTCAAAGAAGCAGTCCTCATCTTCTCGGGCATGAAGAAGGTAATGCAAAAGTGCTCCAGGTGTATTCTGATCGGTCTCACTGCGACACCCATTGTCGAAGGAGACGGAACACGTGCCGCGGTGCAGATTCTGAACTGGATTCGCGGTTCACCGGTGTCGTCCAAACGAGCAGACGTCAAAGGAGGCGACGCGGAGAGCGACGACATGGGTGCACAGAGCGATGCGGACAGCGATGCGCCAGCACAACCTCTGCACGAGACGACATTCATGGGCACCGTCTCTCGCTATGGCGCTGCGGGCAGTTCCGCGGATGCTCTTCCGTCTCCGTCGTCCCTGACGGGAGGACGCGAGTCGCCGAAGAAGAAAAAGGGAATACCCCACGTGGATCTGGGGCCGTACGAGGGGTACGTGTCCGTCTTCGGAGTGAAACCCACACAACTCTTTGCCAGGGCGGACGAGACGTCGTATCCGAACTTGATGCCCATTCTCACGAACGTCTCGCCAGAATTCCTGGAGCCGGGACGCGCCAAACGCGGAGAGGACGACGATGCGGTCCTCGAGGAGGAAGAAGGGGATAGCAACGTCATTCCCACGTACGGTTTGGGACGACTGCAGAGTCTCATCGCAAAGTATCAGCTCGCAAAGCGCGCGGACCAATGGTTTGAGGAGCAGTCGGAAACCCAACCCTACGCTCCCAATAAGAAGAGCGATGACATCGAGTACTGGGAGCGCAGCAGGGCATGGACGTCCAACCCTATGCTCTTTCGCACCGAGACGGAGATGCCTCGGTGGTCACAGGACGGTCTCCGCCCCTTTGGTCGGTCCCCGCCACGCATTGGATCGTGCGCATGGTTGGAACGTGCGTCGAAAAGGGACAGTACCTCGTGGAGAGATACACGGCAACCGTGCTGGATCCGATCGACCATCGCGTTCTCGCAACTGCATCCCGTAAAGTTGGACGAGAGTGGCACTCTCTCACGCGACGGCATCGTCGGTCGCAACGGCTCTCTGGAACTCGAGATCGGCAACCTGGACAAACGTCTCGTCCCACGCGACGCGGTGGAGGGTATCACCATCCACGCGGACCACGTGTTTATAAAGACGTCCAAGGCGACACACAAACTGTACATGTTCGACGCACCATTGAAGAAGAATACGAGACGCGCGTTCGTGGAGTTGACGCGCAATGGGTCGAAACATGTCGTCGAAACCGTGTCGGGAGACGAGGATCCGGAGTTTTACGTGATTCGGAACGAAAGGGAGGAGACATTTACGGTGGCCAACCTGTCCACGATCACGGCGCGGCGCGAGAGTCAAAACTTGGACTACACCCCCGACTACGTTTACTACGAGGAATCTCAACTGCGCGTGTTGTATCCGCGGCGCCTGGCGGAGTACAAGCAGGACGAGGGGTCGTATTGGATGAACGTTTTCTACGGGGGACGCCAGTTGCGAGCAGCACAGGCGGCGGCGGTGCTCGCAGAGGGAACGCGCGTCGGAGGCATCCAGGACCAAAACGTGGACGTCTCCGGATTCGCCATCGACATGGCGCGTCACATTGTCAAGGACGCGTTCTCGCGCAAGGGAAAGACGCTCTGGTTGCTCCATGAGGCACACGGTCTCGCGTTGGTGCGTCGATGGCTGGAGAGCGCCGACGCGAAACGCATCGCCGACACATCGCGCATCATTCTCTTCGGCTCGTATCGCAACGAGGACAAGGTTCCCGTACAGCGGGCAGTCAAGTCCTTCCTCGAGACAACGTACAATGCCGCGTCCAACGTCGACGGCAACGTGTGCAAACTATTCATCGGAGGCGCTGGGGACTTGGGAGTGGGCGTCACCTTTACCGAGGTGCGCCACATTTACCTAGACCTGACGTCGTCGTACTTTAGCATCGTGCAACAAATGGGACGCGGACAGCGACTCTGCAAGCACGTTCGACTTCCCGATAGTGAACGGACGCTCAGTTTCCACCTTCCCATTCCACTCATGACTCTCGGATGGGGCGCACCCGCAATGAACGCGACGGTCCGCACGTCCCCGGGAGGCATCGGAACCGTGACCGCGGAAATGGAACACTTTGTGCCCAGGTACAAGTTCGGCACACGGCGCGAAACCATATCGGCTCCACTGCACGTCCCCCTGCACGCCCTCGACTCCCTCAACGACCTACAGCGTGCGCGGTTTCAATTCTACGCAGGAATGCAACTCTTCCAGGACGTGGCCATGGACGCTAACTACTACCGACGCGTCGCCGGATGGGAACCCACGCGCATCGACCTGGTGACCGAACCCATCGATCGATCCAAGGTAACGTCCATGGTGCGGGACCTGGTGAAACGCTCCCTTTACAAATCTCCGTTTATCGCACGCGGAATCACAACACTTGAACAAAAAAGTAAGGACAACGAACGTGCAAACCAGGAGGCGGCGGACAACCCTCCCAATGAGGACGATCGCGAACGCAGATCCACACACAACCCGGAACGCATGCGCTACCTTGAGGAACTTGCCGCTCGTCAGGGAAAACTGCAGAAGAAGGAGATGGTCACACAGAAAAGGGAGGACAAACAGCAGCATAAGGTGATGAAGGAGGTGAGGAAGCACGAAGACGCGGTCGCGAAGCGCAATTGCGCCAATTACGAGGTCAAGGGGTTTGGAACCATCGTACGTCGCGACCGTCCGGACGAAAAGGTGAATCAGGCGCAGGCGATCAAGATGATCCTCGAGGGGAGCAAGGAGGGAGATCCGCACTGTCAGGTGCTTCACAGCGTGCTCAAGATGTTGGACGTTGTGTGAGACGCCTTTTCCTGTGCGCGATGGCGAAGAAGGTCGCTGTGAGGGGCACTACTCCAACTCCTCGACACGAGGGCGCTTCGTCGCTCGCGACGTCGACGTGTCGGCGAAATACGTCACCATCTTCTCGATCCAGCGCCGCACCGCACCCGAGTCGCCGCCAAGACGCGTCGGGTTCCGACGCGTCGCGATGATGGCGTACACTGCGACAAGCGACCGATCGAATTTGCCAATGTACCGAGTCTGCCCCTGGACGGTCGCCTGCACGTAGTACCCGCCGTGCGGTTTAGGGTTGACGTACTTGTACGCGCGCTGACCGTCGGAATTGTAGTACCCGAGGTCGTACGTGTCCACTTCGCGCTGCATGAACGACTCCGGAAAGGAGTTCTCATGTACCATGATCGGGGGCTGCGGCGCACTCCGTGCCACCGGATGAGACGACGTGCGTTCGGGTACATAATCGTCGTCGCCGTCATCCTCAACGTCGTCGCGCTCCACATCGTCGGGTGTCACATAGTGGTCCGTCTGGGCGCGTTTGCGCGCTCCACAGGTGATGACGTCGCAGATACCCGTGTGCATGTACGGTTTGCTGCATCCCACCATAATGTCGCACGGTCGGAAAGTGGTGCGTGGTGCCACCGGTGCTGCAGGTGGTTTGATGCGGACGACATTGTAGACATTGTGCAAACGAGGAGGAGGATGTTCCTCCACCGTGTAGGTCGCCTCCTCCTCGTCCTCGACGTCGTCCTCCTCCTCCTCCGTCACATCGCCGTCCTCAAAGGGAGGTGGCGGTACCGGCGTGTAGACCACAGGCGAGTGGTGCGACGCGTCGCGGTCGTACTCGACGAGCGAGTATCCTGTGGGTCGCTCCTTGAGCGCCGTCAGCACGTCCGCAAACGCCATCTGCTTGACGAATGGGACCGTCTTCGGCACGCCGCCCCGCGGAGGAGACGTGAAGAGTGTGCCGTTGCCGTCGCGTTTCGCGTAGATGTAGCACGGGGCGAGGATGACGTCACCCTCACGCTCCATGACGATCACGGGTCGTTTGAGGTTGTGCGCCATTGCAAACATGAAGGCGGTAGACGCGCCCGCCTGTTCGGTACGCGGGCGCCAGTGACCGAGTGTCTTCCAGGCGTTGAGAATGGAGGTGTCCGGCAAATCCTCATTCTCGCGCACCACCGCCGCGTCGATGCCACCAATGGGTGCGCTACCCGTCACCAAGTCCACCGCCGCGATGCGCGCCGTCTTCACCGTCTCCAAGGTGCGCACCGTTGGCGCCGCCACGTCCGCAAGGTCGGGGATCTCGAACCCCGCCATGGCGGACAGCGGAAAGCAGTCTCCATTGCGCGCCGCGCCGTGCATCGTGAACCCAAGCTCGCGCAGATCTGCATGCGCCTTGGTCACGGGGACGGGCGGTTTGACCATCGACTGCGGACGCGCCTTTGCGACGGACTGTTTGCGAGGTCCCTCCGCGTACTCGACGTCGCCGTCACGCGGTTCCAACGTATCCATCTTCTCTCGCATGTACGTGAGCGTCCCGACGCCCATGTCGCACACCTTCAGAATGGTCGGATACATGGGGTCGTCGACCACATAGTGCGTTGCCACGCCGGACGTCACCGTCTCACGCGCATTGATGTGGTTCCGGTAGGGGATGCAGACTCCGGGTTTCAGTTCGCGGAGAGGAGGGGTGATGGAGAGGTTGGAAAACACGTCCGACCTGTCGAAAATGCGAGCAATGACGTCATTGTTATTGTCGCCGTAGAGGATGGCCTTGTCATGTATGTAGACATGCATGGGGACGTCGAACTTGGACTCATGTCGCGGTTCGCGCAGAAACTCCACGTATCCGCGATCATCGTACCGCGCGAATTCCGTCAGTCTCTTGTTCTTCCACGTGGAGTACGACCGATCGGAGATGGGGATCGAAACGTCCATCACACCCATCGACTGCTCGCCCTTCATGACGTCGTCGGTGTTGTTCTCTTCCGTGTCCTCCGTGTCCTCCACAGGCTCTGACACTTTGTACTTATGCATTATCTGGCGGTACCGGTCGTTGATGTCGCATTTCTCCAAGATGGTAGGCCAGTCGCCGTCGACGACATAGTGCGTACCCACGCCACTGACCGTCGTCGACTGGGTTTCCCGACAGTGAATCGCGTACGGGATCGTGATTCCTGGTTTCATCTCACGAAGATTCCAATGCAGGTTGGAAAACACGTTGTTAGTGTCGACGATGCGTGTACGATGGGTGTCGTCCATGTCGCCGTAAAGGATGGTTGTATCGTCTATCATGATGTCCATGGTGTTGTAGTGCACCGCCTCGCCAAGGCCGACGCCTAGAAAGTCATCATGGGAAAACACCGTGAACTGCTGGAGGTGCTTGTCCTTCCACGTGGAGTACGACCGATCGGAGATGGGGATCGAAACGTCCATCACACCCATCGTCTGCTCGCCCTTCACGACGTCGTCGGTGTTGTTCTCTTCCGTGTCCTCTACAGGCTCTTGCGTCGCGACCTCCTCCTCCATGGGCACGAGGTAGTCGTTGACCGTGTGGTGCGGGGGCAGATCCTGGTCGATGGTCGTCCCCATGCGGTAGACGAGGGACGTGTTGGGGACCGAGACGCACACACCGTCGGTTCCCGTCTCGACGAGCGACGACACTACGTCGGTCATCACGACGGCACCGTGCGTCTTGCTCTCCACGAGGGTCACCGGGGTGCCCACCTCGAGGGGGTTGCGTGGGGTGAATGGACCAACGGTGCGGCGCACGGTGCCGTCGCTCAGGGACACGACGCGAAAGTTCTCGAGTACGGCGATGCCGCCGTCGACCTTGGGAACCATCGCGTTCCAGACGTCGCCATTGGGGAAGGTGAAGGTGCACAGCATGATGATCTCTCTTGCGTTCTCTCTTGCGCGTTCTTTTGTGATTGGTACGTGACACGTTTCTCCTTTTGTGATTGGTACGTGACACGTTTCTTGCAGACGCATGTAACGGCTGTATCAACAACTGCATTCGAATGTGACCTACCGTTTTGGACACAGACGCGCAAACCCCTCATCCTCTTTTTCTTCGTACATTCCCCCAAACCCTTCCCTCCCCTCCACAGCGACGCTCAGGGGTACGCGACCTTGTAGGAGATCCCCGTGTTCATCACAAGTTCGATGTCGGTTCCCAGGTACACTGGAACCATAGCACCCGGAGAGTGAGATACACCGTCGACCACTGTGCCATTTTGTCCAATGACGTTGACGAATCCCATGCACCCGTCCCCAAGTTGGACGGGTGAGCTCGCGAGCTCCACCAATAAATGTACACGAGAGACACACGAGTGCATATTTTTTCTTCGACGCCCAATGATCTGCATAGCATCAGAGCGAATCACGAGGATCGACGAATGCGCAGGGGGCGCGCCATCTGTACGTGTGGCAGTGAGACGGACTCCGTACCATGCACGTTCCGCATGTGCCATGTGGAACGTAGTCGATCGTGGAATCGAGACGTTCACATTCGTCAAACAGTGAATACGGCGACCCACACATGCGTGGATCAACTGCGTGTCGAAAAGTTTGCAGATCTGCTTCATCTTGCACGCATCGTGAACGAAGCAGAGAAACGTGCTGATGTGGACCCATACGTCGAACGGAAGCATGGTGGTGCAACACGTGAGGGCGGAACGCTGCCCTCGCGTGAGAGGAGCCATTGCAATCGTTGGTACGCGAGTGGAGTTGGTACAAACTCCAAGAACTGAAGACGAGAGATCCGAAACGGATCAAAAAAGTAATAGGATACCAATACACAACGAACCTCACAACATGTGGGAGAACCGCCCGTCATGGAGGCGTGGCAGCAGAGCTCGATCTCCCCCAAGACGACGTCGCAGTGGAGGCCACTCGCGCCGCCACCGACACACCGTGCGACACTACAGGAAGCATTCGAGACATCGCCAGCGTCACCACAACCACCACCCCCCTCGTCACAGTCGACGAGGACGGCGAACCTCCTCGTCCCGGAATCGTAAACGACGTCATTCGAAACGTCGCTAGAGGTCCTCAAAGAGGCGCTCGCGCTCCAGGCGACGTTTCGGAGACGTTCGAGACGCGCGTAGGCGTCGAAGCATGTTGCGAGGGTCGCACGGCGGGTACGAGACGCGTCCGATGTCCTCGTAGAGGAGGTGGTGTGCGTAGTAGACCTCACCGCTGGACATAATTTCCTTCCGCGCCGTGCGGACCGTCGTCCGCGCGCCGTATGGCAGTTTCGTGTGCGACGTGCCGCCGTCGTGTAAGAGCTCCGTGCGCACCGTCGTCCAAAACGGATCCACGAGGGCACCGCACCACGCGGCGACTCCATTGTGTTTCGACAATCCCAAGTCCTCGCGCAGCGCCGTAATGAGGGTGAGAAGGTCCAAGTGGGGGTGATAGGGCACTCCCTTGTAACGCTCACTCGTAATCGTGCGTGGATGCCGGTCAAACTTGGCACTCGCCATCCCAAAATCGATGAGGAAAACCTCGTCGGTACCACGCACCATGACGTTCTCGCCGTGAAGGTCGCCGTGCATAAAGGAAAACTTGGTTTGGAGCACGACCAGGAGTTCACACACCTTGACCAGGGCGTCGCGCACCACGCGCACCTGCGCCGACGCGCCAGTCTTCTGTACGTGTGCAAGGAGGGGAACGTCCATCCGCTCCATTCCCAACACGCGTCCGAACCCCGGCACCGCCGCCGCGAAGATCGTCTCGGGAATGCGCGCCATGTGCGACGCGGACGAATGATGGTCGCGCAGATAGCAGTACAGTCGCGTCTGCATGATGACCTCGTTCACGTCCTCGCGCATGCTCACCTTGACGTTGCGCTTGAGGACCACGTCGCGCGGTCCGAAGGTGCCCAGCATGACGCGCCCGTACTCTCCCCTGCCCAGCACGGACTGCACCGAAAACTCCTGGTCGGTGAGGAACCGGTACCGCCCGCGCAGGACGGACGTCCCGGGCGTCGTCTTTGTCGCCTGCGGAAAGAGCCGACGTCGGTCCTCGTGGGAACCGACCGTCTCTATGATCTGGCACAGATCGTACATGTAATTTCTTACTCATGACGAATGCTTTTTTTTACCGCGTCCCTGAGTATGACATGAAGAGCAAGCGACACGTGATAACCTGAAACGAATGATTACCGACATGATCACAGAGAGGATGACCGCCGAACGGTGTTACCAAGCGTTCTTAGACACGTCTCTCACTCCCGCTCGCGCTTCTTGAACAGCGACTGGAAGACGTTCGCCTTGACTCCCATGCGCTTCGCCTCGAGACGCTGCGTGTACTCGCGTGTGAGTTTCGCGTAGTCGATGGAGGGAACGTACTCGAGCATTTTTTTCATCGCGTCGCGGATGCAGTGCTCCCAGTACCACTTGTAATTGAGTTCGAGTCCGTGCTCCTTGGCGTACGCCGGGTCCTCGGCGAGATCGGTCGTCTTCGACTTCTTGTGCCCCTCGTTCAGTAGGACGTACTCCACCTGCTCGTTCACCTGCGCCTCCGACCCCGCCTCGCGCTCCTTGCGCTTCTTGTTCACGCGCGCATGTACGATACTATCCGACTTGTGCGCCACCTTGGACGACAAATTCTTCTTGAGCGTGAGCAACTCCATGGGAACCTTGCCGTCGACGAGCGCGTCCATGCGTGTGCGGAAGCACGCGAGCGCCTCCGCCTCGTCGCGACGCAGGATGAGCGCGTCGCGCACCTCGCGCATGATGACCTTCACATACGGGAGCGTGTCCTTGCGCTCCGTTTCCACACCCTTGGCGTCGATGCCCTTGCACACCATTTTCCCCTTGCCGTCCGGTTCGAATTTCAACCCAATGTAACGCTTCTTGCCCTCCAGTAGGTAGGGACGGAAGATCTTCTCAAACTCCAATTCCATGGCGCGCAGGTTCAACTCGTTCTGGAAAATGTTGGTCAGGAGTGCGGCCGCCTCCATGCACAGGCGCCCGCACTCGTCCACGTCGTCCACGTCCGGGAACATGATCATGACGGAATCAGTGTCGCCATAAATGATGACGATTCCGGGAAACCGTTCGGCAAGAATGCGCTTCTTGTGCGCCATCGCCTCACGACCGATGAAGGTGACCGTCGCGGAAATGTCGAGACACGGAAACTTGGCGCCCGCGTCGAGGGACGTCCCACACGCGCCGTAGATGGAGTTCATCGCCACCTTGACCGCCAACTGACGCCCGTCGTACACCTTGGACATCTGTACGTGATGGTTGTACTTGGCGTCGTCGACTCCCTTGTACTGCTCCGCCTCCTTGAGCGCCTTCTTCACCATTCCCTTGGCATTCGTCCGCTCCACCGCCAACTCCTCGAGAATCTGGGGAAGGATGCCGCGATGAACCTTCTCCGATACAAAGTGCGTACGATAGTCGGAGGAGATGTCGTAGTGTTGCACTCCCTCCATGTCAAAGAGGTCCGAATCGATGACACACGTCGAATGGCAGAGGTTGGCGGATATCATGATCGCCGGGTAGAGCGACTTCCAATCCAGAGTTCCAACCGGGCGCTTGTGGAACCCCTTGATGGGGTCGTTGACGACTGCACCGTCGTACCCTGAACGGTCCTCGCCCTGAAACCCATCCGGTGGACGGTTCATTAGGAGAGGCGTCGCCTCAGCCACGCGCGCCTTTTTCAGAATCTGCGAAATGAACCGCACCTGCTGCCCGCGAAAGTAGACCCATTCAGGAACGATGCCAAAGACCCCCGAGAACTGGTAAATCTCCACCATCATCGCACGCGCCGTGTTGAGGTCGTCCAGAATCTCCGAGTCCTCGACGCAGTAGTACCCGAGACGCGCGCGGTCCGTCGGCGTTCCATTGTACAAGTCGATGATGGCGCGATGCTTCGTGTTCAATGGTGCGTAGCAATGCTCCCCCACCCGCACCCAGTGGTGCTCCACCAGAGGTGTGGTGATCCCCATACCGCGCCATCCGTCCTGCGAAAACTCGTACAGTGCACGTCCACCCTGCAGTGCGTCCACAAGATGTCCACAACCTTCGAGTTCGTACGCGGCGTCGCGATCCATGGTCGCAGTCATGCGCCGCCATTTGAGACCGGAGGCGAGTTCCACCTTGCTCTTGCCGCAGAATTTCTTCGCCATGTAGTCCAACTTGTAACTGTCCTCCTGGGTCAAGTCGCGCTTCAGCTTCACATACCAGTCGTAGTTGGAACGACCAGGCGTGTCAAAGTAGCGGAGGAGGTTGTCCCCCATGCCAGACGACTGCAGTTTGAGTTCTCGAATGTTGCACCGCTTCAGCGCGAATCGTGACAGGTAAAAGAATTGGTCCAAGCCGTGTTTCTCCGCACGGTCGCGCAGGAAGGGGTTGTCAAAGTTGACTCCATTGTACGATACGAGTGAATCGGGGTCCTCCTCCAAGATGACGCGTTGAGTCATCGCGAGAACCTCCGCCTCTGTGCTGACGGCGTGCACGATGACGTTGGGAATCGAATCATGGTCGCGCGAACCCACAAGAACGCGCTTCACGTCTTGCCCTTGACGAAAGACGAGCGACACCTGAATGACATCTGCGGAGGAGGACTCCAACCCCGTGGTCTCGATGTCGTAATAGCACGTCTTGGTAGGTGCGTTCTCGTCCCGCCCCTGCACGGTAGACAGTTGCGTCCGCGCGCACTGCACCTCCAGATTGCACATGGAGACCCGCTCCTTGCAGTGATTCGGTCGCTCGATGCGGACCCAACGCGACGGCGTTAGGTTGGTCTCCTGCAGAAACCGCGTCGTCGGATCCACAAACCACTCGTGCGCCTCACGGTACGTGTGGCGCGTCTCCTCTTCGTCTCCCGTTCCGTGCTCGTTCTCAAAGTCTTCCCACGACGCCAGGTGCGATGCAAGACGGTTGGAGTACAGTTCGTACATCTTGGTGTGTTTCTCGTTGTCCGTCTGCACCGTCTTGTAGCGCTGCACGAGCTGCGTTGTAGAGTTCTTGGACGCCTCGACGCGCAGACGCTCCAATGCTTCCTTGTTTTCGCGTTCCACGCGCTCGAGGGCGCGTACCTTGTCGCGGAGACGGAAGATGTCCTGGTGCTTGCGGAGGCGCACCGCCAGACGCCATGTCGCGAGCGACGGGTAGGACACCTCCGCGTACCGATGCTCCTTGCGCTTCGATGCAGTGGTCGGATCTGGTTCGTACCCCATGAAGTGACAAAACGTGCGCTCCGTGCACACGAGGGACACGTCGCCCCGCTTCTTGAGTGGCGCCAACTCCTCCTCCAACTCAATGCGCAGGTCGCGCAGCGAGTCGTCGGCGGTCATCTCGAAAAAAAGAACGGGACGCACACCCTCGGTGCGGACGCACACGGACTGTCCCTCCGCGGTGCGTCCCCACAGAAAGGCGACACATCCAGGGATCTGCTTGTCGACGGTGCACGTTTTGACGGTGCGGTGCCCATTCTCCAGGAACAGTTCGTCCATGGAGGACGCATCCGTGTCGACGGCGCGCGGGTAGCGCTCCTCAATGGTCAGGCTGCAGAATTGGAACTCCATTTGGCGTGCGTGTATTGTGTCCTTTGGTTGGTACCAAAACACACACTGATTGCCTCTAGACCAAAGTCTTCAGATCCGTATTCGGAAGCGGAGTCGGAGTCGGAGTCGGATCTGCGGGACCAGCGACGGGTTCCGCCATGGGAATGGCTGGGTCGACATTAGTTGAGGCAAGATTGATCGCGGGTACAGGTTGTCCCATCTGTACAGGTTGTGCAGGCGCTGGAAGCTTCGACAGCTTTGGAACGTGTGCAAATCTTGCCAGGATCTTCGGTACGACCTTGTCGAGGTCCGCATCCTCTGCAATTTCGTCCTGGAGTATGCGTAGACGTTCGGGTCCGAACATCTTCAAGAAAATCGCCTTGTGGAACCGTTTCAGTTCCTGTAGCCCCTTCATCAATTCTTTCGATACCTTTTTCACATCTGGCACTTCTGGATGCTTCTTTGCAAGCTCTGGTCTCACACTCTCAGTCAGAGCCTCCAGTTTCCTGTATTCCTGAATGAGTTTTGCCTCCTTGAAACTTGTATACCCCATGACCTGCTCGATTTCCTTCACTACACCATGTATGATAGTCATCAGAGAATTGATGACCTCGACCATGTCATCTTCACCGAGTTTTTCAGCCATAATTTCTGCGACATGGGTTCTCAGACGAGTTCCTGTAACATAATTCGTGCGAACACCAATTTCTTGCATATGCTCTGCGTAGGAAAACTTTAGTCTTGGATCAGATTCCTTGGAGAAACCAATCTGTTTTCCAATCGAGTCGAGAACACTCAACAGTCGTTCTGAGGTCTCAGAATCCTTCTTGAGTAATTCGTCTGCATTCACACATGCATGGAATGCGAAGAGACTCAAAAACGGCTGTGATCCCGGCGTGAATTTAACTTTGCCGAATTCAGTCTTGAAACGGTCCACCTTCAAATCACGATCCGACCTACCGTACGCTCTCTCATCCTCCACACCACGGAACCGCCTCGGCGACCGCTTGGGCGACCGCGACCGACGCGGACTCTTGCGCGCGGCGCGCGACCCACGGCGGCGCTTGGGCGACTTGCTACCAGATCTTCGACGGGACACACGCGGCATAACTTGTGTGTGTTGTTGTTACCCCAAACACAAAAAAAACCTCTCACATCAGCTTCCCACTCGACGTCACCGACGAACGGCGGAAGCTCTCCAACTTCGCCGTGGCGGTCAACACCGCCATGCGGTTCTCGAGGTCGACGTTGGTCGAGCGAATGCCCTCCACCTCCGTGCGCAGTGATGCGTTCTGTCGTTTGAGGTTCTCGCGCTCCGTGTCCTCGCGAGCGCGCTCCACGGTCGCCTGTTGGAGAGACGTCTTCAACCGCTTCGCCTCCTCGTGGTCCACCAGAAGTTCGTCGACACGCCGCTTCAGCATTCGATTCTCGTTGGTCGACACGCTCGCCTCCACACGCGTCTCCGACAATTCCTTGTAGTGAGACTCGCTCAGGGTACGGTGCTCCGAGTCGCGTCGCTTCAGTTCATCCAACATCGACTTGTGCACCTCGACCGTCTTGTCCTGCGACTCCTTGACCGCAGAGTGCATGCGATCCAACTCACCCCCCAATGCACGCTTCTGTTCCACCACCCGATCCCGCTCCGTCAACGAGGCGTCCCGATCGCGTTCCGCGTCCACCACCTCCTCACGCATCGCATTCATGGTCTCGTCAAAGGTCTCGTGGAGGAGACGGTTTCGCTCCTCGAGCACGCGCGCACGCTCGTCGGACGCCGTGATGCGAGATTCGTTGTCTGCCAGCATTCCCTCCAGACCATCGATCAGGCATTGCGCCTCGCCGTCGACTGCGGTCGTAGTGGTCACCGACCGTGTCTCCCCTTCCTCGTCCCTCAACAACCCCTCCGTGTCCGTGCAGGCGTCCACCTTGTTGACGAGCGCCAACGGAACGTTAATGACATCCTTCTTACGCTCCACCTCGTCACGCAACGTGTCATTCTCGTGACGAAGACGCTCTAGGTCGCCCGTAGTAAACATGGTCACCTGCTCGCGCGTGTGGTCCACGATCTTCGTGTACAATGCTCCTCCTGCGAGGGAGGATAGAAGTTGGTGCCGCACGAGACGCGCCACGTCGTCGCTCTCCGGAAGGTCGTCCAGCAACGCGTCGGGACGCGTTGCCGAGAAGGTATCGATGCGTCGCTCCACCCACTCCCGTGCAATGTCCGACGATCGTTTGATCCGACCCAATCCCGTGGCGTACGCAAGAGTCTCGTTTAGGATGCGATCCAGCGTGGCCTGCACTTCTTCTGTGGGAGAGGTCAGAAACCGTGCACTCTCGAACAGGGTGGTGACCTTCTCTCGTAGTATGGTGCGCGCCTCACTCTCCTCACGCGGCGCCGTCCACTCCGTCTCCACCATCGTGCGCATCGCCTCTTGAATTCCCGAGAACACCTCCGTCTGCTGCGCGCGCGCAAGAAGCGTCCACGTGTCCTCCACCTTTGGAATCGCACCGTCTTTGTTGATCATGTGCACGATGTTGCGCACGTGCTCCACGTAGACACCGCCACCCACCTCGATGCCGTTGACCGTGTACCTGCGTGTGTTGTCGCAGACGTGATCGCGGAAGATGTTGAGAAACCGATCAAACTTGGGTGATATGCCCGACGACCCCTTGGCGTCCAACTTCTGAGCGCTTTCGCCGCGATGCGGACGTGGAAGCGTCACCAGGTGACGTTCACCAAACACGCTGCGAATCGCGTCGCGCGTGGCGCACTTTTCCGACCCTGACGGAGGTTGCAGTGCCTGCTCCAAGTACTCTTGATTTTTCATCGGTTTCCCATCACCGTCGACCATTTGCAGAGAGAAATCGCGCAACACCCAGTATAGGGACGGATCGTGTCCTCCTCCCTCCAGGGACTGTGAGATTTTGGTCATCAAGGAAAGGGTTTGGACTGCCGCCTCGTCCAAATGGGACATGGAATTGTACGCAAAGGCTGAGCAGATGAGCACCGCGATCGCTAAAATGCGCACGTCGTGCTGCGACTCGGCGTCTAGGGCGTCGATTCCTTCCGTGTCGAGCACCAGAACGTCGTTTCCGTTGTGCGATATCATCTCCGTGCACAACCAGATGCCGCGCGTGCACGCCTGAACCGTCTCACCCACACCAAACCCCTTTCCCGCGGGACGGTTCAGCAGTCGATTCAGCAGAAACGATTTACCAGTGCGAAACTTGCCGGCACACGCGAGAACGCTAAACGGCTTCGTCCTCTGCGACAACCATGTCGCCGTCTCCTCATCGACGCGGTACTGTCCGTCGACGAAGGCGATGAGGGGACGAATGCTCGACATATTCTCCGCCCACGGTTGGTACCGTTTCGTTGGTACGCCATTTTGATGCAGCAAAAGAACACGGACTCTGTTGTTCTCTTCTACGGACCTCCGCCGTCGTCGTAGACCCGCAATCAGATTGCACGACCAAGCACGGAACAACACACGTCGGATTATGGACCGTTACCTACTGTTTCCACCTGCAAAACGGCAGTACACCGTGCAGTCGACGCGTGTGCATGGTGTGATTTACAAGTGGTGCCTCGACGGAATTGACGCGGATCATCACCTGCACGGCATCGTGTATATTGGACAGGTCGTCCGTGTCGGTGTGACGTCTGCTGAGGAGGCGCTGCGCATGCGAACGAAGGAACACGTTGCCGACGCGACGCGGAACCCGAAAGATTTGGGACTGCATTGGGCAATCCGAGTCTTTGGTGCAGACGCACTCACAGTGACCATTCTAGAGACAGAGTGCCTTCCTCATATCAAAACGATGGAGTGGGCAGACAAACGTGAACAGTTTCACATTGCAGAAAATGGAGGGGTCCTCAGGAATCCAGATCGGAAGTGCAAGCAAACTCTCAACCTTACTCAAGGTGGACAGGGGAACCCTCGAGCAAGATGGGAGAGTGTGCAGGCGCGCAGTCTGACGAGGTGGATGGATGTCAAGGAGGAGCTCGAGACGTACTACGCCGTCAAGACAAACCTACGCGTTCCTAGAGACCATGTCACGAAGAAGGGGACTCGTCTCGGGGAAATCGTGCACACGATCCGTTCTCGACGTACCTACGTATCTGGTCATCCCGAACGTGTGGAGTGGTTGGAGGCGCGCGGATGGGTGTGGAACGAGCATGATGCAATGTGGATGGATATCAAGGAGGAGCTCGAGACGTACTACGCCGTCAAGACAAACCTACGCGTTCCTAGAGACCATGTCACGGAGAAGGGGACTCGTCTCGGGGAAATCGTGCACACGATCCGTTCTCGACGTGACTACGTATCTGGTCATCCCGAACGTGTGGAGTGGTTGGAGGCGCGCGGATGGGTGTGGAACGAGCGTGATGCAATGTGGATGGATGTCAAGGAGGAGCTCGAGACGTACTACGCCGTCAAGACAAACCTACGCGTTCCTAGAGACCATGTCACGAAGAAGGGGACTCGTCTCGGGGAAATCGTGCACATGATCCGTTCTCGACGTGACTACGTATCTGGTCATCCCGAACGTGTGGAGTGGTTGGAGGCGCGCGGATGGGTGTGGAACGAGCGTGATGCAATGTGGATGGATGTCAAGGAGGAGCTCGAGACGTACTACGCCGTCAAGACAAACCTACGCGTTCCTAGAGACCATGTCACGAAGAAGGGGACTCGTCTCGGGGAAATCGTGCACATGATCCGTTCTCGACGTGACTACGTATCTGGTCATCCCGAACGTGTGGAGTGGTTGCGTGCACGCGGGTTTCGTATGCACGCTACCAACGCCGTACTGGACGCACAGCGTTGGGAGGAGGTGGAGAGGGAGGCACACGTACGTTGCACGGTAGATTCACTCGTCGAATGCGTTGTGAACGACGCATGGGCGAATCAACTGTAAACGTTTCAATTTTTTTCTCAATACGAACCATGACAACGATGCCCGTGAGTCGCATTCCGAGTGGACGCGCACGTCGCGCTCCGTCCCATGGTGGGGAGGCAACGATCCTTCAGACAAATCGATTACAACCCCTGTCTCCGCTTCGCATGGACCTGGTGGCCGTCGGACCGAAGAAGCGTCTTCCGCAGGTCAGCACGTGGTTCCACTCCTGCACCACCGACGGCGAGGAGCACATTCGTCCGACGGATGCCGTCGTTCTCTTCCTCGCCGAGGGACACATTCCGGTGTGCTACCTCCTCCGCAATCTCGTCGATCAGCTGTACGATATGTACAAGGCGGAAGAACCTCTCACGGACGTGCGAGGCAACGAGGTTACCCGCCAGCAGTTCCGGATCCTCGTCAACGCCGCCCGCAAACACCTTCCAGAATTCGAAGAGCGTTTTGCCCGAACGGAAGTGACGCGCATCGCCAATATTATCGTCAAACCCCAACTTTTGAATCACCACCAAATTCTCAGTCGCGTGAAGAAGCAGTGGATGGCGGGCGATATCGACAAATCGGACATGAAGCGTTCGCAAATTCAGTCCGCAAACGACTTTGACCATCGCTACAAGACGGTCAAGGATCGTGCCAAGCGCATGTACGACGAGTTGGGACCCATGGAGAGCCTGACCGTACGTAAGGTGGCCCGGTCACAAGAGGAATACGAGGAGGCGATGACGTTTGCGTGACATTAGAATACGGTACACAGTGGTAGCGAGTCACACGCAACGCAAGTGACATGTCGTCGGACGATTCCTCCCACCCCCCGGGCACTCTCGTGAACCTTCACGACCTCGAGTCGCGCGCCGACCTGAATGGAGAGACGGCGTTGTTGACGTCCAAGGTGCTCGAAAATGGTCGTCACGAGGCGTTTGTTCTCTTCAACGACGATCGAGAGAAGAGACCGGAGGGTATCAACATACACGAGAAGAACTTCACGGTCAACACTACCGAGCGTCGCGGACGCGCCAGTGGATGGAACGAACTCGGGTGTAGGTTTGTCAATACCAAGAATTACACGAACGGTCTGGACGCCTTCCAGTGCGCGCTGGACGTGGCGTCCAAGGACTCGTCCGAGTGTCGCATCGAAGGATGCGACGCACTCTGTCTCATGGTGTGGTTGGGACTTCGCATGAACACTGAGGGAGTGGAGTTTGACGGTGAGCGGAAGGCAGCGCAGATCGTTCAATTCGGTTTGAAAAACATCTTTGCCGAGGTCCTTGAGAACGACGAGGTGGTGACGGAGACGGCAACGGTGGACATGGGCGCAGGACGCATCCCCACGCGCGAGGCACCCGTGCTGCTTCTCTCCATCAAGGAGAAGGACGTGTCGCGGCACTTTTTCTACGACGAGATCGAAAAGGTGGTGCACGAATGTGTTGAGAAAAAAATGGAGGACATGGGCAACAAGGACAAGGATGGAAACAGAAACGCCGTGTCGCTGGATGGAACGGAAAATGTCTCCGAGGCGCCATCGAGCGGACAGGCAGAGGTGCTCGGATAAGAATGCAACACTCGTGCGTCGCAGTAATCGGCGACGGCAGCAACGAGACGTCGACAAACGTAGATGGATGAAGCAGATGCGCAACACAACGCCTGAACCCATCATAGCGCACCTACGAACCACATGCATGATGGAGACGCCTCCATCTCCAGACTCGACGACGGATTGGGAGAAAGTGTCCGAGGTGAGGACGAAGCGTGTGACGTGGAGTAAATGGTTCCGGAGTTTTTTATATTCACATTGAACAATACACTCACACAATGGATGACGCATTGCAACGATGCTATCGCGCCGTCCCGCTGAAACACGTGCGAGATCTCGCACCTAAACGCGGAGTCCTCGCACTCCGCTGTGTGCGCACAGGCTGTACTGCGTGCGCAGACTTCGAGACCGACGGCCGTCCCGTATTCGAGGAACGTCTCAAGTCAGAACACTCATCACGTCTCAACATACGCCGCTGGAACTGTGACGACGCAGAGATGAAGGACCTTGCACTCGCTGCTGGAGTGACCGACATCCCAGCGTATGTCCTCATCTCCTCGACGGGAGACGTGGAGGTACGCCACGTGTCCTAATCATGGCGATGCGGTCGATATTCCCGCGCGAAACGTCGTTGACACTCGGGTCGTGTGGACGTGATTCATTCTTTTTTGCCTGGCGCCAACGTCAGTCGTTGAAGACCCTGGTGGTATGTGAAAAGAGTGTAACGGTCATGGCACTCGCCCAACTGCTGTACGACGTGTAGAATGGGGACCACGTCGTATCTATAAAAGTAGGAGGGTGACCCCATGCACAAATCTAAAAGAAGGGTACCAAAGTCGTACGCCCCCGTCGACCCGTCGTGCAACGAGGGCATGACGTCCCACGCGTCCTCGTGCACGTGCGAGGAGTCGTAACGAGACCGACGCCAGAGACTGGCGACGCAACCGTTCATCGCGTGCTCGTGTTCGTCGGATCGCACGACCCAATGGAGTGGCATCTGTGGCGTCCGCCCAGGGTGGCGCGGAAGCGTCGGATGCACATGCAACTCGTAGATTAACGAGGAGCATGGGTAGTAGGCAATCGTGTTTTGCATGGTCTCCCGAAAGGCGCGCCAAATGATGTGTGACACAAACAGAATCGCCGGTGCGATGTGAGGCAGATCGGACCATGTACACCTCAGCAACGGAGTGAGGATCCATGCCACCTCACACAGAACGTCCTCTGCGTTCCTCCCTTGTTTCATCTCTCCCAAACGTTTGGTACACACACTCACTTCCTCTCCTGAGTGGTACACACACTCACCTCCTCTCCTGAGTGGTACACTCTACGAGAACTTAGCCGACGACAATCTTCTGGCGCTTGGCGGTCATGCTCGCCGAGAGGAGACCGCGAACGGCGTACATGCGACAAGTAGATTTTCTTGACGGCGTAGTACGTCTCGAGCTCTGGAGACATCGGTACCTGGTTTCTAACAACCCGTTCGGGAATACTGATACAGTTAGCCGGTTTCTAACATCACCCAAGAAACTCGCCTCGTTTCTAGCGCTGAGTTTCTAAAGGCTGGTTTCTAAGACAGGGATCTTTGATCCCGGATCGATGTCTTACTGTAGGTTTTTTTTTGTCCTCGGTCATACAAACAACGAATGCCGTCGTCCCGTCACCGTCTGTCCCGGGGGTCGCGTCGGCCCCGGGGGTCGCGTCGGCCCCGGGGGTCGCGCATTCAACACAGCACGGGACGCAATGTCCCGTATCGCTCCATGTCGACGGTGGTGGGAGTGATATCGACACACGGTACGCAACGGGTGACCGCAGTGGTGGACTCCGGTGCGGCGCAGAGTGCCGTGTCCGCGACGTGGTTGCGTGCACACCCGGACTTGTGGGCCATGGTCGTGCCGACGAAGAACAAATTCAGCGGACTTGTGGGAGAGGTGTTGGAGACGGATGGTATGGTGCGTCTGACCATCGACCTGTCCGGCTTCCAGTTTCAGACCTGGGTGCACGTTTTCCCCAGAATGGTCAGCGATCTGCTCCTCGGGACAAACACGCTCATCGAGCAGGGCATGGTCATCGACGCAGCCAAACGTGTCATCTACTCCACGTCTCAGCCGCAGCATACGTCCCCGCTTGCCTACCGCCTGTCGATCAACTCCCCCCGCATGCAAATTATTTCAGAAAGGGCACCCGTGACAATGCAGAATGAGTCACTCGGTCTCATGCCAGGCTTCAACTTTGTCAATGCAAAACAGTAAGACATCGATCCGGGATCAAAGATCCCTGTCTTAGAAACCAGCGTCCGTGAGCGTGAGGGAGAAGGCGCGTATGTTGTTGGCAAAGACCATGATTGTCGCTGTGTCTCTCTGATTGGTACCGCTCGAAGAGCGTTAAAGTCGTTGATGGCGACACAGTTGCAAGTGAGTCAGAGAGTGTGTACCAAAAAAGAAGAAGGGCGGAATGTTCGAGTTGCTGTGCATGATATTTGCGAGCGTCATGTTTGGGATGAACGTGTCCATTCCCTTTCTCTCCTTTGCCGCCGAACGACGTCAACAACGGCGCGTCGCGAGAGAGCGTGTGAACAGAATGAACTCGCGCGAGAGCCTTATGTGATCGATGGTGGGAAAGAGGTGGTGTGCGCACTGACGGTCGAGGAAGAGGGTCATCTCGCCCGTGCACCCCAAGGGTTCAATGTCGCGCGTGTTCTGCATTTGACGCTCCACCACACATTTACTGTCCGTTTGGGATACGTGATCGTGCGTCAGATGCGCCAGCGTTGCGAAAACGTACCCCGCGGGAGTCATCGTAGCGATGAGGGTGAGTGTCGCAAACAGGGGAGGATGGAATGCGTAATACGACAGTACTCGTAACATAAACAGGAACGGTGCGATACACATCCACCACGGCGCACCGTACGCGACCGCCTTCCACCGCGTCGCGTGCACAAACGTACCTTGCAATGCCACGATGAGTTCCGAAAACGTGTACACCACGTGACGCACCCACGAGGTCTGCGCACTCATTCCCGGTCGCCGCGGCAACCACGCAAGGATCGGTTCCATGCTGATCGCGTCGTGATCGCGCTCCGTATTCACATGGGGATGGTGCGATATCACGTGCTCGGACAACCACTCGAACGACGACAGACCGTTCCAGTCGAGACCGAGTGCATGCGGTTGCACACGATGCGCCCCATTGTGTCCGTAGGCGCCCAAAAGTGTATTCGCAAACGCGGAGAAGAGACAGAGGACAACCCAGGATGCGTTCACGGTCGGTGTTCGAAGGAGAAGAAGGAAGTGTAACACAAGGGCGCTCAGCGTGAAGAATAGCACTCGAAGATGCGTTCCCAGTGACGCGGAACGCGACGCGCGAGTCGGAAAGAGTTTGAGCACCGTGGACCGAAGGTCGGTGTACCGAGTGTACTCGTGCAGGGACGGGTACTCTCTGTGTCCTGTGATGGGAAGTGTATTCAGTGTGCGCAGCGCGACGGCGTGGTTCACGTGACTCATTTCGAAGAGTTCTGTCGCGTCCCGTCCTCCGCACAACTCCAGAAGGACCCGTCCTCCTGGGTGGTCGAAGTGGCGCACGTCGTACACTACGTTGTGCACGACGACGCAATGTCGCGGGCACACGCCCGACACGGGACGAAGTGCATTGCGACAGATTGGATTCATCTTCCTGAATGCATGGGAAAAATGTTTTTTTCCACTATCGCGATCAAATACATGTTTCCTCTACCACGTCGCGCCATTCTTCACCTTCCCACTCCACCTCGTTTGGCGCAGCGTACTTGAATTCGCACCCCCCTGTACGTTTCAACACACCCCTGCAACACGATGACACGCCCCCTCTGTCGACACCCATCCTCCTCGCCGCATCATGTGAACTCTCGAACAAAATCCACTCTGCTCCAATTTTCCGGCCCATGACCGGTTTGGACATCCTTTTAGCACAGGATTTGCGGTGTTCGTTCGTCGCGAACGAGTGCTGCACATTCTCCGCCGCCGAGACCCATTCTAGGTTGGTGATGCAATTATTGGACGGATTTCCGTCCTTGTGATTGACCTGGTTTTGATCCTCACGCCGTGGTAGATCGAACGCCTGCGCCACAATTCGATGCATTAAGTATGCCTTCCCTCGGATCTTCACGCCCACATACCCGCTAGACATCGGAGTTGGTGTTGACACTACTCCAAACGTGCTACTTAAGCGTCCAAACGAAGAGACTGCGGCACCATCGTGTGCCTCTCTCCACTCCTCACCATCCAGTACCGGTACCTCAATTGGAATATCGAATTTGAACTCATACCCACCAGCGGTTGATTGTTTGCCGTGGCAGCATTGACTGATGTTACCATAATTAAGTCCCAACGAGTCCCCCGCGTCACGAACACTCGGATACGAGATCCACTCCAGCAAACCGCGTTTACGTGCCATGACAGGTTTCGACAGTTTCGGCGCACTCGATCTACGCTGTGCATTCGTAGAGTAAGAATGACTGACGTTTTCGCTGCGGGACGACCATTCCAGGTTTGATACATGGTTGTTCGACGGGTTTCCGTCGACGTGGTTGACCTGTGTCTGGTCGTCTCGTTTCGGTAGGCGGAACGTGACGGCCATCAAACGGTGGATCAATTGTTTACGCCCGTAGACACGTACTGCTACATATCCAGAAGTGTAGGGCGTCGGGGTCGAAATGATACCGAACTGATTCCGAAGACGTTCGAACGAGGAAACCTGAGGGACGCGTTTCACCATGAAGTTCCCATGAAACATCTGTGCGTTCTCCAACACTGACATCATCCCCTGTCACAATGTGTGTACCAACCAAAGGGAAACATTCCAATCATGCTCACCTCCGACATCGTGCATACGGCGTTGCAGGCGAAACGTATCACGGCGCACGTACACGCGACGCTACTGCGCGCACTCGCGTCAGGAGTCACGGATCCGGTTTGTGCACATCTCTCGAAGGGGATTGTGCGAACGTGGTTTGAGCTGGAGCAGGAATACAAAACAACGCGCAAGGTGAACGCCCACGTGTCACAGGCGCAACAGAAGTTGGAGCGCAAACTGTCACAGAACAGCTCGCCTGTGCACCGCACCATCGTCTCCACCCTGCACTCGCTTCGTTACAATGACCAACTGGGTTCCTACGTCGAACCGTGGCTAAAAATCACCGAGGACCACCCTTCCATTCTCGAGGCAGTCGTGTGGATCTGGCTCGAGAATGCAGGTCACTCGCCGGAAGAAATACCCTCTATCGACGCTCACGGCGACGCACTCACTATGGATGCGGCAAAGAACGACCCGGCGGATCTGATCCGTGTTCTGTCCCAATTCAAGCGACAGTATGACGTGCGGGGAATGAAACCCGCGCAACTGGTGGACACGCTGGCGCTCAAGCACGGTTGGTGGAAGATGAGCGACGGATTGAGGTCCGATGTACTCCTTTACGCCAGCGTGTCTGAGTCCCTCTCCGAACACGAGTGGGTCCCGAGCACGGAGGTGTCTACTCACGCTCGCGCCATCAATGCAGACGCTGGAGCGTTGGAACGCCTCATTACCAGCGACCGTCTTGTGGGAACAGGAGAGGATGCGAAACACATCACGCTTCGCAACATCTACGACACGTCTGCGCGCGTGAAGACGATCATTCGCAGTCTGAACGAGACCTTTCCCAAGGCGAACGACCAGTGGACGGTGACGGACGAGGTGAAACGCACGTTGACCGACGAGCAATTGTCCCTCGTGACGCGCATCGCGGAGGGGCACCGTCTCACCCTCGTGTGCGCTGCCGCGGGCACGGGGAAGACGCACACTGCGATGGCGCTGGCGACGATCACTCCCTCCGATGCAAAGGTTCTTTGTCTCGCTCCGACGCACAAGGCGCTTTCGGTGCTGCGCAAAAAGTTTGCAGCGCTCTCTCGCGCAGGCGTGACCATCGAATTCATGACGGTTCACCGCTTCTCCCTTCTGACCGAGGAGGTGACGGCATCGTTGGTCATTGTGGACGAGACGTCGATGATTACCATGCCCAAGATTCGATCCGTCCTGGAGGCGTTTTACCTTCTCCCCAATACCCGCATTCTCTTCATGGGAGACGATGCTCAGCTTCCGTGCATCGGCCGCGGTCTTCCCATTCGCGATCTACAGGATTGCATCGTCACCCTCCGCTTCACGCGCTGCATGCGCACCGAGGGACAGAGTCTCATTTCCCTCGCCATGGCGGTGCGCACGGGCGCGGAGGTGGACCTCACGCCGACGCCGCAATTGCAGGTCACCGTTGAGACGAACATGGATCTTCTCGTGGAGGCCGTCGTCGCCGCGCATTCGTGCACGGTGGCGCAGGAACCGTGGGACCCGGCGTACGTGCAGATCATCACACCTCAGAACAAGCACGTCCAGGAACTCAACGTGCAGATTCAGAAGCGCATCGTTCGCGACCCGTCCAAACCGTCGGCGTCGGTGTCGGGATGCTTCGTCGGCGACGCGGTTCGCATCAAACGCAACACGACGGCGTACAAGAATGGTGACGAGGGTGTCCTGGAGGACATCGTCCCCGCGGGGGTGGAGGACATCGCGATGCACGGCAAGGGAAAACGCGCGTCGTCGGGAGACTTTGTGGGCATTGTGCGCCTTCAGAACGAATCACGCGTGCGCGTCTGGAAGTACGACATGGACCCCGCCTACGCCACCACGGTGCACAAGGTGCAGGGATCGGAGTACCCTCACGTCGTGCTCGCCATGTTCTCCAACATCCACCCCAATTTGCGCACGCGCGAGATCCTTTACACCTCCGTCACGCGCGCACGCGATCGTCTTCACATCATGGGAGATTCGGGAGCGCTTCGCCGCATGATTTCGAATCCGCGGCGCACCGTCTTCTCCACCGTGACGGAGGACGACTGTGTCCCTGAGGAGTGGCACCCACCGACGGCGACGGGAGAGGATGGGGCAGGGATGGAGGTGTGGTGAGGTTCGAATCCTCACGGGAGCTCTACCGCATCGTGCGTAACCGTGCAAGTTGTATCGCCGTTGGCGACTTGGACCTCTTCCTCTTTTTTGGAGACCGTTTTGGAGACCGTTTGGGAGAACGACGCCGGCGTCGCGCTGAGCGACGTGTGGGACTTCGGTTCTCACGACCTCGGCGCGACGCAGTGTCGAAGGTTCTACGCCTCGGAAGGGATCGAGTTCGGGACTTGCGGCGAGTAGGCATTCGTTTACTAATTACTAGACCCCACTCGTTCCAACTCCTCATCTGTGGGAGCGAAACTGTTTTCATCCGTACTGGTTAGAACTGCGAGTGTTTCTCTGAGGTGTTGCAGTACCTTCTCTGCGAGTTCGGCTGCGGCTTCGTAACCCATTACCTCCACATCTATATTAAGGAACGGTGGTTTATCATCAATGGTTTCCCTCTTTTCCAGTTGATGTATTATGGCGTCTATTTCTTGTACTGCGTTATGATATCTTGACAAAAGCTCCCCCTGATCTGCATCTGCTTCAATGTCCTCGACTGTTCTTTGCGTTACTTGTCCCTCAGGCGCTGTCGATGCCGCCCTAAATCTCCCTGGACGTACAACATCTTCCTCCCGTAATCCCGGTGGATTCGCGCTTGCAAGTCTCCTCTGTTCCCGTCCCTGTCCTGAACCATCCGCACCGTACAGGCGTGTTCCCTTGTAGGTGCGTTTGGGAGAGCGTCGCACGGCGGCGCGTCGGCTCGTGCGCGCCTTACCCGACGGCCGGCGTTTGAGCACCCGGCGTGGACTCTTGGAACGACTCTTCGACCGACGAGGGGACCGACGCGGAGACCGAGACTTGCGTCGAGCGGGCATGTGTGTGTTACCAATGAGGTGTACCGAAAAAAGGTCCGACGCCCGTACAAAAATCAGTACACCATTGTGGTTCCAGGGTTTGAGTTGGTTATTACAGTCTTCGAGTTCTGGTACGTCGTACGTTCCTACTTCACGTACCACACTCGGAGAAAGTACCATGGTTACAGTAATACAGTCTTCGAATGTTGGTACTGCCGTACGTTTCCTACACCGCAGACCGAATCAAAAATCATGCACGTCGGCAAACGCGTTGGTACCGTCTTCAACATTGGAGCGCGAGTGGTACGGGCGGACGTGATCGTGTCCCAAGTGGACGTGCGGAGGCGCACCGTGCACCCGCGGTTACAGGAAAACCGAGGCGTGGTTCCAGTTCGCGCATCCCTCTCTCCGGGCCGATCGCGATGACCTCAGAATGAGGCAGCACATGTCGCCACACCACCCTAACGTCCTTGGAAAGAAAGCATCAGTTTTACTTGGTAATTATTACACTCGAACACACCCTACAAATGCAGACAGTACTCACACTGTTGTTCGCGACGGCGTTTCGCGCCCCACCGCCAAGTATGCACCACAACACAAACCCCAAGACCGTTCCTGTCCAGGGAGGGTCCCTGTGCACGTGGTCGTTCCGTTCCCCACGCGTGCAACAGGTGCAGGTTGGACTTGGCACACACGGACGCCCTCTCGATGCCGACGTTGAGGTGTGGAATGGACCAAACAATACACCGTTCAAAATGCGCGTTTACGTCGAGAATGGCCGCGTACAACCCTTTAGCACCACAATACAAACCCCACATGGACCGAATACGATCGCCGTGCGGAACGTTGGTCAGGTCGAGTTTCCGCTGACTGCTAGTGTCGATACCAAGCAGGTATTCGACCCATCACATGGTTGTCTTACCTCCCTCATAAAGATACAGGGAGGAGCGCTGCGCACGTACCCGTTCAGTCCACTTGTGGAAAGCGTCGAACTCCTAATCACCACAGACGGACGGCCGTTGAATGCACGGATTGAACTTTTACAGGGACCCAATAGCAACAAACACGTCGTCGAGTTGTACGCAGAAAACGGGTGTAAGCGCCCCTTTCACTGTGTTCTCGAAACGCCCGGTGCTGGGAACGTCGTTCGGGTCGTGAACACGTCCCCAGTCGAGTTTCCAATGACGTGCTCCGTGGTCCCGCACGAAACGTGCCCCCTGCGCGACGTTGGACGACGCGACAGACACGTAATGTGAATCGCCCTGTACAGTATCTTTCACCCCGGATGTCTTACTCTACCCCCCCCATACGACCACTCGTCTTCAACCTCTTCCTCCACCCGGTTGCGTTTCGGCATCTCCTCCACCACAAGGGTTTCCTCACGAGTGCGCTTGCGAGTCGTGCCGTTGATCCAACGAGTCAGCTTCGCCTTGGACACGATGTTCTGTTTGTATAGAACGACGTCATTGAGGTAGATTTGGTTGATCAGCTCCGCGGGCCACTCCTTGAAAATGTCGGTGTCCGTGCCCAACGTCAGGGGCGCGTACAGGTCCGGAAACAGAGTGTGGCGGAATCCCACTCCGCACCTCGTCGCGCGCGTTCTGGAGTATCCGAACCGCTCGAGCGCCTGCGTGTAGCGACCCTCCTTACCGCGGTTGAGTGCCTTTACGGTTTCCTTGCGTTGGTCGAACGACCAAAGATCAAAGGTCGTCGGAAACCCGCACATCTCAACGGTCGCGCACGCCTCATTTGAACGGATCGTGCGATACATGTCCACCAAGCACCGCTGCATCGCATCCATCGTTTCCCGCATCTCCTGCATCGTGATCGTCGTCTCCTGCATCGTGACACGTTCTTTCGAGTTGGTACCAACGACAGCGTCAGTGTGTTGGAAAGCCGTTACACATGAGGACACCGAGTCTTAGAAACCAAGTACCGATGTCTCCAGATCCTGGACGGACATATACGGTCGGATGTTCGTTTGATAAACTCATACCGGATGAGACGGAGCAAACGATTCGTCGTGGCGATTACGAGCACGACATGTTGTCGTTGCTTTGGGTCCTGCGGGGCATGGAAGGAGGTGGAGGAGAGGATGAAAAAGAAGGTGAGGGGTTTGCGCATCTGCCAAGAGAAAACATGCAATGCATCGAACATCGGGATGCAATTCAACCGTTTGTTTGAGGGGAAACCACCCAGATGAATGAGGAGGAGAAGGAAATCAATCGTCTTCGACTTGTATGTGAACCATGTGCAACTTCGTGAACCGCGGGGCGGATGGCGCCCCTGGGTGGCAAATACCACCCTTCCGTTTGACGGTGTTACGTGAGACGTTTACCTTGGAAACCGGCTAGCTAGGGGACGAGTTTCTCGTCTCCGGTTAGAAACCGGCTGTGGCGATCTTCGATCGCTAACGGAACTTCGTTCCGACTGTGTCAGTCGGGTTGGTTTCTAAGACAGGGATCTTTGATCCCGGATCGATGTCTTACTGTACTGTAGCTAGCACACGTACTATTCTCCCGCGTCAACCACCACCTGGGAACGAAAGTGTTCCACGCGGCGTGCTGGATCAAATGTGACCGTTGAAAGAGGACCACGAATCACAGAATGCCGTCCCCGACGCAGTGATTCGTCCACCTGACGCGTATCGTATTCGCGAAGTTCGTTCGGCAATGCACCGACTCGAGATCCGTCACGGAGGACGATTACCGATGGATCGATTTCGCGCATGGCACGATCGACTTCCTCGAGAGTGTCCACGTCGCGCGCCTCACCTCCATGTCCCTCCATGCGCTTTATGACGCACCCTGGCAGTTCGACGGCGCCGTGTGTGGTGAAGGGAGAGCCAGACGCGACATGTGTGATCGCGGGTTTGGACTTCATTTCCATTTCCGGTTGGTCAAAGGTGCCATTGCTGACTCCCGAAATAACCCATTCGTGCGACGTACTGAGTGTCTGAATCACGAGACCGCCAAACGTGACATACACAATCGGTTCGCAATCCGGATACAGTTCCCGCGAGTTCTTCTCGACACGCGTGAGTCGTACGTCTACGAGCGTTTCTCCCTGTTCCGATCCACGCGAACGTCTCACCAGCATTTTCACCGTTGTTGACGACTCTATATCTGTAATCGCGTCGAATACGGAACGGAAGTCGATGGCGTCGTACGCCCAGATGGACGGAACGTTGACACGCATGTGGGCATTGAGGGCCGCAAGTTTGCCGGTGGCCTCGGTATTGAGTTTGGGTGTCTCCACCGCCAGGAGGACGTCCCCCTGTGCGAGTCCGATGTCTGGGTCGGTGGCGGCGACGTAGGCACCTCCTCGCTCGCCGTGGCACGCAGCAGAGTTCACGCTTCTGACAACGGCATTCAGGTGAAACCCTGAGTCGATTCCTACCTCCCCGTGCTCGCGGTATCGCGTGATGATGCGCCGGATGCTCTGCCACGCCTCGTCCATGGGTGTGAAGAAGTTTGTCGTCTGCATGTTGTCCATACCTGAGGTTACGATGCCCACCACACGTCGCGTCTCCGCATCGATCATGGGACCTCCCGAGTTGCCCGGGTTGATGGCGGTGTCCGTCTGGATGCGATTGTGCGGAAAGTCGTTGCGTCCCGAAACGGTGCCGCTCGTGGTGTGGGTACGCAGCGTGCCGGCGGCAAATCCGACGCAGACCACCTTGTGACGCGGCTTCAGATCGGACGACCGCTGTGGAATAAAGGGTTCAAGTTTCATGATGTCGTCGGGACCCGTGAGAATCGCAATGTCGAGGTAGGGATTGAATCCGATGATGCGCAGAGAACGCGCCTCTCCATCCCCGAGCGTGGGTGAGGTAACCGTCACCGACACGGCATTCGAGACGACGTGGTGCGCCGTGACGATGACGGGTGTGCCGTTGAGTTTGAGGAGGAAGGCGGTTCCTCGCTTGCTCTTATCGCACCGACCGTCGTACGGAGTGGCGGCGAGGAAGCAGCGGTAATCGCATTTGACCCGCAGAATGGACCCTCCCTCGACTACCTCCGACATGTGTGGTTGGTGCTTTTGCGTGTAAAAAAATTCACTTCTTTCTCACAATCCAATACAGCTTTCAGACTGGATACGGTCGGATGTTCGTTTGATAAACTCATACCGGATGAGGCTCATAGGACTGCGCTCCGCGACGCAGTATCACGCGTTCACAAATCTACGATTCTAGCAACCGAGTTGCTGAATCTTCAGCAGCACGCTATCTGATCCATAGGTTCGACGGGAGCGCACATCGCGTGCGGGTGCATCGCGTCCTCTCAAACGATGTAACAAACTATGTGATCATCAGGATGTGGACGAGATCATGTTGCGTAGCATGTCGGTGCGCGCGTGACACGGTCGTCAATCATCCGGGAGCAGGCACATAAAGCGTCGACCAGTTTTTTGGGCGTCACTGATTAACCATATGAGAGACCTGTGGTTTGCATTCAACACCTTCCATGATCCACCAGACCCTCGGTGGGGTCGTTCAGGTGAGGATGAGATAATGGTGTGGAGTTGGGACTACGATGGTGCGAGTGATGTGTTACGAACGCGACGTCCGAACCCGGATCCAATCGTGAACGATGAACATTGGCCGCGAGTAAAACCCGCATCCCATCTGGAATACGAAATACCAGATGCAAATCATTTGAACGAGTTTTGGAGGACCATGATACACGCCTCCGGTCCCGTGGAGCCTGCGCTCGTCATGTCCGGAAGCGCGCGGGTCGTATATCAGACACCAGGTAGGTTTGAGCAGGATGGGCTCAGTCATACTGACATGCAAAGCGAGGGACTCCGGATGCGCGGAATGAAGGTGCGGGTCCATCGCCGTGCGCTTCACCTTCCCTACGACTATCACAGTGTGCACGCACCCGGGTACGAGGAGACGGCGCGCGCCAAAATGGACATCGTGTTGCGCCAAATTCGTTATGCTCAGAAACGTTTGAAGGTACAGAAAATACGTTTTGTATTCGTGGATGACATTTATGCGTCCGTCCTCGCGGACATGTTTGTATCGTTTCCCCGCCTCGCACCGCGTGATGTGACGGTGCACCTGGTGCACTATGAGAGCTTTCGCGATCGCCGGATCCCATTGTCCCGGACCCGTATGGTCATTCCTGGGGTGCTTTTTTCTCCGTACAGTTAATGTAGACATCGATCCGGGATCGAAGACCCCTGTCTTAGAAACCAACCCGACCGTGCACTTGGAGGGTTTGTATGTGTACCAATCAGATTGCACGCCCTCCTTTTCGTTCCAACCGTGGACGAATGCGCACCATCAACGATCGCGTGTACGGCGAAATCGCGATCAGCGACGTCGCGTCGCGTCTCCTGACAAACCCCTGGCTCGTCCGCCTGGATCACATACGCCAACTTGGCGCGTGTTCGTTCGTTTACCCGTCTGCCACGCACACGCGCCGCGAACACTCCATCGGAGTGTACCACCTCGCGGGAATCGTCGCGGAACACATACGCACACTCGTACCCTCAATCTCGTGCGAAGACGTCGAGTTGGTGCGCATCGCCGGTCTCGTTCACGATGCAGGACACGGTCCCTTTTCGCACATGTACGAGTCCTTTTGGCGGGGTCGAGGCGTGGAGTGGTGTCACGAACAACAGACACTCGACATCCTTGCCAATGATCTCATGACCGAATTGTACGATGCACGGAAATGGACGCATTCTGTGGAGGAGAACTATCATTTCCTCGCCGGTCTCATCACCGGGGTCGACAATGGGATGGCTGGACGCGACGCTACTGTCGTGAACGCACTGTTGGAGGTGATACACTCTCATGCGGGTATCGACTCGGATCGCATGGACTACCTCCTTCGCGACACCCTGTGTGTCTTTGGCTCCACAAATACAGTCGACGCCATGCGCATAATTCACTCCATCCGCATCGTCAACGAACGCATCGCATTTGACCACAAGGTGGCTCTCTCCATTCAGCAACTCTTCGAGTTGCGCACTCGTCTCCATAAGCAGGTGTATCAACATAGAGACGTGCTCGTGGTGGAAACGCTTTTGAAGGCGCACATGAACCGTCTCGAGCCGAGTACGTTTGAAGACTTCTGTTCTCTCACGGATTCGGTCATTCTGTCGGGAGCACCCCTGACACGCCTGCACGCGTACCCCCGTATGCACCGTGTGCACCTGGACCTCCTGGTACCAACGTCTCCACTCTGTGCATGCGGATACGAGTTTCTCAGCGAGAGCAGCTTCTGTCCCATGTGCGGATCTTCGTTTGCCGATTCGCGTCCACCACCCCTCGACCTGACGAGCGCGATGGCGACCGAACATGTACGTGGCGCGACGAATCGTCACGACATTCACATTCTCATTTCGGACGTGACGTACGGTTCTCTCTGCGATGTTCCGTTCCACAACAATGGGATGCCGTTTGTTGTAACCGACGAGGGAGGACGTCCTCTGCGCTACCATCTCCGTAAGGTTTACTGCTACACCGAGAACGAGAACGATTGCGATCTTGCAGCACACGTCGTAATGGCACTCAAAACGCACTGGGTCGTGTGAACGTTCCCACCATTTTTTGGTACAGCATCAGGGTAAACCATGCCCGCTCGACGCAAGTCGCCGCGACGGTCGAAGAGTCGATCCAAGAGTCCGCGTCGGGTGCGTCGGTCGTCGGGAAGGGTGCGCCGATCCAGAGGACGATCGTCGATCACGCTCCCACGTCGCCGCACCTCCCGCTCGATCCGGCGATCCGCAACGCGCAAACGGTCGTCCGGTCACGGATCGAATCAGCGCTACCGTGTCGCTGTAGCTAAACTCAGGTTTTAGAATTACCAGGATGCGGCGGGCGTGTACATTCGGTCCCTCATTGTCCTCCGGAAAATCCCAGGATTCGCAACGCGATCTAAAAAAGACGATGATTGGACGTGAGGAGCACGTCAAGTCGCTCCTCATGGATCCTCGTGTGTACGCCAACCTTACATGGGACCGTTGGTCAACCCGACGCAGTGACGACCATGAAGTGCATCGAAATCAACAACCGTCACACACTCACTGAACGCGCTCCTCAAACGCACGTTTCAAGAACCGTCGGCGCTGGATCGTGCGTCGGTGCGACCGGCAACTGCGGAAGAGGGGGCGACGTTGTACATGCGTGTGTTGGCACGCGCGGAAAGGAGAGGGACTCGTTCCGCGAGGCGAGGTGAAGCAGTGCCGAACGGTGACGGTGGAGAGAGTCGCGACGACGGCGAATTCCGAAAAACGCGTCCGGTACCAGTCGCTCCTTGCAGACGCATAACACGAGAAACAATAGTAAGATGGAGAGGGTGAAAACACCGAATGCGATCAACCATTCGGCACTCATGCTGTTTCCGAGCCAGTTTGGTACACGTACTGAAGGAGGTCGTCGACTTTATCAGCGATCTTGACATCTACATCAACTCCCCGACGAGTGATATCGACGACATGGTCCTGGGTTTGGAAGACGTTGCATTGTTCGACATTGTAGAAAGTGGTGACGGGAACATTGAGGTTGTAGGCGGGGGGGGATGTCACTCCTGGGGTGCGAAGACGTTGCGAATCCGTCGTGCAAGTGCGGGCCCCATCTTGCGATCGCCGCACCTGAGGTGCGCGATGTCGGACTCACGTGCCGAGGATAGATGAGTCACGTGCGGCCAACGTTGTACGAGGGCGTCCGCCTTCGCCTTGGACACACCGGGAATGACACACAACATCGCACGTAGAGCGTCCGTAGGAGAGTCAAGATTGTCTCGCTTGCGCTTGGTCGCACTTCCACTCACGACTCCGTTTCCGGGAAGCGACTCGAACCCACCTGACGTGAGTTGCGTGTACAAATACGCAACTAGTGAAGCCGTGTCCGTTTCTGTGAGAGTGTGGAAGACGGGAATACCGTCTCGAAGACAGGTTTTTGTAAGCGCTGCCCACATGCACGTGTGTTTCATCCCGCGACACGAAGCATCCCAGCTTCCTAGGGACCCCTCGATGACGTACATGTAGAGCGTGTTCTCGGTGGAAAGCATTCTACTTTTTTGTTCCTTGAATCGGCCGTCACAAATACTTGCCGCAAGGTCGCTCCATTGTTTCCGTTCTATGACGAAGGTACGCGCACCGTTGGAAATGGTGATGTCGCCGACGTCCAATCGACGGCGTTCGGACGGCACATTCATGCCCGGAAGAGCAGCAAAGACGCCATCTTCCGCGCTATTCGTGTCCACGCAGATCATTCTTGGGTGGCACTGCGTGATTGTCCCGTCTGAGAACACTGACGAGTGTGTTTGTGACAACCGTCGTCCTCGATCAGTATGTGACATGTGTGTCATACCAACTGCAGTAGGAATGTCACGGCATTGGGTCGCTGTGTCGCGTTTCAAGGATGGAGAGGAGATGCACGTTCCGGACCTTGGAGTGCGTCAGGCGGTAGGGACACGCGCACACCGCAAATTCGTGCTGCGCGAATTCAAATCCGCCGGAATGACCGATGCATTCTATCAATTGGCATTCTCGTCAAACCCTGTCCACATCCCATTTGAACGGTGCCAAACCGATCTTCAATTGGGAATGAAGCTGTTCGAAGAGCATCCGAAGTTCCTCTCGTGGCACATGCTCATGACGAGCGGTATATTCGTCTGGAACCTTGTCGAGTACCCGCCGTTTGCGCAACGCTACCCGGAGGTTGTGGTAAATGTTAAGAGTCGCCCGACGTGAGTCTCGGGGAGACCTGTGAATGTCACGGTGACACGCACCGTGTCACGGTGACCGAGTCTGTGTCACGGACCGTGTCACGCGCGCCGATCGCGATTTCACATACGGGAAACCCTCTTTTTGGACCGGCACTTCCGGTGCACGATTGGAAATGTGCTGCCAATTTACGGTTCACTATCATCACCTGAATATTCCTCTAAATCCACTGGCGGTGGCTGTATCGAGAAGAACGCATGAATTAATTCTGGATGATCACCGTATTGTAATTCCAGGAGTAGGCCTGCCTCGGTCAAACTCTGTACGGCACTTGCTATTGCGCGTCTTACTGCATCTTGTCGCATAAACTGCAGCAGTGCACGCACCTGCGCAAGTGCTAGTCGCTTTTGACCTTCTTCACTTCCATCCATTTCTTCCAGTAGTTTCTGGATGTTTTCTGGTACGTCGGCACGAAGTTTCTTGGACGAATTCCCTTCACCGCCACCCAACCCCCGTTTTCCGAGACCGTCATCAGGGGGACCGCCTCCGGAACCGCCAAAGGAGGTACCATCGATCGATGCACCGATCATACCGTACAGGCGTGTTCCCTTGTAGGTGCGTTTGGGAGAGCGTCGCACGGCAGCGCGTCGGCTCGTGCGTGCCTTACCCGACGACCGGCGTTTGAGCACCCGGCGTGGACTCTTGGATCGACTACCCTTCGACCGACGCGGTGACCGAGACTTGCGTCGAGCGGGCATGTGTGTGTGTGTGTTACCAATGAGGTGTACCAAAAAATTGTGCAATGTAGTGCGGGACGGTGATTCGGAGGTTCGAGTTGGTGTTAATACAGTCTTCGAATTTTTGTGGTACTGACGCGTTGGTACCACATTGTGTAGTAGTACCACATCCCAATGCGATTCGTACCACAATGCGCGACGGTGTGTCCCACAATGCGCGACGATTGTACCAACGCGACGGTACGGTCGGTTGTTTTACGTGTACATTGGGCGTACCACGCCGGTAGGAAAGTACAAGAGCGGCCCCTTCTGTACACATCGAACTCGGGTAGGATGTCGTCGCACTCCGTGTCACGCGTGCCATCGTGCGTGTCACGGTGAGAGAGTCCGTGTCACGTGTCGTGTCACGCGCGCGCCGACCGCGATTCCCCATGCGGGAAACCCCTTGCGGAACCACCTTAGTCGTAGGTAACATTATGAGGGCGGCGAACATGGAAACAAAGTCCTATACAAACGCATTCGACAGCAACTGATGGATGCGACAACGGCACTCGCCGCCCTGGATGCCTCAAACACCGATCGTCGATATTGTCACGAAACGTTCGACATCACGGAGAGGTGGGACACGTTTGTCTCCGCACTCTAAATTGTTTGCAGTACCAGCACGCTATGCTACCATGGTCGTTACGTCATTACACGCCTTCAACAGCGCATTCAGGTCGTCCTTATTGAGTTTGTTCTTTTTGGAAAGCTTAGACGTATTGAACATACCAGGCACGTACTGTCCGATTTGCTCTGGAGTCAACGAAGGATTCACAAATCGGAACTGGCTGACAAGGTACCTGTTGAGTCGATCAGCCTTTAATTCAAGAGACGCGCCTTCCTCTTTCATCAAACTCACGACCCTGTGCTTGCACTCCTCAAGTTTACAATCTCGCGCCACAGCCAATGGACGCAAATGATCCAGTAGGTAGGGAGTCGTCCCTCGATCGCCGTTGAATAACTCCATAATGTGTTCCATAGCTCCAAATACATTCGAACAACACATGAAGTTATCCATAATCATAACATTGCATGGGGTGCCCTGATTCAATATATTTCGAATGGCGAAATCAAACCGTTGATCGTCACGTTTGCCTATGTCAAGAAAGTCGGTTGCGGTGTATACATAGACCTTATGAAAGTTATTAGCAATAATACCCAGTGCAATCAAGTCATCCATCTCATGGTCGATGTACACATGGCATGCCATGTCCTTACACGCCTCACTTGTCAAATGCTCAATTAACATGGTTGCATTAATCGCATCCGAGTACACACCAGTTGGCGAAAACTTACTCTTCAAAATAGTATCGGTTCTACTCACACTGTCTACGTCCTCAATTCCTAGTTGTGCCGCTAGATTCACTCGACTGTCTTCAGTACGTAGGAGTTCGTCCAGACTGTCCATGCCGTACACCTTTACCAGTACCTCATCGTACGCAGCATCGAGCTTTAATCGCATGTCTTCCCATGTTTTCAATATTTTGAGGACTTCCTGCGCTACCTCTCCAGTTAGTTTCAATCCTTCCAAAATGACGAATTCGTCATGTGCAGCCTTCAGGGTGAACTCAGTCATATGCTCACCTACAAGGGATGAACCAATTTTAGGCCATGGAACAGGTTCTGATACCCTTCGCTTGTTTGGTAACCCCGATTTTCCCCAAAACGGATGAATACCGTATGGGATTCCATAACGTGCGTTGTATGGATTCGCTGACATGTATGTTTTTCCAAGGAGATCCCGTTCCTTCAATTTTCTCATCAGGTCTGGAGATACCTGACTACAAACAAACGCCACCTCTCCGCTAGGTTGTGTCTTCAATTCCGAACACGGTGTCAGTGCTGCTGTCACCGCCTGCATACCGTACAGGCGTGCATCGGTTCCCTTGTAGGTGCGGCGTTTCGGAGAGCGTCGCGTCACGGCAGCGCGTCGGCTCGTGCGTGCCTTACCCGACGACCGGCGTTTGAGCACCCGGCGTGGACTCTTGGATCGACTACCCTTCGACCGACGCGGTGACCGAGACTTGCGTCGAGCGGGCATGTGTGTGTGTGTGTTACCAATGAGGTGTACCAAAAAATTGTGCAACGTGAGTCTCGGGGAGACCTGTGAATGTCAGTATAACTCATCCTTCGTGGGGACCCAGCAAGAAAAGGGAATGATGCACACACGATGGGTGTACGGAGAAGACGGCGAGCTTGTGAAGGTGGTTACGACGCACCCCAACGGTTCAGTTCACACCAGATGGGAAGACTGTGACAGTCGGGGACGTTTCTAGGACGCGCGGGGAATGACAACGGGCGTACCAACGTACAGGAATAAGCCATGGCACCCAAGCGCAAGCGCGAGACCGTGACCTACACGCACTGCACCTCCTGCGGTGAGCGCATGGATCAGATGGCATGTTGCATCGACTGGCACGCCGTGTACGTGTCGATGCTCTTCAAGGAGCACATGATTCATACGGGACGCCTCCCCACGCAGGAGGAACTCGTACGCATGGACGAGGACTCCGGGTCCGATCCATGCGACGACTGTTGCTGTGGAGCTTGCGGATCCCGCAAGGCGGCACCGGGATCCGTTTGCTGCTAGAACTGTTTTTCACAGGCAGAGCATTCGTCGCATCATCACGCGGTACCGCGAGCACAGCAAGGTAGAGAAACTCTCCCATGGTACCAACCAATTCGAACAAAAGAGAGCCATGTTGCATTTGCGGGCGTGGAGCTTGAGTGCCATCCTCTGGGATGAGGCCGTCGTCGCGTCGAACCGATACCCACACAGACACGTCACGCAGTGGGTGTCGCGATAGCACCCAGTATTGCTCCGTCCGTGCGGCATTGTGAAAGGCGTGCTTGTTTGGTACCAATGTTTCACGTTGCTTTGGTACCATGGTACAGTCGTTTCGTCCAAAGTGCCAGTGTGACGTGTCACGTCCAACCGTACTCTGTTTGATTTCTGTTTCGCCACATTGTGTGACAATTTACAGTAAGACATCGATCCGGGATCAAAGATCACTGTCTTAGAAACCAACCCGGCTGACGCAGTCGGTACACGTGACCGTTCGTTCCGTTACATGTGTCAGTGTGAAACCCGAACCACACCAAGCATTGGGTGTTCTCCAAATCACACACTTCCCTCCCTCCACTCCATGATCTGTCGGCGGAGATTGTGATTCTGAAACATCGTCGCGCAGTCGAGGTCTTGACCCGTCCGTGGACTCGTTGCCTTACGCTGAATCCACGTCTCGATGGCGCGTCGCTCATACGTGTACCCGTCGGCGATGACAACGAGATCAGTATGAATCAGACAGTCCACCACCCGCGGTTGCGTCCGGCATGGAGGTTCATCGCGGTGACGCGCACGTCGTCCAGTGCGGAGTGAAGCGTTGCCCACGTGGGGGTGGTGTCGTGGAGTATCGTGTAGAGTTCGCTGTTCTTCGGGCACCGTTGCTGTCCGCGCTTGTTCTTGCAACCCGCGTATTGTGCGGCGCGTCGCATGGTGCAGAAGCACTCCTCCTTTTCGAGAGTACGGGGGATACCGTTGAGTCTCGAGGTGTTACGGATGACGGCTGCATCGAAGGCGGCATTGTGCGCCACGACGACACCACCACAGGACGCGATACGGTCCACCCATTTGTAGAATTGTTCAAGTCCCGGGCGTGGGTCGACACCCTGATTGCGTAGAGTCTCCTCTGAAATCCCATGCACACTCTCAGCGTGAAAGTGGATGGAGTGACCCCGTGGAAGCGTCCAGTAACTCTTGTAGCGATGCAGTTCCGTGAAGTCGCGGTCGAAGACAATGTATGCGAGCTCGATGCACACCTGGGTGGTGCCGCCATTCGTTTCCGTGTCAAACACGAGGTACTGTGGGGGCGCCACGTTGCATGTCAAGCGAACCGTCCCCCCTGGTTGGACGTCTAGATTCAGGTTCACATGCACCATCCGTGGGGTATCGTCTTGCGTTGGTACCTGGTCGTCCTTCTGAACTCTACGTCGATGCACGGACAATGTATGCGAAGATGTACGCCCCCTGTTTGGTACGCGTTTGTGTGTCTCCTTTTGGCAACGGGCGTACCAACGAAGAAGCTGGACGGTACACAGACGATATGACGATGCGCATCCACATCAAGCACACGACCCTGGTCGACCCGATCGCCATCATGATCCCGGAGTACGCCCACCTGGACACACTCCGTCGCATGTGCGCGTCCGAAGTGGGGATTGAGGGTGACTTCGACCTGTTGCTCGACAACGCGTGCCGCACCAAGATCACCTCGTTGGACAAGCTCCGCGACGAGGACGTCCTCGTCGTTCGCTTCAAGCGGGCGCGTGAGGCGGATGAGACGCCCGTACCGATCATGGGAACCTTCACGGACGACGAGGGAACTGAGTACAACCCTGCAGAACGCTCCAGCCACCTCACATGGGACGAATCAAAGTGTGAGTATGGCGAGAATATGGCAAAGAAGGTGCTTCGTGCGGTGCCACCACCGGACGCACCGCCGTCGGACGACCCAGTCGGGTCACATGCGTCAACGCTTGGACATCTACTGTCGCGTGATCCTTTTTCCTTCGCGTACGATGGAATGGCTCTCGGCGGCGTGCAGCAGGAGGTTCGTCGCGACACCGTCTACCATTACCGGCGAGGAAAACCACACTACACCACAATCTGTCATCTGTTTGGCCAGTCTCGCTGCTGTCACCCAGATGGTCTACTGTTCGTGCGGACGACGGATGATGCTGGGAACGCGTTGGATGCACAGGGTCTCACGAAGTCCGCAGGGGACGCGCTTAAGAATCACGATCAAAACTGGCATGGAGCGGTCAAACCTGGGAGGAAGACCAAAGGGAAAGCAACACTGGTAGCACGACTCCCATCGCTTCGCGACCTCGGTCCGCAAACCGAAATCGCCCGCACCGCACCTGGCGGCGCTGCTGAGGGTATGATCGAGAGTGAGGCGGAGAGTGTCGCCGGGGACCAATTTGATGACGTCGACGATGCGCCTCTGGAACTCTGGCCGTGGCAGGAGAGCGCAATCGATATCATCAAGGGCACTACGTCCAACCGCACGATTCACTGGTTCCATTCCACAGAGGGCAACGTCGGAAAGACCCATGGTGTCGGGGCGTTCCTCTGCCGCTACGAGGGTGCAGTCTTACTCGCACCAGACGAGTTCAAGGGCGCCAAACATCTCATTGCAAAGAAGATGGAGGCAACGCATGGCAAATTCCGCGAATGGCCGATTGTGATCATCGATCTCCCGCGCGCCAACACGGAGCTGGTCCGATCATCAAAGCTCTATGTGCTGATTGAGGAAGTACAGAACCTCTTCTCAGCAAGCGATCGACGCTTCATCATCCCACCTACTGTGGTCGTCTTTGCGAACGAGCCACCTGCCACCGAGATGATGTCGCCAGATCGTTTCCAAGTTCAACAGATGGGCTCCGCCCCCGATGGGAAATTGTACCTGCGCAAGGACTATGCAACGCACAAGGCTCTCAAAGAATTTGCACAGACACTCCGTGCACGCGAACCGATCTTCAATTGGGAATGAAGCTGTTCGAAGAGCATCCGAAGTTCCTCTCGTGGCACATGCTCATGACGAGCGGTACATTCGTCTGGAACCTTGTCGAGTACCCGCCGTTTGCGCAACGCTACCCGGAGGTTGTGGTAAATGTTAAGAGTCGCCCGAGTTACTAACGGAACTTCATTCCGACTACCTCTTTCTAGGGCTGAGTTTCTAAAGGCTGATTTCTAAGACTCGATGTCTTACTGTAAACGGTCTACTGAATGGGAGGTGGTTGTGTGTGTGTGTGTGTGTGTGTGTGTGTGTGTGTGTGTGTGTATTGAGCACAAAAAAAAGTCCGTTGGTTTCTAAGACAGTGATCATTGCTCCCGGTTCGATGTCTTACTGTATCCTTCTCGCCCCTCACATACTGTGGCATTTGGGAAGGATGTGCATTGAGACTACTTCCTCCGGAAGGTAGAGTGGAAATGGCATGTACTTGAGCAGAAGGCGCGTCTGTGCGGGACCTGCTCTCATGTACTGTGCACGATGTTCACGTGGAACATGAATCAGAGCCGTACGATCCGCATTCACCGCGGTGGAAACGACCTGGTGATCGTTGCGAAGCGTCTCAGATGCATACCCCAGTGCAAATCCATTGTCTGTGACTGCAGCAAGAACAATTTCACGATCATTGCGAAGCGTTGTGGATACCTTAAATAGTGCATAGCCGTGACGTGCAACTGCCGCGAGAACAAAAATGCGATCGTTGCGAAGCGTCTCAGATGCATACCCCAGTGCAAATCCATTGTCTGTGACTGCAGCAAGAACAATTTCACGATCGTTGCGAAGCGTATCAGATGCATACTCCAGTGCACATCCATCTTCTGTGACTGCAGCAAGAACAATCTTGCGATCGTTGCGAAGCGTATCGGATGCATACTGGAGTGCACACCCATTTTCTGTGACTGCAGCAAGAACAATTTCACGATCATTGCGAAGCGTTGTGGGTACCTTAAATAGTGCATAGCCGTGACGTGCAACTGCAGCAAGAACAAAAATGCGATCGTTGCGAAGCGTATCGGATGCATACTGGAGTGCACATCCAGTGTCTGTGACTGCAGCAAGAACAATTTCACGATCGTTGCGAAGCATCATGGGTGCATACTGGAGTGCACGCCCATATTCTGTGACTGCAGCAAGAACAATTTCACGATCATTGCGAAGCGTATCGGATGCAAACTCCAGTGCACGCGCACGATCTGTGACTGCAGCAAGAACAATTTCACGATCATTGCGAAGCGTATCGGATGCAAACTCCAGTGCACATCCGTCCTTTACAACCAGTGCAAGGACGGTCTCACGGTCAAGGGATCGAAACCACTGTGCGCATCTCGCCGCGGACATGGGAAATCGTAGAGTGTGTGTCTTTGTGTTTGGTACGGACGTTTCGGATGTAGGGTAACGGACGTAGAATGTGAGTAAAGCATTGGTACCAACCAAAAGAAAGGAATTTACGGAGCACGAATGAATAAGTGCTCCGTCAAGGTTGGTCACGTCGACGTCCACCTCAACGGTCTTGACCTGCTCGTGATTCTCGGCGAGTTACAACGTCATACCGGCTTTACTATTACGATGTCCCCAGCCTGTGAAGGAGGGTTGTTTTTTATGGCTCGTCCGGTTCCGTGGAGTGGTTTCTATTTCGAACTGCGGGTTCACAATAAGCTAAGCATCCAACCCGTCTTGGATATGCTCCGCACACTCAATTTGCATCACCGCATGGGAAGAGGGATGCGAAGAGGGATGTGGTTCCCGGATAACATTCACACACACTCTCTGGCGCATGTAAAGTGGGATGACCTAACTCGGTGCAAGTGGGAGACCTTCGCGTCGAGCATGCACAATCTGTTTCACCTCAAGTTACATCGAGGCGGGCATTACGCATGGGACACCGATACTTGGGAGCACTACCTCGACTTAGCGCGAGCTCGCAAGAAGTCGGTATGGGCAGAGGCGCACGTATGGCCGGATGCACTTGCGTACTACCATCTACTCACATCCAAGGGGGTCGACATCGAATGTGCGCGTACGTACATGATGAAGTACATTGTTGCACCGCGCATGCGCGAGTATGTGCCGCGCAAGGAGAAGAAGAAGACGACCATCACCATCCGTTGAATGACGAGAGACAATTGCTCGCATACGGTCATGACGAACGTCTCGAGCGGCGCGTCTTTCCTCCGCGAGACATCTGTGTGAGAATGCTCGACACGAGCGCGGAGGGAATGCGTCCAAGGAGCACCGCCTGCGACTCCCCATGCGCTCCAAGTGCGTCGCGAAGAGAACGGCGCCACCCAGGATCCTTGCCGATGCGGATCGTAGACGTTGCCTCCGCACCCTCCGTCTTCAGTTTGAGAGGGAAGTTGGTCCAAAAGTCGGTTGTCTTACGAATGGGAAACCCATAGAAGCTGTACTGTGTCGTCGCCCGCTTCAACCCCTGCATTTCGGAAAGGTTGCGAAGGTGTCCTCGTGGATTCTCGATGCAGAACCGAAGCTTTGGATTCTGTGTCAACCAATACCGTATCATTTTCAACGTGTGACGCACGATGCGATCCGCCTGTTTCGCGTTGTCTGACAACGCGCGCCCCGTCCCAGCTTCGCGGTGATGCACCCAATTGGCGGCGTGCGAGTAGGTGGTGCAGGGCGGACTCGCCCACACGAAGTCCGGAACGGGCAACGACTTGTACGGAAGACGCAGGACGTCTGCCACGTACGTCGGTTTGTGCGCCGGGTCGTTGTCCACCGATATCACCTTCCACCCGCGACGGCGCGCCACCTTTCCCACGCTCCCCGTTCCGCTAAACAACTCTATCAACAGCATTTTTTCGCGTACCCCTTGTTACGGTTGTACGCTAAATTTTTTTACGAAGTTGGCAGATCTCAGTCCTACATACTGCCAAGTCGGATTACCCATGTCGTTGTCCTTGACGGACTCACCACGTGTGAATGCGGGGGCGACACCGTTCTTCGCGACCACACCACGGAATGAGTCGGCTCCCAATCCTTTTCGAACACGTGTTTCCAACTGTCTGAGACGGCGAATCTCGATGTCTGATTTCGCACGACGCATTTCGCTCAGGTCGGCCGCGGGCGCTGCGTCGAAATGTCGCGGAGCTCGGTTGTACAGCACGTGGCAAGTAACGGTCGCCACGCGTACGGTGTTAAGAGGAGGAATGTATTACGTTAAGCTCCTCCCACCGTGACAAATCTTTCGTGGGATCTCGTGTGTCCATCCTAAATCCATTATCTTTCAAGAATGTGGTGAATTCAGGACTTTCGCGAACGTAGTTGAATCGACGGCGTATATTGTGTTGCAATATACCCAATTTGACACCATCGACCACATCGTTATTCTTAAGGTGCGCAAGTGTTTTTGATGGGTTCATAACCAAGAATTTAGAGAACAGCGCCTTTATCTGTGGAAGTCGCACGCAGCTGTTTTGCAAGTTTCTTGTCCGCGTATTTTTCGACATCGTTTCAGTGCACCTCTGCCTTCTCATGTTTTTCATGTGCTCCTTTCCGAGGTAGGAGGATCGTTTTGTTCGCATTGGTCCATCCGGAATGGCCCACCGTTTCCTTACTTCTGAACTTCTCTGCATTCGTTTTTCCACTGTCCATGCTGTACGTAGTTTTGCAATCGTTTGGGGATGAAGCGGACCGCCCTGGCCACCACTGGCAATGTTGTATCCCTTTGGTGCAATCGTGTCCAATCCGTCTGCAGAAATGTAAAACTTTTCCAGCGTGTTCAAATCAGCACGATCGTCGTCGTCGTCGGTGGGGCACGAGGCCTGGCGGTGATCGATGATAAACACTTTAAAATTAGTCGTTCCGTATTTTGAATACGCTGCAGATATCGCAGGACAACGCTGATGATATAACATTCGTGTTTGAGCGTACGATCTTCCAGTGCGACCATGTTCGTGTTTGCCCACATACATCTTTGCGGACGGCGACACCTCCACGTAAATTACGCCCATGCCATCGCCAGGAGGGGTGTCAATGTAGCGCTGCAACAAAGAAAACCGCTCTGCGTTGGCGTCGCAGAGTTCCTTCAGTCCCCGAGGTAAATCATCGTCCGCAAGCGGCGCATATTCAGAGTCGGACATCTGAGGCGCGTTTTCAGATTTTTGCGGCTGCGCGCCGTATGCGCACCGTTCACTCCCCTCCTCCACGACACAAAAAAACTGATTCGTTTTACGTAAAATAACTTTTTATATGTGATTAATTGTTTTATATAAATCGACTGTGTAAACCTATGACTCCACTATTTTCACGTGCGATGCTAAACCGTTTTCTCTGGCTGCAGAATCGCGTGTAAAGGCGTCACACCTTCAGCTGTGCCGTCGCGGTCAATAGTGCCTGTGCGTCGCGTCGCTGTATCTCGTGCATGATGAGTCCTCCCGTCCGCGCGTTGTAGAGTAAGGACCGTCCTATCTCAAGGTCGTTGCTCAAACAGTTCATGGCAGCATATTGGAGGTTTTGAAGTTCGTGTTCCTCACGCAGTGAGGAGGTCAACTTGATCTCCATTGATGTTTGGTCATACGCGACGTCCATTCGCCCATTAATCGCATTAATGATGCGACGCGGACCCTGTACCGGTGACTTCAACATGATGGTGCAATCCTTTTCGAATGTCGCAGAGGATGGGATCACGTCCAGAAGCCGTTCGTACGCGTTGACGAAGGCTTCCTCGTCAACCCATGAGTCGTAGTCGAAGCCGATCTGGGTGAACAATGCGTGCGTGCCATCGAACGCCAGTGTTGCATTCGCCAGAAGCATGAAGTCCCCTACTGTCTTGTGTTCCTTGGTGTACGCAGATCGCACGTGGCACATGTACGTTTCGTTGAATTCGTCGTCGCGTGAACGGTGGTAGCACACTCCGTGTCCCTGCAACGATGGAAAACGGTCTCGGTGACCGCGTAAAATATTCATTACTGTATCGCACGTCATACTCTTTCCCTGAGAGAGCGTGTCCATGTGCACCAGTTCGGCGGGAGTGAGATGCACATCCAGTTGTAAGGAGACTTGTTGCTCAATATCGTCCACAGTGTACCGCTCATCCTTTTTCAACTCCAATGGGTCCAGCATTCGTTCCACCATGGATATGTATCCCGTGCGTTCGTACTCCACCCGCATCAGGATGGCGGTACCGTATATGCTGGACGTGTCCTCGACGGTGGCGGACACCCCCGTGTGGAAGGGGACACACGTCGTATACGGAATCGGCTGCCCCTCGACCTCAATCACGCACCGCACTCCGTACGCCAGGAGTCCTCGAAGGGACACCGCGGAAAGGTGCGTCATGGAGGTAACCGCGAGTGGCTCCGGAGTCGGGCGTTTCCGTTTCGGCATGGGGGTATCGTCGGGAACTCCGTCGGGACATACGACGGTACCGTCTCCAACCCACATTGCGAGCGTTGTGTTGTTGAGTGGGGGGACGAACGGTTGAGGCTGTGCATACTCGATGTAATGAACGAGAATGAGCCTGCGTCGCGCGCGTGACAGCGCGGTGCAGAACTGATTCACGGGTGGTGTAAAATCCTTGTACACACTGCAACCGAACACGACGACGACGTCGAATGTGCATCCCTTTGACGACGCAAACGTCCATGCGCGCACCTTATTTCCCAAATCGGATCGCTGCTCACCCTCTCTGCTTCGAACGTCAAAGTTGTAGAGTCGAGATCCATCCGTGTTCACGTCGCGCGAGAGCCGATTCAGCTGCACCTCGATGGGTCGTCGCCCATTGTCGCTGTTCAGATTTGCCATGTTCAGAAATGCCACGTTTTCGGACGTCTCGCTGGAAAGGACGTCGCGAAGACGGGACGTGAGTTTGTAGCCGTACGGGTCCACCACCCAGTACTCAACGGGTATGTTCGGACACTCGTGATTGCCTCCCCAAATATTCGTCTCCCAAAACGCATTCACGACCGTCGCCACATTTGGAGTGAGACGAAAGGAGGTTAACAGCGTGCACCGGATCCACGGCCGTGCTCCCCCAATGGATTCGAAGAACGTAGGAGCCTCTTCTAAGAACTTTGGATCGGCAGGATCATCCTTGCAATAATTGTAGAGCAACTGTTTGGTGTCTCCCATTACGACCGTTTGCACATTGTGTGGGAGAGCGTGACACAATATCTTGAAGGTGGTTCGGCGAAGATCCTGCGTCTCGTCCATGACGAGCAGATCGACGGGGGGAGCCTGTGGCGACCCATTGGTGTCCCACATGTGCAGACAATCGAGCATGACGAAGTCATTCTTGCACGTGACTTTTCGTTCCATACTCTGTGAGGCGACGATTCCAACGTACTCGTGAAAGGTACGGCAACTAATGTTTGTCGCACCAATCTCACGAAACCGGCGATTGGATTCCGACGCCAACTCGCGATTGTACGTGAGTACCAATATGTTCTTGTCGGTCAATGCCTGTGCGATGAAGAGACAGGCGCTTGTCTTCCCAGCCCCCGCGCACGCCACGACCTGTACGTTTTGACCACCCACCACGGCATCGACGATACGTTGCTGTTCGTCGGAGGGAACGTAGCTCGACATTTCGGGTGTCGAGCTCCACGTTCATGTATGACTGCGTAAGGTGTCACGTAATTTTGATGTGTACGCGTCATAGGTTACAATACGAGACGATTGAATGTTTTTTTTTGGTAAACATGTTCACCGTACGGTATACAGTGAATACATCGATTCACGGAACCAAGGATCCCCGTCCTAGAAACCACCCCTCAGCGCTGTCCTGCGTCTTCCCTCCGTGCGACACTTCACCGCATCAAAACTCGAACTGTGGAAACTGCTTGTGCAGTTTGAGAATGAGCTTGATGCCACAGGACAGTTGGTTGTTGCAACCCGCGTCGTGCTTATCAATGACGTCCATATGATTCTTCAGGACGTTGTCCAACACGCGGAAGGGGTTCGTCTCATTCAGATCGATCGTAATGCCATTGACGTTACCCTTCAGGAGCTTACGTACTTTTCCGCGGTATCCTTTGATCGAACCCAGTTTATATGGTGTGCCCTTTGACGTATTTGGTAACGTGATAGTGCCATCCTCGACGAGGTTGAGTACGAAGTCTGTATTGCCCATCAGGGTATTGCTCTTCTGCATCTTCACTGGGCGCGTTACCTCCTCCGTTGTCGACTCGACATCTTGTTCTTTCGTCCGCTTCTTCGCCTTACTGTTCTTGCGAGAGGCACGTTTCTTATCCTTGACTAGAATGGATTGTTGCGGTGCATCGGGTGGCGGCGACGCATCTTCTTGAACAGGCGGCGCATCGGGTGGCGGCGACGCATCCTCCTGAACAGGCGTAGGCGTTGCATCCTCCTGAACAGGTGGCGCATCGGGTGGCGGCGACGCATCCTCTTGAACAGGCGTAGGCGTTGCATCCTCCTGAACAGGCGGCGCATCGGGTGGCGGAGACGCATCATCCTGTGCAGCCGTCGCATCCTCCTGAACAGGCGGCGCATCGGGCGCATCCTCCTGTAGAGAAGACATCGGCGTCGCATCGGATTCGATTGTCTCCTCCACAGGCGGAGACACTGTAGTGTCACACAGTGCATCGGGCAGGACGTCATCCGTCGTGCACTGCAGCGACGGGTTCAATTCGCGCAGTTCGCGAAAGAATTTGATGGCGGACGGCAACTTTTTGTGCAAATGCGTCGACTTCGGAATGTTCTGCTTGTCCACCATGTCCAGAATAGTCCAGAAATCTGGTTCATCCGATGGGATGGGGACTAACTGGTTCTGCAGGAGCATGCGAATTGGATGAATCTTTTTGCTCGTGATGGTGCTTTGTACGTATTCTTTGTCTCCATTCATGGGAACCTTCAGCGTCGAGGAGGCCGTAACAATGCTCTCGAAGATGCCGAGTGCCACAGTGTTGGGAAGTGCCGCCTCAGGTACGGTAAACGCTGTGTTAGACGTCTGTGCGACAAATGCGGTCTCTGGAATAGGCGCGTCATCCGTCACAAGGAGGTCAGATATCAGACGATCCTTGAACGAACGTGCATGGGACAAGCTCTCCTCCTCTTCTTCCATCCTTTTGTCCATTGCAACGTCGTTCTCCACAATGGTGATGATCTCTATCAGTCTTTTTTCGATTGGGTGATGGACGGCTACTCCGCGGTCTGCTTCGTCGTCAACCCGTTTCTGTAATTCGTCACGCACCTTGGTGTACAGCTGAAATATGTACCCGTTACCACCCTTGTCGGGATGATGAGGACTTCCAAGGAACACCCACGATTTGTGGATCGTCTTTTGCACGGCATCACGCTTCTTATTCACGTGGGCAATGTTCGTGCACGCGTCAAAGTCCATGTCGCACCCACTCATCCTTGCGCGAAACTCCGCCCGTATGCGTTCCTCGGTGTAGGTAGTATTCGCATCCTGCATGAGGTGGTTCATGACGTCACTTGAGGTGTCGCACACGACGCTTTCTTGTTTGCTACAACACCGTTTCTTACAGCACCGTGAAGGGTACCAAATCAAAGCAAGATCACGTATCAACGAAAAGGAGAACGCAACAATGGAACCCACAAACGCCATCACCCCTTACACCAACAAGATCGTGGAGCAAGCGATGGAGAACGTCAACGCGTGTCTCCCCGTGCTCGTTGAACAAAACAAGGATCTCACTGCACGAAACAAGAACCTTGAGGAAAAATGCGAGAAACTGGAAAAGGTGATCTCCGATCAGAAGGTGGTCATCAAACAACACGAGGAGGAACAGATGTCCCAGCTTCAGACGGGCATGCTCTTCATCAACCTCGACGACGACGAGATCGTGCGTTTGTGTACGATCATCAACAAGGAGAAGTGCATTGTTCCAGGAGATAAGGTATACATCATGAAAATGAATCTCGTAGTGCAGTGGCAGGCAGTCCGTGACAACTGGGATACCTTCATCACGGAAAACAAGACGGCGACGGAGGCGGCGGCAAAGGAGGCGAAGGAGGCGAAGGAGGCAAAAATGAACGATCCGATCGAGATGCAGAAGCGTGGGGCGAAGAAGCAGAAAACGGCCGAAACCAAAAAACTCACCGCGATTATGAAGGAGCCGGATCAGAACGTCAAGCGGGCTCGCATGGCGTCCCACCTTGGCATTGAGCTGGGTGCGTGAGGTTCTTGATCTGTGTCGATCTTGCGGTTGCACTCCTATGGAGTTCGATCACAAGGTCGATCATGTGCTACCGTGCGGGAGGTAGCTTGGGTGGGAACGGACGCGATGTGACGGTCGATGAGGTCCCGTCCAACCGTTATGTTGGTAGTTTGGGTGGGTGATGCTACCGTTACGACGGTAGATTTACGGAATGTGAACCGATTTTGTACAACGAAACTTTAAAAAAAACGGTTTCTAAATTTGATGTGTATATTCGAAAAAACGAATCGTAACGGCTTTTTACAAACTTACAAAAGT
>Ga0209709_10000222_pt1 | contig 54826 bp, 43 predicted proteins | sample ArcticOcean_MG_C_2_FD_187435 | JGI IMG/M metagenome (GOLD analysis project Ga0209709, IMG submission 187435) | Marine microbial communities from western Arctic Ocean - ArcticOcean_MG_CB4_136 (SPAdes) (version 2) | ecosystem: Environmental > Aquatic > Marine > Oceanic | place: Arctic Ocean... | reverse complement strand
TTTTTAGTATGCTTTGGGTCATTTACCATTCCGATAATCGTTGTAGAAGTTGAATATCCAGACCGACTTCTTCGTTCTTGCACTAATTTTGAAATTGAGATGGGGCGATTCGGTAATCCTTGTTGGCGAATCATTGCACTAATACGTTGGAATCTGTTATTGAAAAAGGAGTGAATGTCTTCTTTCCTTCCTTCAGTAATACTATTTCCTGTAATTTCAAAGAGCACTTCTAGATCTACATCAATATCACTTGCATTTGTTTCAAATAATGATAAATCATAATGTTCTAAACCATGAGGACGAGATGCAGGAGAGATCTTGGGAGGATTAATTGGGGCAATAGTTCTACCAATTTTAATATTAGATGATTGTGCTTCATTATTAATTTCTCGAGTTACTTCATCTAATAATTGGGGGGATAATATCCCCTTCACTCCCTTTGATTCTAATTTTGAAATGAGTAAATTTATATTGGGATGTTCTAGAAGTTGTTGTTTAACATCTCTTCTTGCTAGTAATGAAGCATTCATTAAACGAGTATAAATCTGCTCCCATTTCTGCTCCATATTAGGCGTTGGTAAGTGACCCTCGATAAGCAATGCTACAAAAAATCAAATTTACTCCTGCTCTCCCCAGTTTACATCTTTAATTCCTGCATTATCCTCAATATTTTCATCCTCAATATTTTCATCCTCAATATTTTCATCATTTTTCACGTATCTTTGAGATTCTTCAGCCCAATTTTCACCGATATCCTCATTCCACTTCTCTTCTTCTGGATTTTCAATTTCTTCTGATTTAATTTCTTTTGTAGTATCCTCTTCATTTAATCCTTCTTTAATTTCAACTACTTCTTCATTTAATTCTTCATCTTTTTTAGTCAGGTGGTATTCATCCCATATTTTTATTGCAGTCCTTAGAGCTAATGCAACAAAATTTAATTTATTTTGTTTTCTATCACCTGAAAAAAACTTTGAAACTACTCCTTCATACATAGTGGATGAGATTCCAACATACACCTCTCCTACTTTTTTTCTTGAATCATCTGTTTTAGGCCCTGCAATGCCAGTGATTGAGATTGCAATTTCTGCATTTGATTTTTTTCGCGCACCCTTTGCCATTTGTATTGCAACTTCTGCACTAACTGCACCATGTTCTGATAAAGTACGTGGTTCAACATTTAATTCGATTATTTTTGATTCATTAGAATATGTAATCCAGGATTGATTAAAACAAGCACTTGAACCACTGATATCAGTTAGAGTCGATGTAAGTAAACCTCCAGTACATGATTCGGCAGCACTTACTGTTGCTTTTGCTTTCAACAACCTTCTTTCTAGACGAGATGCAAGGGTGACTAAGTCATCTCCCATATTAATTACCGGATATTAATCACTTATGATGCTTTTTAGAGAGATTTATACTTTCTCTTAAGAAAATATCTTTATTTTTTAACCGACTTCTATTTGAATGAATGCTTGTTGGCAAGTGCATCAAGGGCCTGTGGTCTAGGGGTTATGACGTCGCCCTTACAAGGCGAAGATCGCCAGTTCAATTCTGGCCGGGCCCACTTGATAATACATGAGTTCATAACTAACAGTAATAATCGCATTATTATGGAAGAGATGGATTCATTACTTACTAGACTTTCATTGGCAGGAGTAGAATTCAGTTTATTGATTAGAGAAGCAATGATGAATGTAGATATTCGTTGTTTTTCAAGTAATAGTCCTGATTCATTTTTTCAAGACAGGCCTTTAGTATTTCTTGAAAATGAGCGTGGAGGTGTTAAAACAATTTCTGCCCCACACATGATCGTAACAATGTTACATCATCTAGAATTAAGTCAAGGTATGGAAGTAATGGTAGTTGGAGCCAAGGGTGGCTATATTTCAGCACTAATTAATGAAATTGTGGGAGATAAGGGGGGAGTTACTTTGCTTGATTATGATTCTGATGTTCTTAACCATGCATGTAAAAGTCATAAGATGAGTGGGTATGAAAGTACCATTCAACGTAGAAAATTACGTAGAGATGGAAGAAGTCCTGCAAATTTACCTTCTAAATTAAGTAGAGTATTGGTAACAGGTTCGATAGATAGTTTACCGTCTTGGATTGAATCTAGAATAGACGAGGGTGGTTTTGCAATTTTCCCAAGAGGAGGTAGAATTAATCAAAAATTGATTAAGAGAGAAAAACAAGGTGACGAATTTTTTGATACCGATTTAGGCAATGTGGTATTTGGTCCGTTGGATATTAAGGATAGTGAACCTATGACTCCAAGTCCTTATGAATTAGCAGATATTTTAGAAGAGGTTTCTTTCGTTGCTAAGGATTTAGATATGATTTCATTAGAAAATTCATTGAAATTAGATGATTTAATTACTGATCTAAGATCTTTGCCTGATGATATTAACTTCGAAATAGAAGATAAGAATGAAATGCCACTTCAAATGAGAGAATTATTAGAGGAATCAGGAAGTTGGATGAATCAATTATGGCCATTATTTTTAATGCTTAGTGAAGTAAATATTCAACAACCAGGGGCATTATTTGATGATGATGATGATGATTTTGGTCCTCATGAAGATATGATACCTTGAATGAGATTATACCCTCCCCCCCTCTGGAAGTAATGAGCAGATGGCATCGAAATCGACTGAATTAAAGAATTTAAGTTCAAGGGATAAGGCTACCAGGCGTAAAGCAGTTAGGTGGTTATTTGAGAATGAAATCAATGACTCATTACCTTATTTTATTCCATTTTTATCTGATGAAGATATTTGGTTTCGTGAACGTGCAAAAAGCGCATTCACAAGATGGTGTTCTGATGTAGATATTGAGTTAATAGAACAGTTATTGAGTAAGGATTTGTTAGAACATGAATATTTTGTTTCTACATTATTATTTAACTTTTCAAATGAAGGAGAAAGAATAATTAGAAAATTATTGAATAGTGAAAATTATTTGGTACGTTGTAATGTAAGAACTTTTCAATTGTCAAAAACCGAAAAAAATAATTTAAGTGCGATGATACTTGAAACGTTAGAAGATCCAGATTATCGAGTACGCAGTATTGGAGCAAGTTTTGTTAATGATTCCGAACTTAATGACCCTGTAATGGAAAAACTATTTTCGGATAATCATTCTAAAGTAAAATTATCAGCATTGAAAAATATTAATTTGAATCCTAAACGTCATAAAGAATGGATAGATTTATTTTTAGAGTCTAATGATGGAAAAATCAGGTTATTGGCGACAATAAGCCAATTAGACGAACTATTAAAAAAATCAAATTATGTATTTTTAGTAGATGTATTTTCCAAAGCAACAATTTCTGAAAAGAGAGAGTTTGTATCAGAAATGATTAATTTAGAATGGAATATTTTAACTGATTTAATTAATTATTTATATGAACATAAATATTGGGAGTTTTTAATATTCTTGTCAAATAAGTCCTCTTCAGATAAGGCAATAGAATTACGATATAAACTTGCAAAAAATACTCATGTGCCTATTGACTATAGGATAAAAATAATTGAGAAACTTAAAAGTAGGGCAAATAGAATGGATTTTAGTGAGCTTATAGAAAATTTAGAAGAATCTAGTGATGAGAGGCTAATTCAGGCAGGGGAACAACTCAGGGGGCTTTTGATATGAATGAGAGAAATATGAGTGGAATCACATACGCTGCTTCTTGTGAATATTCTAGTAATCAATTACTTAGTATACAAATCCAAATAGAAGGTCCATTTACTGGTAAAATTTTAGAATTAGCGTTTCCAAGATGGGTTCCTGGGTCATATTTCATAAGAGAACCAATTAGATTCATGCAAGATGTTAATGCAATTGATTCCGATGGAAATATACATCCTGTTGAAAGGTTTTCTCATAATCGTATTAGAGTTAATTTGACAAAAGATATTAGTAAAAATAACTCTATTCGGATTAGATATAAATTACTTTCAACAATATTGTCTGTAAGGAGTAATCATTTAGACAACTCACATTTACATTTAATGCCACCTTTTACTTGGATGGAAGTAACAAAAGGGATTTCAGAAGCGAGGATTCTTGCAAATCATCTAGTCATACTCGCTCATTCTCCTTCGTGGAAATCAGAATCTCAAATGGCATTAAGTGATTTAGAGGTACCTTCACTTACTTTAGATTTTTTTGATGAGGAATTAAGTATTTCAAAATGGGTCCCCGTAGGTAGAGATGAGTTTATGGATGGCATAATAGAATCTAATGCGAATGATGCAATTTCTTTTGAAGTATATGATTGTACTCATAAACTCAAGTTTTGGGATGCTGGAAATCACGAAGTATCACAAAAAGGAATTGAGGATTTCATTGAAAATATAAAATTAATTATCTCTGAACATTATGCCTTATTCGGAATTCCCACATGGAAAAATTATCTGACAATTTTACATTTAACAGATGGACCAAGAGGCGGATTAGAACACCTTAGATCACAAACTAGTATGGTGCCAAGATTATCAATTATCAAGGAAAACACAGAAGAATGGAGAGATTTATTGTCCTTGTTCTCCCATGAATTCTTGCATCAATGGAATGTTAAAAGGTTACGCCCAATTCAGTTCTTAGATTATAATTTAAATGAAGAGATTCATATAGATTTACTTTGGTGGTTTGAGGGGTTAACAAGTTGGTTAGGGGATGTATTGTGTTGGCGTTCAGGGGCATGGGTAGACGAGGATTGGGTCGCAGATATGGAAAGAAAATTGGAACGGCATTTTACAGGAAATGGTAATCAGCATCAATGCCTTTCAATGGCAAGTTATGAGGCTTGGATACACCTTTATCGACCACATTCACATTCACGAGAATCACAAATTTCTTATTATTTAGAAGGGGAATTGGCATTATTTTGTATAGATGCAGAACTTAGAAAAACAACAAAAGGAGAATTTGGTTTAGATAATCTCATGGTATTATTGTGGAAAAGGCATGGAATTGATACTTCGGAAGGAGAGATGCAAGGTCTCGATTGGTCAAGGTTATGTGATGGTTTACGTGAATTAGGAGGAGAATCAATAATCCAATTTATGGATGATCTTGTACACAATAATACAAGACCTCCAATGGAGGTCGCAGCAAAAATATATGACGTAGAGATAGTACCAAATAATAAAGAAAAAACAAATAATTTAGGTTGGTTAGGCATTACATTTGGAGTAAATAATTTAAAAATTAAAACATTCCAAAATAATTCTCCATGTAGAAATCTAATGAAATCCGGTGATGAATTAATTGCAATCGATGGTTTAAGAGTATTAGGCACTAAATCATTAAAGAAAATATTAACTGGAAGAGCAAATACTTCCGCTGAATTAACAATTTCATCATATGGAAAACTCTCAAAGATCAATGTTAACATTAAACCTAATCCTAAATATCCGGTATTGTTTAAAGGTGATGGAAATAAATATTGGAAAAACATGAAAAAATCAGGATTATAGATTATTTCAAATTTTCTAATTTAATCATTATTGGTGGTAAATATTCAGATAAAGAGTGTCTACTAGTTTTTGGAGGAAATAATTTTCCAGACAATGCCATGTCTATTACATCTTTCTTTTCTATATGTTCTAAGTCAGAATTAGGCCAAGTGGTAACTGTAATTCTATCGTCATCAAAATAATTTGTAACAATCGCAGGAATTAATTTTAGTTTTAATTTCTTTGCAACTTCAAATCTATGGTGGCCATCTAATATTGTTCCAGTTTCACGATCAATCAGTAGTGGTTTTGTGTAACCGCCCCATCTCAAAGTCATTTCAAATAATTCTATTACTTTTTTTTGATGAACTTCTTCATGTGCCTTTAACTGAGTTATTTCAACCAATTCAACATCTCCTGCTTCATATTGCATAGTATCATTGGCTCCTGTAAAATCACCTCAATAACCCTTCGTAATATATTTTTTAGTCAAAATCAACATAACTCAGGCCTGCGCCCTAGGGTTTGTGACCCAAGATTGGCCATTACAAATTCCTCGCCTACCACTATTGGCAGATATAGAAGGAATCTCTTTGGAAGAGAATAATTCAATGTGGATTTCAGAAATCCCTAAGGAATTAATGGTAATAATCTCAGAAATCGCAATTCTCGATGGTGGATGTTGGTTAGTTGGAGGAGCGGTAAGGGAATTATTATCTGGAAATTTAGTAAATGATTGGGATTTAGCTACAACGATTCACCCTTTAGAATTAAGTTCGCATTTGGATTCGCTAGGATTAAACATAAAAATTATTCATACAGGAATAAAATATGGTACTTTCACAATTATTTGGCCAGATATTATTATTGAAGTAACAACTCTTAGAACTGATGCTAGTTATTCTGATGGCCGTAGGCCCGAAGAAGTATTTTTTGGTAATTCATTAAAAGATGATTTGGATCGTAGAGACTTCACAGTGAACTCAATGGCTATAGATCTTTCAAGAGGGATATTATATGACCCACATAATGGATTATTAGATCTTAATAATATGATCTTAAGGGCAGTTGGAAATCCGAGAAGAAGGATTGCTGAAGATGGATTAAGATTATTAAGAGCATATCGATTTATTGAGAGGGGTGATCATGGTTTATTGAATTTAGATAGAGATTTACATGATGCTTTACTCAAGGAGCAATGGATGATTGATAAAATTTCCAAAGAACGAATATGGTCCGAATTACAAAAAATATTCAAAGGTAAGCACGCGGGAGAGATTATTTGGTTAATGATAAAACATCAAATGTTTGATCAATTATTTGGTGAATCATTTAGTGTAGATGATGTAGGAGTTAAAGCACAATCAGAAGCATGTCTTTTTGATAAGGTTGTAGTTCCAGAATTTAGGTTGGGATTGTTATATTATAATCGAACTTCAGAGGATTTAGAAAAAGCTTGTGAGAAATTATCATTGTCTAAAAAACAAAGAAAACGTGCACATTTATCTCATAAGATGTTAGGAAATACTCCCTCACATGAAGATAGAGGCATGTTAAGGTTATGGCGTTATTTTTTAGGAGCATCATTTGAAGTTCAATTATTATTGGAATTGGCATTATCAAAAGAGATTGGCACTGAACAAAATATGATGTCTCTGATTACTGAATTAAGTGAATTACCTCCATTAAGAGCTGGAAGATTACCTTTAGTAAATGGCATATGGTTAATGGAAAAAACGGGTATAGTCAAAGGTGAAAAATTAGGTAGGCTGAAAGAATGGTTACATAAGTTACAAATTGAAAGAGACCTTATTGATTTAGAACAAGTTTTAGATATATTGGCAACAATTTCATGGGATAATGGAGATCATTTAGATTGGCCTAGAATAGAATGGATTTAATATTTAATTTATTTTAATAATATTATACCACCAATTGAAAACATCATAATATCTACTATTGCGTGAGATAAAAATACTACCCAAATACTTCGATATCTAAGATATAGCCATGACCATAATAATCCTCCAATAAAAATACCAATAGAAGCAAGAATCATTAATGAAATTGGAAACATGTAAAGCATTGCAATTGAATGATGTAGCGTAAATGCCGCTGCTGAGAGGTATAATGCATATTTACTCCCCATACTAGCTTCAAACTTCTCAAAAATAAACCATCTAAATACAAATTCTTCTAAGAGTGAGTTTCCAAAAATCCAATACATTGTTACTCCTAGATAGACTAATGGATTAGTTAATCCATTTCCCTCCAATAATTCTTTTAGTGCGCTTTGATCAATATATTGCCCAAATATTAGCCATGCGAGCCCTATTACTGCACTCATTCCAATTCCAAATCCGAAACCAGTCCATAAATCCTTTTTATTTTTTACTGGAGACCAACTAAATTCTTTTTTCTCTAATTTAAAATACCAATATACTGGTATTGCAATCATAAATATTTTTGACAATAAAAATACAAAATTCCCTGACCATCCTTGGCTAATTTCTAAAGAGTATAGTATGGATAACGTTGGTAATGGAATTATTAATAATAATGCCAACCAATTTTGTTGATGAACTTCTTCATTAGTACCCATCATTCATTCCAGTTTTTGACTAGTAAATAATTCATTTCGTACTTCAAATAAAATACTTAAACACTTTGCGAGTTGTATGCAGAGCGTAAATGACCTACAAGCACAAAAAAAGTTAGGTAAATTTATGACCTACGGTTCAATACTATCAATTTTCATTTTTCCACCTTATTTGATTGGTCTTTCACTTTTTATTCTAATCATCGGTGTCATAGTTGGGTCTGATGCAAAGAAAAAATTAGAACAATTAGGAAATATAGCCCAATCAGATAACCTTAGTGGGTATGCAGTGACTCCAGTTAAAGAATATCAAGCCCCAAATAAAGCATTTAATGGAGTTTGGGATACCGAATGGGGAGAAATTTCCTTAGTCCAAAATGGTATTGATGTTACAGGTAGTTTCATTGGTGCTAATTTAAATGGTCAAGTGACAGGTACAAAGTTCTTTTTTGAATGGAAACAAGAAGGAGAAAATATTAGTGGAAGAGGTGTTTTAGCCATTGAAAATGGTTTATTATTAGGTTCCTGGGGGCATGACTTTTCTATTGATGATGGAGGGCCTATTCAAGGAACACCGCGTAATAATAGTGAATTAATTGTAAATCCTCCTAAAGAAGAAATCAAAAAGCTTGAAGTTTGGATGAAGGATGCAGTTATCGATGACGGACGACTTCGTGGAATGGTTATTGATCATCCCGCACTAGGTACTGCTGATAATGTTATTACCTCAAGTATAATTAGTAAGGATAAGGATGGCGAGATTCATAGAATAGAGACTCAAAATACTATTTATTTAATCCATGAAGATAGTTGGGTAGAAAAGACAACTTCAACTTCAGAAGAGCAAGCAGTAGTAGAAGAACCAATTACTTCAATTGAACAGATGAAGAAAGATATTGAAGAAAAGAAAGAGGAACTTTCCGAACAGATAAAGGGAAAAATAGATGATTTAGAAGAGAAAGTACCTGAAGAGATTAAAGTAACAGACTCCTTCCAAGAAATGAAAAGTTCAGTAGAAGAGACAATAGAACAGATGGATGAAAAAGCAGATGAAGCAATTGAAGAAGTAGCAATTCAATCTTCAGAACAAATGGAAGAAATACAAGAAAAAGTAATAGTTTCTTTAGAAGAGAGTATGTTAAAAATTAATAATGTATTAGAACGATTAGATAAAGCAGTAATGAGTTCTGATCGTGAAAGTATAATTTCTGAGTTAACCGATTCCCAAATGAATCTTAACATGACTGTGGAAAGAATTGATAGTACAATTGGTTATGGAGTTGATGAAGTATTGAGAGGTGGAAAAACAATCGTAGGTAGTGTAGATGGAATTCCTCATCCTGTCTCCATTAAGGTACCAAAGTCAATGAATGAAATGGCAATGGGTTTGAGAAAAGGTCAAAAAATTGAACATAATGTAACCTTATCTAGTTTTAATTCAATTAGAAAGATGCTTGAATTCGTATTACTTTAGAACTTTATTTATTAATTTCTCTAGCAATTACAATGCGTTGAACTTCTTGAGTTCCTTCATAAATTTGAGTTATTTTGGCATCTCTGAAGAACCTTTCAACAGGGAATTCTGTGACATATCCATATCCTCCATGTATCTGAACTGCCCTTTCTGCAACCCACATTGCTGTATCTCCTGCAAATAATTTAGCCATCGATGCTTCTTTTGTATGCCTCTTCCCTTCAGATTCGTAGTGTTTTTCTTTAGCCCAAGCTGCACGGTAAACCATCATCCTTGAAGCGTCAATTCTAGTAGCCATCTCTGCTAGGTAATTACCAATTGTTTGATGATACAATATTGGTTTTCCGAATGTTTCTCTTTCATTTGCAAATTTAAGCGCTGCCTCATATGCTCCTTGCGAAATTCCTAATGCTTGTGCAGCAATTCCGATTCTTGAATTATCTAATGCATTCATAGCAATTGGGAATCCTTCTCCACTATTTTTGATTACATTTTCTATAGGGACTTTGCAATTGTTTAACACAAGAGTTACCGTATCTGAGGATCGAATACCTAATTTATCCTCTTTTTTACCTACTGAAAAGCCTTCAAATGTACTCTCAACTATGAATGCTGTAGTGCCTCCATGTTTCTTTTTATCAAATTCTGGATGATTAATATCTTTAGCAAAAAGAACAATTATGTCCGCTTGTTCTCCATTAGTAACCCACATTTTTTCACCATTCAAGATATAGTGTGTGCCCTCTTCATTTAATTTTGCATTACACGAAAGTGATGCAGCATCTGTACCTGCTCCTGCTTCTGAAAGTGAATATGCACCAATCTTATTGGAAGCTAATTGAGGAAGGTATTTTTCTTTTTGTTGTTGATTTCCATGTAATGCAATAGTCATACTGCATAGTCCCACATGTACGCAGTACATTACTGCAAATGAGGGGTCTACTCTTGCTAATTCTTCAATGATGATTGCTTCTGAAATATGGTCTACAGGATTCCCTCCAAACTCTTCAGGGATTGTAATAGAATGCAATCCGGAATCGATGAATGCTTTCCATTCTTTTTTTGGGGGAGATTGTGCAGAATCTCTTGAACTTACAGTGGGTAAAAGAACCTCTTCAGCGAAATCTCTGACCATCTCTCTAATCATTGCTTGTTCGTCAGTTTCTTCATAATTCATAATCCCACTATTTTATCCCAAAAGGTTCACGGTATTATCAGTTACTTGAATATACTATTTATGTTTGTCCGCTTAATTGATATATTACCCATTATCACGGCGAATTGAGTACTATGGATAACGATGAAATTCAAGAATTCAGTGTCGCACATAAAAGAAGATATTCAAAGAACCATCTTTGGTATCAAGAAAAAGACGACAGAACCACAATTGGAGTGACTGATTTCCTTTCTAAAGAAAAAGGAGAAGTACTTCGAGTAATACTTCCTCATGCAGATACAGAAGTAAATGTTGATGAAGAATTATTCTCGATAGACTTTGAATCAGGTACTGTAATTTTTCGTTCCTTATTTAGTGGTGAGATTATAGAAGTAAATGGAGAAGTTGAGATAAATCCAGAACTTGTAGATGATAGTCCCTACGAACATGGATGGTGCATGATTTTTGAAGCACATACCATGTCTGCAGAAGATTTAATGGATCCTGATGAATATATCGAATATCTTCAAGAAGTGTTGATTTAAAACGACTCAACTTTTTGTAGTAGTTCGGGTTTATTGTCAAAATATTCGTGAATTGGAATTAGTAGTTTCGAAATCGCATCAGCAACAGCGAACTTTGCATCTAATGGGTGTATCGAATCATTACACACAGCATCTATGAATCCCTCAAGTGTGGAATAACTCGATGGCTCTCCAAACTCTGGTTTTGGCGTAACAGTGATTTCCCCAAATTCAGGTAAAATAATATGTTCTATTAATTCATAAATTGGCGAGTTTCGGTTAGACGTGTCAAGGTATGCTTTTCTCATCTTTTTTCTTAATTTTTCAGGGGAATCATGTAATAGTATTGCTCCACTAGGATTTGATTTTGACATTTTATGATCAAATGACTCCATTCTTTCTCCAGATGCTTTCAAACTAGAAATAATTGGAGTATGGAAGCATGTTGCTTTTTTCCATTTATATTTGTCTCCCACTTCCCTCATATACATATGCGCTTTTCTTTGATCCATTCCACCTAATGCAATGTCGATGTGTAACTGAAAAATATCCGCTGCTTGCATAGCAGGATAGAAGAATTTTGAGAGGTCACCATCAGACGAATCCTCTCCTCTACCCATAATACTGAATGTTCTACGTACTCTTGCTAAACTCATGTTTTTTGAACATTTCAATACTGTTGCCCAATAATCTCCTGAATTCATTAGGTCAGTTGCATAGATAAATCTAACTTCTCCTGATCCATTTCCTTCTTTAGGATTGTTTAGAAGGATTTTGAATACTTTCTCCATGTAAGCACCAGTCGATTGAATTTTATCCATATCTCCGCCAAACTTGTCATTAACCCACGCATGCCAATCAGCAAGGAATATCAGAACATTCCCTCCTGATTCTAAAATCCTGCGTAGGCATAGTGCTTGTACCAACCAACCTACATGCGCTTTTCCTGAAGGTTCATAACCTACATAACAACGAATTACATCATCATCTAAAGTACTTGGCATTCCTAAAATTCTATTGATTAAATGATTAATTCCCACTACTTCTTGAGTGGAATATAGCATATTTACTAGATTTCGTTTTTGTTCATCATTAAGTGAATTTATTTTGGGATTTTTTTCTTCATAAATAGAAATAACTCTAGAGATATCATCTTCTTGCAAAATTTCTATTCCCATTAGTATTCAACTCTCAAGCATTTTGTTGATTTTTGCGCTTAAACTTAGAGCCCTAGTTGCATTTCCTTCCTTGAGTTTTTGTTCAACTTCTGCAATCATTTCCTCAGCCTTAGCTCTTTTCTCATCAGTAACCTTACTTGATAGTGCCATAAGTTTCCTGGCCATATTAATCCCTGAGTTTGCCTTTGCAACTTTTTTGCCATTTTCCTTAGCCTTATCTCCACGCTGTTTTGCGTTATATCCCGTAGATTCATCTAGGAATGTAGACCATCTTTTTCTTGATTCCATTGCTTCATCTCTTCCTCCTTCTTTTTCAAGGAAGTTTTGAAGATCTTCACCTTTTAATTGTTGAACATCAACAACTAATTTTCCCTCATCATCATAATGAGCATTAATGTCTACCAGAAGTCCCCATGAGGCATTAAATCCACCATTCTCAGTATTGTCTACATTATCAAAATGTTTGTCACCAAGTGAGTTTAATCCACCTTCAGAATCTATTATTTTTATCAATCCGCGTTTAACTTCAAAGCGTTCCATGTACCCTCGAGTCGTGGCACCCCCATAAGCATCACGATTGGAATCACATTTTCTTTATTAAGCGGTGGCGATAAACAGGGGAAACATTTCGGCAGGTATAATGCGGACCGTAAAAACTCGCTTATTTTTTGTGACTATTTTGTCAATATGTATGATTTTGTTATCTTCAACACCGATTTCTGCACAAGAATCCGCTTTAGAAAGCCAGATAGCAATTTCTGCAGAGGGTAGGTTATCAACTCAAGCACTAAAATTAACGAATTCAGATATTTCTAATTCAGGCGATGAATTAGTAATGATTGGAGAGTCAGGAGATATTTGGCTAATTCCCGCAAATAACCCTAAAGATTCTATTAATCTTGAAAATCAATATGATGAAGATTTGTATGATGTGTCTTGGCATCCAAGCGATAATAGTGTCCTTATGGTAGGGGATAATGGCACAGTATTACGTTATTCAAATGGAGAACTAAAGAGGCCTTTAGAGACAATAACTCTGTATGGGGAATCTATGAGAGCAATAGATTGGGTCCCTAGTGGACAAGTAGCTTATCTTGGAGGAGAGAATGGGTCCTTGTATAGCTATAGAAATAATACATTTACAGATTTAGGAATAAGTTGGGATGATGAAATTTCAGGAATTGCATGCCATGTTGAAGTAGATTTTTGTGTAGTAATTTCAAGAAGTGATGGCATTGGAGTAATCGATAGGGACGGTATATTCCATGAAATGGGCTCGGTTGGAAGAGTTTGGATTGATGTTCTTTGTCCCGAAGGAGTATCCGACAGATGTGTGGTCGTAGGAGCAGGTAGAGCAGTTGCAATATTCCAATACAATAGGGTGTCCCCTGCAAATTCCCAAATGTTAGAATTCCCAGGAGGAAACAAGATATCTTATGTTTCAGATTTTGGTGGTGAGTTTCGTTCATTATCGACAGGAATAAATAATCAAGTGTATATTCAAGTGGTGCCATTCGGAATAGTTGAATTTTCTGTTGAGAATATGCAGAGTTATGCTTGGTTGATTCCTGTAGATGTGAGTACAGCATCTGTTGAATTATCGGCTACTACCCCGTTAGTTAGTTGGGAAGAAAGGTTGCGTGATGGGTGGTTAATTTCAACAGATGGTAGTATCTCAAAAATGTCTGGAAAACAATTGTCAGGTGATGTTATGGGTTATGCATTAGTTGCATTAGTTGCAATAAGTGTGCCCGGTGTCATATTAGGATTGATTTACATGTCTAGTGATACTCTTCAAAATAAATATATGGGTTGGAGAAAACGAAGACGTCAGAATAAAAATGAAAATATTCAGAATAAATATAAAAAATAAACTTAACAATTAAACCCAAGCGTTATGAATCTGATGCTACCGCCACTTATTGAGGAATACGCATGCCTTACGAAGCCCTTGATTTCTACGATATTGATTCACTACTAACTGAAGAAGAACTAATGATAAGAGATTTGGTAAGAGAATGGGTTGATGACAAGGTAATTCCTAATATTGAACAAGCATGTAGGGACGGAGTATTTCCCGATGAATGGAGGAGAGATCTTGGTGAAATGGGAGTTCTTGGCGCACCGCTTAAAGGATATGGATGCCCTGGTCTTTCATACACAGCATACGGTTTAATTTGTCAAGAATTAGAGAGAGGAGATTCAGGGTTAAGATCCTTTGCAAGTGTTCAAGGTTCATTGGCAATGTATCCTATTTGGGACTTTGGTAGTGAAGAACAGAAAGAAAAATATCTTCCCAAAATGACCTCTGGGGAATATGTGGGTTGTTTTGGACTTACAGAACCAGATTATGGCTCTAATCCTGGAGATATGATTACAAGGGCTGAAGAGACTGAAGATGGATATTTGCTTAATGGTGCAAAAATGTGGATTACAAATGGAACGATTGCGGATTTAGCAATAGTTTGGGCAAAATTAGATGGAAAAATCAGAGGATTTATTGTTGAAAAAGATGATGAAGGGTTTAGTGCACCTGAAATGAAAGGTAAACATTCACTGAAAGCAAGTGTAACTAGTGAATTAGTATTCCAAGACTGTAAAATCCCCAAAGATAGAATTTTACCAAATGTTTCAGGATTAAGAGGGCCATTTTCTTGCCTAAATAATGCAAGGTTTGGAATTTCATGGGGGGCTATTGGGGCTGCCCAATCCTGTTTTAGTTCAGCTAGAGAATATGCGTTATCCCGAATACAATTTGACCATCCAATCGCTTCATATCAATTGGTTCAAAATAAACTTGCTTGGATGTTAAGAGAGATTACGAAAGGACAATTATTAGCATATCACCTAGGTAAAAAGAAAGAAGATGGCTCTTGGATTCCAGAACAAATAAGTTTGGCAAAAATGAATAATGTTGATATTGCTTTAGAGATTGCCAGAGTTGCTAGAGATATTCATGGGGCAAATGGTATTTTGGATGAATATCCAATTATGAGGCATATGGCGAATCTAGAATCTGTAAAAACATATGAAGGAACTCATGATATTCATAACTTGATACTTGGAAGACATATTACAGGAATACAATCATTCACTAGAGAGATATGAGGAAATATTGTTATTAAGGAGTATTTGCAGGGCCCCTCGTGAATACTGTAAGTAACAATGGTAATTTAAATGGTCGCGCAAGAGTTTTGATGTTAGCTGTATTAATGGTGACATCTACTTTTGGAGCGATAGGAACAACAGCTGCAGGACCAAGTGGCTATGAAGAAGTAATGTGGAATTCAATGAATGGAAATGTCGTTACTGCAGATGATGGTTCATACGTATTATTGTATGATAATATCACTGATGTAGATATGACATTTACTTCATCACACTTGGAAATTGGAGAAGAATATCTATTGAAAATACAAATATGTTTAATGACTCAGGTTAATCAAGACTGTTTGGAACCTTCTGATTATTTTTGGACTGCAACTGACCCTGATGGAGATGGAGCAAGTAACTCTACTGAAATGGTAGATCCAACAGGTATGGAAGAAGATCAATGTTATGATGTATTTGCGGATTTATATCACATAGATGCAGCAGAAAATCTGATGCACGTTGATTGGGATGGACACCTAGTAAGTATTAGCACAGTTGGCGAATGCGGGATGATGGATTCCATTGAATATATTTCAATTGATTTTGGAGGAGATTTCATGGCAGGTCCCCATGGTCCTCATTACAACAGTACTTCAGAGGCAATGGATAGTGTGAGTGTAATGGCTTGGGACTTATTTGAGGAAGACAATTATACTATTGTTGTTGAATTAGATATGAGCCATGATGGAATTGAAGATAGTTATCAAACATGGAATTATTCAGTTAATAATACCAATTCAATGATTACAGTTGAAGGAATGGAACTAGACGGGTGTTACGGATTAAATACAAACTTGTTTCAAGCTGGTAATGAAGGAGATTATTTGGATCATGCTCATTCAATGTTTACTATAGGGGACCACCTAGCTTGTGGAGAAGAACATCTACAGGAGCCATATCCAGAAGTTTGGACTGAAAAGACGTGGAATCCTATGTGGGACATGTTCGAGGGATATACTCATGATGAACCAATCGACATAATGTATTCAGTGATGGATTTGGAACCAAATACCTCCTATATGAGCGTATTAATGGTTAGTGGGCCGCTTGACATGATGGACAAAGATGATCAGGAAGATATGATTTGTTACGATATGGTGACGGATGAAACCGTAGACATCCAAGAGGAGAAGGAATGTACTGACGCAGGATTTATGTGGGTTGAAGACAATTCTAATGATGGAGAAGGACTAAACCAAACTGAGTGTGAAGCTGCAGGCTATGAATGGGATATTGACCACTGCAATGATGATGGAAGTTTAGAAGGCGATAATGAAACTCAACATGAAGAAACAGAGGAGGGACACGAAGACCAAGTTATTATGCAGCATTGGGATAATTTCACCACAACAGATGATGCTGATGAGCAGCTTAGCCATTACTACGAAGCACTCGTCACATTGTCTGCGTCGTCGTTGGAAGCAGGAGTTTATGTTGCAATGTATATTGTAATTGAACAAGGCACGGAGGAAAACAACACTCAGACATGGAGTTCACCTGGTTCGATGTTCTGTGTAGATGATATAATTTGTGACGGACCACCTGATGAGGATAGATGTCCTTTTGATGAGAATAATACAGAGTCACCATGTAATGTTGAGGAATGTGACCCATTTAGTGATCTTCACGATCAGGACGTTTGCGATGCAGCAGTTGAAGAGTATTGTGCTAACAATGATGATCCTGCTTGTCATGGTGGGCCACAAATGGATATGGATCCAGACAATTGGGCTACAGGAGTTGGAAGCTATATGATGCACTTTGATCAATTCGACGCTAAGACAGACGATGGAAATAATGTAAATGGAATATTAGAATTAGCCAACTCCATGGAACTCATGCCACAATTTAGAATGTTTGCAGATTTCAATCAAGACGGTAATGTAGATCCAGTGGAACAGATGGACTTCATGATGATGTTTAGTCAAGGACCTGACAATAATAATAACAATGAAGAATATATGGCTTGTTATAATACAGCAACTGATGAGGAATTAGTAGCATATACCAATCAACTTGACTGTGAAGATGCAGGCTATATGTGGGTCACTATCTCTGTCAATGATGGCGGAGATCAAGGAGATCAAGGAGACGACAATGGAGAAAATCAGATGGATGACAATGATGATGACATGTTCATAACTCTTGATGGTACTGATCTAGGAACGCCAACTCATGAATGGATGTGGATTGAAGGATTGGTTGGACCAGTAGATGGTTCAGATGGCGTCACTCTAACATTAATCTCAGCATCGGTATGGGAACTTAACTTACCTGATTGGAATACAACAAGTAGCCATGAAGTAACGATTGGCGACAAGAATGGACCACTTCGTGAAGCTGGTTGTGATGATGGAAAACTAGACTCTGGAACTTTTGGAGTTTATGATAGTTGGGCTTGGAGTCCATCTTCCATAGAACTAGGTACATGGGAAGTAATGCCAGATGGAGAACATGGCTGGGTTTCAGCATATGATTGTGATTCTTCAGAGTTAGAGTCACTTACTGTAACATTTACTAAGACTGTTAGAGATTATAATGCAGACAATATCGAACCTGTAGAAGCAGGACCTCAAGAGGACTGGGAACAAGATGTTTCTGAAAACATGCCACCAGTATGTCATGTGTTTGCATCAGTAACTGATGGAATTGATTGGGTAGAAGGAGAAGATCACTTTGAAGCACCTAATGGAGATCATGTAATTGAGTTAGAAGCTGGAACTTGGTTCTTAAGTGTATATTGTAAAGATCCTGATGGAGATATGGTAATGGGTCAAGTAACTGCTGCAGGAGTGACAGTTGACTTCTTAGAAGAAGGAGAAGGCCATGCATCCAAAGACTTCGTCTTAATTGCAGGAATGCCTAATATTACTGTAGATTACCACTGGGATTCAACTGGAGGTCATTCAGGACAAGGAACTATTACAGTTCATGTCCTTTCACCAGACACAACGGTTGTAGAACCAACAACAAACGATGATGGAACATTATCATGTCCTGACAGTTTAGTGTTGAATGCAGATCAAACACAATGTGTTGCTGCTTTACCAGATGATGTTGGAGATATTATTGATGATATCGCTGTTGAAGACGGTGGATCAATACCTGGATTTACATCCACACTTAGCATAATTTCAATGCTTGGTGCAGTATTGGTAATGTCAAGAAGAAGACAAAATTGCTAAGCAATATAATTAGTAAATACGGCTATCTGCCTCAGTATTTCTGGGGTAGATAGCGCTTTCTTTAAGTTTACAAATACTTTAGTTCTTGGTAAGTTTGAATAACGGTCATCTAGTGGATGGTTTGTTCGTGGTTTAAAATGGTGGAAATCGTAGTTTTAATTAAGCAAGTACCTGATACAAATGCCAAGATTGAGATTAAAGATGGAAGGGCTGATTTGTCCATGGTTAAGTGGATAACAAGCCCTTATGATGAATACGCATTAGAAGTTGCATTACAGCATAAAGAAGCAATTGGTGGAACAGTGACTGCACTTACTTTAGGTCCTGTTCGTTGTGATAAGACACTCAAAGATGCTAAAGCATTAGGTGTCGATAAGATTGCTAGAATCGATGTCAGTGAAGAATATGTAGATAGTTCCTCAGTGCAATCAATGCTTGCATCTGCATGTAAGTCCTTAGGTGCAGAGGTAGTATACTGTGGAAAGTCGGCTGCAGATACTAATGCTGGATCCACAGGCCCAGGAGTTGCTGAAACATTAGGTTGGCCTTCAGTTGCTAATGTTACTAGTATTATTTTTGAAGTAAATAACTTAGAATTAATGCAACCCTCTTCAGATGGACAAGCAAAAATTGGAGTGGATTTACCAGTAGTTGTTACTTGTGATAAAGGAATGGGAGAACCAAGAAGAGCCAATGTAAAAGGAATCATGATGGCTAAAAGAGCAGTTGTAGAACTCATTGATGTTGAAAACTTCGAAGGGAATACCTCTGTGATTGAACATTCAGCGCCTCCACAAAAACCACCAGGTAAATCTTTTGATGGATCTGAACATGTTCCTGCCGTGGTTAAACTTTTAAGAGACGAAGCAAATGTAATTTGAGGTGAAAAAGATGGGTGAAATAATAATATTAGCAGACGTAATTAATAATGTATTGAAAGAGTCAACATCAGAGGTTGTTTCAGCAGCAATATCTTTGGGAGGAAATCCCATCGTAATTGTCCCTGGTACCTCTCCTGATGCAGCAGCTAGTACTGTAGCAACTTTTGACGGAGTTACGAGCGTAATTGCATTACAAGGAGATTGTTTTGCAACTTATGATTCCGCAGCATGGTGTGAAGCAATAGCATCAGTTTCTCCTCCAGGTCATTTATTGACGTCATCAACATCAATCGGTAAAGAATTAGCAGCCAGATTAGCAGCATCTAGAAATGCTACTGTGATTCAAGATGTAATAAGTATTGATGGAAATACAATTACTCATCCAATATATTCTGGTAAGGCCCATGAAAAGCTTTCATTAAATGGGCCCTCAGTTATGACAATACGTTCTAATGTATTCAAACCTTCAGGAAATGGAGGTTCTGCGTCAATTACTAATGTAAATTGTTCTTCTGATTTAAGGACTAAACTAAAAGAAATGGTGGCTAAAGCAAGTGAGAGGCTTGATGTTTCTGAAGCAGACATCATCATATCAGGAGGAAGAGGTATGGGTTCACCTCAAAACTTTGACAAGTTGTATAGTGTTGCTGGACTGTTAGGAGCGGCTGTTGGTGCTAGTAGAGCTGCTGTAGATACATGGGACGAAATACCTCATGAGATGCAGGTAGGACAAACAGGTAAAACTGTGAATCCTAGTTTGTATATTGCAGTTGGGATCTCTGGAGCAATACAGCATCTTGCAGGTATGAGAACAAGTAAATATATTGTTGCAATAAATAAGGATGGAACTGCACCAATCTTTAGACATGCAGATTATGGAATAATTTCAACTTGGGAAGAAGCACTTCCAATATTAGAACAAGAACTTGGCGCATTACTTGGATAAAGTGAGGATCAATGGCTGATGCATTATCTTATGTAGAAGTTGGAGCAGATGTAGAATCTTCGAATTCTACTGTGATTTGGTTGCATGGCTTAGGTGCAGACGGGCATGATTTTGCTCCTGTAGCAAGAATTTTAGCATCTCCTGGACGTAGATTTATTCTACCTCATGCACCATCAATGCCAGTAACAATAAATGGAGGGATGTCGATGCCTGCTTGGTATGATATACTCTCAATGGATCCTAGTGCAAGAGATTCACCAAGAGAATCCGCTAATGATGTAATTAATTCAGCAATATTAGTTAATAAATTAATAAAACATGAAATTGATAATGGAATTCCAGAAGAAAGAATCGTGATTGCTGGTTTTTCGCAAGGAGGGGCTCTTGCTTTACACCTTTCATTACGTTCAGAAATAAACCTTGCAGGAGTAATTGCTTTATCCTGTTATTTACCTGTTCGTGAGAGATTTGAATCTGAATTAATAAATAAAAAAACACCGATATTTCAGGCGCATGGGAGATTTGATATGGTAGTGCCCTATTATTCAGGACTTTATACTCACGAATTATTAACTTCTCATTCTATTGAGGTAGATTGGAATGAATATCAAATGGGGCATGAAGTGTCTAATCAAGAAATTTTAGATATTGAAGAATGGTTGAATTCTGTAATTCCGCCACTATCTGATGATAATACTGATACTATCGGTTGACATGGCTCCATCGTCATCTGTTACAGTGAGTGTAAATCTATGAGTTCCTATCGGTAACCGCAACTTTATTTTCGGACCAGAAGAAAGACTTCTACCATCTTCACTTGTCCAATTCCAAATACGAATATATCCATCTGGATCATGTGATGTACTACCATCTAAGAGAACCAAACAACTTCCATCTTCACCAACTTCAAGCATTTGGTCATCACCTGCATTACATACAGGTGGCTGATTTCTTTTTTCATCAGCAGATAAGAGATGTTCAATTAGAGAGATCTCTTCTTTTGTATCACTCTTCTGTGGTTCATTTGAACTTTCTTCATTAAAAGCAGCCATTAGATCATCCATTGAATCAATTTGCTCCATCTTATTTTTTGCTTCATATTGTTCAAACTCATCTCCTAACTGATCCTTTAGATCATCAGTTGAATTATCATACATGTTTGAATCTTCAATTTCATTAGTCTTCTGCTCTATATATTCCTCATCACTTTCTTCTTCCCAAACAGGGTTAGAATTGGGATTAATTAGAATCATTGGTGCAGCATTTGTATAATCATTCCTATCATTTCCCCCTAAGGCTACAATGTTCTTATTTTCACTAATTTCGAGTATATCGATAATGCCTTCATGTTCAAGTTGCCAAAGTGATTGATTAGTATCTTTATTAATTCTATAAAGATAAAACCAAGATGCTACGAGTAAATCGCCATCTAGTGCAATCATTGATGTAATGGAATATTCAGATTTCCAAATAGATCTTGTTTTATTTTCTTCGACGATTAAAACTTCACCAGAAAATAACCCCGCCCATATAGAATCTTTATTTGTGGTTAATGATACACACCTTGAATTAAAACCCGCTCTTCCTATTTTTTGTCCAAGAGGATTCCAGAATTCTAATTCATTTTGTTCCCCCTCATCTGGAATATCTAATGTTTCTCTACTAACCAATAATATTCCATTTTGAGTATATTTTGCAGTAATTATTCTTTCACCAATTGTTGAATTGATTGGCCTCTTAAACAGGATAGAACCATTACGACTAAGAACAATCAAATTCCCTTCATCATCCCAACACGATATAGCAGAACCATTTTCATTTACTGCCATCCCAATAAGTTCTTTTTCTGAATACATACCTACTAATTCACCTTGGGAATTTATTAACCTTAATTTATTTGTACCGTCAATTACTGCAACTAATTCACCTTTTTTTGTACATTCCATTAATTCGCATCCACCAGGGCATGAAATTTCCCATACTTTTTCACAATTTGTTGAAAAACATACTAAATCTCCTTCTTCTTGACCTACAATAAAAAAACCTGATGAAATATATCCAATTTGTTTTCCATAACTATTGAGTTTCAGCTCTTTTTTAATGCCACTTTCAAGTGCCATAATTACTAATAAACCGTTGTACGTAGTCCATGCAACAAATTTCCCATCATTACTTAAAGCGATGCATGATATTTCAGAATCAACAGATTCTTTAATGAGGGGCTGGATTACCATCGGCATTCGTTTACACCCCTCAATGTACTATTGAACGTAAGAGCCTATCGATTCAAGCTTGATTATGAAGTCCAATAGGTTCATCCGCATTATTTGAATGTTTTTTCGTATTGTCATTACGGTTATTCTCTAATGAACTTAGATATTCGGAAGAAATATCGCCAGTGACATAATTCCCATTGAAACAAGAATTATCAAATTCTTGAGGCCCGTCACCTTCTGATTTTACAGAATCAATTAGATCATTTAAATCTTGATAAAATAATTTATCTACTCCTATACTTTCTGCAATTTCTTCAATTGTATTCCCTGTTGCAATAAATTCACTAACAGCAGGCATATCGATACCATACACATTTTGAAACCTTACTGGAGGCGCTGCTGATGCAAAATATACTTTTTTAGCACCAGACTTTTTTGCCATTTCTACAATTTTTCTAGAGGTGTTTCCTCTAACTATGGAATCATCAACTAATAATACTTTTTTTCCGGAGAATTCATGATCAATTGTATTCAACTTTTTCCTTACAGAATCTCTTCTTAGTGATTGTCCTGGCATTATGAATGTTCTACCGATGTAACGGTTTTTTACTAATCCCTCTCTGTAATCAACACCTAGTTCCTTAGCTAATTGAATTGCAGAGATTCTTCCACTGTCAGGTACTGGAATTACTACGTCAATATCATGTTCTGGCCAAGATTTCTGAATTTTCTTTGCTAGTTTTGTTCCCATGTTTAATCTTGCTTGATGCACTGAAATACCGTCTATAATTGAATCAGGTCTTGCAAAATAAACATATTCGAATATACAGGGAGACATTTTAGCATTTTCAGAACATTGTCTTTGGAACATATTCCCTCCATTGTCGATGAATATCGCTTCACCTGGCGCCACATCAGATATAGCTTCAAAACCTAAAGTGCTCAATGCTACACTTTCAGATGAAATTCCCCATGTACGCCCCTCATCATTCAAAATAGATCCATAAACAAGTGGTCTTATGCCATTTGGATCTCTAAATGCAAACATTCCATATCCTGCGATAACCCCTACTACTGCATATCCGCCAGAGCAACGCTTGTGGACTCTACTAATTGCATGGAATAGGTCTTCAACATTCAGATATAATTGACCATCAATTTTCAATTTCCTTCTTTTTGCTAATTCATCAGCAAAAATATTCAGTAAAATTTCTGAATCCGAATTCGTATTAATATGCCTTAAGTCATCACGATACAATTCTTCTGCTAATGTTTTTGCATTTATCAAATTTCCATTATGTGCAAGTGATATGCCATACGGATGATTTACGTAGAGTGGCTGTGCTTCAGCAGCCGAAGAAGTCCCTGCAGTAGGATATCTAACATGGGCGATTCCAATATTTCCTTTCAAGCTCTGGATATGTTCTTTTTGAAATACATCTTTAACTAATCCATTATCTTTTCTTAAGTGTAAACGTTCATTATCACAAACAACAATTCCTGCTGCATCTTGTCCTCTATGTTGTAAAACAAGTAACCCATCATATAGTAAATTACTAACAGAGATGTTGTTTCCTAAGATGCCAAGAATTCCACACATACTGATGCCCCTTAACACTACTAGAAGGTAGGGCATTTATTCTTTTCAGAATCCATTTTCACCATCTTTCTAATTTTTTGGGCGGTGTGAACGTTTGTTCCAACTATATTTTCTTATTCTTGCAGTATCCCCATATCCGCATGATGCACAAACACTTTTCGATTTGTGATATGCATGTCTTCCACAACGACGGCAACGTAAATGAGTGCTTTTTTGACGCTTACCCATTGAAGGAGTACCCTTACTCATATGTCCACCTTGGATTTGATGCGAGATACCACCCGTATATGAGTATTTACAATTTCAAGGTTCAAAACGATCAGACCCATTTCCCCATCCAAGGCCCAATTCGTTCGTATCCAAGGGCTTTATACCACTCCCTTACCCCAATTCCAGCCGTAACGAGAAACTTTTTTGTGTTCCAATGTTTTTCAGCAATCTTTTCGGCAACATCCATTAAATGACTTCCAAGTCCTTGATGTTGCGTAGAGTTTTCATCACTTTGTTCTCCAACTCCTACAGCAGTTCCAAATATCTTAACTTCTCTAATAATTGCAGTATTGCCTTCGAGTTCTTCTCTCCAAACAGCCCCACTTGGTTTTCTCATTCTTAGAAATCCAGCAACAACGCCCCCTGGAGGATCTAATCTTGACCATGTGTGAATTCCATCAGTTAATGGGACTCCACCCTCAAATCCATTTATTTCTTCTTCATTAGGATGAATTAATGGTGCTTCATGGCTAATGAATAATTCATCCCCATCAGCAGCAGAATATTTTCGTATTATTGTGCGAAACTCATCTTTATCCGGTTTGTTTTTCACTCTTCCAACTTCTCTGTCTCTAATGCATCCACTTCTTCTACCTTGTTTTTCAATAAGACGAGTTGCGAGTTGTCTAAGGTTTCCTGCTGTCACTCCTGCAATAATTTCATGAGATGGTATGTCTCGTTGAATACGTTGAATTCTTAGCCATGGAGGTGCTTTACACATTACATCTGCAATTAGATTTGTTGCAGTATCATTATCCAAGGCCTTAAAATTTCCAGCTTCCCATTCTTGAACTAATTGTGCACCTTTGACAACTAAGCAAGGATAGATTTTGAGCATATCTGGCCTCCATTTTTCGTCAAGCATTAATTCAGTTAACATTTCTTCATCCTTTTTTACGGTAGTATTCGGTAATCCTGGCATCATATGCAGATTTAATTTTAATCCTGCATCTCTACAACGCTTACCTGCACGTTGTCCCGATGAAACAGAATGTCCTCGATACACACTTTTCAAAACATCATCATCAAGTGATTGAATGCCTAATTCTACTCTCGTTGTGCCATTTTCTAGCATCCAATCAATTGCTACAGATGAACATTGATCTGGCCTTGTTTCAATAGTTAACCCAATAATTCGATTAGATGCAGATTCATTATATTCAAGTGATGATGGTAACGTTTTACTGATATTTCCGTTAGCTGCATCAAAAGCACCTTTGATGAATGCTTCTCTATATTCTAAATCTCTACCAGTAAATGTCCCTCCCATTATGATTAAATCAATTTTTGAAGCATCATGTCCAATTGCAGAATATTGCCCAATTCGGTCTAGTACTTGGGCAGATGCTTCAAATCCATGTCTTGCAGCTCTTCTGGCAGCAGGTTCATGGCCAGTATAAGATTGAGCTGTACCAAATTCTGGCCCACCTGGACAATATGTGCATGTTCCATGAGGGCACCCATAAGGAGAGGTCATAATTGCAACAGGTGCCACCCCTGAAAGAGTTCTAGTCGGTTTCCTTCTCAGAAACTTCCCTATTTTTAGTTTTAAGTCATCATCAAGAATTGAGAATAATTGAGCATCACCAGGTGGCATTTTCAATTTATGCTTTTTTGCAGCTTTTCTTCTTAAGATCTCTAGTTCTTTTGAGGTAGTAGGTGGATTATCTAATATTGAACAACGTAAATCGTCTAACCATTCATTTAAATCTCCAGGTTGCAATCTAATACCAGACATACTTATTCTTCCTCCAATTCAGAATCTTTTACAATGATCATTCCAATTATTAGTAAGAAACCAACTGATAAGGAAATAGTTAGTGATTCAAGCCCATTCTTTAGGAATATTGCTACAGGGGAATATAGTCCTGAAGGCTGTATTGATTCAATTGACATACATATTTGAAAGATAAAGCACATTACGATTAATATCATTGTTAAATATATAGATATGTTGATTCGAGAAGATCTTGTTAAACAAAACCACCATGAGCATAATGTAGCAATCCCTAAAGTAAGAATAGTAGTTGAGAATGCCGAATTTATTAATTGTATAAAAAATACATTAAACTCTTCACCTACACTCCACCAAAAGAGATAGAGAATTAAAAATGGGGCTAGGACAAAACCCACTAATCTGTAAAGAGAAATATTACTCATTACCATCCCCTCCCTCAAATCCTTCCAACCATTCGAGATCATTTTTTAATTTATCCAAGAGTAATTTTCTTTCATCCTGAGTCAAACTCTTATCCATATCTAAACTTTCTTCTAAAGAATGTAATTTCTGTACCACATAAAACCAGATTATTATTCCACTTAAGAATCCGATAATGGTTCCGACAATAGTTCCACTAGCCTTGATAAATAAGGTTCTAGATGCATTGGGAATCTCTAAGATTTCTTCATTTAATAGTAGAAGTGAAGCCCCCAATAAAAAGAATAATATTTTTGCGATCGTTTTTTGTTCTAGGTATGCCTGCGAAAAAAGAATAATTGCAGAAATTATTTCAACACTTACAATCCATAATAACCAATAATCATTGTTTGTATTATTGAATTGAGGGTTACTAATCCATATTAATACAATCCAAGATAGTCCTATAACAATAAAGATTCCTTGGACGTATTCGTTTTTTCTGATGTTTGAATACTTTATGGATATCAAATTAGCTAGAACTAACAACGCAGCTGGACCCATAAAAAGAGGATTAATTGACCAAATGCACTTGATGGAGATTTTGGGGCTGTAAATGGAGATATTGCAATAAATATAATGCCAATAGTTACCAAAATATATCCCATTTTTTGTATTTTACTGGGGTTTCTTGTTAATGCTAATATCATCCCTAGCATGAATATTGACATTGGAAACCAGAACAAATCAAGTGCCCCGGGTTCTGATGCAAGGGTGACCATGTGCAGAGGCGAAAGTTATACATATTCAAATTGATGCTTATGCACTCAGTATGAGATTTAAGAATGAATACCTTCACGACATGCATATATATGTCCCGTTAGTGGGCGAAATGCTTGAGGTGAAATGATGGTTAAGATGCCAAGACAAATTAAAAGGTATAGTCCGTCTTTAAAGAAGCACACTTTGCACACAGTTGAGAGAATCAAAAAACGACGTGCTAGTGAATTAAAATGGGGCCAAAGACGTTTCCGTAGAGTGACTGCAGGTTACCGTGGTTTCCCGCGTCCAAAACCAGAAGGTAGAGAAAAACCGACTAAGAGAGTAAATATCATGTTTCGTTGTACTGAATCAGGTAAAGCACACAATGCTCCTTGTCAGAGATCTAAGAAATTTGAATTAACAGATAATTGAGGTGAGAAATATTCCAAGTAATTTTATGAAAGTAAAGTGCCAAAATTGTGGCAATGAATCAACAATATTCCAACGTGCTGCTACAGTAGTTAACTGTGGTGTATGTGAGACAATTTTAGTAGAACCTGCGGGTGGTAAAGCACGTTTAGTAGGTTGTAGTATTGTAGAGGTTCTCGAGTCAGAGTGAATATAATGGCTGATGAAAGCAATAGTACAGTTATAGGGCCCGATGAGGGAGAATTAGTAGTTTGTACTGTAACCGAAGTAAAGCAAAATGGGGCTTATGTTTCATTAAATGGTTACGACGGAATAAACGGATTCATATTTATTGGAGAAATTGCTTCTGGATGGGTAAAGAATATTCGTGGATTTGTAAGAGATGGTCAAAGAGTAGTTTGTAAAGTCTTACGTAGAGGAAAGAAAGATAGAGCCACATATGAATTATCTCTGAAAAGTGTTTCAGAAGAAAGGAAAAGAGATACATTACAATCTTGGAAGAACGAACAGCGTGCTACACAACTCCTCAAAGTAATCGGTGAAAAATTAAAGTGGACAGAGGATGAAATCCAAGAATCAGACTCAGAATTGTCTTCTGCCTTTGGTACATTATATTCTGCCTTTGAAAGAGCCGCCTTATTTCCTAACGCACTAGAAGATGAAGGTTTCTCAGGAGAGTGGATCTCAGAATTCGTTGAAACAGCAGTTGCAAACATCATTCCCCCCTTTGTTGAAATACGTGGAATCTGTAGTATTGAAATTGGAGGCCCAAAAGGAGTAGAAGCAATAAGAGAAGCTTTGGTTGAGGCAGAATTACATGACGATTTAGAAAATGAAGTCAGTGTTAATTGCTATTATGATGGTGCACCTAAATACCGTATTGAAATCAAAGCACCAGATTATAAATTAGCGGAATCGGTCTGGAAAAATGCAACAAAATCCTTGATATCTAGTGTTGAATCAAATCAAGGAAGTGCACTTATAGAGCGTCAATGAGGAATTAAGATGGTGCGACAATTAATTCAAAAATGCAAAATTTGTGGCTCTTATTCATACAATCTTAAGTGCTCTAAATGTGGAGGGAATGCTCAGGCAGCAGCACCATTGAAATGGACTCCAGAAGATACTCAAGCGCATCGTAGAAGAAAATTGAATGATGTAGGTTCAGATACTTGGAATGAATCCTTGCCATCACTATCCGAGGAAGAATAATTACTTTACAAGTAACGTTTAAATTAATTCTTTTATGCAATTGCTTAAGTCCCTCCAAAATTCGTTGGGGTTTATGAATACACATATTGTCTGGAATGACGAGGAAAATAAATTACCAGATCATAGATATGTCTTATTCGCATTACCTGGGGTTGGAAATGTAGGCAAATTATTGATAGATACATTGAATGAAACTTGTGAATCTAAAGAAATATTGAAATTACAACATCCTGATTTACCCCCTCATGCAACTATGAATGAAGGAATTTTAACAGCGCCTCATTTACATCTAAACCAATTAAAACTCCCAGATGGTCAGATAATTTTGACATTATGTGGTAATGTTCAACCAATTGTTCCAAGAGGGCAATATGAGATGGCAGAAGATATTTTGAATTTATTGAGGGAGAATAATACCTACCGAATCATATTACTTGCAGGGTTATCTAGCGATGCAGGATGTGAAAAAATACATGTTGTTGTAGCAGATGAAGAAACTAAAAAATCACTTGGAGAAGATGGAATAATAGTTTCTGAGAAACAACCAGAAGGTGGTGTAATTGGTTTATGTGGGTTACTCGGTTCTTTAGCACCATCTAGGGGTGTTTCTTCAGTTACCGTAATTGCAGAAACATTTGGAACTAGTGTAGATACTGTTTCAGCAGAAAGATTAAGAATTTCTTTGATGAATTACTTTGGTTTTGAGTTGCCAGTAACGCTTGATAGAACTGAAGAATTAGCCAAGGATTTAATGGCGAATTATTCAGAAGGACCAGGTGCTTTAATTTCAAAAGAACTTATGATGGCCGATGATAGTTTTTATCAATAATTTATCCACCTGATCCAACATCAATTACTTCTAATTCAATGTCAGAATTTATTACAGAAGTTTGAGGAATTATTTGGCTTTCATTACATACTAAAACCATTGAAGCATGTATACCAGTTTTAATTAATACTTCTTTTATTGTAATTTTCTCCTCAGTTTCCACATATTGTATTGTATCTTGGTATAATACCTTGATTCGCATTGTCTCCTCCACTCCCATTACGCTTATCTTCATTGCTTTTTTAGAGTAATTAGTGCAGAGGTCGCATAGCCCGGTATTGCGGTGGATTCGAAATCCACTGTCCCTTGGACTCGGGAGTTCAAATCTCTCCCTCTGCGCCTTAATTTTTTGAACCAAATTACTTGAATAATAAGTAATTTTAATGTGTCCCTTAAGGGACACACCTATAGAGGTAGAGTTAGGTGGGCAAATTGTTGAAGAGCATTCAATAAAGGAAGTAGTGATTAAAATGATAAAAATATCAGATAGGAAATTCAAAAACAAAAAAACCTTATTAACAATATTTGTATTTTTACAAATGGTTTTAATGCCAGTTTCAGCGGGTATTTCTGCTTGGGCGGGACCTCCAACAATGGATGCAACTACAGGAAATGATAACACACTCGATGCATGGGAAGTAGCATCAAATGCTACAATCTTAGATGGATGGTTCGATGTAAATGAAGACGGCGGCCTTTCAGGAGGATATGGAGATAGCTGGAATGCAGGATCTCCTGGAAATAATTTCACTTCTTCTGGAGTTCATGACGGAACTACAGGTTCACATTTCGATATAGATGGTGACGATTTCCTGAGTCTTTCCCCTAATGGTAGTTTTGGAAATGTGGATACATTAGACGATATTACTTTTAATTTTGAATTTGGTTATTCTCAATCAAGCCCTACTGTATGGGATATAGGGGAATTGACAAATGTTACTGGAAATGTAACTGGTAATTCTAGAACAGTACCACACGGAGAAATTCCAGCAAATCCTTATTCGGGAGCATTAGTGGCTGGAACGAAAATTGGTGCACCATTAATTGGAGGTACTGATGCTTGGTTAAAACCTCCATCAATGTCAATCCCTAATCCTGTAAATCAATTTACAGTAGAGTTTACTCATTGGGAACATTTTGCTGAAGGAGACGGATCATGGTTAGAATTTAGTTTAGATAGTGGCCCATGGACATGGATCGAACCTGTAGGGGGATATTCAAACACAAGTAATTCATCAGCACCAATTCCATCAGGGGCAACTGTAAATCCTCATAATGGTTCATTTGGATTATTTGGAAATACTACATCAAGTGGGTGGCATAGTTCAGTTTTTGAATTAGATAATGTTTCAGGAATTTCTCAAGCATCCATAATTGAATTTAGATTAAGAGTATGGACTAGCACATATAGTATTGGAAGACCTGGAATTTTTGTTGATGATCTGCTTATACAAAATATCGGTGGTTCTGTAGGACATTGGCATCATGGATATTATGACGTGAATGGAGTTACTGGGACATATTCTCCTAGTGCTAGTTCTGCATTAGAAGTTGCGATTGATTTGACCACGGCTACTGCACCGATTACCGCACAATTAACTGCCGAATGGGATCTTGAAGGAAGTGTTTGGGATAATTTCCTTGTGGAAACAAGTGACGATGGAGTGACTTGGACTGATATCACAAATGTACCTAATATCTATGGAATCCCGCATAATGGTTATGCTGTAAATGGGGTAAATTATGGAGATGAATCAGGAGGATTCTTAATTCTGGATTTCACTATGCCAGCTAGTTATGCTACAGATCCTACAACCTTTTTGAGAATTAAAGTTACTACTGATACAAGTGTAAATTATGGTACACCTCAAGATAGTCAAGAGGGATTAACTGTAGATAGAATAAAAGTTTTCGATACAAATTCAGTAACTCATTTCGATGATCATTTCAATACTTCTGCAACAGCAACTCATTATGCCACTGGCGGTATTGACGATTGGTCTTACACTATGATTGGTGCTGGTGGATTATATTTTTCAGATGGATTTGAGAATTCACCTTCAGTTCCATCTTCAAGTTGGACAATGGCAAACCCTACTGGACAAGATTTATTTGAATATGGAACCGTAGCTACCTGTACAAATTGTGTAAATCAACCCTCACCTACTAGTGCAGCTAGTACTCCTTATGCATTTGGTACTGGATTAGATACTGCTTACATTGATGGTGCATTTAATCCCTTAGAAGCATTTGTTTATACTCCAGAATATACAATCCCAGTTGGTGCTTCTGCACGAATAGTATTTGATCATTGGATGTGCACTTATGTTGGTTATGGTGGTGGTGCATTATTTATTTCTGATGATGGAGGAACTACTTGGGATTATTTTGACCCTATAGATCCAGTAACAGGTCAAGGATGGTATCATGGAGCAAATATGTATACTGGGTATAGTCATGTACTCACTCCAAATGGCATTAGTTTAGATGTCTGGGACGGTAGTGGTGGCCAAGGATGTAATAATGTCAACAATTGGGAATCAATGGTTGGAGATATCACTTCATATGGTGGTTCAACAGTACAATTTAGGTTTTCATTTGTATCAGTGTATAATTATAATTATCCTGGGTGGTATGTAGATAATATCGGAGTTGAAGTAGATTATTTCGATTCACAAGGAGAATGGATTACCCCATTAATTCCAGGGGATGACTTAGGAAATGGATTTGTTGATGTATATGCTGCTTCACCAACTAATACAGAAATTACTGCAAATTTATATGATTATGGGATGACACCAATAGAAGGGTTTGAAAATAGAGAATTACCATTAAGTTTCGCAGGTCTTGATTTAGATGCTTACTCTGCTGGAGTTTATGTTGGAATAAATTTAGAAACAAATGACCCCTTCTTATCTCCTTTAATTGGGGATGTTTCTGTAGGTGCAACAAGATATATGCTTGCTTTTGATCCAGAAGTTAATGGTTGGGAAGTTGGTACGAATTTAGAGAACGATGAAGGAAACATTACAAGTTCTACAGGTCAAGTAGATACAATATCTAGTGAGTTTATACCGTCTACTAAACCGATTCAAGAAATATATGTAGATGGTGAAGGTTCTGGAGTAATTGTTTGGATTACTGATTCAGAAGGAAATCAATATGGTGGTTTGCCTCTTCAATCAAGAATTTTCTTACCACAACCATTGTCTGGATATGGAGTGGAAATCGAAGTAGGACCAGGTGATTGGATTGAAGATTTTTTCGCAGAAGGTGAATTTTGGGAACCTGCTTTAAACCCGCAAATAGATGCTGTTGATGATGGAAGTATTGATTGGTCATTCGACTCAAATCCTAATTATGGGCATTTTGGTTGGCAAAATAGAATCGCAGGAGGTGGATTGATGGCACCTAGCGGTACTAATTCCGAACTAATGTCTGTAGGAACAGGTTCTTCTGCAGGTCCACCCGGAGCAGGACCATCTAGTGTAGTAATTAATACTGAAAGTGTGTGGGCAGGATCTTATTCATTTGATGTATTAACAGTTGCAAGTGGAGGTTCTATCATACCATCTGGTTGTGGTACTTTAGCAATTACAGCGAATGAAATTATAATTCAATCAGGAGGAAGCATTAGTTCTTCCTCAATTGTTTGGGATGGACCTGGTGCAGGCCTTGATTCAACAGGATCAAATGGTGCTGGAGGAGCAGGTCATGCAAGTAATGGAAATGACGGAGGAGGAAACCCAGTAATTGTTAATGGTGGAACTTCATATGGAACAGGGATCGAATGTGGTTCAAGTGGAGGAAATGTTACTGGAAGTAATCCAACTACAGGAGGTAGAGGTGGTTCTGAACTATTATTGATTGCAGGTTCAATTATTATTGATGGCTCAATTTCTTCAAATGGAGAATATTCACAACATGGGCAAGTAGCACCTGGAGGAACAGGCGCAGGTGGCCATGGCGCAGGAGGAGGATCGGGAGGATCTATTACAATTCAAGCAAATGATGTAACTATTGGTGCAACTGGAACAGTCCATGCGAAAGGAGGTTCTGGAGGTAATGGTGCAGATGGAACACAAGGTGGTGGTCCAGGTATAGGAATGCATGATGGTGGAAACGGAGGTGGTAGTGGTTCAGGTGGATTTATTGAATTTATCACAACTACTAATGGATTTACCAACAATGGTGCAGCAGTAGATGTTAATGGAGGGAACAGTGGATCTGGAGGTGCTGCTTATGGTTCAGGTAACGCTGGAAATCCAGGTATGACTGTATGGCAAAATGATGGATTAATCCAATACAATACATTTGCAGGATTTGGTACAGGTTCAAGTTCTACAAAAGTTCTTGTCCCTACCTATTCTAGTGTTTATGGAGGAGTAATTACTATCATAGCAGATGAAGATACATCCTCAGATTTAGATGTTACAATTGCAGGAGTAAGTATTGGAACAATTTCTTCAGGATGGGATATTGAACATATTCCATTAGATAATACAATGATTACAGCAATTAATGGATTAAGTTCAACACATATTGACCCTACTGGGCGAGATTGGTCTGAAGTTGAAATAGAACTTCAAACAACAGGAGAGGATTATGATATACTTCTAGGAAGTGTAGTAATTGGTTACCACCTTACAGAAAGAGTAAGCGGCCTTGAAGATCAAATGTATGATTATCATGAATATATGAAACTACAATCTACAGATGAAGAAATTAAAATTCCTTTGACCTTAAGTGCAGATAGAGGTGCAGTCGGAATTAGTGGTGAAATATATCATGAATTAATGATTACCAATGAGCCCTTTATTCCCCCAGTAACAATATATCCAGATGGTCAGGATGTAACATTAGTTACTGGACATCATCATTTGTATTCTACTACTGAAATTGATCATATCACATTAACTGGTGAAGCAACAAGTGGACAGATTATACAATTTGAATTAGTTGATTTACAAAATAATCCTACCTTTATTCAAACAACCGGTTCAGAAGTTGTGACTTTAGATTCTTCAACATCTATGGTTCAGTTAGTTGGAGAATCATGGATGGTAGATTGGGTATTCCAATCTGATTGGGCTTGGGATGATGAATTTGAAATCTTTTGGAGTTCACAAGCTTACAATGAGACGGGATATGGTTTAGCACCCGCTACAGCTTTATCTGGTGGGTTAGGAACACCTGGTGCTGTAGAAAATGATCTTGAGATTGATTTCGTACAATTTACAGATCAATTCGAAAGAATTATTGAATTTGCTCCAGGTATTCCTCCCTGGGTTCAAGGTAATTCAATTGTAGAAGTTTCAGGTTCGGTAAGGTTCCAAAATACAGCAGGAACAAGGCCATTACCAAGTGACTTTGTTACTAGTATTAATCTCAGTGGTTTAGAACTTGTTGCAACTTCCATAGGTCAAGGGATGTGGTCTTCAGAGATGACAATACCTTCATTTGAAACAGATGGAGCAATTAGAGAACTCGTTAATATTATACCTTCGATTTTAGAAGCAGGACCTACAGGTTCGACAACAGCATTTGATGTTACAAACCCAATGTCTTTCAGCATGAGGGTTGATACAGCAGAACCAGTAGTCAATGCTATACATGCGAGAACTAATTTTGGATTGAAAGATGCAGATGGCTATACTTGGGACCCATCAAAATCATTATTATTACAATTAGACATAGAAGATTCAGAAGGTATGAGTGATGAAGTAATAATTCATTATTGGAGAGAATCACTGGACGATACTAATGGAGATGGAGAAGCACAAGAAGAAGAATATAATTCACAAACTAAAGGATTAACAGAATCTAGAGTTGGTGAGCAATATATCGAACTTCCTCCATTGAATGTTGATGGTAATGAAAATAATGCTAAGGTTAGTCTTTATGTTACTGGTACCGATTTCGTGGGATTAGAATTTATAAATGGTGGTAGTCCAGGATTAAGTAATGATTTAGCAACAGTTGTTACTGCAATTAACACTATGACTGAATTAGATTATAGTAGCCTCAGTTTAGATACTTATGAAGAGAGGTTACTTCTTGGTCAAGAACATACTTTAGATATGAAAATAATAGAAGGTAATGGAATAGAAACAATAGATGAAATTAGAATTCAATTATTAGGGGCTCAAAAGGCACCTCGAGGTGAAATAGTATATTCTCCTAAAACAGATACTTGGTGGACATTAGAGGATGATCCAGCAACAACAGAAATAGAAGGAAGTTTTGTAGAAATTATAGATATTACAGTTAGTGACGAAGGAAACAATGTCTATCTAATTTCTACAACATTTCGTTTATCATGGGATTTCCCTGTTGTTTTAGCAAACAATTGGCAATCCCCCTCAATCTTGATATTTGATGATGATTTAGACAACCCCCTTATTGAAACAATTGATGGAGATGTAAATCAAATACGATGGAAGATAGACTATGAAGTTGAAGCAGTTGTAGATATGTTAGAAGATTCAACACCTCCTGTTTCAGAACCATCTATGTCAAATCTAATCGTTCAACAGGGAGATGAAGTTCTAGTATTAGGGCACATTGGATTTGCTGATTCAGGTGCGATAATGTTGAATGTTCCATCTGGTTTGATTGTAGAATTTAGATTGCAATATGGATCAACCTTGATTCAACAACAAGTTCCAGTTAATTCAGACGGAACCTTTGCAATTTCATTCTTATTACCAAATAGGCCTTTGGCTAAATCAACAATGGATCTTCAGTTTGAATTATTAGAATTGCCAGGTAATGCAGAAGATTCAACATCTTCAAGGGCTGAAGTTACAGTTGATAGTACTGCACCTAATTTGCAATTTATAGGGCAAACATTGAATGTACTATATTCAGATAACATGAATGATTTAACCGTCACTGCTCAAGTGTATGAAGAAATTGGAATGCCTCAAGGACCATTGAAATTAAATTGGGTATACAGGTTGAATGGAGCAGATATTTCAGGTAGTCAAAATACTATGGATCTCAATCTTGTGAGTGTGGTCGGCCCTACTTGGACATATCAAGCAGATATAGATTTTAATCCTGATAAGTTCGTAGACCTTGCTGACAATCCTCAATTGATTGTATGGGTTGAAGGAACAGATGCTGCTGGGTTTACATTACAAGGAGAAGGAATTGAACAAGTGCCAATATCTCCTGCATTAGTTTTGAAGAAATTCGAACCATCCATTAGTTACATTGAGGTGTTACCAGATACTCAAACAATGATTCAAGTTGGAGATCCAATTACAGTAACAGTTACAATTGCTAATGAAGGAAATCAAGAAGGTACAGTGAATATTTCATTAGTTGAAAGTGATTCTGAAGGTATTTGGAGAACTGTTGAAACTAAGAGTGTAGTACTTGGCCCTGGAGAAAGTAAGAGGTTGGATTCATTTACATATATTGTAGTTAGATCAGGTCAACAAAGTCTGTATTTAATGTTGAATGATGATAGTATTAATCTTGAATTAGTTGAAGCACCATTAGTTGAATCATTAGAAACATTAGAATCAGGTTTCCTTGGAATGGATGATGATGCATTAATTGGAGTTATAGCAGTAGTTTTCATTATAGTAATTGCATCGATTGTAGTAATTATACTTCGTAGAGATGGAGATGAAGAGTATTGGTATGATGAAAATGAAGAATACGATGAGAGAGAGCAGATCCCAGCACCATCTGGAAAAGTTGCTCCACCACCTCCTGCAGGGCCTGTAGCTCCGCCTCCTACTGAAGCAGCAACGACATATGTCCCAAAATGGGAAGATCTTCCAAGCAATGGAGATTGGGATTCAAGACCTGATGGAACATGGTATGTTACAACTGATGGTCAAGAATGGAAGCAAGAAGAAGACGGTTCATTCCATCGGATGAAATAGTTTCATCATTGTGAAGGTTTTCCATAATGATGGTAAACCCACTCTTTGAATGCTAGTGGTTCATGATGCAATAGGATTGCTTTTCTAGCAATTGCTTTAGCATCAGATGCAAAGTCACTCTTCATAATCCATTGAAGATAATTACTTTTGCTAGCAACATCTACTGCTCTAGTGCCTTTGTGTTTACCAATTCCTAGTACCACTTCATTATCTTCCCATCTAAATGTACCACCAAAATCAACTTTATTCCCCTTAAAGATTGCAGTAAAATCATTTCCACTATAATCATTCATTGAAAATTCTTCAACCATTTTATCAAATACATTTACTGTAGCTGTAATATCGGCTAATGCATCATGAGCACCTTCCATGGGTTTACCAAGAAATCGTTCTACAGCGTGAGATAATGACCGACCTTCATTTTTAGTCCAGATAAGATACGCATCGTAAATAGCAACATTATTCAAATCTAATTGCGGTACTCCTGATCTTTCAAACTCGGCTTGAATCACCGAAATATCAAATCCTACATTATAACCCATAAATCCTTCAGCATTGGAAAAAATTTCTCTTATTTCTGCGGCTTCTGAAACAAATAAAGGCTCATTTTCTAATTTTTCCATAGAAATCCCATGTACTCTTTGAGCTCCTGGGTTAATTGGAATAGTTGGTTTAAACATCTTTGTGACTGAATCTTTTAATTCCCCATTTTCATAATATCCATATGCGATTTGGACAATTTGATCTGTACTTGTATTGGTACCTGTTGTTTCTAAATCAAAGGCAATTATTCTGGAATTATCTAAACTCATACTCCTCAACTAGAGTTCCCTAGAGTTCATGGTTCTTGAATTGATTAGTTAGAAGCATCTTTTTCAATAATCTCAAATTTAGTTTTCCTCGGATTTAATCTAAGTTGAGGGATACCATTTCTCCATCCTAATTCAGCACCTCTGACTTTAATTAGGTCCCCACAAATTATTGATGAGAATTTACCACCAATTGCTGAACCAAATGCAACTAATTCAATGATTGCCTCTCCATCCCAAATATGACAACTTTCCATTGTCCATGGTCTTCCATCCAACCTTTTCCCACTACTTTTGGATCTTGAAATTACTAACCCTTGAATATTCGTTTTGGTTGAAATTCTTCCTAGGCGTGTTAATTCAATATTAATCTCCTTATATTCATCAATTGGAATAATTTCACTTTTCTCATCAACATATAATCTAGCCATATCTCTCCAGATTCCTGGCATAGCATCTAAAATAATATATTCGCCTTCATTTAATTTATTTAGTTGAAGATGGGAATTTGGTTGGCTTTCTTCTAAGGTGATATTTACACTTCCTCCTTTTGAATTTGAAATAAGCGCACCATGAACTAATTCTCCAAAATGATTGTTTAATGGACCCCATTTTCCCGAAATATATCCTCTGACATTCAATCTGTCTGGAATTGAATATATTTTGGTAAAGGGATATTCAGGCTCTAAATTTTTACAGATACGTTTTAGGTCTTGTCCTTCCCACCTTTTAGGGGTTATCGTTTCCAACTCAGTAGATAATAGATTAAATTCTCCATCTATTGGACATTTTGAATTCGCTCTATCATTTTCTTGTTGTTCTTTCCAAATTTTCTTTAATTTTTTAGTTTCCTCTGAAAGTTCCGAAGGTTGAATGACATCTACTATTTTTCTAAATGGTACTTTTAGATACCACCCCTCCAATCCTGAAAGTTCAAATTTTATTCCTGAAATTCTTTTTATTTCTTGTATAAGCCATCCATAGAATCTTAATTGGATAGGCAATCCTACTGAATACTTACTTTTCCCATCACTTGCTTTAATATCAACAATTTTTGCTTTTTCTTCCCATCTTAGCATCAAATCCATCTCACCTGAAGCCCATCCATCTTGATGGTACAATCTCTGTGGTTGCCACACACGTGGATCTTTTGCCCATGGCCTAGCAATTTCCCAAGCCTCTTTCAAATTTACTTTTGCCTTATTTGTAAATGGAGTGATAAAATATTTTTTATCTAAATAATTAGATTCTAAATGTTTTGGAACTTTTTCAGGTATAGGGTGTTTTGCATCTTGATGCCAGCTTGGAGCAGGAATTGGAAATGGATCACCATTTTCCCTCCATTTTTTTAAATGAGGTCCACCATTCTCCTCAAAACATTGACTGACTTCTTCCAAGAATAATTCAATTCCCCCATATAGCATATTTTCAATATTTTCTATTTCAACATCTTCCCATGCCCTATCTTCTCTTTTGTAAACAGAATCTTCCCATTTTGTTTTTCCTTCATCCCAAACAACTTTTGCAGCATCTGGAACTTTTTTAGAAATCCAAATTTTTAAATCAGAAATTGAATTTATTTCTGGAGCATTATCTGTTGGAGTATATTCTATATTATTCATCCAGCATGCCCAAATTGATTTTTCTGGAATATGTTTACATGATGGAGATTCCATCATCAACCCAATTACAGCTTCTTCAATTATTATTCCAAGAATCATTTCTGGGTTTTTAGGAGTCCTTAAAGCAATTTTATATTTTAAAAACCAATCTCTTTTTCCTCTTTCCCATGCGACTAATGAACTTGCAGATAATCTCATTCTGCTTCGTCCAACTGGTCCTCCAAGAGGTGGTTTTACGTAAGGCATATTCTTCACTCAGTATAGAAATATTCGCCCTTAGCACGTTGTTCTCTGTCTTTTCTACTGCCAGATTTATTTATTCTTGGTCTCTTTGTGTCATGATCTCTTCTGAATGTAATATTGACATTGGAAAGGAACATATTCATACCTTTTCTTAGGCGATATGGCCCCTTTGCAAAACCTTCAACTCCTCCTTCTCCTTCGAAAACTAACAAAGAATCTGAAACAATATCAATGAAATAAACATCATGATCGATGATAAATGCTGATTTTTCATTTGATTCTATTGTTCTTCTAATTGCTTTAGCGGTTTCCATTCTTGCATTTGCATCAAGGTGAGCACTTGGCTCATCAAGAAGATAAAGATCAGCTTCACGGCCAAGGCAAATTACGATTGATACTGCTTGTAATTCACCCCCAGAGAGTGTCGTGGTTCTTTGTTCAACTAATTTATCTACGCCTAATGCTTTTACTACACTACCATTAAATTCTCCTTTATGCCATCTTATACCCAACTCAGCATCTAGCCATTCTCTAACAGTTCCATCAAAACCTGCCTCCACATGTTGTGGTTTGTATGATATTTTAGCATCCATTGAGACCCATCCGTCATCTGCTTCATGTTCTCCTGCTAATATTTTCATTAAGGTCGATTTTCCAATTCCATTGGCCCCAACTACTCCAACTACTTCTGAACGATGTATCTTACCTTCTCCCGTTTTCAGAGAAAAATCACCCAATTTCTTTTCTAAATTACCCCATTCTAAATATGGTGAGCCTCTTTCAATATTACGTTCAGTATGTGTTTGAAATTTAATTGGTTTATCTCTAATTCTAACATTTTGTTCTGGAAGAAAACCATCTAAATATGCATTAATTGCGGTTCTTGTTGTCCTTGGAGGTGTAAATATTCCAAATGCTCCTTTCTCGCCATATACAATATGGACTAAATCACATAGAACATCTAATATTGCCAGATCATGTTCAATAACAATGACCTTTTTACTTTCTGCTAGTTTTTGAATTATCTTTACAATTCTCATACGTTCATATATGTCAAGGTATGATGAAGGCTCGTCAAATAAATAAATGTCAGCTTCTCTAAGAATTGTTGCCGCAATTGCTACTCTTTGTAATTCCCCTCCAGATAATTGAGTAATGTCTCTATCCAAAATATGTGAAATTCCTAATTCTTGACAAACAGAATCTAATTCCTCTTTTTCATTTACTTTTGATAATAAATCTCCGACATTACCTTTGATTATTTTTGGTAAATGGTCAACATATTGTGGCTTTACTGCTATTTTAGCACCATCCTTTGCGACAGCAGTTAAGTGATCCCTTAATTCCCCACGAGGTAATTGTTGAATTACATTTTCCCAATTTGGTTCTAAATCCTCCCAGTCTCCTAAATTTGGAATTAGTTGTCCACTTAGTGCATTAATTGCTGTTGATTTACCCATTCCATTGGGTCCTAAGATACCTACAACTTGTTCTTCTCTAGGAACAGGTAATCTAAATAATCTAAATCCATTCATAGAATATCTATGAATCATATCTGTTTTTAGTTCACTTGGAAGTTGAGTGATTATGAGGGCATCATGAGGGCATTTATTGATGCAAATCCCGCAGCCTATGCATAAACTTTCACTGATGATAGGTTTTCCTGTGGTTTCGTTCATTACTATGCATTCTATTCCATTTCTCACAGGTGGACAAAATGCATGGCATTCATCCATACATTTCTTTGGTTGGCAACTATCTTCTCTCAAAACTGCGACTCGCATACCTTGTCCCCCTAATATCGGCTTAGCCCATTAGTTTTCAATGCTGTCCTTATTTTTTAGGCTTTAATACTGCTGCACGTCCATTTCTTCCATCAAGTAATATTTTCAAAGGTTTACTAATTCGTACATGTTTTATTGGTCCATCTTCAAAAATACACTTTTGTTTATCTAGCCAACTCCAATCAATCGTACCTGGTTCTGAATTTCTAATTGTAAGATAACCTACATTAAATGAAACAATATTCTGAAAAAAGTGGGTTCCCTGACTTGGATCAACACTAATGTCTGCAAGTTCACATTCAATTATTGTACGTGCTCCTGAGATTTGACCCCACTTCACAGGAATTCCCAAAAGATTGTCTGATGACCCCCACCTCCCAGGTCCAATAAGCACATATGTTCTATTTTGCTCAATCATTGATGCATTAATACGAGAAATTGAAGTTGCAATTTCAACAGATTTTTGCCTATCTAATTTCTTGGGATCTATATAAATTATGTCTTTAATTCCATCTACTACTCCATTCCCTAATGATACACTACTATGTGCAAGTGCATTTGTTAACATTGAATCATCAAAATCTACTTCTACTTCTGTAGATTCACTAACCAATGGCCTTAATTGGAGTAAATGAAATTCTTTAACATCTTCATTATCAATTAATGCAAATTCAATCTCAACAGGACAATCTAACATTTCTTCACATTTACGTAATATTTGTTGAAGGATATCACATAGAGGGAATGAATTTCTTTTTAGATATCCACTTAATGTGATTAATCGTGGGCCTTTTCGACCTATTCCATCCCATATACGATTATTTTGAGGATCCCAAGTGGATGCTAGCTGTGAAATTTCTCCATCTTCTTCCGCAGAATCTAAATTTAATTTTAGTAAATTATATTCTGGATTTGTGGTAGGCATTTCAGCGGATTTATCCATTTTCAATGCCCAAAATTGTCTTTGAGCACTTTTTAGTGTGGATTCTATATCTGAAAATTGATATACTCTTTTTGGTCGATGTGGTGAAAACCTCACACATTTTTCCCCCCCTGCTACCGTTTTACCTAATCCTAATGCTGCTGCAGCAATTCCTTCATTGGGTTCCATTGGTCCAACAGGGTAGAAATTAAAACTTCTAGCTACTCCTGCCACAGTTGGATAAAAACGTTCGTTATGTTTTTTACCAATTAGTGGCTGAATTACCACTGCCATACTTTCTTCTTCAATAGAATGCTGAGTTGCCCGAATAAATGACTTTGCAATTTCTGAATATGTTGAAGCATATACTAGTTTTATTGAATTAATTAGTTGTTCAACTCTTACTGACTCATCTGGGTGATCATTTGCTAAAAAATACGTTTTATAAACACCTGCAAATGGTTGATGTAATGCGTCTTCAAGCCTACTTGAAGATCGAATTGCTAAGGGTTGATTAAATTGAAGTGCAAGATTTTTTAATTCTTTTCTTACTTCTTCATCGAATTCACCTGAAATAAAATTTTCAGATACTTCCTCATCATTAATCTCTATTGAGGCCATACTTTGCAATTTATTTTTATCAACAAATCGATCAAATATGTCGGTGCCCAAAACTACAGTTTGGGGGACATCTATTTTCACATTTGTAATATTAACTCCAAAATCTATCTCTTCAAGTTGCATTGAAAAAAATGCTAAACCTCTTCCTTTTCCACCTAGTGACCCAGAACCATATCGTTGAAATCTTCTTCTGAAATCTAATTTGCCAATATAATTTGATACTGAACTTCGTTGTGATTTGATCATATGTTTTTCAATTGTATCTGCAAGAAAACTTTGAACCTCAGTTGAATTATTGAAATCATTTAATGTCAAAGGTCTAATCTTATCTGCTAAATCAAATTCCCCTCTTGTATGTAGCCAATGTGAAAAATTATTATTTAATGCATGAAATTCTACAGATTCAGCAGGCATTTTTCTTAACTTAATAATTAATTCATCTATTGTACTCGCTCTGCCAATTTCACTTTTATCTGGCATTCTAAAAATAAAATCTCCGAAACCTAATTTATATTGTAAATAATTATGTAATTCTGAAAGTAAATTAGGATTGTATTTGTGTAAGAATTCCGCACCCAATGCTATAGCTGGCTCCTCATTATCTTTTTCAGTAGATTGCATTAATATTGGAAGGTTAGGAAATCTTTCTCTAACTCTTTTTATTAATGATAATCCTGCTTGCATTTCTTTCCTATTCATTGCAGGGAATCCAGCATCTGTGATTAAACCAATCAGGTTACGTCCATATGATTCAACATATGCAATTGCATCTTCCATTGTAGTTGCATGCAACACTTTTGTTCTTGCTCTAAATCTCCTCATAGTTTCTTTCAAACTTAATTCCTCGCCAATAACTCCTCTAGTTTGAGTTAAGATCTCCTCATATAATTTAGGCAGATATGATGAAAAGAATCTTCTTGAGTCTTCGACTAAAAGAAGTACGGGAATATTCCCAATTCTAATGTCATGAGCGACATTTCTTTCATCTTCTACTAATTTAATTATGGCAACCATTAATTTAGAATTTCCAGACCACACAAAAATCCTATCGATTGCATCCGATGTATTTATTGATGCTAATTCTCTAGAATTATGTGCTAATAATACGACTTCAGTATTGGGAAGGATTTTTTTAGCACTTTTCCCAAACTCTTCAGCACTCATAGTCCCTACTTTTATCATTGTGATAATGAGATCAAATCTCCATTTCTTCATTAAATCTAAAGCTTCTTCAGCACTATTTGCATGTATGATACGAGGAGCTTGAGATAAATTTAGTTGAGCAAATTCATCAGTCATTAATTCGGCTAAATGATCATCTTCTGCAAGAACATAATGATCATAAGAACTTGATACCAAAAGGACATCTCTGATTTTAAATGGCATAAGCCGTTCAAACCGCTTAACCATCTTGGCCATGGTATGCAATTTGTTCAATATTATTTGATGCCTTTGCATTACCAAGGCATAAATCTATGACGTAAATATACCGTTGCTGCTAACCATAATTTTTGAACTTTATTTAGACTAACTCTTGAACTAAATACATCACCCTGCCTTCTTACGATTTCCTTTAAAATTGAGTCATAAAATGCCATCATTGCTGCTGGTGAATATCTTGTTCTTTTTGGTAACAGTGGGAGTAATTTTTTTGCTTCTTTAAGATAGCTTCTTGCACGTTGAGCATATTCTAAGACATAACCTTCCCAGTCTTGATGCCTACGAACTTCTCCGTTTAACATTTTAAAATCAATTCCTAGTGCATTTAATTCTTCACTTGGTAGATATACTCTGTCTCTATTAATGTCCTCACCAATATCTCTTAGGACATTTGTTAATTGCATAAAAATCCCCCAACTTTCAGCGTATTCTCTTGCTTTTGGGTCATCATATCCATAAATTTCAATACAAATCATACCAACCACAGATGCAACTCGATAACAATAGAGGTATAATTCATCAAAGTCTGTGTACCTATTTGTGTAAAGGTCATCTTCCATACCAGAAATCAAATCGTCAAAATATGCTCTTTGAATCCCATATTCTTCGATGGTATCTTTTAGAGCTAAGAAGACTGGATCAGTACTCCATAATTCATTGTAGCATGTCGATAATTTTTTCCGGAAAAAGAATAATTGTGCCATTTTGTCTTTGTGTAATTCATCATCAAGAATTGCTTTTTTACCAACTAATTTTTCAACATTTTCTCTATACTTTTTTGCTTCTGGATCTTCTATTCCAAGTCCGCCAGGAAATCGATCTTGCCAGTCTCCATCTGCTATGTCGTCAGCTCTACGACAAAAAGCATATGCTGCACACATTGCTCTTCTTTGTTCTTCAGGAAGATATTTGAAAGAGTGATAAAAATTTCCTGCCTCACGAACAGTTAATTCTTCACAAAAGTCATAAGCCTTTTCGATAATCTCTCTAGGTGGCTTATGTTCCCATATAGGGGCTTCAAGATGCATAAATGGATCAATTAGTTCAGATTCATTACGGATATTAATGAGTGCTAATGCTTCTCTGAGTGCATCCATTGCAGTTACAGATACAGCATTCACAGCATCTTTTGTCAATACAACGGCTGCTCGAAGAGCCTTTAATGCTAAATCTGCAGTTAACGTTGGTTTTTGTTTTAGTATATTTTTATTTTTGAAAATATTACCAATTCCAACATCTCCAGCCATCTAAATATTCCCCTCTAATTACGACGCTACGCATTATCCCATACCCTTACCCTTTTTGTGTGCTTCCTTCCAAAGTTTACGAGACGCCATTAACATACGCAATTGCTTCAATTTACTTATCTTAGGTCTTTTACTCCAAGTATCGTAACCTTGCTTCTCAATTGCATCTAATATTGCTAACCCTCCCATAGTAAACATTCGTAAATCCACGGCTAACATCGGATCTATTTTATCCCATAGTTGTGTTCCTTTTTCAAAGAATTCACGTGCTCGCTCTACTTGATATCTAATTAATGCTCTCCATTCATCATTCACAATACGATTTTTATAATCTTCTAAAGAGTAATTAAAGCGTTCCATTTCTTCAATAGGCATATAGATTCTATCTTGATCTAAATCACGACTTACATCTTGCCAATGATTTGCAAGTTGTAATGCGGTGCACGTGTAATCACTTATTTTTTGTAACTCTTCTTCATTATGTCCATATATGTAAAGAAACAAATGACCTACTGGATCGGCTGAATGAATGCAATAGTTTTTTAATTCCTGATAATTATTATATCGAATCTTTTCTTGATCGAACTTGAATGCTTCAATAAGTCTCTTAAATGGAGTGATGGGGATATTGAATGTATTAGCTGTATGTGAAACTGCCCTTAGGATCGGGTGTCTTGGTACACCTTTCCATGGTTTTTCTTCTGAATTAAATGCTCTTTCTAAATCATCCATCCATTCATTTAGTAGCAGTACTCTTTCAGAGGGAGGAAATGGCGAATCATCACCTAAATCATCACCATAACGACAAAAAGCATAGATGTTTTCTATGTGTTGTTTGATGTCTTTAGGAGTAAACCAATTTGAAATAATAAAGTTTTCATAATTTGCTTTTGCAATCTTTGTGCAATATTTTTGTGATGATTCTAAATCATCAAATGTATCATACCCTGCCAAAAATATTTCTTCATCACTTATTTTGTGATTTCCCCAATTAAATCCTCCCATTTTCTCACCCTCACAAAACTCCCCATTTTTCATCGCCACGTCTCGGTGGTTGTGGCCAATTTCCCCAAAGGTCCTCAGACTTCCAGTCATCTAATTCAAGTGCACTTGCTGCAGCCATCAATCCACTAGTTACGGCACCTTCCATGGTAGATGGCCAGTTATTGTTGATATAATCTCCACACAAAATTAATCCTGGAATAATTTCATTTGCTTCTGGACGAAATTTTGTACTACCGATTTTAGTTGAAAATGTTGCTTTTGGAGATTTAATGATTACTATTTTTGAGAGATGTTTTGAATGCCCAGGCCAAATTTTCTCAATTACCTTTCTGTATTCCTCTTCCAATTCATCATTAGAATATTTTAGGTATGAATCTGCATAACTCACAGGAACACTTAACCATTGATGTATTTCGGAACTTACACTTTCTTTTAATTCAAAATTCCGATTAAATACCATTTGAATGATTGGCTCATTTACTAATGCCGTAAAATGAAAATCATTTTTTGTGATTTGTTTGGTATATAGTCCATGGATCCCAATTAGGGCATTATATTCCATTTCTTCTAAATCCTTACATATCTTTTTAACAGAATCTGGTCCAGTTTTTAACAACTTATTTGCTATGTGATGTGGTGTTGCTAAGATGATTAAATCAGCATTAATTTCTTCAGAGGATGTTTTTACTCCACTATACTTTCCATCATCCCATATTAATGAATTTATTTTTGTGGATTTATGAAGTTCAATCCCACTTTTATTTAGTGAATTTGTAATTTGATTTTCAAATATATGTGAGAGGTGTTCTGTAAATGCCCCTACATCAAAAGCATCAAAATTACCAAAAAGCCCACGTTTAAATAGAAATACTGCTTGTGATGTACTTGCATTTTTTGCTGAAATATTTAGAGCGGCAAGAACAAAAAAACCCCAAAAAATATCAATTGAGGTTTGAGTTTGACCATTGCTTTTAAGCCACTCTTCAAAAGAGACATCATCTAATTCCATTCGCTCTCCTTCAGACATATTTGATAATTTCTTTACCACTTTTCGCATTGACAACTTATCTTTGAATTTTAGGTGCGGGAATTTTAGTAAACTTTTTGCCATATGATTTGGAGGTTTTAGATTCGAATCATATAATCTTCCGGTAATTCCGGAATTAGGATTTGTAAATGAAAGAGAAGTTCTTTGTTGAAATCTAATTGACTTTTGTGCATTACATCTGGAAAGCAATTGTAAAAAATGATCATATACTCTAAAACATGCATGTTGGCAGTTATCTAATTGTAATCCTGTATCTGGTTCTCTAATTGATGAAACTCTTCCGCCTAGATGTTTCCTGGCTTCAAATAAATGTACATTCCATTGTCCAGAATCTTGTAATGCTAATGCGGCAGTAATGCCCGCAAGCCCACCTCCGACAACTATTGCTTTCCTCATCTGTATCATCTGGGGTAGTATCTAGTTATAGCCTTCTTGTGGATGAATTGATTTTGTATTAATAGATACTTTGAATACCAAGTGTAAGGGTTAAACTCTTGAATGACTCTTAGTTAGGAGTGCAAAAGGTGGTCGTCTATGTTCTGTGATTCTTGCAGTGAAGAAGTACCCGAGGACAGTATATTTTGTCCAGAATGTGGGGCAAGACAAAACCTTTCTCGGGCATCTTTTGGGGCACCTACAGAATCATTGTCTGGAGGAGTTGCAACATCTTCAGGAACGGGAGTAGTTACTCCTCAAGCATTTAATAAATCAGAGAATGAATCTTCAGAAAAACCAACTATTTCCGAAGAATTGTTATCACAAATTGTATCTAAAACAGCAACTAATGAAAAGAATTTGATGAACACACCTTCATTATCTCAAGCGCCTTCAAATACTGGCCCAACAATTGTTCCAATGACTTCTAGTATGGGAGAATCTTCCAATTCCAGCCCTACTGGAGAATTAGTAGAAAGAATTATGATTGCAGAAAAAGAAATTAAAGAAGAGCAAAGAAATAAATGGTTAGAAATGAATGAAACTGCAAGTAATGTACTATCTCAAGTTAATTCAGATTTACCTTCACATCTACGCCCTATCGATGAAAAAACATCAGCGGCATCTAATTTTCTCAAACAGACGATTGGGGAAGAAGAGAATGATGGGGATTTACCAGATGCATCCCTACTAAGAAGAATGACAGAAGTTGCAATACGTAGAGTTGCTAGAAAAAGAGGAGTGGCCGTAGAGTCTCCACAATCAAAAATTGTAGATGACACTGCACAAATAAATATTACTTTCATTGATGATGGGCGAGTTTTAGATACACCCGTTGATTTAGCTAATGCATTTAAGAGACAAATAGATACTGAATTAGCATTAAAAGGTTTTGATATTAGTTCAAATATAGTATTATTCAAAAGTAGAGACGGTTCTGTAAACAAGGTTTTCGGAGAAAATATGGATGACGATGACGATGACGAAGATAGTTTTGCATGTGAGGCATGTGGAGAATTAGTCAAAGGATCTGATAATTCCTGCCAAAGTTGTGGGGCAATTTTTGAAGAGGAAGAAGAAGAAGAAGAATCACGTGGCCCACCAGGAAGAGGAGGTCCACCCGGAAGAGGCCCCGGAGGGCCACCTAGAGGAGGAGGTCCACCAGGAAGAGGCCCCGGAGGACCACCTAGAGGCGGAGGTCCACCAGGAAGAGGAGGTCCACCAGGAAGAGGAGGCCCACCAGGAAGGGGAGGTCCCCCAAGTAGAAGTCCAGGAGGTCCACCCGGAAGAGGAGGACCCGGCGGAGGACCACCTAGAGGCGGCGGTCCACCAGGAAGAGGTCCAAAAGGTCCATCTAGAGGTAGCCAACCCAGTGGCCCCAAACGTAGATGATTAGAATTAAGTCATCTTAATCCTGCATTTTTTAACGCTTTTAATAGTACTTTTCCGATTTCAGAGGGGTCATTCGCACATGAAATTCCTGCAGCTTCCATTGCTGAAACCTTTTCTGTTGCAGTGCCTTTCCCCCCACTTATAATTGCTCCAGCATGCCCCATTCTTTTTCCAGGTGGCGCAGTCATTCCAGCAACAAACCCTACAACTGGTTTTGTCATATTTTCTGAAACCCATTCAGCGGCTTCTTCTTCTGCATTTCCTCCAATTTCACCAATCATTACTACAGCAACGGTTTCAGGGTCATTTTCAAATGCACTTAGGCAATCTATGAATCCAGTTCCATTTACTGGATCCCCTCCGATTCCAACACATGTTGTTTGACCTTCATCAATACTCATTGTTTGCGCTACTGCTTCGTATGTTAGAGTTCCAGATTTTGAAACAATTCCGATTCTTCCTTTTGCATGAATATGCCCAGGCATAATTCCAATTTTACAGCCCCCTTTTTCACCAGGAGTGATAATTCCAGGGCAATTTGGTCCTATTAGACGAACACCCTCAATTTTTGCAACATGTGCAGATGCTTTGATCATGTCAAGTGTAGGAATACCTTCTGTAATACATACTATTACTCCTTCTCCTTTAACTTCATTAAATGCATTTGCCGCTTCAATTATGGCACTAGCTGCAAAACGAGGAGGAACATAAATTACACTTGCATCAGCAGATGAATTAGTAATTGCTTCTTTCATTGTATTCCAAATAGGAACTTCACAAACACCTAAATCGATACTCAGTCCACCTTTTCCAGGAGTTACTCCTCCTACTATATTCGTCCCATATTCTACCATTTTTGTTGCATGGAATGTACCTTGTTTACCAGTAATTCCTTGAACTAATATTTTAGAATCTTCTTTAATCCAAATACTCATTAGAGTTCACCCCCTACTAAACTTACAATTTTTTGTGCCCCTTCTGCTAATGTTTCAGCAGTATGTATGTTTAAAGTACTTTCAGAAAGAATTTCCCTTCCTTTTTTGAAATTTGTACCTACCAATCTTACAACTAGTGGGATATCTAAATCCAGTGCTTGTGTTGCTCCAATTACTCCTCTTGCAATAATATCGCAACGCATAATTCCTCCAAAGATATTTACTAATATCCCTTTGACGGCAGGATCATCTAAAATTATACTAAATGCTGTTTTAACTTGTTCTTCATTAGCACCTCCTCCAACATCTAAGAAATTTGCAGGCTCTCCTCCGTATAGTTTGATGACATCCATTGTTGCCATAGCAAGCCCAGCACCATTAACCAAACAACCGATATTTCCGTCCAGTTTAACGTATGAAAGCCCGGTATCTTTTGCTTTAACTTCAGTAGGTTCTTCTTCAGATAAATCTCTAAGGTCTAATATGTCTTGATGCCTAAATAATGCATTTTCATCAAAGCTAACTTTTGCATCTAATAAGATCATTTCATTATCTTCAGTTCTTACTAATGGATTTATTTCAATCATTGCACAATCTTTTTCAATAAATAATGAGAACAGACCTTGAATCATTTTTGAAAAAGAGATGGTAGCTGTTTCATTTAAATTTAGAGAAGTAGATAGTTGTTTTATTTGAGAATCTAATAATCCTTGAGATAAATCAACATGAACTTTATGTATTGCATCAGGCGTATTTTCTGCTACTTCTTCAATGTCCATTCCCCCTTCCATAGAGGCCATAATTAAAGGCATCTTTAGTTCACGATCGACTAATATTGCTAAATAATATTCATGTGCAATTGAACAACCTTCTTCTATGTAAATATTATTTACAATTTTTCCATTTGCTCCTGTTTGTTTTGTAACTAATTTATTTCCAATAATTGATGTGGCATATTGCTCTACTTCATCACGATTAAATGCAATTTTAACTCCACCTTCCATTACTACCTCTTCAGTTCCAGGTTTGTAAAGAATACCTTTTCCTCGTCCTCCTGCATGAATTTGGCTTTTAACAGCAACAATTTCACTGCCTAGGGTGTCATATGCATTTACTGCTTCTTCAATTGAATTACAATGTACTCCCTTTTGTACAGGTAACCCTTGCGTTTTGAATAATTGTTTCCCTTGATATTCGTGTATATTCATTTGCTCACACCCTACCGAATCAAAACACGCCTTTGAACTAATCTCATGTCAAAATTAAAAATTTCAACCAATTAATTAACGAATAGTCGCTTTGTTTATGACAACATAGTATTTCGCAGTGTTATGCAAGTAATTGTCTTGGCGGGAGGTTTTGGTTCAAGGTTAGCGCCTTGGACTTCACATGTACCAAAGCCATTATTGCCTATGTTAGACAAAACATTGGTTGAGAGAGTACTTGATTTACTGCCTATAGATGAAGTAGACAAAGTAATTATAGCGGCAGGATATCGGGTAAATGATATCAAGAATTATTTTGAAAAGTTAGATTTACCATTTGAGGTAATTGTACAACCAGAAGAAGAGCCATTAGGTACAGGAGGGGCCATAGCGAATTGTAAAGAATTTATTTCTGAAACCTTTTTAGTAATTAATGGAGATTTAATTACCAGCGTAGATATTAGTTCATTAGTTAAAGAACATAAAAAAGCAGGTGTATTAGCATCTATTTCTCTTTTTGAAGTTGAAGACCCTACCCCCTTTGGTGTTGTTAAACTTACAGAAGACAACAAAATTACGCAATTTCAAGAAAAACCAAAATTAGAAGATGCATTTAGTAATTTAATAAATGCAGGCACCTATGTTCTTGAACCAAGTATTTTCGATTTAATGCCCGATGGAGCACATAGTATGGAACGGGATGTGTTCACAAAAATTGCACCACTAGGACAAATGCTTGGTTTTGAATTCAAGGGGTATTTTGTAGATGCTGGAACTCCAGCCTCATGGCTAAAATCTTGTCAGACTTGTTTAATTGATAATCGCTGGATCTCAGGTTCAAATCAAGATAATAATTGGATCGGAATAAATTGTACAATAATAGGTACTAATCTAAATGAATCTTACATTTCAAATAATTGTATGATTGATGATTCAATAATTTCAGAATCTTGTATACTTAGTAATTCAATCATAAAGTCTGGAAGTAACTTAAATAGAACATTAGTTGGTGAAAATGTAAAGATTGGGAAAAATTGTAATTTAGAAAATGTAATTGTAGATTATAATGCCATAATGCCAGATGGATGGAAACAGTCTGGTGGAAGGTATCCTAATCAGTGAAAGTCAAAAAGTAGATGCTTCTGCTAGGTTCAATGACCCAACCTCTTATCTGTGTTAATTTTAAAATTCATCCACAAGCATTTGGTGAAGGTGCTGAAAAATTAGCATTAATTATGGCCAAAGTAGCTAAAGAATTTAATGTTCGTATTGTAGCAGCAGTATCTGCATTTGATTTATCTCCCATCGTTTCCAAAGTAGATGGTTTAGAGGTTTGGAGTCAACACTTAGATCCAATAGACCAAGGAAGTTATACGGGATCTTTACAACCAAAAAATGCTTATTTTCATGGAGCAAAGGGAACTTTATTAAATCATGCAGAGAATAATATTTCATTGGAGACTATTGAAAAAACATTGAGTTTAATTCCTGAAGGTATGGTGACTTGTGTTTGTGCTGCAGATGTAGAGCAAGCAAGAGCAATTGCTGCTTTCGGACCAGATATGATTGCAGTTGAACCTCCTGAATTAATTGGAGGGGATATCTCAGTAACTACTGCAAATCCTGATATTATCAAAAACACCGTTGAGGCAGTAAAATCTGTTAATCCTAATGTGGAGGTATTAACTGGTGCTGGTGTAAAAAACGGTGAGGATGTAAAAATGGCAATAAAACTTGGTACAATTGGAGTATTATTGGCATCAGGAGTCACTAAGTCAGAAGACCCCGAAGCAGTACTAAGGGAGTTATGTTCATCACTTAATGAATAGAGACTGTTCTAGATTAAAACTTTAGGATGTGTATTGAGGAACTTATCAACATTAAAATGCCGATTGGTATTATTACAAGTCCTACATATCTGGACATATATGATTCACTTAGATTTCCAATTAAGGATCCTACTTTTCCAAAGGATGCACCGAAGACTCTACTAAATAATACATTAATTCCTAAGAGGAGTAATGAAATTATCATTATAAATAATCCTCCAAATATTCCAAAGATACTAGTCGTCATTGGAGTTGTAACCATTTGTATGAAAAACATAGGATATATTGTCCATGTAATCCATCCAACCAATATTCCAAGTTCTACATCTCTTTTAGTTGTATTAAATCCTCTTTTTTGTCGATATGCAT
>Ga0209709_10000221_pt1 | contig 54857 bp, 43 predicted proteins | sample ArcticOcean_MG_C_2_FD_187435 | JGI IMG/M metagenome (GOLD analysis project Ga0209709, IMG submission 187435) | Marine microbial communities from western Arctic Ocean - ArcticOcean_MG_CB4_136 (SPAdes) (version 2) | ecosystem: Environmental > Aquatic > Marine > Oceanic | place: Arctic Ocean... | reverse complement strand
AATGCTACCCTTTTATTTTATAATGAGTTGTTTATCCCCAATGCATTTTCTCCTAATGGAGATAGGGTGAATGATTGTTGGGAGATATTAGGGTTACAAAACTATCCAGGACATAAATTAGAGGTGTTTAATCGACAGGGAGTAAGACTTTATGAGACGGATAATTATCAGAATGACTGGTGTGGAACCTACAATGGGGAGAAATTACCAGACGGGACTTATTTTTATCAATTATACTTAAGTGAAGGAGTTATTGAAAAAGGATATATCTTTATAAAAACAAATTAAAAGTTAGCATATATCCTTGAATTAAGGTTTTAGAAAAAAGGATATATCTTTATAAAAATTAGTAAAAATGAAAACTATACATAAAATGTTAAGATTATGTTTTTTCTTGCTTTGTCCATTTTTATGGTCTCAACAAGAAGCGGCATTTTCTTTGTATATGTTTAATCATCAGTCAATAAACCCAGCATATGTTGGAGCTCAAAACTCCACTCAATTCACATTAGTGAACAGAACTCAATGGGATGGAATTGTTGGTGCTCCTGAGACTCAGGCAATAAGTGTAGGACATCAATTTGAAAGTAAAAATGTTGGTTTTGGTTTGTCAAGTGTTATTGATAAAATAGGACCTTCTCAAAACACTAGTGTAGCTTTAGATTTTTCTTACCACCTAAAGCTAAATGATAAAAATCTAAAATTAGGTTTAGGAATTAAAGCAAGTGGAAGATCCTATCAGTTAAATAATTCTATGATTTCTCCTTTTGATTCATCGGATTTAGTTCTCTCATCACAGATAAATAACAAATTTTCACCCAATATAGGTGCAGGACTTTACTTGCATAATCAAAAATTTTATTTAGGAATAGCCATACCTAACTTTTTGGAAGACGAGGAAATTTTTTATAAAAGAAATTATTATATGTTTTTTGGAGGACTTATAAATATGAATCAATCAATCAAGTTTAAGCCTAGTTTTCTTGTGCAGAAAACAGAGTTATTACCCCTTACTTATGATGCAAGTGTTTTAATTGTAGTCAGAGATAAGTTTTGGATTGGTCCCCAACTTCGAACAACAGTTAGTGCTGGAAGACCCGATAAAAATAATGCAGGATTTTATGGGGCCATTGCAGGTGTTCATGTCGGAGAAAATATGACTATTGGTTATGCGTATCAGGGTTCTTCATTGAATAAAAATATTGGAATTACTAACAATTCACATGAACTATTTTTACGTTTTCAATTGGCTTCAAAAACTCAAGGAATATTAAGATCACCTAGAATCTTTTAATTGTGAAATACATTTTAAATTTTATCTTTTTGTTGAATAGCTGTCTTGTTATTGGACAAACAAATTCAGTTGATTGGGCTGATTATTATTACATGAATAATAAATTCAGCAAAGCAATTGAGCTATATGAGAAATCAATTGATAGTCTCAATATTGATCAAGAGCGAAATTTGGCATTTGCTTACATGAAACTTGATATGAAATCAAATGCATCATCGACTTTTAGATCTATTAGTGATAATCAACTAGCGGGAGTAGTTGATTATTTGACTTTTGCTCAACTTCTTCCCCTAGATTCTAAACTTTCAAAAGAATATAGAGAAAAGGCAAGAAGATTAAAAGTCCACCAAGATGATATTTTAGAGGATGACAGTTTAGTTTATAAATCTAGATTTTATAATTCAACATCTACAAACTTAAAATCATTTCCAAATAATACTTCAGAAGATGAATTTGGAGCTATTATGGTTCCAAACTTATATAATCCAAGTGATCATTATAATGATAAAAACCAAATTGAATTTTATTATGTCAGCTCAAACAAAAATCCATCAGAGGACATTAAAAAACTTAAAAGAATTAAATCTGAATCAACTATATATAATATTGCAAATGGTTTAATGGATACATTAAATGGTAAAATAATCAGAGATGATTTGCTTACTTCTAAAATAAATTCTGTTTTACAAGAAGGACCTGTTGTTTACTTGAATAACATAAAGAAACTACTTTTAACTAGGAGTATTGAAAGAGTAGATTCCGATAAGAAATATCAATTAAATATATATCAAGTTGATTATCCATTATCAGAAAATAAAATATTAATAGAGCCACTTTTTGAATTAAAAGAAAACTATTCGAATATGCATCCAACCTATGACTCAGAAAGGGAATGGCTTTATTTTTCGAGTGATAGACCAGGAGGTTTCGGAGGTATGGATTTATATAGGGTTCGTTACAACCGAAACGGTGTAGTTGGAAAGCCCGAAAATATGGGGATTGATATTAATACCAGTTCTGATGAAGTTTTTCCTTTTGTATACAGTGATGATGTTTTGTTTTATTCATCTAATCAAAAATTGAGTCTTGGAAAATTAGATCCATTTATGGCAACTCGTTTAATAGAGAACAGGTGGACAACAGAGCCACTAGGAACTCCTTTTAGTTCAGAAGAAGATGATTTTAGTTTTTTTCTTGATTCAAAAACTAAATTAGGATTTATAAGTTCTAACAGAAAAGGAGGAAAAGGTAAGGATGATAATTATTACTTTGTTTCTAGACCCTTAGTTAAGGGTTTAGAAGACAGATATATGTTTGGATCTGACACTTTAGTCATATCATTTGATGGAGTTTTAAAAAATGATGAATTTTTAATGCTTTCTGAAGATCCCTTGAATAGTTTAGTGGACAAACAAGTTTATCTATACCAAACTCCAAATGCAGGATCTGTTAATTTAAAAGCCAATGGAAGTTTTTGGTATATGCCAAAAGGACCAGAAGTAAAAAGAGATACTTTTAGCTATTATTTGGAAAGTTCATATTCAAAAACTAAATCAATAAACGTCTATTTGAAGAGAGTAGAGCCTGTTACAGAGCCAGAAATTGAATTTAGTTTTAGACCAATATACTTTGAGTTTGATTCAGCAGATGTTTGGAAAAAGTATGTAGATAGGATTGATGAGGTAATTGCTGCGCTTAATTTATATCCAAGTATGGAGGTTAAAATTAAAGCATACACAGATAGAAGAGGTAAAGACGAATATAATATTAGATTATCTGACAGAAGATCTAAATCAATAGTTGCGTATATAAAATCTAAAATTAAAAATTCAAGTAGAATCACTGGAGTTGGATACGGAGAGTCTTTTGTGAAGATAAAAGACATGAGCACTATGGTCTCTAAGGAAGAACACCAAAAAGAGAGAAGAGTTGAGTTTGAAATTAATAACTTTCAATAAAAGCTTTAATTTCTTCTTCTTTAAATTCAGGGTTTGCTCCTGATTTTGATGCTACCATTGCCCCAATTGCACATGATTTTTTTAAAGATTCTTCTGGATCACTATCTTTTAGTAGTTCATTGACTAGCATTGCTAAAAAACTATCTCCTGAACCAATAGTGTCAACTACTTTGACAGCAAAACCATCATGATGAAAAATATTCTTTTTATAATATAAGAGGGCCCCTTTATTGCCCCTAGTAACACAAATTATTTCAGTATTCGAGAACTTGCTTACAAATAAGATGTTTGAAATTAAATCATTGTCAAAATGACCTAATCGATTTGAAACTTCTATTATTTCTTCTTCATTAAACTTTATAAAATCTGCTTTATTAAGAAGCTTTTTAATAGTTATAAAATTATAAAATGGAGCTCTTAAATTGAGGTCAAAAACATTAAAAGATGCTATTTCAATTAATTCAAAAAGAGTTTTTTTCGACTGGGAATTTCTTGCTGATAAGCTACCATATATAAATGCGTTTGATTTTTTTATTTTTTCAATAATCAAGTCACTTGAATGAATAAAATCCCAAGAAACTGAGTTTTTAATATCATACGTTGCATTTCCATTTTTATCGAGATCAATAAGTACAGTTCCAGTTTTATGATTATTGGTTAAAATAAATCGATTTGATAAACCCTTATCTTTTATATAGGATATAGCTTCGTCCCCTAATGAATCATTTCCGACAGCGCTAATTATTTCAACCTTATTTCCTAATGTATGCAATCTCAGGGAGCAGTTTAGAGGTGCTCCACCAATTAATTTTTTATCAGGAAAAATATCCCATAATATTTCTCCATAGCAGCATATTTCATTCATTTTTTAAATTGAAAAGGTAAAAAAATTTTTAGCTAAGAAGTGATTGAACTTTCATTGCTAATCCCATATCTCCAGATATTTTTATTTTACCACTCATCACGGCCATCATTGGATTTATTTCTCCATCACGCATTTGTTTTAAAATATCACTAGACACAGAAATAGTACAATCAGCATCTTTATCATCTGGAGTTATAGTGTTTTTATCACCAGTTCCATCAATGAAAATTGCATTATCATCCACCACAAACTTTATGGTTCCGTCTATTGAATCTACATTCTCAACTCGTTCTTTAAGCTGTTCAAAAACTAAATTTTTATCCATTTTATTTCTTATTTGAGTATTATTTAAAGTTATATATTAAATCGCAATTAAATTAATTTTTTCAAATGTAAATATTAATTAGCTTAGCACAATTAAATTTTTTCATATATGAGTTATCGAATTAAGAAAGTAGTTGTATTAGGGTCAGGTATTATGGGTTCTGGGATTGCTTGTCACCTCGCCAATGTTGGTATGGATGTTCTAATGCTTGACATTGTTCCTCCCAATCAATCAGATTCAAAAGATAAAAAAATTCGAAATAGTATTGTAGATTCAGCCTTACTTAAAGCTATTAAATCAAAGCCTTCCCCGGTTTATGAAAAAAAGAATGCTGATAGAATAACTACTGGAAATTTTACCGATAATTTTAAAGACATTTCTGATGCTGATTGGATAATAGAGGTGGTTGTTGAAGATTTAGAAATAAAAAAACAGATTTTCGAAAAAGTTGAAGCAAATAGAAAGTCTGGAAGTTTAGTTACTTCTAACACATCGAGTATTCCAATAAGTTTATTGGCTGATGGTAGATCTGATGAGTTTAAAAAACATTTTTGCGGGACTCACTTTTTTAACCCTCCAAGATATTTAAGACTTTTAGAAGTAATCCCAATTAAGGAAACTGACTCAAGTGTTATAGACTTTTTTATGCATTTTGGAGATGTAACCCTTGGAAAACAAACTGTTTTGTGTCGAGACACTCCCGCTTTTATTGCAAATAGAATTGGGGTAATGTCAGGAACTGCTTTAATTCATTTAACTATAGATTATAAAATGACTATTGAAGAAGTAGATGCAATAACAGGACCACTCATTGGTAGACCAAACACAGCAACATTTAAATTACAAGACTTAGTAGGTTTAGATACTTCAGAGAAAGTTAGTTCTTTTGTAGCAAGTGCTGTAAAAAATGATGAATTTTTTGAAGATCTAAAAACCAGAGAGGTTCCTGCTTTCATGAGCTATTTATTAGACAATAAATTTTATGGTAATAAATCTGGAAAAGGATTCTATCAAAAAACAAAGGAAAGAGACTCTAAAGGAAGGTCAATAATTAATGTTTTAAATCTTGAAACTTTAGAATATGAAAAAACAGCAAGGCCAAAATTAAAAATTGTTAAAGAAGGAAAATCAATTCAAAATATAGGTAAAAGATTGTCTTTTTTAGTTTTAGGAAGTGATCGTGAAAATCTCTTTTTGAAAGAGTATTTTACAGCATTATTTAATTATTCGGCTCAGAGAGCACCTGAAATTTCATCTGCATATTATCAAATTGATGATGCGATGAGAACAGGTTACTTCTGGGACTATGGGCCATTTGAATTATGGGATTCATTAGGTTTTAATGCTGGGATAGAGCTTATTGAAAAGTCAGGATCTAGCTTGCCGGAATGGATTAAAATTATGCAAGATGAAAATGCAACATCTTTTTATAAGTTTGAGTCTGGAAAAAAGAAATATTATGACCTTGAGTCAAAATCATATTTACCTGTTCCAAGCTCTGACAACTATATAATATTAGACTCTTACCGAGAGAATAAACCCCTTATAAAAAACAGTGAATGTACAGTTCATGATATAGGAGATGGAGTTATGTGCCTGGAGTTTACAAGTAAAAGTAATTCTATAGGTGAAGGAATAGGTCATGGAATTGATCAGGCAATAAGGATGGCAGAAGAAGAAGGTTGGAAGGGTATAGTTATTGGAAATAATGCAAAACAATTTTCAGTTGGAGCCAACCTTATGAATGTAGGTATGTTAGCTATGCAGAAACAATTTGACAACCTTGATGTTATGATAGGAGGCTTTCAAGACCTTAACATGCGAATTAGAACATCTAAAATCCCAGTGGTTGTTGCAACTCAAGGGTATGTTTTTGGAGGGGGATGTGAAATAGCTATGCATTGCGATGCAGGTATTTATGCAGCTGAATCATATATTGGATTACCTGAAGTTGGTGTTGGATTATTACCTGCAGGAGGAGGGGTCAAAGAAATGGCTCTTAGGGCATCTGATAAGTTTTTTGAAGGAGATGTTAAAATTCCAACTCTCATAAACCATTTCAAAACAATTGCCACTGCAACTATTTCTACATCTGCACGTGAAGCTTATGATCTTAGTTTTTTGAAGGAAGAGAGGGATGAAGTTTGTTGTAATGTCCAAAGAAATATTGGGGAGGCTAAGAAAAAAGTATTACAAATGGCATTCAATTACGTGCCGCCTTCTGTAAGAACTGACATTGAGGTTCTAGGCCGAACAGGTTTAAGCGTATTGTACTCTGCTGTTAATGAATTCTACTTGGGAGGTTATATGTCTGAATATGATGTTGAAATTGCTCGTAAAATTGCATTTATTATCTCTGGTGGTGACTTAACAAGCTCTCAAAAAGTAAGTGAAACATATCTTCTTGATCTAGAAAGAGAAGGGATGCTGTCTTTGCTAGGTAATCAAAAAACTTTAGATAGGATTCAATATTTATTAATGAATAATAAACCTCTAAGAAATTAAAAATACTTAAAAATGGAAGCATATATTGTAAAAGGTTATAGATCTGCAGTTTGTAAAGCTCATAAAGGTGGATTTAAAAATTATCGATCAGACGATCTAGCCGTTGATGTAATAAAGTATTTATTATCCAACACTAAAAATTTAGACCCTAAATTAGTTGATGATGTAATTGTAGGATGTGCAAATCCTGAAGGAGAACAAGGGTTGCAGATAGGAAGATTGATTGCTGCAAGAGCTTTAGGTAAAGAAGTCCCAGGTATAACGATAAATAGATATTGTGCCTCAGGTCTTGAGTCTATATCTATGGCAGTCGGAAAAATAAAAGCTGGATTTGGTCATATATATATTGCTGGAGGCACAGAAAGCATGAGTATGATTCCAATGACAGGTTATAAGCTTGCCCCAAGTTTTAAAGCTAATCTAGAGAATATTAATTATCATGTTTCTATGGGCGCTACAGCTGAGGCTGTTGCTGATAAATATGGAATAACTCGTGAAATGTCTGATGAGTTTGCAGTTAATTCTCATGCTAAAGCTGGAGCTGCTATTGACTCTAAAAAGTTTGATAATGAAATTGTTCCTATTACAGTTGACGAAGTTTTTGTAGAAGATGGAAAAAGAGTTACAAAAACTCACACTGTTAGTCAAGACGAAGGAGTTCGACGTGACACTTCTTTAGAAGGCTTAGCTAGACTTAGGCCGGCATTTCGCCAAAAGGGTGTTGTAACTGCTGGAAATGCATCTCAAACTTCTGACGGATCTGCCTTTACCCTAATTGTAAGTGAGAAAATGGTTAAAGAATTAAATCTTGAGCCCATTGCAAGATTAATAAGTTGTGCTGTGGGTGGTGTTGATCCTCTTTATATGGGTATTGGTCCATGTGTAGCTATTCCGAAAGCTTTAAATCAAGCAGGTCTAAATATTAAAGACATTCAGCAAACTGAGCTCAATGAAGCTTTTGCAACTCAAGCTTTAGCTGTCATTCAAGAGGTAGGTTTAGACCCTGAAAGTGTTAATGTTAATGGTGGAGCTATTGCTATGGGACATCCTTTAGGTTGTACAGGTGCAAAACTAAGTGTTCAACTACTCAATGAAATGAAAAGAAAGAATCAGAAATACGGAATGGTAACAGCATGCGTGGGCGGAGGTCAAGGAATAGCAGGTATTTATGAACGTTTATAATATTTAAACTTTTTTAACTACATAAGTAACTATCCCCCATATGATAAGTTGATTTTCACTGGTTACTTTTAAGGCTTTGTATTTTGAATTTTCAGGCATCAAATAGATACAGTCGTCTTCAACTTTTAGTCTTTTTACTGTAAATTCTCCATCTATAAAACAAACTGCTATTTTTCCATTTTCAGGCTCTTGACTTCTGTCAATTACTATTAAGTCTCCATCATCTAATCCTGCTCCTTGCATTGACTGCCCGTCAACTCTTGCAAAAAATGTAGCAGATTCATTTTTTACAACCTCCTGATCAATACTTATTTTTAGTTCTTTAAAATCCTCTGCTGGTGATGGGAATCCTGCAGAAATTCCCTCGCTTGCTAAAGGGAAGTATTTTTGATTTTGAGTATCAGGCTTAAAAAAAATCAATTTTTTATTAATCATTTTACTTTTATAATATCTTCTAAAACTGTCGTGAATTTAGGTGAAAGATTGTTTTGTTTCATTTTCCACACACGATTAAGGTCTTGATTTGCTAATTTTATTCGATTAGACCCATGTCTATGATTTATAGTGTCTATTGCTTTCATAAGACTATCATGTCTAACTATGTTTGGTTCGAAAATATTTAATTGATGATTTTCTTTTGATGTTAGACCTAAAGCTAAAACACCTGCTTTTTTATAAGATATTCCAGGTTTAAAAATTTTTCGAAGTCCATAAATAGCTTGTTTACTAAGGATTAAGCTGGAGTTACTTGCATTGCTTAGTTGTATTACACAGCTATTGCTATATTGTTGTTCTTTTTTAAATGGATCACTCCTCACAAAGACTAACAAGCTAGTACAACAACTATTTTGTATGCGTAACTTTTCAGCACAGCTTGTCGCAAAAGTAGAAACACGTTCTTCTATATCAGATAAGTTAGTTAATATAGATTCAAAGCTTCTTGTGGTAGCAATTGATTTTTTTTGAGACCTTATCTCTTCTAATTTAATAAAAGATAATCCTGATAAATCCTTTTTTAACCTAAGGCCTAAAACATTCATATTTTTTTTAACCCACTGATCAGGAAGGTTAATAAACTCTAGAGCATTTTTAACACCTATAGATCTTAGAAGTTTAGCATATCTGCGACCAACACCCCAAACATCTTCAATAGTAGTCCATTTAAGGGCTTTGTTTATTTTTTCTTGACTATCTAAGCTATAAACCCCTAGAGTTTGATGATTAAATTTTTTAGCAATTTTATTAGCAATTTTAGCTAAAGATTTACTAGGAGCCAAGCCAATCGAAACAGGAATTCCGGTCCATTGATAGATTTGTTTTTTTATCTTATAACTCTCCTCTGTTATATCTAAATTATTAAAACTTGTAAGCTTTAAAAAAGCTTCATCAATACTATATATTTCGATATTTGGACTGTAGCTCTCTAAAATACTCATCACTCTTCTACTCATATCTCCATAAAGAGCATAATTAGATGAAAAAACTTTTACATTATATTTTTTAAATTGATTTTTATACTTAAAAGCTGCTGCTCCCATCGGTATTTCTAGTGCTTTTGCTTCATTACTTCTCGAGATAACACAGCCATCATTGTTTGATAAAACCACAACAGGTTTTTTGTCAAACTGTGGTTGAAAAACTCTCTCGCAAGAGACGTAAAAATTATTACAATCAATTAATGCAAACATGATACAAAAATTAAAAAATATTTTATGATATAATCTTTTTTGAGACCCTTTTTCACTTTTTATTATTCACATATTTAAATGATTTAATTTATTATTAAAGGAAGGTTAGAGGTTGCCTATAAATGTGTAATTTTACAGGTAAGGACTCTTAGAATTTGATTAATGGACAATTATTCATTCCTGAACGCTGCACACACTACTTACTTTTCAGAACAGTATGATAGGTATTTAAAATCTCCTGATACTATGGAGCCTAGTTGGAGGGCTTTTTTTCAGGGTTTTGACTTTGGTCTAGAGAGTGGTGCAGATAGTGTAGCTGATTACAGCCAAGTTCCAGAGTCATTAAGAAAAGAATTTCAGGTTATAAAGTTAATTGATGGTTACCGAACTAGAGGTCACTTGTTTACCAAAACAAATCCTGTTCGAGACAGAAGAAAGTACTCACCAACACTTGATATAGAAAATTTTGGTTTATCTGAATCAGATCTAAGTACTGTTTTTAACGCTGGATCTGTTATAGGGATAGGGCCAAGCCCTCTTAGTGTTACAATAAAGCATTTAAAACAAGTCTATTGTGATGCTATAGGAGTTGAATACATGTATATCCGTGATCCAAAAAAATTAAATTGGATTCAAGAACGATTAAATATAAATGACAATCACCCTAACTTCTCCTTTGATCAAAAAAAACATATTTTAAAAAAATTAAATCAAGCTATAAGTTTTGAAAACTTTCTTCATACCAAATATGTGGGTCAAAAAAGATTTTCGTTAGAAGGAGGAGAATCTTTAATTCCTGCTCTTGATGCTATTGTTGAAGCTGCGGCAGAAAAAGGTGTTGAAGAATTTGTCATGGGAATGGCTCACCGGGGAAGATTAAATACTTTAACAAATATATTTGGGAAGTCAAGTAAAGATATATTTAGTGAATTTGATGGAAAGGACTATGAGGAGGTTATTTTTGATGGAGATGTTAAATATCACTTAGGTTGGTCATCTAATAGGGTTACCGATACAGGAAAAAAGATCAACATGAGTATTGCTCCTAACCCGTCACATCTTGAAACTGTTGGAGCGATAGTGGAAGGAATTACACGCTCAAAATTAGAAAATAAATTTGATGGAGACACAAACAAAGTTCTCCCTATAATAGTTCATGGTGATGCTGCTATTGCAGGACAGGGCTTGCCTTATGAAATAACTCAAATGGCACTTCTTAAAGGATATGGCACCGGAGGGACTGTTCATATTGTTGTCAATAATCAAATAGGTTTTACCACAAACTATCTTGATGCTAGATCAAGCACATACTGTACAGATGTCGGGAAAGTTACTTTGTCTCCTGTTTTACATGTTAATTCTGATGATGCTGAGGCAGTTGTTCATGCGGTTCTTTTTGCTTTGGATTATCGTATGCAATTTGGAAGGGATGTGTTTATAGATTTACTTGGATATCGAAGATATGGACACAATGAAGGTGATGAACCCAGATTTACTCAACCTCAGCTTTATAAAAAAATTGCAAGTCATCCAAATTCTCGAGATATATATGCTGCTGATCTTATCTCACAGGGTATAATTGATGAAAACCATGTTGCTATTCTTGAAAAAGAATACAAAGAGTTCTTAGAACAGAACCTTGAAGACTCAAGAAAACTAGAAAAAACTGTAATCACACAGTTTATGGAAGATGAGTGGAAAAATATTGCCCCATATACAGAAAGAGTAGATGAGATTGGAATGAAAAAAAAGATTGTAACTAAAGTCTCTTCTAAAGATTTGACAATAGTCGCTAAAGCAATTACTACATTACCTGAAAATAAAAAGTTCTTAAGAAAAACCGAAAGATTAATAGCAGATAGAAAAAAAATGTTTTTTGAATCAGACTCATTAGACTGGGCAATGGGTGAGTTACTTGCTTATGGAACACTTCTTAGTGAAGGTCATGATATTAGATTGTCAGGACAAGATGTTGAGAGAGGAACATTTTCGCATCGTCATGCTGTTTTAGTTACTGAAGAATCTGAAGAAGAAATCGTTTTATTAAATGATATAAATAAAGATCAGGGAAAGTTTAAGGTATACAATTCCTTGTTATCTGAATACGCAGTTCTTGGATTTGATTATGGTTATGCGATGGCCAGTCCAAACGCTTTAACAATATGGGAAGCTCAGTTTGGAGATTTTTCTAATGGGGCTCAAATTATAATTGATCAATACATAACATCTGCAGAAGACAAATGGAAACTTCAAAACGGGTTGGTAATGCTTCTACCTCATGGATATGAAGGTCAGGGTGCTGAACATTCATCGGCTAGAATCGAAAGATATCTACAAATGTGTGCAAAAGATAATATGTTTGTTGTTAATTGTTCCACTCCCGCAAATATGTTTCATGTTTTGAGACGTCAATTAAAAGCAAAATACAGGAAACCATTAATTGTTTTTACTCCAAAAAGTTTACTAAGACATCCAAAAGCAGTTTCAAAAACAAGAGAGTTTTATGAAGGAGATTTTAAAGCTGTTATAGATGATTCTGAAGTAGAAATATCTAGTGTTAAGACTGTAGTGTTTTGTTCTGGAAAATTTTATTATGATCTTTATAAGGCTAGAGAAATTAAAAATAGATCTAATGATTTAGCCCTTGTTAGATTAGAACAATTATTTCCATTGCCTGAAAAAGAAATAAAAGAAGTAATTTCAAGATATAAAAATGCTAATGATATTGTTTGGGCTCAAGAAGAACCAAGAAATATGGGAGCTTGGAGTTACTTATTATTAAATTTTCCACAGGCCCAACAAATGCGTCCTGCAAGTCGTAGAATGTATGGAACTCCTGCAGCAGGAAGTTCTACACGTTTTAAAAAACGTCATAATGAGGTTATAGAATATGTTTTTGATCCTTCAAAAAATAATCAAAAACGAAAAATAAATAAATCAAAAGTTTAAATAATGATTTTAGAAATGAAAGTGCCTTCTCCTGGAGAATCAATAACAGAGGTTGAAATTGCTCAATGGCTTGTTGAAGACGGGGATTATGTTGAAAAAGACCAGGCTATCGCTGAAGTGGATTCTGATAAAGCTACACTTGAACTTCCTGCAGAAGTTAGTGGAATAATAACCTTTAAAGCTGATGAAGGAGATGCTGTTGCTGTAGGTGAAATTGTTTGTATAATTGATACAGATGGTAAGGCACCTGTCGGAAATAAATCTAAAAATGAAGTAAATAAAGAAACTGAAAAGTCTCCAGAGGTTTTAAAAACAGAAAATACTACATATGCTTCAGGGGCTCCTTCTCCTGCTGCTAAAAAAATTATTGCTGAAAAAAATATTGATATAACCTCACTAAAAGGCACAGGAAGAGATGGAAGAATAACCAAGACTGACGCAATAAAAGCCAAAGTTTCAATGGGGTCTTTACCTGAAAATGGAAAACGTGAACAAACAACAAAAAAAATGTCTATGCTGCGAAGAAAAGTCGCAGAAAGATTAGTCTCAGCTAAAAATGAAACAGCTATGTTGACTACTTTTAATGAAGTAGACATGTCTGAGATATTTAATATTAGAAAGAAACACAAAGAGTCTTTTAAATCAAAACATGAAGTTGGTTTAGGCTTTATGAGCTTTTTCACTAAAGCAGTAGTTAGAGCATTAAAAATGTATCCTGATGTTAATTCAATGATAGAAGGAGATCAGCAAATTACTTATGACTATTGTGATATTTCAGTTGCAGTTTCAGGACCAAAAGGTTTAATGGTTCCGGTAGTTAGAAATGCAGAATCTCTTTCATTTAGAAGTATTGAATCTGAAATAAAACGACTGGCAATAGCCGCTAGAGATGGAAAAATAACTATTGATGATATGACAGGTGGTACATTCACTATTTCAAATGGTGGTGTCTTTGGTTCTATGTTATCTACCCCAATTATCAATCCTCCACAATCTGGAATATTAGGCATGCACAATATAATTGAAAGGCCTGTTGCTATTGATGGTAAGGTAGTAATTCGCCCGATGATGTATTTAGCTTTATCCTATGATCATAGAATAATTGATGGAAGAGAATCTGTAGGCTTTTTAGTTGCTATTAAGGAATCTTTAGAGGATCCGTTAAATACTTTAATGGATGGAGATTTAAAAAAGTCTTTGGAACTTTAAAAAGATAGAGTCATCGTTTTATAGCTTATTAATGCGTTTTTTTTAATTAAAAAATCAGCTCCTAATATCCCATCTACATTTATACTATCGCTCTCATTAAGAGCTTTGTTTATCGATTCCATATCAATTAACAGAAAATTTAACTTCACGATATTCTTCCCTAGGTGACTTATCTGGGCTTTTTTAGACTTTGAAACATCAAACTTTCCATTTCCAGCTCCTGATGCACTATACGACTTTTTATATTTTTCTAGTTTAAATCTTTCATCACTGGTAATATCAATACAAGAATTAGAGGCTCCACTGTCAATTAAAAAGTTTCCCTCAACACCGTTAATAATTATTTTACATGTTATATGGTTTGTCTTTAGAACAAAACATTTAACTGAAGTCTTATGATTTTTAATAAAGGGTATTGACATTTTGAATATTTAAATGCTAAAATAGTATTTTTATCATGTGAAATTAATAGATACCCATACCCATTTATATATTGAAGATTTTGATCAAGATCGAGATGATCAAATTGAGTTATGTATTAAAAATGGAGTTCACAAGTTTTTCTTACCTGCAATTGACATGTCTTACACTAAACGAATGTTGGGTTTAAAAGCTAAATATCCAAAAAATATTTTCTTAATGTCAGGTCTTCACCCTACTCATGTCAAAGAAGATTATAAAAATGAATTAAAGCATGTAGAACAAAATCTGAAAAATGGAAGTTTTTGTGCAGTTGGTGAAATAGGAATAGATCTGTATTGGGATAAAACTAATTTGTCAAAACAACAAGAAGCATTCAATCAACAGATTATATGGGCTAAAGAATATGACCTGCCAATAGTTATTCATTGTAGGGATGCGTTTGATGAGGTGTTTGATGTTTTAGAAAATCATAAAAGTGATAAACTTAGAGGTATTTTCCATTGTTTTACAGGTGATTTGGATCAAGCTCAAAGAGCAATAGGTTTTAATATGAAATTAGGAATAGGAGGGGTAGTAACCTTTAAAAATGGTAAAATTGACAAGTTTATAAAAGAGATTCCAATTGAATCAATAGTACTCGAAACAGACTCTCCGTATTTAGCTCCTGTTCCTTACAGGGGAAAAAGAAATGAGAGTAATTACTTACCTATAATAGCAAAAAAAGTAGCAGAGTGTTATGATCTTCCTATAGAATTTATTGCAAATAAAACTTCAGAATCAGCCAAGCTAATTTTTAATTGTTAGCCTATTGGGGACACGTTCCCCAGACTGGCTTGTTAGCTTCAGTTAGTGCATTATTAAGGGCAAAATCATTAGGTTCAGATGAAAATTGAGAAACACACCATCCTGTTAGATCTTGATTAAAATCAGGTGAATCAGCAAACATACTAGCCATATTAGTCACATTAGAAGTATCCCAACTCCCAATATCTTTATTGAATGATGAAGCTCCCTTGAACATCCCGCTCATATCAGTTACACTTGAAGTATTCCAGCTTCCTATGTCTTGATTAAAAACTAAGGCACCTTTAAACATTTGAGACATATTGGATACGTTTGAAGTATTCCAGCCATCAATATTTTTATTGAATAATAAAGCGTTATTAAACATCCCTAACATATCAGTCACACTAGAGGTGTTCCAGTTTCCTATATCTTGATTAAAAACAATTGCAGATTGGAACATAGCATACATAGTAGTTACATTAGAAGTATCCCAGTTTCCTATGTCTTGATTGAAAATAGTAGCATTAGCAAACATTTGTACCATATCATTCACACTAGAGGTGTCCCAACTTCCTATATCTTTGTTAAATGATGTTGCGTCTTTAAACATAAATCGCATATCAGTCACCTTTGAAGTATTCCAACTTCCAATATCTTGATTGAAAACAATTGCAGTATCAAACATAAAACTCATATCAGTCACACTAGATGTATCCCAATTTCCAATATCTTGATTAAAGGAGGTAGCTCCTTGAAACATATTCCCCATAAAAGTAACATTAGAAGTATTCCAACTCCCTATATCCTGGTTGAATGCTGTTGCCAGATTAAACATATTCTCCATTTTGATAACATTAGAAACATTCCAACCTCCTATATCTTGATCAAAAGAAGGTGCATCCCAAAACATCCCTCGCATTTCAGTAACACTTGATGTATCCCAGTTTCCAATGTCTTGATTAAATAAATCTGCTTCAAAAAACATTTGATGCATATTAGTAACATTGGAAGTATCCCAGTCTCCAATATCTTGGTCAAACACCGATGCACTTATGAACACACCATTCATATCGATTACACTAGAAGTATCCCAATTCCCTATATCTTGATTAAAATCGAAAGCACCCCAGAACATAAAACTCATATCAGTAACATTAGATGTATTCCAACCACCAATATCTTGATTGAATAACATAGCTTCTTGAAACATATTATTCATATAGATTACATTTGAAGTATTCCAATTTCCTATATCTTGATTAAATATTATTGCTTTAGCGAATATACTTTTCATATCAGTAACATTGGAAGTATCCCAGCTACCAATATCATCATTAAATTTTATTGCCTCAAGAAACATGCTTTCCATATTGGTAACATTTGATACGTTCCAATTTCCTAAATTAAAATTATCTCCTAAAACACTTCCATTTTTAACATTTCCAGTCCCTGCAAACATTCCGGACATAGATGTAACATTTGAAACGTCCCAAGAAGATAAATCTGCATCAAAATTTTTGGCTCCATTAAACATATTGTCCATGTAGATTACATTTGAAACATTCCAGTTGCTTATATCAGAATTAAAAATTGATGCTCTAAAAAACATATATCTCATTGAGGTCACATTAGAAGTATTCCAAGATGATAAATTACCATTGAAAGCAAGTGCTCCGTCAAACATTCTATCCATATTAGTAACCTTTGAGGTGTCCCAATTTTTAAGCCCCTCTTGGTTGCTACCATTATTAAAGTTTGCTGCATCGTAGAACATTTGTCCCATGTCAGTTACATTAGAAGTATCCCAACTACTGATATCTTGATTGAAGTTTGTGTTACCGGAAAACATATTTCCTAATGCAATTACTTTAGATATACAAAAACAAGTAAAATCAGCTTCAGAGTTATTAGCTAACAAATCTTGTAAGTTTTCAACTACGGTATAAGCCTTTCCATTCACAGTTCCTATATCTCCAACGTCTGCATTTTCACATTTTACAGTAATTCCATTATCTGCAAGATAAATATCTGGGTTTGCTACCCCATCACAATTCAGTGAATATTCTGTTGATTCATCTTTTGTCCAATCAGAAGGAATATTAGCTAGTTGATCTGAATTAACTTTAATACAAGACAGATTTACTCTTTGACTACTGGCATATAGTGTTGTGAGTTTATTGTTGTTTGACACATCCAAAGAATTCAGTGGATTATACATTACATAAAGACTTATAAGTTCAGGACTATTAGCTACGTTCAATGAGGTTAATCCCATATCTTGTAATTCTAAAAATATAAGCTTGGTGTTGTTTGTAAAATCTAATGATGGAATTTGATTAGAGCTTGCGTAAATTGACATAAGCTCACTGTTGTTTGAAACATCCAACGAAGTAAGCTGGTTTGCAGTTAAATATAAACTTGTGAGATTTATATTCTTTGATAAATCAATAGAAGTAAGACCTATGTTTCCAAGAGTGATTCTTTCAAGTGATACATTGTTTGTTAGATCAATAGAGGTCATTTGATTTGTTTGTCCAGATCCAGTATTTCCTAATTCTAGATTTTTAAGTAATGTGTTTGCAGATAAATCTAAAGAGGTTAATTTATTATTATTAATATATAACTCTTCAAGATTTAAATTATTTGATAAGTCTATTACATCAAGTTGGGTTGAGGCTAACCCCAAAATTGTTAATAAAGAGTTATTTGATAAATCTATAGAAGTTAGAGTTCCCACTCCATCCAAGGTTAGGCTAGTTAAAAGAGTATTATTAGATAAATCAATTGTCGGAATATTGCAGCGATCAAGAAATAATGCTTCCAATAATGGATTGTTAGTAACATCCAGAGATTCAAATCCATTTCCAACAGCAGAAAGATAATTTAAATCAGGGCTATTAGAAACATCAATTGTGTTAACCTGACTATTATCTGCATCAAGTCGTAAAAGATTTATATTATTAGAAAGATTAAGTGTTTCAATATTATTTTCAGTAACATTTAAAATTTGAAGAGAAATAAAGCTTTCTATTCCAGTCAAATCAAATATTTTAGGTGTTCTATTTTGCATTTGAAGGCTAGTTACACTTTCAATATCAGCTGTATTTATATAATCATCCAAAATATCATCATATCCCAAATCAATGAGTGCCTGTTCAAAACTATCATCTGGGACATATGTTCTTACCTCATTACAATTCAGTGAATATTCTGTTAATTCATCCTTTTTCCAATCAGAAGGAATGTTAGATAATTGATCTGAATTAACTTTAATACAATTAAAACTTGAGGTCATCCCTTCAGCATAAAATGATATCAGTTTAGTATTGTTTGATACATCTAATGAGCTTAAGGGTGAATTGTTTACCCAAAGAAGTGAAAGCTCTAAGTTATTAGTAACATCCAAAGAAGTCAATTCAACATTTTGTAATTCTAATACCTCAAGTTCTGTATTATTTGAAACGTCTATAGATGTAATTGGGTTGATAGTTGCATAAATATATTTAAGCTTGCTGTTATTTGAAATATCTAAAGAGGTGAGTTGATTTTCATTTATATATAAATGATTTAGTTCTAAATTATTTGATAAATCAATTGAAGTAATATCTAAATTTCCAAGACTCAGATAAGTAAGTAGGGTATTGTTTGATAAGTCAATGGAAGCTATTTGATTTGTATATTCTGGACCAGAGCTTGTTAATTGCAAAGAAGTTAGATTGGTATTTGAAGATAAATCTATAGAGGTTAAGTTATTCCATCCAGCTGTTATATAATTCAAATTAGAGCTGTTAGACACATCCAATGAAGTAATTCCGTTAAAATCAGCATCTAACTGTAAAAGATTAATGTTATTGGACAGGTCTAGAACTGACACGCTATTATTTTTTAAAAATAAATCTTGTAATGCTAAAAAGTCTTCAATTCCTGTTAGGTCGGATATGTTTTTATCACTTATTTCAAGAGCGGTAACTTCATTTATATTGGATGTTAAAACATAATCATCCATTACATCATCATATCCCAAATCTATTAGTGCCTGTTCAAAATTATCATCAGGAATATTTGTTTTTACTGCACCACAACTCAATGAGAAAGAAACCCCTTCATCAAGAACCCAGGTGGAGGTATAATCATAACTATTTGATAAATCAACTAACTCCCATCCATAGCAAGCTTCCTGATTAGGATCTTGAGGATTAAAATTATCTGGAATTCCAAGATCTAGACAACTAGGTGGTATATTATTAATTTGTGTCTCACTTAAAGTAACACAATCAAACTCATTGTTTAACCCCCTAAATAGAGTAAGATTATTAATTGATGACAAATCCAATGATGATAAATTATTTACCTGTAGGGATAATATTCTGATTTGAGAATTGCTTGATAAATCAATTGAGTTTAAATCATTTTCTGATAAAACAACTATTTCAGCATTCGTATTATTCGATAAATCTATATTATCAATAAAATTATTCCTTAAATCAATAATTTTAATTAAAGGGTTGTTTGAAAGATCGATAGATTTACCTGCTGATTTAAAAATGTTTTGGGCTCTTAAAACTTCTAATTCAGTTTGATTAGATAAATCAAGACTTTCTAATTTCGAATTCCATATTCTCATTTTGTTTATTTTAGGAGAATTTGAAAGATCAAGATCAGTTACCAAATTATCATGAATATTAAGGAACTGAAGATTTGGAGAATTTTCTATTTCAAGTATTGATAAAGTAGGATTGTTATAAACATAAAGGTCTAACAAATTAGAATTATTATTCAGGTACAATTCTGAAAGTTGATTGTTAGCTAGGTCAACATAACTAAGGTTTGTATTAGAAGATAAATCTAAAACTCCTTCAATTTCATTACCGATATTGGATGTAATAGATTCTAACATGATAAAGTCTTGAATTCCTGTTAAATCATTTATATTTTTATCAGTAAGGTCTAAAAATGCAACTTGTTTAATATTACTCGTTAAAACAACACCGTCTAATACATCATCATATCCAAAATCTATTAGTGCTTGCTCAAAATTATTATCAGGAATATTTGTTGTTTGTAAAATCACATCACATTCATCAGAATATTGTGTATTATCGCTTTTAACCCAATCTGAGGGTATGTTTAATAATTGATCTGAACTTGTATTTATACAATTAAGATCTAAATTACCCTGAGAGTCAAGATCTATAAGCAATGGATTATTGGAAACATCCAAAGAGATGAGTTTGTTGTTAGAAAGGTTTAACTCTTCTAGTTTTGTATTGTTTGACAAATCAATTTCAGACAAATCGTTATTTACCATTGAAAGTCTTTTAAGTTCTAAATTATTAGAAACATCTAGATTTTTGGCTTGGCAAGTGCAAATGAGTTCTTCTAGATTTGGATTATTTGAAAGATTAATAACTCCATTAAATGTATTGATATTGTTTAATGCTAAAAATCTTAGACTAGGATTATTTGAAACATCAATGGAAACCAAAGTGTTTCTGTAAAAATCTGCATGTTCTAGAAGTGGATTGCCTGACAAATCTATAGAGCTAATTTGCATTGTTGAGCACTCTGAGCAGTCATTTCTTAAACTAAGTATTTTAAGCTTTGAAGCATTTGAAACATCTATATTAGTTAAATAATTTCCATTTAGATTTAGTTCATCTAAATTAGGGTTATTGGAAATATTAATTGATGATAAAATATTATTCCAGGCAAGTAGTCTTTCTAATAATGAATTATTTTCTAAATTGATTGACTCAATCTGATTATGATGAATAGTAACATTTGTTAGATTAACATTATTTGTAAGGTCTATTTCTGTTAAATTATTGGAGTGAATAGAAAGATTTTCTAAGTAAATATTGTTAGAAAAATCAACTTCATTAATCTCATTATTATCAAAAAATATTTCTTTTAGACTTATGAAATCTTCAATTCCAGTTAAATCATAAATAGTACCCTGTTCCGTTGAATTATCTGCTCGAAACGATTCAATAGAGGATATGGTTGAAGTATTAACGTAATCATCTAATATATCATCAAAACCTAAATCAATTAACCTTTGCTCAAAATTATCATCAGGAATATAAGTTTTATCCAGAACATCACCCGTTTCGCTTACTTCAGTTTCATAGTTTTCATCAACTTCACTTTCTATTGCTCCTTCAAATTGGCCAGGTACACTTAGGTTAAAATTGAAATTACTCCAAGGACTAGTTGAATTATCCTGACTTGGGGTTAAGTCAGCATCACTAATACTTCCATAGCCTAATAATTCTATTTCTGTATTAGATCTTACCTCAAAGTTTCCGTTATTTTGTCCTGAATTAGAGTTTACAGTATAGGTATAGTTTCTTCTAAGTATAATACTATGTATGTCCCAAAGAGGTAGTTTATTTGAAGTCTTTTTTCTTATTTTCCACTTACCTACTCCTCTATTAAAAAGTTCAAAATCAAAATTAGCTTGTATAGTTTTAGATTCTGTAAGAGTGAGTTCTAGAGGGTTTTCAACTCCTGTGTGGTCTCCACTCCAAGAAATAAAGTCAAAACCTTCTGCTGGTTGAGGAGTTAAACGAACAGTATCCCCAAAATCATAGTTGGTGTTTCCTGTACTAATAACCTCTAAGGTTTCCTCTAAAACTTCTCCTTCTCCTTCAATATTAACTTGAAGGTTAACTGTAATTAAATCAAAGACTGCTAATATCGTTTTAGCAGAGTTTACATTAACTTCAACAGGATTATCTGTAGATGTTAAATCTCCGGCCCATCCAGTAAATCTGTGTCCAAAATCAGGTGTTGCAGTTAATCGAACTAAACTACCTGAATTATATCTAGGATCAGAACCTTTACCAGAAGAAACCAATTCCTCTTTAATTGTTCCTTTACCATAAGCTGATAAAATTAAATTATACTTTGCTTTTTGAAAATTAGCATTGATCATAATATCTGAATTCACTGTAACGTTAAGTGGATTCTGTATAGATCCATTGGACCAATTCACAAATCGATATTCATCATCGGGAGTTGCTTTAATTGAAACAACTTTTCCTCCTGCATACTCTTCTCCAACAGAAACGTATTTACCTTCAGCATCATATTTTCCTCCTACTATACTTACAGTACCTCCTGTGTTAGCAATTACAGATAAAAAAAAATTACGAGGCTCATCCTTTGTGCAAGAAAAGACTAAAATAAAAGCAAGAAGGAATAACTTTTTCATTTACTCAAAAATAATAAAATTATAATTAGCAATAAATTAACCAAAATCAAATAAAGTTTATTTTTTTTAGTTATTTAGCCGAGAATTTAGAGAGGTGGCCGAGTGGTCGAAGGCGCACGCTTGGAAAGCGTGTATATGTCAAAAGCGTATCGAGGGTTCGAATCCCTTCCTCTCTGCAACTATCTTTGTGAGCCCTTGCTATTAGTGAGGGTTTGTTTTTTTAGTGTCCATTTAGCCAAAAGTTATAGATCCATCATAATATTCTTATGATTTTATTCATCCTTTCACTATAAACTGCCTTAAGAATTGGATACTTTAAAATAACTTTATTTTCCTATCCTGTAGAATAGTTTTATTTTAACTTCATATACTTTCTTCTTATTATCTTTAAGCATTTACAAAAGGTATATGAGTACCAAACTAAAAACTAAAAACTAAAAACTAAAAATTACAAAATGCAAACAACCAAATCTCTTTGTTATGTTGCGCTCATGTTGTGTGTGACATCCATCCTTTTTTTAAGTTGTAATCCATCAAAAGAATCTAAAAGCAACGATTTATGGACCACTTTAGAGCCTTTACCATTAGACCCTACTATTGAAGCTCAAATTGATGAAATACTTCCTAAACTTACTTTAGAACAAAAGGTAGGCCAAGTAATTCAGGGCGATAGTGGGTCTATAACTCCGGAAGAATTAAAAGAATACCGATTGGGCTCTGTATTGAGTGGAGGAAATTCTGCTCCGGGTCCATTGCCATATGCCGACTCAAAAACGTGGCTTGAAATGGCAGACAAATACTACAATGCCTCAATTGATAATGAGGGTGTTGAAATAGCTATTCCTATCATTTGGGGAATTGATGCCGTGCATGGGCATGCCAATTTAAAGGGCGCCATTGTTTTTCCTCACAATGTTGGCTTAGGCGCCATGAACAATCCTGATTTAATTGAAAAAATTGCACGTGTTACTGCACATGAATTAACCGTGTCTGGACATGATTGGACTTTTGCTCCTACCCTTGCAGTACCCCAAGATTTGAGATGGGGAAGAAGTTATGAAGGGTTTTCAGAAAACCCTCAAATTGTGCAGTCTTATGGAGACCGTATTGTAATTGGTTTACAAGGAGAATTTGGTGCAGACGATTTTATGGGCGATGGAAAAGTAATTTCTAGTGCCAAGCATTTTTTAGCTGATGGTGCTACTCAAAACGGAGTAGATCAAGGTGATGCTTTGATTAGTGAAGAAGAATTAAGTATAGTTCATGCTGCTGGATATTACAGTGCTATTCCTGCTGGTGTGCAAACAGTTATGGTTTCATTTTCTAGTTGGCAAGGAAGAAAACTACACGGCGATAAAGAATTGTTAACCGATGTATTGAAAGGAAAAATGGGTTTCAATGGATTTGTAGTTGGTGACTGGAATGGTCACGGTCAGGTACCAGGATGTACCAATACAGATTGTGCACAATCGTTAAATGCAGGATTGGATATGTATATGGCGCCAGATAGTTGGAAAGGCCTGTATCAAAGCACTCTACAACAAGTAAAAGATGGAACCATTCCTATGGAACGTTTAGACGATGCCGTTCGTCGTATTATTAGAGTAAAACTCGCATCAGGTATTTTTCATAAAGGTGCTCCGAGTACCCGTCCCAATGCGGGTAACGAAAGCTTTTTGGGCTTGCCAGAACACAGAGCCATTGCAAGACAAGCGGTAAGAGAATCTATGGTACTGCTTAAAAATAACAACCAAGTATTGCCTATTGATGCTTCTAATACAATATTGGTTGTTGGAGATGGTGCTGCTAGTATTTCTAAAGCCAGTGGTGGATGGACACTTTCTTGGCAAGGAACTGGTCATACAAACGATGAATTCCCGAATGGGGCATCTATCTTACAAGGCATTGAAGAAGTCGTTAATGAAGCAGGCGGAAAAGTAATTTTCTCTCCAAATGGTGATACTTCTATAAAAGCTGATGCTGTGATTGCGGTATATGGAGAAGATCCTTACGCAGAATTTCAAGGAGATCGTGACAACTTAGACTTTGTTCCCAACGGATTTAACGTTAATAAATTGGCTACTTATAAAAACAAAGGAATTCCTGTAGTATCTGTATTCTTATCCGGACGGCCAATGTGGACGAATACAGAGATTAATAATTCTGATGCATTTGTTGCTGCATGGTTGCCTGGAAGTGAAGGGGGGGGTGTTTCTGATCTATTATTCCAAAGAGATCCATCATACGATTTCATGGGTCGATTGTCTTTTACATGGCCAGCCAGCGCTGTAGTTTCTGAAAACAATGAAGCTCTATTTAAATTTGGGTACGGACTTAACTATGCTAGTACAGAGAATCTTGATGTATTCCCAGAAAAATCCGGATTAGAAAATAGCGACGTAGCTTCAACAGGTAAATTCTTCAGCAAAGGAACTGCAGTTGCTCCTTGGAGTTTATGGCTAAGCTCTGGAGATTTGATAAAGCAAATCGTAAGCTTCCCAACATCTGTCGGCGGATTGATTATAAGTAAAACAGACCATATAGCTCAAGAAGATGCCTTACGAATTAACTGGACCAAATCTGATGGAGATTATTTGCGTATTTCTTCTGCTAAGTCAAATGATATGGCACGTCAGTCAAATGGGGCTATGGAATTAACTTTTAATGCAAAATCATTTACTGGTTCTGATGCTGTTGTACAAATTGGCCAATGTGATGACAGTGCTACCTGCGATAACACATTAGACATTACCATAAGTGGTGACTGGAACGAGTATAGAATAAGCTTAAGCTGTTTTGAAAAATTAGGACTAGATATGACCAATATCACTTCTGCATTAGTAATCAAAGCACGAACAGGTATTGATATTGGATTGGGCAATGTGCGTTTGGAATCAGATTTAGATGCCAAACCTGGTTGCGATGGGAATTAACATTTTATATAATAGTACAAGAGCCTTCCTCTCTGCAACTATCTTTGTAAACCCCTATTATATAATAGGGGTTTTTTTGGTGTAAGGTTTTGTTGTTTAATAGTTAGGTTTTCTTCGATATAAAATAATTCAGTACTTTAATTAATAAATTCAAAATCAATTATAATGAGAGCATTATTAGGGTTCATTTTACTTTTTAACTTCACTTCACATTCTTGGAGTCAAGATCGACTTACAGGAGAAATTTTTACAACTCGTTCAGAAGTTCTTGCTCAAAACGGAATGGCTGCAACTAGTCAGCCTTTAGCTACTCAGGTAGCTTTAGATATTCTTAAGAAAGGAGGTAGTGCAATGGATGCAGCTATTGCAGCAAATGCAGTGCTTGGTTTAGTAGAGCCTGCAAGTTGTGGAATAGGGGGAGATATTTTTGCTATAATTTGGAGCGCTAAGGAAAAGAAATTATATGGTTTTAATGGGAGCGGTAGGGCTCCAAAATCTTTAAATATTGATTACTTTATTGATAAACAGATGAAATATATTCCGTTTTACGGACCCTTACCAGTTTCTGTGCCTGGTTGTGTTGACGGCTGGTTTGAAATGCATAATAAGTTTGGTGTCTTACCAATGGTTGAGATTTTACAACCCGCTATAGATTACAGTAGAAATGGTTTTCCTGTTTCTGAAGTAATAGCTTATGAAATGGAATCTAATTATAAAAACCTAGTTGAAATTCCTGGTTTTGCAGAAACATACTTGATAAATGGAAAACCTCCAAAAAAAGGTGAAATATTTAAAAATATTGATTTAGCCAATACTTATGAGAAAATTGCCAAAAAGGGAAGAGATGCTTTTTATAGAGGAGAGATTGCCCGAACTATAGACGCGTTTATGTCTAAACATAATGGTTTTCTTTCTTATGAAGATCTTGCAAGTCATAAGTCTAATTGGATTGAGCCTGTATCTTCTAACTATCGCGGATATGATATTTGGGAATTACCTCCAAATGGACAAGGTACTGCGGCTTTACAAATGTTAAATATATTAGAAGGATATGACATAGCATCTATGGGGTTTGGAAGTGCTGATTATCTGCATGTTCTAACTGAATCCAAAAAGCTTGCTTATGAAGACCGTGCTAAATTTTATGCGGATCCAAGTTTCAGTAAAATACCTTTAAAAGAACTTCTTTCTAAAGAATATTCTGAGAAAAGGCGAGCTCTAATAGATGACGATAAAGCTGCAAAAATTTATAAAGCTGGAGATCTAGAAATTGAAACAGGAAACACCACCTATTTAACTGTTGCTGATAAAGACGGAAATATGGTATCACTTATTCAAAGTATATATTCTGAGTTTGCTTCAGGAATGGTGCCTGATGGTTTAGGTTTTGTGCTACAAAATCGTGGTCAAATGTTTAATGTGCAAGATCGTAATCACGCAAATGCGCTTGAACCAGGTAAACGTCCATTTCATACAATTATCCCGGCATTTATTACTAAAGATGGTAAACCATTTATAAGCTTTGGCCTTATGGGAGGTTCTGTGCAGCCTCAAGGACATGCTCAAATTGTTATTAATTTGATAGATTTTGGGATGAACCTTCAAGAAGCTGGAGACGCTCCTAGAATGCGTCATCGAGGAAGTTCACAGCCAACAGGTTCAAAAATGACCAATGGTGGTACTTTAAACCTAGAAAGCGGTTTTGACTTTAAGTCTATTCGTGAATTAAGAAAAAAAGGACATAATATTTCATTTTCAGTTGGTATATATGGAGGATATCAAGCAATTGGCGTTGATACTAAAAACAAGGTTTATACCGGTGCTTCAGAATCTCGAAAAGACGGTCAAGCTTCTGGATATTAGCGATTATAATTCCTAGAACCTCCAGACGATCGACCAGAGTTTTTGGAACGATTATGGTTTGACTTATGACGATTACCTCCTTTTTGTTTAATAGGATCAGGTTTAATATTTGGATCAGGTTCAAAACCTTCTTTTGTCTCTGAGGGAATGGAGCTTCCAACTAATTTTTCGATATCTTTTAAATATACTTTCTCATCTACACAAACTAATGAAACAGCTTCACCTTTAGCTCCAGCTCTTCCAGTTCTTCCAATGCGATGAACGTAGTCTTCTGGAACATTGGGTAGTTCAAAATTGATAACATGAGGAAGTAGTGGAATGTCTAGTCCTCTTGCTGCAATATCTGTTGCAACTAAAACTTTAACCAAACGTTCTTTAAACCCTGCCAATGCTTTTGTTCTTGCACCTTGACTTTTATTTCCGTGAATTGCAGCAGCAGATATATTTGCTTGAATTAACTTTTTAGTTAGTTTGTTTGCTCCGTGCTTAGTTCGGGTGAAAACTAGTACTTGAAACCAATTACCTTCCTTAATTAGTTTGATTATGAGCTCTGTTTTCCTACTCTTATCAACCTTGTAAACTCGTTGGATTATAGCATCAACAGTAGTATTTCCTGGTGTTGCTTCAATCATTACAGGCTGATTTAAAATTCCTTTAGCAAGAGCTTTAATTTCCTTTGAAAAAGTAGCAGAAAATAAGAGGTTCTGTCTTTGCCTAGGAAGCAGATTCATTATTTTATTTATATCACGTTGAAACCCCATATCTAGCATTCTATCTGCTTCATCTAGCACTAAAATTTCTACATTGGATAATGAAAGAAATTTTTGATTGTGTAAATCTAATAATCGTCCTGGTGTAGCAATTAAAACATCAATTCCTTTTCTTAAAATAGATACTTGTGGCTTTTGATTTACACCTCCAAAAATTACAGTAGAACGAATATCAACATAAGTACTGTATTCTTTCACATTTTCAAATACCTGTGCAGCTAATTCACGAGTTGGTGTTAGAACTAATGCTCGTATTTTACGATTTTTTCTAGTATTTTGTTTGAAAAGAATTTGGAGTAAGGGAAGGGTGAATCCAGCAGTTTTTCCTGTTCCAGTTTGAGCAGATGCTAAAACATCCTTTCCTTTTAGAATTAGTGGTATTGATTTTTCTTGGATTAGGGATGGCTTTGTATACCCTTTTTCTTGTATTGCTTTTAAAAGCGAAGGCTCTAGGCCGAGATCGTTAAATTTCATAAGGAAGAGCTTTAATAATGCTCTTAAGTGTAGTGTAACTTTATACCCAATTTATGACTGAACTAAATTCAGCATTTTTTTTGATAAATTTTTTTTGAGTAAAGTGGGTGCTCAGTTAGATTATTAATTTCCATCAAAGATATATTTTTTATGTCTTTTATTATTATTAACGGTTAAATAATTAATTTACAATAATATAAAAAAGAGAATATAGAGTTGAAATTCTATAATTTTTATAAATAATTGACTAAATTATTTTGTTAAATGTTAGACTATTATTTAGCTGATTAAAAAATTATAAAACATATCTATTTTTTTTTATCTTTAACGCTCATAATTAACAAGAACAAAATTATATTAAAATGAAAAAATCATTCATTGCATTCGCTGCCGCGAGTATTTTTATGTTAAGCAACAATTTAACTGCAAATACAATTTCTATCGATAACATAGATAATGTAACTGCTTTTCAAGATGCTGATGAAGCAGAAATAGCAGCACCATCTTTTACACAGGAATTAAAAAATCGTTTTATAGAAGGAGGACCAGGATTTATGGGAATCGTTTTAATTTGTTTAATCCTTGGATTAGCTATAGCAATTGAACGTATTATATATTTAAATTTAGCATCTACCAATACCCAAAAGTTAACTTCTGGAGTAGAAGAAGCATTATCTTCGGGAGGAGTAGAAGCTGCAAAAGAATTATGTAGAGATACAAAAGGACCTGTAGCATCTATTTTTTATCAAGGTTTAGACCGTATGGACGAAGGTGTTGAAAGTGCCGAGAAAGCTGTTGTAGCTTACGGTGGTGTTCAAATGGGTCAATTAGAAAAAAATGTTTCTTGGATATCTTTATTTATCGCATTAGCTCCTATGCTTGGTTTCATGGGGACAGTAATAGGTATGATTCAAGCTTTTGATAAGATTGAAGCTGCTGGAGACATGCAGCCATCTCTTGTTGCTGGAGGTATTAAAGTTGCACTTTTAACTACTGTTTTTGGACTAGTAGTAGCAATTATTCTTCAAGTTTTTTACAATTATATTATTGCTAAAATTGACAGTATAGTAAACGATATGGAAGATGCTTCAATTACATTAATTGATATTCTTGTAGCTAATAAAAAATAAATCAACTAACATTTCGAAAAATGAATTTTCAAAATATTATTAAAATAGTAAGTGGCTTATTAGGTATATTAGGTGTTGTTTTCCTTTTAAGAATAATGGGTCTGGGCAATGACCAAATCAAAATGAATGCTAGTATGGGAGATTACTCATCAGTAAGCCCCCTCATAACATTAGCTCTGATCATTTTATCAATTGCTATAGTTGTAACATTAGTTTTCTCAATTATTACTTTAGCCTCTGATCCAAAAAAACTAAAGAAAGCAATGATAGCTTCAGGTCTGTTTTTATTAGTTATAGCTATAGCTTATGGTGTTTCTGAAGGTGTTGAAACACCTATGAAAGACGATAAAGTTCTTTCTGCTGGCGGTTCAAGACTAGTAGGTACAGGGATTGTATCTTTCTATATACTTACCGTTATCGCATTTGGATCTATGATGTTTTCAGCAATTAAAAAAATTATTAAAAAATAAATAATTATGCCAAAAAGATCAGCACCAGAAGTTAATGCAGGCTCAATGGCGGATATTGCTTTCCTGCTTTTGATTTTCTTTCTTGTAACTACGACTATTGAAACCGATAGTGGACTTAATAGAAAGCTTCCTCCTATGGAAGAAGTTATTGATCCACCTGTAATCAAACAGAAAAATATTTTTACTGTTGTAGTAAACAAAAACAATCAATTACTTGTTGAAGAAGAATTAACAGACATATCAGAAGTTAGGTTATTGGCTATGGAGTTTCTTGATAATGGGGGAGGAGTAGGCGAAGATTCATGTGACTATTGCCAAGGTAAAAAAAATCCTTCGTCTTCAGATAATCCTGACAAAGCTATTGTTTCTTTAAAAAATGATCGTGAAACATCTTATAAAGTATATATCGCTGTTCAAAATGAATTAGTTGCAGCTTATAATGAGCTAAGAAATAGAGAATATTTAAGATTAAATCCAATGAGTGGTATGAATTTTGTTCAAGCCAATAGTCGTTATTCAGATCCAAGAACTTCTCCAGGAGAAAAGGAAAAACTCAAACCACAATTAAGTATAGTTAAACTAATGTATCCTCAGAAGTTGTCAGAGGCTGAACCAAATAAAAGCTAATATGTCTAAGTTTAAAAAGAAAAAAGGAGGAGAATTACCTGCAATTTCAACTGCATCACTTCCTGATATTGTATTTATGTTATTATTCTTTTTTATGGTAGCCACTGTAATGAGAGATAGTACCTTAATGGTAAACAACTCACTTCCAGCTGCTGATCAAGTTCAAAAATTGGATAAAAAAGACAGAGTAATGTATATATATGCTGGTAAACCATCCTCAAGATATGAGGATAAATATGGATCAGCTGCACGTATTCAGTTGAACGATAAGTTTTCTGTAGTTGAGGATGTTGGAGCTTTTGTTTTGGCTGAAAGAGCTTCTAAGAGGCAAGAACTTCAAAATGTACTTACAACTGCATTAAAAGTTGATGGTGATACAAAAATGGGTTTGGTTAGTGATATAAAGCAAGAACTAAGAAAAGTTAATGCTTTAAAACTAAACTATACAACACGAATTGGTGAGTATACACAAAACATAAATTAAAGTATTTTTACTTTGTAAAAAGTACCTTTAAGGTGCTTTTTTTTTTACTTAATTTTAAGTAGATAAATCATTATGAGCTACAACTATATATTTTTATTTTTGACTAGTATATACTTCTCTTATGGACAGATAAACTATTCCATTCCAGACTCGCTAAATAATTTAAAATATAGAGAAGATCAATTTTATATAGGAGCTAATTATGTCCTTATAAAAGGAGTAAATCAATCGATCCAACAAAATAATTTTTCTAGTCAAATTCATTTTGGTTTTCTCAGAGACTTTCCTTTAAATAAAAAAGGAAATTGGTCAATTGCGATGGGTTTGGGACCATCTTATACTCAATTTCAGTCTAATATAGACTTTAAAACGGGTTTAATATCACCGAGTTTTAATTCAGCAAAATATATCTCACTAAATTTGCCTTTTGAAATAAGGTGGAGATCATCAAGCTCCACTTCATTTAGTTTCTGGAGAATCTACCTAGGTAGTCAACTTCAGTATAATTTTATTTCTGACAACTTAAGTTCGTTAAAAAATATAACAACATTATCAACTATAAATTTAGGATATAATACATGGAATTTTTCCTTAGGATATGACTTATCTAATAGACTAGTCGATTCTGTAAATAATGAAACTACTCAATTCAAGTTACTGACAATTGGCTTGATTTTTTATCTTTTATAATTAAATTTCTTTTCTCAATCTTGCTACTGATAAACCTAGTTGTTCTCTGTATTTAGCTACAGTTCTTCTCGCTACTATGTAACCTTTATCCTTTAAGCTTTCTGAAATAGCAAGATCAGCTAAAGGGTTTTTTTTATTTTCTGTTGATATAAGTTCTTCTAAAATATTCTTTACTTCAATACTTGAAATATCTTCACCATCATTATTCTTCATTCCTTCTGAGAAGAAACTTTTAACTAACTTAATTCCATATGGAGTATCTATATATTTACTGTTAGCAACTCTTGAAACGGTTGAGATATCCATATTAATTTTATTAGCAATATTTTTTAAAATCATTGGCTTTAAACATTTTTCATCACCAGTTAAAAAATATTCATTTTGATGATCAATTATGGCTTTTATTGTAATAAATAAAGTCTGATATCTTTGATTTATGGCTTCAATAAACCATTTTGCAGAATCTAACTTTTGTTTTATAAATTGAACCGCTTCGTTATTAGCTTTATTTTTTGACGAAGACTCCTTATAACCCATTAACATTTCTTTATAATTAAGAGAAACATGAAGCTCTGGAGCATTTCTCCTATTTAATGTAACATTTACTTTTCCATCATCAATTGTTAGTATAAAATCAGGTATAATTTGATTGGTTCTACTATCATTATACAGTGTTCCCCCAGGTTTGGGATTAAGTTTTGAAATCGATTCAATAATTAGCTTTAGCGTCTCCTCTGTGATCTTATATTTATCAATAAGCTTTTGATAATGTTTTCTTGAAAACTCATCAAAAGATTCTATCATGATTTTTAGAGCTAACTCTAAAATCTCACTTTTAGTTGTCTTTCTTTTTAGTTGAAGAATTAAACACTCTTTTAAATCTCTTGCCCCAACACCTGGAGGATCAAGTGTTTGAACTTTTTTTAAAACAGTATTTACTTCGTTAAGTGTTACAAATATGTTTTGAGAAAATGCTAAATCATCCACTAAATCATCGATATTGCGTCTGATATATCCACTTTCATCAATGCTGCCAATTAAAAAATCTACTATTGGATTTTCATTCTTATCCAAAATTAAATTTTGCGCTTGACTTTTTAAGTTCTGATGAAACGAAATTCCTCCTGAAACTGGGATTATTTTACCATCATCTTCATCTGAACTGTAATTGTTGACTTCTGTTCTATAAGAAGGTATCTCATCATCATTTAAATACTCATCAATATTAATATCTTCAGTCTCTTTAATCTTAGATTCATCATAATCATCAGTAGTTGATTCTTTTCCAGTTTCTAGTGCAGGGTTTTCACCAATCTCACTCTGTATCTTTTGCTCAAACTCTAATGTAGAAAGTTGAATCATCTTCATTAACTGAATCTGTTGAGGAGAAAGTTTTTGAGATAGCTTTATGTTAAGTTGTTGCTTGAGCATTAAACTTTTTATTTATATCAAAGGTAGAAAAATAAGATATAAGTAAAATTTAAAAAGATGCGTTTTGAGGTGTTCTAGGAAATGGGATTACATCTCTAATGTTTTCCATTCCTGTTGTAAATTGAACTAATCTTTCAAAACCTAAACCAAAACCACTGTGGGGAACACTTCCAAACCTTCTAAGGTCTAAATACCACCACAATTCATTTTTATCAACTTTCATGTCTCTCATTCTTTTCTCCAAAACATTTAATCTTTCTTCCCGTTGAGAACCCCCTACAATTTCTCCAATACCAGGAAATAAAACATCCATTGCTCTAACAGTTTTTTGATCTTCATTCATTCGCATGTAAAATGCTTTTATTCTGGCAGGATAATCATATATTATTACTGGGCACTTAAAATGTTTTTCTACTAAAAATCTTTCATGTTCACTTTGTAAATCAACACCCCATTCATTAATTTTATATTTAAATTTATTTTTTTTGTTAGGTTTGCAGTTTTTTAAAATATCTATGGAATCAGTATAAGTAATTCTTTTAAAATTATTATTTACAACAAAATTAATTTTTTCAATTAAACCCATTTCACTTCTTTCAAGCATGGGTTTGTTTTTTTGTTCATGATTATGACGATCATCAAGAAATTTTAAATCTTCACTACATTTTGACAAAATTTTACTTAACACAGATTTAATAAACTCTTCTGCTAAATTCATATTATCATTTAAATCATAGAAAGCCATTTCAGGTTCTATCATCCAAAACTCTGCAAGGTGTCTTGTTGTATTAGAGTTTTCTGCTCTAAATGTTGGCCCAAATGTATAAACATTACCAAGTCCCATTGCATAGCTCTCTGCCTCAAGTTGACCCGAAACAGTTAAATGAGTTTTTTTTCCAAAAAAGTCTTTTTTATAATCAATATTTTTTTTGGAAATATCAGACGAAAGAGTAGTTACTTTAAACATTTCTCCAGCACCTTCAGCATCACTTCCAGTTATAATTGGGGTGTTTATATAGTAAAACTTTTTTTCTTGAAAAAATTCATGAACTGCAAATGAAAGAATAGATCGTATTCTCATTATTGCATTAAAAGTTGTTGTCCGGATTCTTAAATGTGCTTTTTCTCGAAGAAACTCTAAACTGTGTTTTTTTGGCTGAATTGGATATAAGTCGGGATCTGATTCACCAATTATTGATATTTCATTTACAATTATTTCTAGATTTTGACCACTTCCCTGGCTTACAATCAAATCTCCAATAATTTTAACAGCAGCACCAGTATTAATTTTTTTTAAAAGTGCACTATCTGTGTTTTCATAATCAATTACACATTGAAGATTAGTAATACAAGAGCCATCGTTTATTGCTATAAACCTATTACCTCTAAATGTTTTAACCCATCCATAAACCTCAATATTTTTTTTTGTCTTATTATCATTAAGAAGGTCATCAATTTTTTTCATTATTGCTTATAATTTCAGCTAACACAAATATACTAATTTGGTCAAGTATATGTGTTAAGATATCATTGTTGATTTTCTTCTATAATTTTAATTTTGGGTTTTTTCATAACTTTTTCATTACTCACTTTTCCTTCCATAGATATTAAAAGAGAAGGGAGTAAAATCAAGTTTGCTAGCATTGCAAAAAGTAATGTAACTGAAACCAAACCTCCTAGAGCAACTGTCCCTCCAAAATCAGAAGTCATAAAAACCGCAAATCCAAAGAAGAGTACAATCGAAGTGTAAAACATGCTGACTCCAGTTTCTCTTAAACTAGAATAAATAGCAGGTTTAATTTTCCAATTATTTGAGCTTAACTCTTGTCTGTATTTTGCTAGAAAATGAATCGTATCATCAACTGAAATACCAAAAGCAATACTAAAAACAAGTATAGTTGATGGTTTGAGAGGTATTCCGCTAAATCCCATGACACCTGCTGTAATAATTAGAGGAAGTATGTTTGGAATTAGAGAAATAATAATCATTTTATATGATCGAAACATATAGGCCATAAACAATGCAATCAAAAGTATTGCTAGTGAAAGTGACAAGAAAAGATTCTTAACTAGATATTTTGTTCCTTTTAAAAAAAGTAATGATTTTCCTGTTAATAATACATCAAACTTTTCTGAAGGAAATATTTTTTTAAGACTTACTTTCAAGCCTTTTTCTATTTCTTCAATCCGCTTAGTATTAATGTCTTTCATGAAAGTAGTTACTCTTCCATATTGTCCCGTACTATCAATATAATTGGATAATAAATTCACTTCATTATTTGCATTATTTATATATTTAGATATGAACCTGTTTTCTTGTGACGTGGGTAGTTTGTAATAATTTGGATTTCCATTGTAATAAGCTTGTTTGGCAAACTTAAATGCGTTTATAACTGATATTGGAGGAGCTAATTCTAGGTATTCTTCAATGTGATTTTGAAATTCATCTATTCGTCTAAGATTAGCTAAGCTATAAACTCCATTTTTTCGTTTTGTATCAATTAAAACTTCTATTGGGACAACACCTGAAAACTCATCATCATAAAATTTAAGATCTTTAAAAAAATTAGATTTTTTTGGCATATCCTCAATCAAACTTCCTGATATTTCAATTTGATAAATACCAATTATTCCAAATATCAGTCCTAACAATGAAATTATATAAACATTAATTCTATTGTGCTTAACATTATTTTCCATCCATTGAACAAATTCATCAATTGCTTTATTTTTAAGATGTTTTAAATGTTTAGAACTTGGAATTGGAAGAAAACTATATATTATAGGTATTAAAAATAAGGAAAGTAGAAATATTCCGAAAATATTAATCGACGCAACAATTCCAAATTCTTTAAGTATTTTACTATCAGTGAGAATGAATGTTGCGAATCCACAAGCAGTTGTTAAATTAGTCATTAAAGTTGCATTTCCAATTTTAACAATGACTCTTTGAAGAGATTTTATTTGATTCCCATGTTTTGCAACTTCTTGTTGATACTTATTAATTAAAAATATGCAGTTTGGAACACCTATCACAATTATTAATGGAGGTATTAGTGCTGTTATAACTGTTATTTCATAACCTAGAAACCCAAGCAGTCCAAAGGACCACATTACCCCTATTACAACTACTAAAAGCGAAATTAATGTTGCTCGAATTGATCTGAAAAATAAAAAGAAAATAAATGAAGTTAAAGCCATTGCAGACAAAACAAAAACACTAATCTCATCTACTATGTTTTGAGCATTTAAAGTTCTAATATATGGCATGCCTGAAACCTTAAGATCTAAATTGTTTTCTTTTTCAAAAGACTCTATAAGGGGGATAAAAACATCAGTAATGAAAATTTTTCTTTGTTTAGTATTAACTACAGAAGGATCCATATATATTACAGATCGTAATGTCTCATTTGATTTGCTATAAATTAAATTATTATAAAAAGGAAGTTCTAAAAATAACTTTTCTTTAAACTTAGAGATGTCATCTTTGCTAAGATTATTATTTTTTAAAATTTGATTTACTTCAAATTTTTCTTCTTCTATGTTTTTGATTAAATTTTTAAGATTTGAAGTGCCAATTGTGTAATCTATTTCATTTAATTCTGATAATTTTGTATTCAAAGAATTCCATGCTTGAAATTTTTTTACATCAAAAATAGTTGAGTCTTTAACAGCTATAAGTAAAACATTTCCTTCATCTCCAAATTGTTTTATGAATCCATTATATTTAACATTATCTATGTGTTTATCAGGTAATAAATTTGCTTCAGAAAAAGTAAAACGTATATATTGCCACTGACCTATCCAAAAAATAGTAAAAATTAATATTCCAATTAAAATTAAAATTCTATTTCTAAGTATCAAGCGAGCAATAGCTTCCCAGAAACTCAAATTATTTTTATTTTTCATATTGGAGTATCAGCTAGAGAAAAATCTAAACTGTTAAAATTTCTTTTTCTTTATTAAAAAACAAATCATCCGTTTTTTTTATGAAAGAGTTGGTTAAGTTTTGAATATCCAATTCTAGATTGTTTTTCATATCATCTGAAATTTCAGATTTTTTAACATCATCATTTGCTTCTTTTCTAGAATTACGAATACTTACTTTAGCATTTTCAGATTCATTTTTTGCTATTTTAACCAGTTGAACTCTTCGTTCCTCTGTCATTGGAGGAATATTTATTATGATTGAGTCACCATTGTTCATTGGAGTAAAACCAATATTAGCAATTAAAATAGCTTTTTCAATATCTCCCATTAATCCCTTCTCCCAAGGTTGAATTGTTAAAGTTCGAGAATCTGGTGTGCTTACATTTGCGACCTGACTGAGTGGAGTTTGAGAGCCATAATAATCAATCATGATGTTAGATAACATTATTGGATTTGCTTTTCCTGCTCTAATATTAAGTAATTCTTTTTCAAGATGCTTAGTAGCATTAATCATACTTTCTTTTGTAGACTCGAGAATAAATTCTATTTCTTCCATGATATATTAAATATAAACCTTTGTGCCTATTGCTTCACCATTAATTATTTTCTTTAAGTTACCTTTTGTATTCATATCAAAGACAATTATTGGTAAATTATTTTCTTGACTAAGTGTGAAGGCAGTAGTATCCATAACCTTTAATCCACGCTTTAAAACTTCATCAAAAGAAAGAGAATCAAATTTAACCGCATTTTTATTTTTTTCTGGATCTTCATCATAAATTCCATCAACTCGAGTTCCTTTTAAAATAACATCTGCATTTATTTCTATTGCTCTTAAAACAGCAGCAGAGTCAGTTGTAAAAAAAGGATTACCTGTTCCACATCCAAAAATAACGACCCTTCCTTTTTCTAGATGACGAGTTGCCTTTCTTTTAATATATGGCTCAGCTATTGCTTCAATTTTTATTGCTGTTTGAAGTCTTGTAGGAACATCATTATCTTCCAATGAGGCTTGAAGTGCAAGACCATTAATTACAGTTGCCAGCATACCCATATAATCAGCTTGAACTCTATCCATACCTTTGCTAGATTCAGAAACTCCTCGAAATATATTGCCTCCACCTATTACAATGGCTATCTCTATTCCTTCTTTTTGAACTTCTTTTATCTGTTTTGCATAATCATCAAGTCTTAATGGATCTATTCCATGTTTGTGATTCCCCATTAAGGCCTCTCCGCTCAATTTGAGTAAAATTCTTTTATGTAGCATTTAAAAATATTATAACAGATATAAATATAGACAAATAATTTATTGTGGTTTTAAGTATTTAATTTAGTTGGCTTTCAGGCTTAGATCAATATATGGTGATGAATGAGTTAAAGCACCCAGAGAAATATAATCTACTCCAGTTTTTGCAACTTCAATAATATTAAGCTCATTTATACCGCCAGAGGCTTCAGTCTTAAACTTACCATCAATTAACCTAACAGCTTTTTTTAGTTCATTTACATTCATGTTGTCTAATAATATTCTATCAATCCAATTGAATTTCAATATTTTATTTATTTCAAAAACTTTTCTAATTTCAACAACAACAAATATTTTTTTTGGTTTTAATTTTTCAATATAAATTTGAGTTTTATAAAGTGCATCTTCCAGGTTGTTTGAATAATCAATATGATTATCTTTTATCATTATAGCATCAAAGAGACCCATTCTATGATTGCTTCCTCCACCAATTTTAACAGCCCATTTTTCAGGATATCTGAAATTTGGAGTAGTTTTTCTTGTATCTAATAAAACAGTGTTAAATGATTTAATTTTTTCTTTTAAATTATTTGTTATAGAAGCAATACCACTCATTCTTTGTAAAGTATTTAAAACTAATCTTTCCGTTGCTAAAATTGACCTTGCATTCCCCTCAACTATAAAAGGAGTAGAACTTTGATTTACACGGGTCCCATCATTTATAAGCTTATTAAACTTTATACTCGGGTCATAAAATTTAAAAATTTTCTCCACCAACTCAATTCCAGCAATGATACAAGGTGTTTTAACATATAACTTTGCTGATTTGATAGACCCTTCGGGAATACAAGCATTACCTGTAAGATCTCCATCTCTAATATCTTCACTTAGAGCATTTTTTATAAATAAATTTAATTGATCCTTATACTCATTATAAAAGAAATTTGGCATTTTTATAAAATTAACTTAAAGCTAACATTCTGTCAATTGAAATTTTAGACCTACTTATTAAATCTCTATTTAGCTTTATTTGGGGAGATTCATTTAATAGACAATTATACAGCTTTTCTAAAGTATTTAATTTCATGAACGCGCATTCGCTGCAAGCACATGTTTCGTCTTGAACAGGAGCAGGTATAAATATTTTGTTTGGTCGAGATTTTTTCATTTGATGAAGAATACCAGATTCAGTTGCTACTATATATGTATTACTTGAATCGGTTTCTATATATCTTAATAGAGCTGAAGTGCTTCCTATGAAGTTTGCTATATCTAATATTGGCGATGTGCTTTCTGGATGAGCAATAAATTTAGCTTTAGGATATTTTTTTGCTAGAGTTATAATTCTTTCAAGAGAAAAAGCTTCATGAACCATACATGCTCCATCCCATAAAATCATATTTCTTCCAGTTTCTTTAATTAAGTATTGACCCAAATTTCGATCTGGCGCAAAAATTATAGTTTTGTTTTTTGGAATGCTACTAATTACTTTTATTGCATTACTTGAGGTGCAAACAATATCACTGAGAGCTTTGACTTCTGCTGAGCAATTTATATATGTTACAACCACAGCATCAGGATAATTATTTATGAATTTTTTAAAATCTTCAGGGGGACAAGAGTCAGCTAAAGAACATCCTGCTTTTAAATCTGGAATTAAAACTATTTTTGAAGGATTAATAATTTTAGCCGTTTCTGCCATGAAATGAACACCTGCTAAGATAATAATATCAGCACTAATTTTCGCAGCACATTGGGCAAGATAAAGGCTGTCTCCAAGGAAGTCTGCAATTTCTTGAATTTCAGGAGACTGATAGTAATGTGCTAAAAGAATTGCATTTTTTTCTTTTTTTAATCGAATTATTTCAGAAACTAAGTCAGAGTTGCTTAGAGATTTATTGAAATTATAGTATTTTGAGTGGTTTGAACTTTTAATCGAACCAACGTTTAATGATTTCATCAAAAATATTTCAGTAAAATTATTAAATTAATTTCTCAAAATCACCTATTTCTAAAGCATTTTCAATTTTATAATTTCCAATTGAAATTCGTTCTAACTCAGAAAGGTGCGCACCGCTTTTTAGGGCAACCCCGAAATCATTTGCTAAGGACCTTATATATGTGCCTTTACCACATTCTACTTCAAAACTTACAGAAGGTAAATCAATAGAATTTATTGTAAATTTTTTTATTTCAACCTTACGAGAGTCAATTTTAATTGGTTGTTTAGCTCTTGCATATTCATATAATCGTCTTCCTTTCTTTTTTAAAGCTGAAAAAATTGGTGGCTTTTGATCAATCACACCAATAAAATCTTTTGATTTTTCAAAAATCAACTTTTCACTTAAATGATTATATGTAAATGTTTTATCTGGAATCGTTTCTAAATCATATGATGGCGTGGTTGATCCAAAAGTGAAAATCCCAGTGTAAACTTTATTCATTTTTTGAAATTTATAAATTTCTTTTGTAGCTTTTCCTGTTGCAATTATTAATAGTCCATTCGCCAATGGATCTAAAGTACCAGCATGTCCAACCTTTAATTTTTTTATTTTAAAAAACTTAGTTAGCTTATGCCTGACTTTATTAACTACTTGAAATGAAGTCCATCCAATTGGTTTATTTATTAAAATTAGTCTTCCTTCAAAAACTTCATCAACACTATCACTTATTTTAAATAACTCCATATATTATTATAACGAATCCAACTACAAAACAATAAATACCAAAGTATTTTAATTGACTTCTTTCAACAATCTTGATCATTAATTTACATGCAATTATTCCAGTTAAAAAAGCTGAAAGAAAACCTAACACTAATAAAGGAGAAAGATTTAAAGTTTGATTTTTTGAATAAAACAAAATACTCTTTCCTATACTCCCAAAAATAAGAGGTATTACCATTAAGAAAGAAAATTTAGCAGCTTCAGTTTTATTTACGCCTAGCATTACAGCTAATGCTATAGTAGCTCCACTTCTTGATATTCCAGGAAGAATTGCAACTGCCTGAATCAGGCCAATAAAAAAAGCATTTCTTAGGCTTATATCTTTTGACTTAGGATTTGTTTTATCCGTTTTATATAATAAAACAGAAGTTATAATTAACATTATGCCAACTAAAAGAATGTTTGAATTAAATAAAGCACTTATTGAATCTTCAAAAAATAGACCAATAATAACTGCAGGTATCATTGAAAATAGAACTTTAAAAAAAAAATCATTTCTTTTTAAAGTTCTATTTTCTAAAATTTTCAAAATTTCTTTTCTAAAAACCCAAATAGTACTAAGTGCTGTTGCGAAATGTAAAACTAAAGTTAAAAGTAATCCTTGATTTTTTAGATAAGTTAGATTAAAAAAGTATTTAAAAATTTCAATATGACCACTTGAAGAAACAGGAAGAAATTCGGTTAATCCTTGAACTATTCCTAAAAACAAAACTTTGAGTTCTTCCATTATTTTTTATTATGATTTTTTAAAATTGAATATATAGCTATTCCAAAACCAATTAGAACTAGTGATGGAGCTATACGAATACGTCTAAAATTAAAAATTTCAGTGTTAAAAAAATTAGGATCTTCACTTCCTCCGCCAGACATTAAAATAAAACCAAATGTGATTATAATAATTGATAGAAACAGCCATCTATAATTTGTTTTTTTAAATAAAAACTCTTTTTTTGAATTATTAGTAAATTTCATCTGATTTTAAGTTTAGAAAGCGCTTAGTTGCAAAAAAAGTACTTATTAAAGTTATAGTTATTCCAAAAGCAAAAACAAAGGATAAAATAAGAATTATTGATAACCTCTCTTGAAGTAAATTTAACTCTGGAAAATTTTCTTGAATTTTTTGAAAAATCAAATACAGGATAATAATTGATGAAACTGATGAAAACAGGCTAAGGTTAAAATATATTCGAAGAAAAGGTTTCTGAATAAACCATTTTGTAGCTCCAACGAGTTGCATAGTCTTTATAGCAAAACGTTTTGAATATATAGATAAACGTATTGAGCTATTAATTAATAAAACTGCAACTAAAACAAAAACAAAACATGATAATAAAATCCAAAATTCAATTTTTTTAATGTTTTCATCAAGGAGTTCTAATAAAGGTTGATCATATGTAACTTCAGAAATATATTGATACTTTAATAGATCATCACTTATTTTTTTTATAATTTGAGGCTTAACATAATCAGCATTAAAATAAATATCTAATGAGCTTTCAAGTGGATTATAGCCTAAAAACTCCATATAGTCTTCACCAATTTCATTTGCATATATTTTAGCAGCCTCTTCTTTTGATGTGTAAATAACAGATTTTGTTGTTTCTTGAAATTGAATGGATTTTTGAACTTGCTTAATTTCAATATCCCTTGAGCTATCTTTAAAGTAAACTGTAAGTGCAATTTGTTCTTTAAAATGGTTAGCTACTTTGTTAGAATTAAATAACAGAAGCCCCAATAGACCTGTTAGAAAAACAACAATAATATTTATTAACACTACTGAAACATACGTACTTAATAATTTGCGTTTTTGATATCTTTCTTCAAAATTTTTGTTCAAGCCTAATATTTAAGTTATAAAATTAACAAACCCAAACGATTTCATAGCTTAGGTTAGTATATTCTTTTTCTTTTCAATCAATAAATGTATTTTTACCCTTCAAAATATAATACTTGTGAGTTACGATTTTAAGAAAATTGAATATAAATGGCAGAAATTTTGGAAAAAAAATCAAACTTTTAAAACAAGTAACCATAGTAAGCTTCCAAAGTTTTATATTTTAGACATGTTTCCTTATCCTTCAGGAGCTGGTTTACATGTTGGTCATCCATTAGGTTATATTGCTACCGACATATATGCTCGATATAAAAGACATAAAAAATTTAATGTTTTGCACCCACAAGGATATGATTCTTTTGGACTACCAGCCGAACAATATGCTATTCAAACTGGTCAACATCCTCAAATTACTACTGAAACAAATATAAATAGATATAGAGAGCAATTAGATAAAATGGGATTTTCCTTTGACTGGTCAAGAGAAATAAGAACTTCAAAATCAAACTATTATAAATGGACTCAATGGATTTTTTTAAAACTTTTCGATAGTTATTATGATCTGAATAGAGGTAAAGCTTGTTCTATTTCATCCTTGATAAATCTTTTTGATAAAAATGGCACAAAAACGCTTAAAGCAGTTTCAAATCCTGAAGCTTTTGAATTTTCAGCTTTAGAATGGAAGTCATTTGATTCAGAACAAAAAGAAGAAGTTTTGTTATTTTATCGTTTAGCATATCTATCAGAAACAGAAGTTAATTGGTGTTCTGAATTAGGTACTGTATTAGCAAATGACGAAATTATTAATGGAGTTTCAGAAAGAGGAGGATATTCGGTAGAAAAGAAAAAAATGAAGCAATGGAGTATGCGTATTTGTGCGTATGCTGAAAGATTAATTCAAGGACTAGATAAAATAGATTGGCCGGATTCTTTAAAAGAAATGCAACGTAATTGGATTGGAAAATCAAAAGGAGCTTCTGTAAAATTTAAATTAATAGATATTTCTGGCGAAATTGAAGTTTTTACAACGAGGCCAGATACATTATTTGGAGTAACTTTTATGACCCTTGCACCTGAACATGAATTGGTGCTCAAAATCACATCAAAAACACAATACAATTCTGTTGAAGCTTATATTAAATCTTCTTCCAAAAGATCTGAGAGAGATAGAATGTCTGACTCTAAGAGCATTACTGGCGTTTTTACAGGCGCATATGCTATACATCCATTTAGTGCAGAAAAAATTCCAATATGGATTGGTGATTATGTTTTAGCGGGATATGGGACAGGAGCAGTTATGGCTGTTCCATGTGGTGATCAACGTGATTTTGATTTTGCAAAGCATTTTTCTATACCCATAAAAAATATTTTTTTAGATATTGATATTTCTAAAAAAGCATTTACCAAAAAGAGTGAGTTTAAATTAATGAACTCAGATTTTTTAGATGGATTAGATTATGGGTTATCTATGAAAAAAGTTATTTCATACATTGAAAAAATTGGATGTGGAAGAGGAACAGTTAATTATAGATTAAGAGATGCTGTTTTTAGCAGGCAAAGATATTGGGGAGAACCCATACCAATTTATTATAAAAAAGGAATTCCCTTTTCCATTGGAGAGGATAATTTACCTCTTAGATTACCAGATATTGAAAATTATCTTCCAACATCTGATGGATCTCCACCATTAGGAAATGCCAAAAATTGGGCATGGAATGTGATAGAAAAAAAAGTTGTTTCAAATAAGCTCATAGACAATTCTATTATTTTTCCATTAGAATTAAATACAATGCCAGGTTGGGCAGGTAGCTCATGGTATTTTTACCGCTATATGGATCCAGATAATAATGAAGATTTTGTAGGTAAAAAAGCTGTTAGTTATTGGCAAGATGTTGATCTTTATATAGGTGGAAGCGAACATGCTACTGGTCATCTTTTATATTCAAGATTTTGGCAGAAATTTTTATTTGACCTTGAAATACTTCCTGTGGATGAATATGCGAAAAAATTAATAAATCAAGGTATGATTTTAGGGTCCTCTGCATTTATTCATAGAAAATCAGGAACAAATGATTACTACTCTAAAAATATTATAAATAAGGTTAAGTCAGAACTTATAAGAATTGATATTTCTATGGTCAACATCAATGATGAGTTAGACTGCGAGGCAATTAAAAAATGGCAACCACATTTTAAAAACGCGAATTTTATTATGGAAAATGATAAGTTTATTGTTAATCGTGAGGTTGAAAAAATGTCTAAATCTAAATTTAATGTAGTAAATCCAGATGAAATATGTGACTCTTATGGAGCAGATACATTAAGAATGTATGAAATGTTTTTAGGACCGCTAGAGCAAGCAAAACCATGGAACACATCAGGTATTAGCGGTGTTCATTCTTTTTTAAAAAAACTATGGAAACTGTATCATCCTAAAGACCTTTTTAGTGTTAGTGATAAGGAGCCTTCCAAAAACTCATTAAAGTCTTTACATCAAACTATTAAAAATGTTACTGAAGATATAAATGACTTTTCCTTTAATACTTGCATAAGTTCATTTATGATTTGTGTAAATGAACTTTCATCCCAAAAATGTAATGATAGAAAAATTCTTGAACCATTGACTATTCTATTGTCGCCTTTTGCCCCTCATATTTCTGAAGAGCTGTGGTCTCTATTAGGTAATAATTCTTCTTTGGTTGAGGAAGACTATCCTTTATTTGATAAATCGTATTTAGTAGAATCCATTAAGAATTATCCTATATCTTTTAATGGTAAAATGCGTTTTACAATTGAGTTAGATCTTAGTTTGAATATAAAAGAAATTGAAGACTACGTTTTAAATGATGATAGAACAATAAATCAGCTAGACGGAAGTGTCACCAAAAAAATAATTATTATACCAGGTAAGATAGTCAATATTGTTTATTAATGAATATCGAAATAATAGGATTCATTGCGGCAGCCATAACTACATCAGCTTATATGCCACAGGCTTATAAGATATGGAAGACTAAAAAAGCTGAGAGCGTTTCTTTAAGTATGTATTTAGTAATGTTTTTGGGTATTTCTCTTTGGTTAATTTATGGTATTTTTATCAACAAACCATCACTTATTATTGCAAACACCTTAACATTGCTAATTATTTTAATGATTCTTTATTTTAAAATCACATCTAAAAACAATTAATCATATAGCTATTTGTCTGAAAATTTGTTGATCCAAAGAAATGAAAGTTTCAGTTCTGGAAATCCCAGGTATTTTTTGGATACTATTATTTAAAAGATTCATTAAGTGCTCGTTATCCTTGCATAATATTTTAACAAAAACACTCCAATTTCCTGTGGTATAATGACACTCCAATACTTCAGGTATTTTATTTAATTTATTTACAGCAGTTAAGTTGTTCATTGCTTTGTCTAAAAAAACTCCTATGAAAGCCATTGTTTTATAGCCTAAAACTTTTGTGTTTAATTTAATATGAGAGCCAGAAATCACACCTGAAGCTTCTAATTTTTTTATTCTTTGGTGAACAGCTGCTCCCGAAATAGAGGCTTTTAATGCGATTTTATTGATAGGTGTTCGAGCGTTTGAAATAAGTTCTTTCAATATTATTTTATCTATACCGTCAATACTTAATGTTGTCTTGTCTATTTTCATTTTTTATGAAAAAAAATAATTAATTATAAAATTACAGTTATAAATGTAAATAAAATTAAAAAATATATATTATAATTTCACACTATAAAACTGTTAACTTAAGGAAGAAATTTATTTATTTATTTGAATATAATTTTCAATAGCCATAGTCATAGAAGGAGAATCTTTACTAGGGGCTGAAATATCTATCCTTAGCTTTGCATTTAGAGCCGCATCAATAGTTGTCTTTCCATAGACTGCGATTTTAGTTTTACTTTGTTTGAACTCCGGAAAATTTTTAAATAGAGATTCTATTCCTGAAGGACTAAAAAAGACTAGGATATCATAATAAACATTTCTTAAATCAGATAGGTCACTAATAACTGTCTTGAACAGTTCAGCTCTTTTCCAGTTTAGCTCTAACTTGTCTAATGTTTCAGGTATTGATGGCTTTAAACTGTCTGAGGTTGGTAGTAAAAATTTTTCAGAACTAAATTTTAATAAAACACTTGATAAATCTTCAATGGTTTTATCTCCAATATATATTTTACGTTTTCTGTAAACGACATATTTTTGAAGATAAAATGCAACGGCTTCAGACAAACAAAAGTATTTGGTACTATCAGGAACTTTAAACCTCATTTCTTCTGTAAGTCTAAAAAAATGATCAACAGCATTTCTACTAGTTAGAATGATGTTGTCAAAATCTGCAAAATCTATTTTTTGACTTCGAACCGATTTGGCATCAACTCCTTCTACATGGATAAATGACCTGAAATCGATCTTTAGCTTAAATTTCTCTTGAATACGAGCATAAGGTGATTTGTCACTGGCCGGTTCAGGCTGGGAAACCAAAATTGTTTTTAATTTCATATTAAAACGTTTTTAAGATTTCTAGAGTATTTTTGACATCCACAACCATGGAGCAATTTTGAACGCACAAATATAGTAAAATAAATAAAGAAAGTTTTTAGGATTAGCTTTAATATAATCTTTAAAAATAACCAGGTGATGAAAAGAAAAAATTAGCACTAAAATTAAAAGCAATAATTTCATAAAAATAATTGATATTAGATCTTGCAAGTATAATACTGACACCAACCCCATAGCGGCAATAAGTATATATCCATAAAAAATAATATTCTTGAAATAATAAGCCTTTAAATCTGGAAAAATTTTTAGAGTCGTATTAATAAAATTAGTAAAAAAAAATCTTGCCGCAATAAACATGGTGATTAGAGCAAGGGTTTGTAAATACTCATTCAGACTAAGATTAATATTAAAAAACAGATTGTTACAAACAAGTATTAAAAATGAGAGACTAGTTGAGATTAACACAAGTATTAGAATATAAAACAAGTTGAAAAAATTAAAATCTCTATCTATGGAATACCTTCTTATATATTGCTTGAAATTTAAAAATTTTATAAAAAAACTGAACTGAATAGGATCTATTAATTTTAAGGTTAAAATTATGCTTAGAAATAAAAAAAATAAGATTTGAACCCAATTGTTACTATGTAAAATCCTTTCTATCCAAAATTCCATGATATAAAAGTATTAGTTTTTAATCAGTTTACAATTTCATTTATATATTTAAGATCGTTAAAAAATTATTTAAATTTGTGCATGATGAAAAATATTTTGGTCATAATTCCAACCTTTAACGAATCAGAAAATATATCACAAATTATTTACAGTGTATTTAAACACGTGCCTCAGTGTCATATTCTAGTTGTAGATGATAACTCACCTGATGGTACGTCAAGAATAGTTAAAAAAATAATTAACCTTACTAAAAAAAGACTTTTTATAAAAGACAGAAAAAACAAACTTGGTCTAGGCGCAGCATATATTGATGGTTTTAATTGGGCAATAGAAAAAAAATACGATTTTATTTTTGAGATGGACGCTGATTTTTCTCATGACCCGGTTTCTCTTCCTAAAATGATAGAAATTTTAAAAGACAATTCAGATGTAGTTGTCGGATCCAGGTATAAGCAAGGTGTTAATGTTGTAAATTGGCCATTAGGAAGAATTTTATTATCCTATGCCGCATCTCTGTATGTAAGAGTAATAACTGGAATGCCCATCAAAGACCCTACTGCTGGATATGTTGGTTATAAAAGAGAAGTTTTAGAGAAGATAGAACTTGATAAAATTCAATTTGTAGGATATGCATTTCAAATAGAAATGAAATATAAATCTTGGATTAAGGGTTATAAAATTAATGAACACCCTATTATTTTTAAAAATAGAATTAATGGAAAATCAAAAATGGATCAAAGTATATTTTGGGAAGCATTAATTGGGGTTATTAAAATGCGTTTATTAAATTAAATCTAAATAATGAATAAAAAACTTATTTGTAATGGAATCATAGTAAATGAAGGGTTTCAGTCACAAAATGATATATTAATAGAAGGGGATAAAATAATTGAAATTAAGCCCAATATTAATCCAAAGCCCGATATAGAGGTAATAGACGCTAAAGGGTTTTATATACTTCCAGGATTAATTGACGATCAAGTACATTTCAGAGAGCCAGGACTAACTCATAAGGGTACTATTGAGAGTGAGTCAAAAGCTGCTGTTGCAGGAGGAATAACCTCCTTTATCGAAATGCCAAATACCATCCCTCAAACAACTACTAAAATCGATTTGGATAAAAAGTTTCAAATAGCCTCTAAAACTTCTGCGGCTAATTTTTCTTTTTTATTTGGTGGTACTAATGAAAACATTGATGAAATTTTAAAATTAGATAAAAAACAAGTTGCTGGGATAAAACTTTTTTTAGGATCATCAACGGGAAATATGCTGGTCGATGACCCAGAGGTTTTAAGAAAAATTTTTAGCTCTACGGACTTATTAATTTCTGTTCATTGTGAAGATGAAAAAACAATAAAACATAACTTGGATAAGTATATTAAAAAATATGGACAAAATATTCCAATATCAAAACACCCCTTAATTAGATCTGAGCAAGCATGTTATATCTCATCATCTAAAGCTATTTCTTTAGCAAAAGAAACTGGAGCAAGGTTACATGTTTTTCATATATCTACTGGAAAAGAAACGGAATTGTTTGATAATAAAATAGAATTGAAAGACAAAAAAATTACTTCTGAAGTCTGTGTTCATCACCTTTGGTTTACTGATGATGACTATGATGAAAAAGGAACTTTAATTAAGTGGAATCCTGCCATTAAATCTAAATCAGATCAAATTGAATTATGGAAAGCTTTAAACGATGATAGAATTGACGTAATTGCATCAGATCACGCTCCACATACTAAAGCTGAAAAAAATAATTCTTATTTAAAAGCTCCATCAGGAGGGCCGCTTGTTCAACATTCATTACTTGCTTTGTTAAGCTCTGTAAAAAGGGGTAAAATATCTTTAGAAAAATTAGTTCAAAAAGCCTGTCATAACCCTGCAATCCTATTTGAAATTAATAAAAGAGGTTATTTAAGAGAGGGGTATTATGCTGATTTTGTTATTGTGAATTTAAATACTAAAACTAAAGTAACTAAAAATTCATTATTATATAAATGTGAATGGTCACCATTTGAGGGAGTTACCTTTGATGCAAAAATTGAAAAAACATTTGTTAATGGAATAAAAGTTTATGATAATGGTGTCATATTAAAAACAGATGCTGGAAAACAACTTACTTTTAATAGATGAAAATTAATAAAATATCATTCTTAATATTTTTACTTATATCATGTCAGTCTGATTTGGTTAAAAAACCCAAAGATTTGATTGGTAAAAATCAAATGGAATTAATCATGCAAGACATGATGTTAATGAGATCAATTTCAAGAAATTATCAAAGTATCATTAAAGATAAAAACTGGTTTGGGGATAAATATATATATGAAAAATACAGTATTGACAGTCTCCAGCTTGTTGAAAGTCAAAATTTCTATGCTAAATCTCCAAAAATATATTTAGAAATGCATAAACATATAAAATTTAATATGGAGAGATTAATCGACAGTATTGATGTTTTATCAAAAGAAGAAATAAGAAAAATAAAAGAAAATCAGTCTAAAGATTTCAGAGATTTAAATCAAGACCTCAACTAGACTTTTTTATAATTAAAATTTGGTAAAAATTTAATTATCTTATCTCCATTGTATCTTTTTTGGTTAAAAACCGATTTAATTAAACTTAAACTCATATACCTTTTCTTCAACCCAATAAATGATAATACCAAATCAAAGCATAATATTAAATTGAGAACTGGCTTGTTTATGGAAATTAGCATTTTCCTTATTTTAAGTCTCTTCTTTAAGTTCTCTATAATTAACTTGTAGCTGTAATTTTCTTCAACTAGAATAAACCTTTCATTTGAAATGGAACTATTCATTAATCTAATACTTGCTTCTACCACATCATTTATATTTACAAAACCACTTCCACCTTTTGTAAAAAAACAAAATGGTGATTGAGTAATCATTTTTTCAATTTTTGCTTGAGGAGTATCATCTTTTATTGATTCACCCATTATTATACCTGGATTGATTATAACTGATTTCAGTCCTTCCTCAATCCCTCTCCAAACTTCTAATTCAGCATTATGTTTTGAACATGAGTAGGGTGTTTTATTTTGAGACCTATTAAAGTTTGTTGTTTCATTAACCTCAACTCCATCTAGTTCTTCTCCTAAAGCAGAAATTGAACTCAAGTAAATTAATTTTAATATTTTTTTATCAATACAAAGGTTTACAATATTCTTTGTGCCTCCAACATTAACTTTGTTTAACTCTTTTTCATCACTGATTGAAAAAGAGATATAACCTGCACAATGATATACATGAGTGATGCCGTTAAACACTTCTTCAAGACCAATAATATCATTGATATCAGATCTTCTCCAAATAATATTTTTATATTTTGAGTTTGTTTGTTTTAAAAAATCTTCTACTATTTTCTTTTTTTCTTCAGAGCGGTAAATTGCAACAACCTTGATGTTATTTTTTGTTAGCTTTTGAAGTAAATTCATACCCACAAAACCGGTTGACCCTGTAATTAATATCATTTTATAAAAATACAATTTTTGAGATTCATTTTTTGTTTCACCCTATAAATATATATTTGTACTAGAACTATATAATTATGTCAAAAAATTTTGTTGAGGAGTTGAAATGGCGAGGGATGTTAAATGATATTACACCCAAAACAGAAGAGTATTTATTGTCAAATAAAAGTTCAGGTTATATTGGATTTGATCCTACGGCTGATTCTCTTCACATAGGAAGTTTAGTTCAGATAATTATTTTAATGCATTTTCAGAATTTTGGTCACAGACCAATTGTTCTTCTTGGAGGAGCTACTGGAATGATTGGTGATCCTTCAGGAAAATCTAATGAACGAAATCTATTAGACACAGAAACATTAGAAAGCAATACTAATTTAATTAAATCTCAATTTCAAAGGTTCTTAAACTTTGAAAAAGAAAATAAAAACTCTGCTATTTTAATTAATAATCATGACTGGATGAAAAACTTTAGTCTAATTGATTTCTCGAGAGAAATAGGTAAAAACATTACAGTCAATTATATGATGGCTAAAGATTCTGTTAAAAAAAGATTAGAAGGAGAATCAAAAGCAGGCATGTCATTTACAGAATTCACCTATCAGTTAATTCAAGGTTATGATTTTCTTCATTTATTTAATAATTATGATTGTAAGATTCAAATGGGAGGGAGTGATCAATGGGGAAATATCACTACTGGAACCGAATTAATACGTAGGAAGTCTCAAGGAAAAGCATATGCTATTACGTGTCCCTTAATAACTAAAACTGACGGAACTAAATTTGGTAAAACTGAAGATGGAAATATTTGGTTAGATAAAAAAAGAACATCAGCCTATAAGTTTTATCAATACTGGCTAAACACTTCAGATGAAGATGCACTGTCATATATTAAAATATTTACTTTTTTGGACTTAAACTCCATTGAAAAAATCATAAATGAACATAATAAAGCACCTCACTTAAGGGTTTTACAATTTAAATTAGCAGATTCTGTTACTGAACTAGTTCATGGCATAGAGGAATTGAATAAAGCAAAAATGGCCTCTAATATTCTTTTTGGTCAAGACACATCAAGCTTTTTGATGAAAATTGATTCTATAACTTTTCTGGAAATATTTGAAGGAGTCCCCCATGCAAAATTCTCAAAATCAATTCTTAAAGATGATTTTTCTATAATTTCAGCTTTATCAAATGAATCAGGTTTTTTAAAATCGAGTAGTGAGGCTAGGAGGTCTTTAAAAGAAAATTCAATTTCAGTTAATAAATTAAAAGTTTCAGAAGATTATAAATTAACCATATCAGATCTAATAGGAGATAAATTTATTTTACTTCAAAGAGGTAAAAAAAATTATTTTATTTTAAAATTCAATTAAACACCATTAAATTACATCCTCTTATTTCGGCTTGGTCAAACCTTCCTAAAACTTCAAAAAAACCGTTAGAATATACTTTTCCAAGATCTTCAGTTGCTATAAAAGGACAGCTATCAGAATTTACTAGATCTATTATGTTTAAGCCCCCTGTCTGTTCAGGCATACACAGTGTTAGAGGATCATCTATTTCTCTTGAAAAAACCTTCATCCAGGGAGGACATTCAAACAAGCCGTCTTTAATTGAATAAGCTTGAGATAGAAGCTCAGTCATTCCATATTCAGAATGAATTGATTTAACTCCGAAACCATTACAAAGTTTTTTGTGAAGTTCATTTCTAATTAATTCTTTTCTTTTTCCTTTCATACCTCCAGTTTCAATTATAACAGTATACTTTAATTTTATTTTATTTTTTTTAATAAAACTTAAAAGAGCAAAAGAAACTCCAATAAGAATAGTTTTTTGTTTTATCGATTCAAGATCTAAAAGTGTTTTATAAAGCTTGTCAAAATCATCTAAATAAAACCCACTCGAATTAGAATTACTTTGTTTAATTAAATCAGCTACCATATAAATTAGTGAAGAATCATTTCTCTCATAGTATCCTGGAAGAAGTGCTAATATGACCCAATCAGTTGGTTTTCCATAAAATAATTCAAATGATTTTGAAAAACTTTTCTTATAATCAGTTGTATCTTTTATAAAGTGTTGCGATGGATTATCATTTGTTGTTCCACTTGATTTAAAAATTATTTTTGGTTTTTCTGAAAATGTTTTAACATCATGAGATTTAAAAAATGAAATTGGAAGAAAAGGTATTTCTTTAAATGAATTTATTGAACTAGGAGGTCTATTTATTAAGTCACAATAACTTCTGTAAACTGTGTTAAATTTATAATGCTTATCTAAAAGTTTAAAACAAATCTTTTCAAAGTCATCCTCAGATTCTATTTTGGAAAAAAAATTACTTAAATTAAATTTCATTAAAACAAAATTAAGTATTTAAAAATACATTTAATTTTAATTTTTTTTTAAACTTTAGTAATGCTATCTTTTAATTAACCTTATGTTAAGGTGCTTTGTTAATTTTGTTTTTAAATTCGTGGAAATACATTTATATGGACAAAAGTAAAATTAAAATATTGTTAGTAGATGATGAGCCTGATGTTTTAGAAGTGCTGTCATACAATCTTTCCAAAATAGGGTATCAAATTTTTACAGCAAGTGATGGCTCTAAAGCCATAGATAAAGCTATTGAAATTAAGCCTCAGTTAATTATCATGGATGTAATGATGCCAAATATGGATGGAATTGAAGCTTGTGAAATTATAAGAAAAAATCCTGAACATAATAATACAACTATTATGTTCTTAACAGCAAGGGGGGAAGACTATTCTCAAGTTGCAGCTTTTGATGCTGGAGCCGATGATTACGTTACAAAACCTATCAAACCCAAGATTTTAATGTCGAAAGTAAAATCTTTATTACGCAGATTAGTTAATCTGGATCTAAATGAGGAACCAATTCAAATTGGAAATCTCTTAATAGATAGAGAAACCTATAATGTTACTTATAACAATAAACTTATTTCTCTTCCCAAAAAGGAATTTGAATTATTATTTCTTTTAGCTTCAAAGCCAGAAAAAGTTATTAAAAGGGAGGAAATAATGGAAAAAGTTTGGGGATTAGATGTTATAGTAGGAGATCGAACTATTGATGTTCACATAAGAAAGTTAAGAGAGAAATTTGGAGACGACTACATTAAAACAATAAAGGGAGTTGGTTATAA